>Ga0181535_10001304_pt1 | contig 32982 bp, 28 predicted proteins | sample PEATcosm2014_Bin_44_FD_119774 | JGI IMG/M metagenome (GOLD analysis project Ga0181535, IMG submission 119774) | Peatland microbial communities from MTU Mesocosm Facility, Houghton, MI, USA - PEATcosm2014_Bin17_30_metaG | ecosystem: Environmental > Terrestrial > Soil > Wetlands > Peat | place... | reverse complement strand
GGCGTCACGCATCTTCTCGTAGCCGACGGCGATGCCGACATCGCCCCAGCCGGTCTGGAGTTTCTGAATCACCGAAAGCACCGCCTGGCCGCCGGAGGCGCAAGCGTTCTCGACCGATTCGAGTGGTTTTCCCTCGAGGCCGGGCACCATCGCCATCAGCCCGGCGAGCAGGCCCTGCTCGTTCAGCGAGAAATTGCAGGTGGCGCCGATAGATCCCATGTCCAGCATGGAGGGATCCGCGTGAATCTCCTGGCACGCTCCCAGGATCGCATTCTTCACGATCTCGGGGACAGGCATGGCCATTAGCTTTCCGAATTTTGACTGATGGTAGGCGGCGATGTAGATGGGTTTCATGACGTTCATTCTCCTTTAGGAGAGCCAAATCTCATAGGGACTCACCTACCACGGCGATCGCGTGCTCGGCGCCACCGCACGGCAGCACCCACTCTATTTGGGATGCGGCTTCAAGTCGTGCAGATGGTACTCCTCGCCTTCAATCGTAAAGTAGAAGCGCCAATTTCGGTTGACGCGAGCCTGCCAGAGGCCGATGGCCTCGTCGAACTTCTTCGCCCGCAATGAAGGATGGCTAAGGTTATCGAGGAGGAAGCTACTTTGCTTGTCGAAGGCTTTCCGCACTTCCGCTGGTGCGTCGGCATACTGCTGCAAGAACCGCTTCGAGTAGCGGGCCCTCATGGTCGCCGGACTTTCCTAGAAACCCTCTTTGAACGGAGTTTCGCCGTTTCATCGTGAAGCGACCTCACGAGTTCCTCGTGGGTCTCAAAGGGACCGTAAGTACGGCCTTCTCTGAAGTCGGCCAAGCTTTCTGCAATGCCGCGATCCTCCACCGGCCTCGGCGTAAACGTGATCTTACCACGCTCTGCCCTTGCTTCCAGGCGGTCGCCGACACTTAGGCCCATCTTCTCACGGACCTTCTGAGGAATGACGACCTGATATTTACTGTTAACAGAAACAAGCGCCGTGGCAGTTGATCGGTTCAATGGTTCAACCCTCCACCTAAAGAGTAGCAGGTCACTGCGCGCTGTCAAGGAACTCGATCATGGGGTGCCTTTTCCGATGGATGATATAATCTCGTACGGATGGATTGGTCATTAGGTCGTGACCGTGTTTCGGGCAGCGAAGGCGAGCTTTAATGGGTCTCTTCCTCGATAACATCATCGTCTACTTATTCATGAGAGTGGCTCGGCTCATAAACGAACAGCGGAGCAACGCCTGGCCCGCTGCGGAGGGGAGAGTTGTGAGGGCATACTCGGGCGCATCGCTCTACCCCGCGGCCGAAATCGCTTACAAGTATACTGTTGAGGGGAAGACTTACACAGGCATGAATACCATGCCTTTCTGGTTGAGCAGCTCAGCCAAAGTGTATGCCGGCAGGTTTCTGCCCGGAACGACCTTGATCGTGCGTTATAAGCCTGGCAAACCTGCGGTGTCCGTTGTTCGTGAGTATGACTAGGTCACTCGTGTTGGGGCTCAAAAATGAAGCGCAGCGCCAAAACTACTCCTGATGACTCCGCCAAGGCCGCCCTGCGTCAATACCTTGCGGAACGAGGCTACCTTCCTGCCAAGGGGCCGCTCCGAATCACTCCCGCCGAGCGCGCAAGCGGCAAGCGCCACGTCAGCCGGGCTCATGACTGTTACTTGGCGGACCGACGAATCGAAATGACTTTGCCGATAATGCCCGAGACGCCAAATCAGGATCACCTGAGAGGGAGGCCGACTGTGCTTGCCGTCCGCGCCAACTTCCGCTCGATCCGTTCCCTGCGCCGGGCAAATCGCGCGCGGTGAGGGGGGGAAGGGAACTGCCCGTCCAGGTGGGCGAGAGCGGCAAGCGTGAACTCGAGCGCCTGCTCGAGATTGCGAAGGCGATGCTCGTAATGCATGGCCAACTCCTCGAGCGCTTCCACGGCTAGCGGAGGCTCGCGGCGCGAGAGCTCCAGCCAGAACTCGACCGCGGACCCGTGCTCGCGCTGGCGTTTGAACTCCGCGGCAAGGTGTTTCAAGGCCAGACTTTCTATCTGCTGAGGAAGGCCTACCGCCAGCGCTTGGCGGCAGGTGATGATGGATTTCTCCTTTGAGCCGGCGCTTCCCAAGATCCGGCTCAGGCTGAAGAGATCGAGGGGGGAGTCGAGTGACTCCGCTCCGCCCTCGCCCAGCGTGCGTGCCAACTCCACGGTCAGCGCGGCCAGCGACACCACGTCCAGAGCGTTGTGGTAGAAAACCGGCTGCAGGCCTCGCGCGTCGCCGCTGCGAAGGTAGTCGAAGTAGATGGCCGGTATCTCCGAGCCGGGCACATCGCCTTCCCGCGCGATTCCTAAGATGGCCTCTTCCAAAACGGTGAGCTTGCAACTCTCCAGCCGCAGTTTCCACAGGCGGCGCGACGGATGGAGGGCATCAAAGTGGACCAGGCGCTCCAGGGGGGATTTCATGCGGGCCAGCGCATAGCGTGTTTCCAAAAGCGGCACGTCGAACGTCTTTCCGTTGAAGGTGACGAGGCCGTCGCAATCTGCCAAAGCCTCGGCGAGCGACTGGAGCACCGCTTTCTCCTCCGGATAGTCGCGCAGGAAGAACTGCCGAACCACAAACTTCATCCCTTCCACATTTCCAATGCCGATAAGGAATGCGCAGGTGCCCGTCCCGCCGGCGAGGCCCGTGGTTTCCGTGTCGAGGAAAATCAGCCGCGAGGGATCGGGCATCGCCGCATCTTTCAGCACCAGGTTCAGCGGACTAAGGTTCGCCGAAGGAATATCGCCAATCCGCAACTTTCCGTAAGGCCGCCCGAAGGGAAACGCCTCCCGCGCCAGGAAGAACTCGCCGCTCGAGTTCTTCACCACCTCGCCGTCCACATACTCTTCGATTCCTTTGGGAAATCTCTGGGCGGGCAGCTTGCGGGCAGGCTCCGGCTTCTCCAGGCGGCGCAAGTATTCGAGCGTCCGCTCGAGTTCCTTATCGCGGTCCCGAGTTCCTGTCTCACGCTGAAGTTGGCGGAGTTTGTCGTCCAAATTCATATTTGAAAAACGTCCGTTGTCACGGGTCCGTGGTCCGTTGCCGGTGGCCGCCCTGGAAGTGCGCCGGACCCGATAATCCGGTCCTCTCCCTTGGGGAGAGGGTGGTGAGCGTAGCGAGCCGGGTGAGGGGTTGCTTCGCTAAATCAATGTTGTCCGTGCGAATCGTCGGCCTGATCGCGGTCCTTCTGAGTCCCTCTGATCATTGAGAACACAATAACAGCGGACAGAGGCAGGCCGACAAAAACCGCCCCGATGCCCCCCAGGATCGAACGGAACTTTACGAAACCGAGCACAAAATCGCATATTCCGCATACCAAGAATCCGACTAGCACCGGCTTGCTTTTGATCGCACGACCGACCACAGCGTCCTCCGCGTCCCCCTACGCGAGTCGAACTTACCCCTCACCCGTCCCGCTCCGGCTGATGAAAACGCCGGCAGCGGGACACCCTCTCCCCAAGGGAGAGGGCAGATGCCTCCTCAGAAACCGCTGACCTCGGACAACCTACTCAGAATCTCCAACGCCACTTCCTTTCCTTTCTCTCCAATCTCCCCGATGGGCCCCACGCAGGAGGGGCAGCCATTCTCGCACGGACAGTTTGCAATGAGTCTCTGGGTTTTCTCAAGCAGAGACTCGCTCATGCGATACAGCGGCTCGCTGAGCCCAACTCCGCCAGGGTACTTATCATACAGGTATATGTTGGGCTCGAAGGCCATCAGTTCAACTTTTACTTGAGATTCTTTAGTGCGGGATTTCAGATTTCGGATTTGAGACTTGTCTTCTTCGCCGAGTTCATTCTCACTCCTGACTTCTGACTCCTGACTCCTGACTCCTGGATCCTGAATCCTGCTGTTTTCTCCCACGGCGCGCCCCAGATCTCGAGCGTCGCACATCACCAGCAGCGTGCCAATGGCTTCGAGAGCGTTGGCCAAGCCGTTCACTCCGTCCAGTTTCTCCGTCGAATGATAAGGCAGGCTTTCCATGAAGGCGTGGGGGAGGGTCAGCCAGAAGGCTGTGGTATGCATCTCCTGCTCCGGCAGTTCTAACTCTCCCGCGCCGACGTTCTCCATCGTATGGAATTTGACCTTCTTGAAGCCCACGACCTGGGTATTCACCTGTACTTCGCCATGATTCTTACTGGCCGGGCCGGCGGGCGCCGAATCGAAGCACTCGAGCACTTTGATTTTCGTGTAGGAAATTGCGTTGGTGAAGTATTCGCTCGACACCTCGTGCACGTAAGCCTTCCGGTCGTCGTAGTCAAGGCGCTCGACGTGATACTGTTGGCCGTCCTGAATGTAGATGGCCTTCTCGTGCAGCGTCGTCAGGGCGCTTGTAAAATCGGTTTCGCCGATCACTTTGGGTTCCCCGGTGTTGTCGACGATGACGAAGTTGTCGGAAGAGACAGAGCGCAGGCTGATGGCGTCGGCCGGGTAGCTTTCCGAAACCCAGTGCCAGCCGTCGCTTGTGTGGTGCAGGAAGCCTGTTTCCTCCAGGTGCCGGCAAAGCCTCTGCAAATCGAGCGACCCGAACTTCTCGTCCTCCCTTAAAGGCAACTCGAAGGCAGCGCATTTCAGGTGATTGAGCAGGATAAAGAGGTTGTCCGGATTGACGTAGCCGTGTTCCGGCGAGCGGCCAAAAAAGTAATCAGGGTTCTGCACCATGAACTGATCGAGCGGCGCGCTCGAGGCCACGAGCACGGCGGCGGAAGTGCCTTCGCGGCGGCCCGCCCTGCCCACCCGCTGCCAGGTGGAGGCGATCGTCCCCGGGTATGCAGCGAGCACTGCCACGTCCAGGCTCCCGATATCGATGCCCAGTTCGAGCGCATTGGTTGACACCACGCCCAGCAGACGGCCGTTGCGCAGATCGCGCTCAATCTCCCGGCGCTCCAGCGGCAGATAACCGCCGCGGTAGCCGCGCACGGGGTCAGGCGCAAGCGGGGCGCGCGAGAAGTCTTCTTTCAAGTAGGTCACCAGAATCTCCGTGGCCAGACGGCTGTTGGCGAAGACGATGGTCTGCAGGCCGCGTGCCAAGAAGGTGTGTGCGATGCGCCGGGTTACGTTTAGATACGATTGCCGAATGCCGAGTTGCGGATTCACCACCGGCGGATTGTAGAAGGCCAGGTACTTCTCCGCCGCGGGCGCGCCGTTTTCCTCCACCAGAAAGACGTCTTCCTCAAGAATTCTTGTGGCTAATTCCGCCGGATTGCCGATGGTGGCCGAGGTGCAGATAAATTGCGGTTCACTGCCGTAGAAGCGCGCGATGCGTTTCAATCGGCGCAGAACATTGGCCAGGTGGCTGCCGAAAACTCCCCGGTAATAGTGAAGTTCGTCGATCACCACATAGCGCAAGTTCTCGAACAGCCGCTGCCACTTGGTGTGGTGAGGGAGAATCCCGGCGTGCAGCATGTCGGGATTGCTGATCACCAGATTTCCCCGCGCCCGGATGGCCTTGCGAGCATCCTGTGGTGTGTCTCCATCGTAGGTAAAGGTGCGAATTTCTTCCCCGAGCTTTTCCGTCCAGCGATTCAGCTCCACCAATTGATCTTGCGATAGCGCCTTGGTCGGGAACAGGTACAGCGCCCTCGACTCCGGCCTCTCGGTAAGCTCTCCCAGGATGGGCAGGTTGTAACAGAGAGTTTTCCCGGAAGCGGTGGGCGTGACCACCACCACATTCCTGCCCTCGTGGGCCAATTCGCAGGCGCGCGCTTGATGGGTGTAAAGGGAAGCAATGCCACGAGCCTTGAGGGCATCGATCAGCCGTGCGGGCAAAAACTGCGGAATTGGCGCAGTCTTGGCTTCGCGGGCAGGGAAGTGCTTAAGAACGGTCAACCCGCCGCGGGCGGCCGGGCCCTTGAACCGCTCACGAATTTCGCGGAGTGCGCTCGGGATCGGCGCCAGGCCTTCATCCCCTCCCCCTCTCAGGTTCGCTAGTGCTTGGGTTTCCTCGCTCACGTTGCCTCTTCGCCTTTTATTCGCTGAATATAACACAACTGCAAGCTAAAGCTAAAGATTTCGTTCCAGGCAGCCGATGAGCTGTCAGGAGGATATTATGCCTACTGCGACGGCCGTGCTGTTTCCTTGGAACGACACCTATACCGTCAAAATCGCCATGGTTGATTCTCAACATAAAGTCTTGGTTGAACTGATCAACGCGTTACACCAGGCCATGATGGCGCGGAGGGGTAAGGAGAGTCTGGGCGGAGTGCTTGCCAGCCTTATCAAATACACAAAGAGCCACTTTGCCGCCGAAGAGGGTCTGATGCGCGCGAACGAGTATCCGGATTTCGTCAATCACAAGGCTGAACACGAGCGATTCACGCAGACGATTGTGGAGTTCCAGAGCAGGTTCCAAAGGAATGAAGTGGCGATGACCGTCGATGTGATGGATTTCTTGAAGGACTGGCTCGTCAAGCACATTATGGGGGTCGACAAGCGATACGTACGGCACCTTACCGCGAGGGGAGTGTGTTAACAGGCTGCGGAGAAACGCTTGCACGCTGTCATTCTGAGCAAAGCGAAGAATCTCGGCAGTTGCAGTTTGAACCAACTGCGGAGATCCTTCGTCGCCTTCGGCTCCTCAGGATGACAGGTGACAGGGTTTTTCCGCGGCTTGCAAGTGCCTGACCGACAGCCGGCGGGACTGCAGAGCATGGCTCAGGTTCCGCCGCCGACGCCACCCGGAACGCCCCCTGAAACGCCTCGGACGGTGCCATCTAACACACCTCCAGCAACCCCGCCGGGTGTGCCGCCCACAATGCCGCCCAGTGGTCCAGGCCCGCTCGTCCCGTGGCGGACATCGGATTCCTTCACGAGCTTCCACCAACTGGCCACGGGCGTACCAGGAGGGGGACCAGGCACCAGGATGCACTTTAATTCTGCGGCATCCCTACCCGCCAGTTTCATCTGGAACAGGACATCTGAGCCGCCGTCCGGGGTCTTGCCTGAGAAGGAGAGCAAGGCGCCCTCCAATTTCGCATTCGAAATGGGCACGGCATCACGCGGGTTTGCCTCCTCGTTTACCCGCCAGACTTGGCCACTGTCGTTAATGCCGAAACCGCCAACGCTCACTGTGCCAGCCAGCGTGTCATCCACTTCGTTCAGGCTTAGCAGGAGGTAAGTCTTCCCGTTGAACTGGCCGCGCCAGCCGCCAAGGAATGCACGGCGGTCTTGCTCTCGCCTGGCGTTTGCACCTTCGTTCTTCGCCGTCTCACGGGTGAGAATCAGCGGCTTGGGCACGGCGCTGCCGGGCGTTACCGGCACGTCCACAATGGAAAGCTCCGCCTTGGCATTTTCCACGAGCTTCAACTCGAGATCGAGAGTATCTCCTGTATCTCGGTCTTTGACTTTGATGTGCAGGACGCTATTGTAGAGTCTGGCTGCAACGACTTCCGAGCCTGGGCCGCTCCCCGGTTCCGCCTCGGACAGGTTCCCGGTCTTATCGAAGTTGAGATCGAAGGAGCTCAATGTGCCGGTAACCCGCTCTGCGTCTCTTCGGATGACCAGAGTGAGGAACTGCTTACCCTGAAACTCAGCGCGCCAGGTTCCGAGAAATGCCCTCGGGTCTTCGTCGCGTCGCACGAAAACGGCTTTGGCCTGGCCGTCCAGATTATGAACCGCGTCGTGAGCCGTGATCCGTATAGTTTGCGTGCTGCCGTCACTTGACAAGCTCCTGACCCAGTGGCCGGTAACGGCGATCGTGACGTAAGGCTTGCCCTGGAACTCGCTCTTTCGCTCGAGAGTCCAGTCGGTGAGAAGGTCGTTGCCTTCCCAGTGAGTCTTCGACCGCACTTGCCCGGGGCCGAAGGGTTGAACGCTCTCCTTGTTGTCAGTCGACGTCGAAAACTCGGGCAACATCAGGGCAAAGAGCGAGACAGCAATGGCCTTGTTGGTGTTCCAGTTTTTCGACGTGGTGGTCACCTTGAATTCCGAGCTGTGCTGGTCGATGATCTCCACCACGTCGTCCGGGAAGGGAGAGGGCAAGTCACTCTGAGCCTTATCCAGCTCCCACCGCCCCGAGAAGTCAGCCGGAGGCTCGGGTGTGCTCGGCGCCATGGCGTTTCCGACCGCCGTGAGCGAGAACATGCCGGCCGCCAACGCGGCTACGACGAGCGCGAGTGCAGCCCCGCCCAGCAGCAGCCTGGCGCGACGGCGACTCTCCTGAGGCCGATTATCTAATAGCCTCATGATCCTCTCCTCCAGAATGTTGGCGTCGAAGACGCCCAGGGTATAGCGGGGACTCAAAGTTGAGGTGCGGGGCGCAATGGACTGCGCCAGGTTCACCAGAGAGCGGGCGTACTCCGGCGGACTGAGCAGCAACCCCGCCGCGGCCTCGTCGCAGGCGAGTTCGCGAGTCTCCTCGATGCGTCGCTTGAGCACCCAGGCAGCGGGGTGAAAAACCAGCGGCAGGAGGGCGAATTCGCAGATCAGGTTTGCCAGGTTGTCCCGGCGACGAACGTGGGCCATTTCGTGGCATAACGCGACACTCAGTTCTTCCGAGGGACCGGATTGAAGGAGCCTCTCCGGCAGGACGATAACCGGCCTGAAAAACCCCACCGTCGCCGGCCCTGCCAAATTCAAAGAACTATTTACGGCAACAGTTCGTAGACCCAATGCCTCCTGGCATCGCGTAACCAGCCCTGCGAGGCCCGCTGGAAGTTGGCGTCCCCGAGCCTCGCCACGGAGCCGTGTGGCGCTCGCGAGCGCCCATGCGAGGCGCGTGAGCTGGCCGGAAATCAATAGCATGTAGGTGCCCAGCATCATGTAGGCGAAAAAGGGCGGCAACGCGATCGGCCAGCTGTGACGGCGAAGCGAGTCCAGGAGTAGCAAGCGGCTCGCGCCTCTCGGGCTCCTTCCACCCGATGTTTCACCAGCAGGATTCTGATCCGGCGCTGCCTGAAGCCCAGCCCCTTGCGCAGGCTGCGGACCAAGTAGCGCGGGGTCGCCCGGCAACGCCTTTCCAACCTTTCCGGAGTGGCAGGCGAGCCTCCATGTCTCCGGCAAGGTCGTGAGCGGCAGGAGAAATGCAAGCCCCAGGCCTATGACCCACAGAGCGTGGCGGTACCGCGCCGCGGCATTCCGCAGCAGGTGCGCCGCGATAGCCGTCAGGGCCGTCACAAGGCTCACCTGCCAGAAGGCATTTAGCAGAAAGGTGGACACCAAGCGGCTAAGGGTTTCCAAGTTTCTCCTTTCCCGGGACGTTGGCTTGCTTGACCAGGCGTTTCAGCTTGGCGAGTTTCTCAGGCTTCAGGTCGCGGCTGGCCACCAGGCTCATCACCAGGCTCTCCGCCGAGCCACCGAAGAAGCGAGTGATGACGTCGCGCAAGGTTGTGCGCGCGGCCATCTCGCGGCTGACGAGGGGCGCGTACTCGTAGGCCCGGCCCTTCAGCGTGCGCGCTACCTTGTTTTTTCGGTGCAGCACATTGAGCATGGTCTGAACCGTGGTGTAGGCGAGCCGGGGCTCGCCGGGCAGCTTGGCTTGCACGGCCTGAACGGTGGCGGGCCCGGAGTCCCAGAGTACTTTCATGATTTCGAGCTCCAGCGGGGTGAGCGGACGGGGGCGGGAATTGGATTCCATGAGCGATCTCCTAAACTCTTAGGAGCTTACACGACAAAAAATCCCTTTGTCAACTAAAATCTTAGGAGTTCCCGCAGCCCTTCATGTCTGTCAATACTGGTTGAGTGTAGTAGAATCGTGACGCGGCATTTCGGGTAGCTCGCAAATTTTCATGATTCTCGATCGAAAGTGGTCTGGAGGAGGTTCGAATGAGCAAGGTACTCATGATCACAGCACTCGTAGTTTGCACGGCGCCGTTGGCCGGCGCCAAGAGCATTGCCGGCGACTGGCAGGGCACGCTCAGCACGGGGAACGGGGACTTGCTCCTGGTTGTGCACATTACGGAGAGCGGGGATGGCAGCTTGAAAGCCACGCTCGACAGCGTCAATCAACACGTCAACGGTATCCCTGTGACCACAATCACGTTCAAAGACTCGAAACTTAGTCTGGATGTGGCGGCGATCCACGGTTCGTACGCAGGCACGGTGAATGCGGACGTTACGCAGATCAACGGGACATGGACGCAGGGACAACCATTTCCTCTCAATTTCAAACGCGGTACTGGTTCTGCCACGGCCGAGCACAAGCCTGCTAAGCCCTCCGACATTGACGGCGCCTGGTCGGGGATGCTCGACGCGGGCGGGACGAAACTCCGTGCGGTCTTCCACATCACCAACACCGCCGACGGCCTCACGGCAACTATGGATAGCCCTGACCAGAATGCCTTCGGGATTTCGGCAAGTTCGGTGAGGAGAACGGGCTCATCGCTCAAGGTGGAAATGGAGCAGATTAGCGGCGCGTTCGAGGGCAAAATCAGCGGCGACCTGGCTACCATCGAAGGCACATGGACGCAGAGAGGCGGCAGCATCCCCTTGACGCTGAAGCGGGAAAAATGACGGTGGCTGTTTCTGCGGACGCCCAAGCTGCCTGCTAGACCCACACGTCACGAAGTGTCATTACTCGGTGCGCTGAAAATGACTCCCCTCCTCAGCGGGAGGAGGGGTTGGGGGTGGTGGGTGGTATCGTCAGTGACCTCGAACCAACCCTAACCCCTCCTTACCAAGGAGGGGAATCATCTTCATGACAACTGGTGAGCCGAAAGATCATAGAATCTTCGGTCGGAATGACAGCCTAGGACTACGAACATGAGACCTCAAGCTCAATTTCGAAGGGCGGCCTTCGTAGTTTTGCTCTCCCTCTTTGCAGCCGTAGCCGCAGGGCAGACCGTGGGCCAGTGGGACGTCTTCGAATTCAGTATGACCGCCAGCGGCGCCTACGCCAACGCGTATGTCGAAGGGCTGCCTGCGGGCGGTGAGCCGCTGGTGCAAGTCACGTTTTCCGGCGTGAGCGGCGAGGCTCGCGGGCTGCGTTACGTGGTCGCAGCCTTCTGGGACGGCGGCTCGTCCTGGAAGGTGCGTTTCGCGCCGCCGGCCGCGGGCGAGTGGTCCTATGTCAGTTCCTCAGGCGATGCCCGACTGAACGGCGTGAAGGGCACGTTCCGAGCGACCGCGTGGACGGCTGCGGACCTCCAGGCCAACCCGGCACGCCATGGGTTCGTGCATGTGGCCCAGCACGGCCCACGGGCGGGCCGATATTTTGAGTACGCGGATGGCACGCCCTTCTTGTGGATCGGCGACACGTGGTGGGCCTGGACCAAGAAAGGCATTGAATTCTCCAGCTTTAAGAAACTGGCCGACGACCGCGCGGCGAAGGGTTTTTCCGTCGGGCAGATGTATTTTTCCGGGCAGGGATGGCTGCTGGATTCCGCGCACGAAGTCCCCGATCTCGAGCAGATTCGCAAGGTCGAGCAGTTCATCGCTTATGCCAACAGCAAAGGCATTACGGTCTGGATTCACCCCTGGTGGAGTCGCGAACGGCTGAATGAAAATGTCGGGCCCGAGAAGATTCGCCGCTGGTGGCGTTACGTCATTCACCGGCTGGGCGCATATAACGTGATCTGGGTGCTCGCCGGCGAATACAACATGTACAACTACGGTGGCATGGGTTTGCCGTTTTGGAAAGACCTGGGCGCCATGGTCCGCCGCGAAGACCCCTATCAGCGCCTCATCGGCGCGCACCCCACTCCGCCCGGCTGGGATGGCGGCGCGGCCGCCCCGCAGTGGTCGACGGGCGAGGTCCTTCACAACGAGCCGTGGCTTGATTACAACCAGAGCCAGGTGGGCCACGGCAAATGGCGGAATGAGATGATTCCGGAGGTGGTGGCAGAGGACTATGACCGCACTCCGTCTAAGCCTGTCGTGGTAACTGAGCCGTGGTACGAGTTCGTCCGGGGCAATGCGCCCGCGGAGGACATCCGCTTCGGTGCGTGGTCCGCGATACTTTCCGGCGCGGCAGGCCACACCTACGGAGGCGGGCACGTCTGGTGGGCGGACGTACTGGAAGCACCCGCTGATCAGGGCCCCTGGCCGCTCGAACCCGGCTTCGAGTCCGATACGCTCGACTACCCGGGAGCGGTTTCCATCAGTTTCCTTGCGCATTTCATGAGAGGCATCCGGTGGTGGGCCTTGGAACCGCATCCGGAATTGCTGTCAGACTACACACCCAAGTTCTGCTCCGCTGTCCCGGGGCAGGAGTATGTCGTTTATCTGAGGTGGGGCGGCACGGTGAAGGTGGATTTGCGGCCCTCAGCGGGAAGCGACACATTTCGTTATACCTGGATCGACCTTACGGAGGGGAAGGAGCGAGGCAGCGGCACGGTTCAGGGCGGCGCCATTCGTGAGTTGAGCACGGTCGAGGATTTTCCGAAAAATCCCCAATACAAAGACTGGTTGTTGCACATCTATCGGGCGAATCCCGTGGCGCAGGCTCCTCAGTCGTCGACAGCTGCTCCGCCCACTCGACTGCAAAGCCGGAAACACCGGCACCTGCCGGAATCTTCTCCTTACGCGAAGTGGTTAAACGAAGATGTGGTTTACATCATCACAGGTCTAGAGCGTGAGGCTTTCTACAAACTGACAAAAGACGATGAAAGGGAAGTGTTTGTGGAGCAGTTCTGGGAACGACGCAATCCAGTTCCCGGGAGCAAGGAGAACAAGTTCAAAGAGGGACACTACCGCCGAATCGCCTACGTTAACGCCCACTTCGCGACCAGCAAGCCCGGTTGGCACACTGATCCGGGCCGCATATACATACTCTTTGGGCCGCCGGATGAGATCGACGCCCGCGCGAGCGGTTCGCAGTTTGGTTTCAAGGTAGAGGAATGGAGATACCGGCATCTGGACGGTTTCGGCGACAATGTAATCTTCACATTTATAGACTATTTTGGGGATGGTGAGTATCGGCTCTGGCCCGGCGAACTGCCTGATCAAGGGAGCGGATTGCTACCCCGAGGTTGAGCCCCGCGAGTTGCTAACCAACTTCTACCCAAGACGTCAATAGAGACGACACACGTGTATTGTGCCTGACCGTCAGACGGTGGCCAGGACGTGTCGTATTTTCGGGAACCCGCGGCGTTGCATTGCCGTAATGATCTCATGTAGAGCCGGCAATGACGCACTGACGTCATGAGATCAGGAGGTCCGTAATGCAAAGGCTGCTCGTCAATCTTCGCTACGCGCTGCGACAGTTCCGGCAGTCGCCTGTATTCACTATCGCGGCTGTAGTCACGCTGGCGCTTGGAATCGGCGGAACGACGGCGATCTTCACGTTGGTCCACGCGGTGATGCTGCGGTCGCTGCCGGTGTCCGATCCTGGAAGACTCTATCGGATCGGCGAGGGCGACGATTGCTGCGTGGAGGGCGGACCGCAGGACCGTTGGGGATTCTATTCGTACGCGCTGTTTGAACGGCTGAAGGCGAATACGCCGGAATTTGAGGACGTCGCGGCATTCCAGGCCGGGGATTGGGACTTGAGCATGCGGCGTCAGGGCGAGGTGTCGGGCCGGCCGGTGCGTGGGGAGTACGTGACCGGGAACTACTTCACCATGCTGGGCGTCCGGCCCTTCGGTGGCCGGCTATTCAGCCCTGACGACGACCGGGCAGGCGCGCCCCCCGTGGCCGTGCTCAGCTACCGGATCTGGCAGGCCAGCTATGGCGGCGATCCGAAGGTGGTGGGTTCGACCTTCGTGGTGGAAGATCACGCCTTTACGGTAATCGGGATTTCTCCGCCGGGATTCTTCGGCGAAACGCTGCGAAGCGACCCGCCCGATCTGTGGCTGCCCTTGCAGCAGGAGCCCATGGTTCGCGGGGCAGGCTCGCTCCTGCACCAGTCGATATCGGCGTGGCTGCGCGTGATCGGCCGCCTGCGGCCGGGGGCTTCGACTGCCGGAATGGGTCCGCGCCTCACCGGTGTGCTGCGCCAGTGGCTGCAACACGACTCCGGGTACCCATCCAACTGGATGCCTGATGTGATCAAGATGCTTCCTCGGCAAGTGATCAATGTGATTCCCGCCGGCGCCGGGGTGGCGGAGATGAAGGAAGACTACGGGCGAAGTCTTCAGATCCTGCTCTCAGTTTGCGGATTGGTGTTATTGATTGCCAGCGCCAACGTGGCGAACCTGCTGCTGGCGCGGGCCGTGACGCGCCGGGGACAGACCGCAGTGCGGTTGGCCCTGGGCGCCAACGCACGGCAGATTGTTATCCAGGCGCTCACGGAAAGCGTGCTGCTGGCGATAGGCGGCGGGCTGGTCGGACTGCTGGTGGCCATCGGCGGTGCGCGCCTGCTGCTCACGCTTGCCTTCCACGGCGCGCACTTCCTGCCCATCAGTCCCATACCTTCGCTCATGGTGCTGGCGTTCGCCTTCGTACTGGCGCTCGTAACGGGAGTTGTATTCGGCGCCGTTCCGGCGTGGATGGCCACGCGCACGGATCCCGCGGAGGCGCTGCACGGAGCGAGCCGCAGAACCAGCGATCGTTCCTCTTTCACCCGGCAAGGGCTGCTGATCGTGCAAGCCACGCTTTCCGTGGTGCTGGTGGCCGGCGCCATGCTGCTGGCGCGGAGCCTGAACAAACTCGAACACCAGAATTTTGGGTACCAGGTTCACGGGCGCGTGGAGGTGGAGTTGCACAATCCCCCGGCCACTTACACCCAGCCGCAGTTGGCCGCGCTTTATCGCGAGCTTGAGGCGCGTCTCAATCGTCTGCCCGGCGTCCAGGGAAGCGGCTTGGCAATGTACAACCCGCTCACCAACAACTGGGGTGAGCTGATTTACGTGGCCGGTCATCCCGCCCCCAAGATGGATGAGGAATCCGGCTCCTCGTGGGACCGCGTGAGCGCCAACTATCTTCAAAACTGGGGTATACCGGTTTTGCGAGGCCGCGAGTTTAACGCCGCCGACAACGAGACTTCGGAATTGGTGGCGGTTGTGAATCAAGCCTTCGTGAAGCGCTTCTTCAAAGCGGGCGAGAACCCCGTGGACCAGCACTTCGGCCTGGACATGCCCGAAAACGCGAGTATCTTCCGCATCGTCGGCGTGGTGGGTGATGCGAAGTTTGCGGGCTTTGCATTATACCAGCCGGCGCGGCCCATGTTCTACTTGCCCCTTGCCCAGTATGTGAACTACAAACAGGACCTGTTGAAAACCGTCGAACTGCGATCCCACTTTGTCGGCGGGATCATGCTGGTGACCAACACACCGGCCGGCGCACTGGAGCCGGTGCTGCGCAGAACATTGGCGGAAGTTGATCCGAATTTGACCATCGTCAGCGTCAGGACAATGCAGGAGCAGATCGCGCTCTCCTTCGATCAGGAACGCGCCGTGGCCAGCCTGGCGGGCCTGTTCGGCATTGTCGCTCTGCTGCTGGCGGCCGTGGGAGTATACGGCGTCACAGCTTACACGGTGGCGCAGCGCACGAATGAGATCGGCATTCGCATGGCTCTGGGCGCCAATCGCGCCAGGGTAATCCAATTGGTGCTGCAGGGAGCGTTCAAGCGTGTGGTGATTGGGCTCGTCCTCGGGCTGCCGCTGGCCATCGGCGCCGGGCGGCTGATTTCCGCCCAGCTTTATGGCGTTTCCAGTTGGGATCCCTTGGCGTTGAGCGTGGCAGCCAGCGCGCTCGCCGCCTGCGCGCTAGTGGCCACGATCATTCCGGCCACCCATGCGGCGGCGATATCGCCCATGGACGCCCTCAGGATAGAGTAGACTACTAGTATAGGCTTATCCGGAAGTGCGCGGATGGGTTCGCAGACCCCTCAAATCTCAGTTTCCCGCTTCGGGTCGTTCTCCGCCGAGGAGCCGTTGGCCGGCAGCTCGAGAACGCTCTTGCCGGGCGTGATCAGAGACGAGCCGTCCGCCGCCCGACCCGCTCCGCCGCCGGAGGCGGGCCCGCCCGTGCGGTCGCTCAGCAGCTTGTTCAGCAGCGGGATCTTCTCGCGATTCGACTCCACGACGTCCACTCCCACCGCGGTGATAGTGAAATCCGAGTTGTCGGCTACGGTGACGTATTGCTTGCTCTTCAGATACCACATCGTGAAGTCCAGATAATCGCGCGGGAACCCCATGCGGCGCTCCACCTCGGCAAGCCCGACCTCGGGTGTGAAGGGTTTGATGCGGCGCTGAATGTACAGCAGCGCCAGCACCGCCACCCGCCGGTTGAACTCGCCGTCGTTGGTGTTCATGAAGTCAACCGAATTGGACAAGGGGACCGGCTCCGGCGCTTGCTTTCTGTAAGTCGCATCGTATTGGGCGCGACGCTCCGGATCGGACAACACATCGTAGGCTTCCTTCAATAGGACGAACTTATCGGCATCACCGGTTCCTGGAATGTCAGGGTGAAAGCGGCTGGCTAGGAACCTATAGACACGGTGGATTGTTGCAGTCTCGGCGTTGGGGCTGATTTGGAGAAACTCGTAATAATCCGGAACTGCCTTGTTGGCCTCTACGCTCAGGTGCAGGGTGAGCGCAAACCTTCCGCGTCCCACCGGGATGACCCGGCGCACGTAAGATTGGCGGTCGAGCGCTTGGCGGCCGCCGGCGCGCTCGATCTCGCCGACGACCTCGACGAACGTTCCATCGGCCAGCCGGTTGCCGGTCTCAACACTCAAGCAGTCGTCATTGAAGTCGAGGAGCTTGGCTGTCATCATGCTCCGGACGGCTCCTTCCTGGCAAATGAGTGTGAGGTCTCGTTGACCCGCGAGAGGCTTGGATCGCGGCTGGCGACGGCGTTCCGGTTGTGTATTCATATTGTCACTCCACGTCATGTGGGGGTATTCGGCTGCAACCTGGGACTAAAAGGTGGCACGCGGGCCGATAGTAAATCGTTTTCTGCGCAAGGTCAATAGCTGGTTTGACAATTACCTTCGGGATCAAGATACGTTTGGGCTCGATGCGTCTGGTCAGGTGCCACCATCCCGAGTTTTCGCAGAGACCCATCCTTTATTTTCAATAACATACCCGCATGGTTCGTTCACTAAAGAACTCCTCTCGAGCTAACATCGGCTGCACGGTCTCCTCTGGTGAGGTCTACGGGTCGGCGAAGGCGAGTTGGGCTCGCCCCTTATGGGCGCTTCCGGGAGTAGGCTCGGACGTACTCCGGGACGGCGATTTCCTTGGGAAGCCGGTCGTCGGGCACAGGCGCCGAGGGGGTGAGCTCGAGCGGCAGGACCCCGGCCCATACCGAGAGGGCGTAGTCCTCCTCGTCATCGAGAGGCGGGCCCGTGCGTGCCTTAGCGGAAACTTCGTCGAGCGGTATCGCTAAGACGATGGTGCTGCGAAGTTCCTTCTCCGAGGGTTGGCGGATCTCCTGCCAGCGTCCGGGCGCAACGTGCTCCGTGAATGCCTGAAGTGCTTCTCTCTTGGCGTCTGGGTCGGTGAGCAAGGAAGCCTTTCCAAAGATGACCACGGAGCGGTAGTTCATCGAGTGATGGAAAGCCGAGCGCGCCATCACCACCCCATCCACCAGCGTCACGGTTACGCACACGTCCACGCCCTTCCCCATGGTTTGAAACATACGGCTGGCCGGCGAGCCGTGGAAGTAGAGCGTGTCGCCTTTGCGGCCATAGCCGGTGGGAATTACCACTGGATTTCCGTCCAGCACGAATCCGACGTGGCAGACCAGGCCTTCATCGAGAATGCTATAGACTTTCTCGCGGTCGTAAACACCGCGCTTCGGCAGGCGGTGCACCTGCGTGCGTTCGGTCGGAATGAATTCAGTCATCGATGCTCCTGTTGGTTGAGTTTCCATTATGCCTCAGAAGAGGGAACAGGGAATAGGGAATAGGGAACAGCGAACCGGGAACAGGGGACATCAAAACGCACGACTACGCGATTTCCTGCTCCCTATTCCCTATTGCTTGACCAACTTACATCCTGTCTGTATTCTTTACCTTAGTGCGAACTACAACTCGTTTCTAACTCATTGAAAAGTAAGGGCCCGAGAAGTTCGGAAGCGCGATTGCATCTAAAAAACCGGGCCAGGGTGCCTCAATCAGAATAGGGAGGGATAGTTATCGGCGCAGGGATGGCTGCGAATGTATTCCGGTTGCTTGAGGAGTCCCCCGAGGAACATAAGCGGCGGAGGATGTCGTTCGTTGCCGCATGTGTGGCCGAGGTGGCGGCCGTCGGGTTGCTCACAGTGGTCTGTGCGTATTATGCGAAGACCGCTGTCAGCCAGGTCCGCCGCTACGTGGTGCTGACGTTTTCGTCTTCGATTGAACGGGGACCCAAGGTCAAGGTTCGGGAGTTGCCGAAGGCCCTTCCAAAGACAATCGCGCCGCTCGTCTTGCCTCACCCCAGAAACGAATTGCCACAGGTCAGAGAGCCTCGACTCCGGGCGGATACTCGGGTTCCAACCGTCATTGAACCGCCGGTCTCAAACCCTCCGCCCATGGCTGATGTGCGGCGACTCCCGCCGCCTCCCCCGGCAGTTCAGACTGGCCTTTTTGGACAAACACCAGAAAAGCCGGTGACCGAGAACACTCCCGCGAAACAGGTGCAGACCGGCGGTTTTGGTGGTCCTCGGGGCATCGCAGGGCAGGCACAGGGAGGGAACCCCGGAAACGTGCCAAAACTCGGCAGCTTCGATATGGCTGTCGGGCCAGGCACTGGAAATGGAAGTGGCGGAGCGCAGGGAAGGCCTGGGGTTGTTGCCGAAGCGGGCTTCGGAACCGGCCGCCAGGTGGCGTTAATCAATGAGATTGACGAGTCCGACACATCGCGCCGGGTGGCCACTTCCGGGTTTGGAAACGGCGGCGTCGACGCCGGAGCAAATGGAGTGCTTGGAGGCGGAGCTCCCGCCGCGGTGAAAACGGGCGCCTTCGCAGCACCTCAACCGGCACAAAAGCCTGCGAACCGCCAGACGGACGGGGCTCCGGAAGTGCGCCCCGTCGAGATCCTATCCAAACCCACGCCGCAGTACACGGAGGAGGCCCGGCGCCTGGGCGTGCAGGGCGAGGTAGTCCTGTCGGTGATCTTTCGGGCCGATGGCACACTTAAGGTGGTGGGCGTCATCAAATCACTTGGGCATGGATTGGATCAGATGGCGGAACAAGCCGCCTCACAGATCAGATTCAAACCGGCAGAGCAAGCAGGCAAGCCGACGAGCTTTCCCGCAGTGCTGCACATCGAGTTCCGGTTAGCTTAGCAAGATGCGGAGAGAGGCCCACGGCTGTCATCTGAGCGGAGCGAAGGATCTGCATTTGCTTGTTTTCGAGGAGATCATGCGGATGCTTCGCTCCGCTCACCATGACAGTGTCATTACGAGGAGGGAAAAGATGGTGGTCACCGGTAGATATGCTCGCTTGCCGCGGATGCAACTCGTCACTCTGAGCGGAGCGAAGTCCGATTTCTGGTCCGATTCGGATCGGACCATCGGACCCCAGAAATCGGGGAATCTCAGCAGTTTGCTCGCGTCGCTGGCGTTGGCGATTGTGCTGCTGATTATCCCCGTCGCCGGATATTGCCAGGGCGCTGCGGGGATCCAGGTGCAGCCGCCGGCGCAGGCGAGCGGCATCATCGACCGGATCATCGCGGGTGAGCATCGCTACGTGGATAATTTGAAGAAGTACTCGCCTCGAGTCGAGACTTATCTTCAGTACGACGACGCGGACGCCGAACTCGGCGACAAGGTGAGGAAGGATGCCTATTTCCTGGGCCGCATGAGCTTTGCGGGCAAGCCGCAGGAAATCTCCTTCACCCCAGTTGCTCTCAGCGACTTCCACTGGCTGCACAGTGGACTGCGGCGATTCAAGGCGCCATTTGTGACCCGGCTCATGGTGGATCAATTCATGACGGCGACCCTGGTGGACGCGCAGACGTTCGATACGCAGCACTATTCTTTCGAACCGGTGGGCTGGGAGTACTTGGGCGATGTGCGCTGTCTCGCGCTGGACGTTCATCCGCAGGGCAGGAAGATCGAAGGGGCATTCGAAGGCCGCATCTGGGTTGAAGATCGCAATTACGCGATCGTCCGCTTGAACGGCGTGCGCGTCAACCCTCGGCGTCTCAGGTTCTACACCCACTTTGATTCCTGGCGTGAGAACCTCCAGCCGAACGAATGGTTGCCGGTTTATATCTATAGTGAGGAGAGTGATCCCGGCAGTCCGCTCCGTTTCAAGGCCACCACCCGGCTTTGGGGCTACGATCTTACGGCCCCGCGTCAGCAGGAGGCGTGGACGAAGATCCTCGTGGATGCTCCGGCGCCGGTTCGCGACTCGAGCGATGCGGCTGCGGACCTGTCTCCCGTGGAAGGCAAGCGTCAAATGGAACTGGAGGCAGAACAGAACGTGCTGTGGCGGCTCGAGAAGGCGGGTTTAGTTGCACCCCCGGGCCCCGTTGATAAGATTGCGGAGACCGTGCTCAACAACCTGGTGGTCACCAACAACCTCACCAGCCTGCCGACGCTGCACTGCCGTGTGCTGCTGACTTCTACTCTGGAGTCTTTTCCCCTGCGCTATACCATAGTGCTCAGCCGGGGGCTTCTCGATGTCCTGCCTGACGAGCCCAGCCTGGCCATGATCCTGGCCCACGAACTGGCTCACGTGGTGCTGGGGCACAAGGTGGACACGATGTATGCGTTCAACGATCGTCTCATCCTCCGGGATGAAGATCTCCTGGAGAGGCTGGATTTTGCCCGCGAGCCCAAGGAGGAAGTGGCTGCCGATGCGAAAGCCGTGGAGTTCCTCAAGAACTCACCCTATAAAGACAAGTTGGGAAATGCCGGCCTCTTTCTGAGGGCGGCTGCGGCGGCAGCGCCGCACACTCCGGAACTTTTCGGCGCCCACCTGGGCGACCGGCTGGTGACTCTTCAAGGCGGCGTGCGGTTGGGAGCGCTGATGGGAAGCGCGCCTCAACTCCAACCCTCGAAAACCGACCAGATGGCGGCCTTACCGCTCGGTTCCAGAGTGCAAGTGAATGCTTGGGACGGGAGCGTCACATTTCCCAATCGCAAGTCCGTGGCGCTTGTCGACCCCAGCGAGAAAATGCCGTTCCAACTGGCTCCGCAGTTTCCACACCTGACTCGCTACGAGCAGGTGAACGGCACGAACGTGGCGGCGCAGCAGACTAAGCAACAGTAGGGTGAAAAGAGCGGCCAGCCGCGGCAAGGCGGCAGAATGCGGGCCCCGGGAGTGAGAACCCGTCAAGAAATCAAGGCATCTCCCGCCAAGACGCTAAGGCGCAACGAAGCGCGAAGGCGAAGGCCTTCGCTTTTCTTTGCGAGCTTTGCGTCCTTTGCCGCTTTGCGTGAGACCGGTTTGTCAGTTAGCGGCGTTATTCATCGTTTCCGGGCGGCGGAACTCAGATAGGCTAGTCATGGCCATCGGGCCCTCTCCAACAGGACAATCAACTGATGAGCAGAACTGCTTCTTCGCTATGGGCGGGATTGTTGGGTGCGGCGCTGGCGACCGCATTTCCCATGCAGGGTTGGGGCGCTGTAGCGCCTCAGGTTCCGACGGACACGGCGCATCCTGCTTCCGGGAGTTTTACGGTCGAGGAGAACGTCCTCTACGCCACGATCAATGGTTCGCAACTGCACCTTGATGTCTATGAGCCCGCCCCCAAGGGCAGCGGGCCCGCTCCGGGAGTGATCTTGATCCACGGGGGTGGATGGACGGATTTTGACAAGGGCACCATGCGCGGCATGGGACGGTTTCTTGCCCGCTTCGGCTTTGTGGCCTTTGCGGTCGACTATCGCCTCTTCAACGGAAAGGACAACCCTTGGCCGGCGCAACTCGACGACGTGCAGCGGGCGGTCCGCTGGGTGCGCGCCAATGCCGCCAAGTACGGTGTGAATCCTGACTACCTTGGCGCGTTCGGGCATTCTGCGGGCGCGCAACTTGCCGCCCTGCTCGGCATGGAAGACACCCGGGACAATTTCGATCCGGCGCTCGCCGGGTATTCGAGCCGGGTGCAAGCGGTGGTGGACGTGAGCGGTCCCACCGACTTCACCACGGAGCGCGGTTCGGAAGACACCGCATTTTTGGCGCGTTTCTTCAGGGGCGACTATTCAAAGCGTCCCGAGGTATGGCGCGAGGCCTCGCCCGCCGAGCACGTTTCGAAGCAGGACGCACCCTTTTTGATCGTCCACGGCACCCAGGATGAAAATGTTCCGATCGCACAAGCGCAAGAACTCTTTGAGAAGTTGCAGGCCGCCGGGGTGCCTGTAGCGTTCATCAAAGTTGACGACGCTCATACCTTCCGCACTCCCGAAGCCCGCCGGCAACTTGCCCTTGAGACGCTGGCTTTCTTCCACCGTAACTTGTCCTCCACGCAAAAGTGAATATTGAGTAGTCGTTGTGAGCAGGAGAACCAACCCGTGTCATCCTGAGCGGAGCGAAGGATCTCTGCAGTTGGGTCTAGTTCGAGGACAAGGAATAACTGCGTGGATCCTTCGCTTCGCTCAGGATGACAAGTTCTTTTCACGCGTTGGAAAAGGCCCCAGTCTGCTCCGTTCGCTACCAGTTTCCCCCTTTTCGATGGTATCTTGGTGTTCAATGGAAACCACATCCAGGGACGTTCTAGAAAGGCTTTTTGAGCGGCACTTCCGCTCCCCGGTGGCGCGTGTGCAGCCGCTGCAGGGCCAGCTTGGCGGTTCGGGGCGGAACATCATCCGGCTGGCTAACGTCAACCATAGCGCGGTGGGCGTCCTATATCACGTGCACGAGGAGAATGTGGCCTTCCTGGAGTTTTCCAGGCATTTTCGCCGGCACGGCCTGCCCGTCCCGGAAATCTATGCCGAGGACTTGACCCGCGGCGCTTACCTGGAAGAAGACCTGGGGGACACCACTCTTTTCGAATTTCTTTTGAAGAACCGCACCGGCGAGGACATTGCTCCCAAAGTGGTTGATGCCTACCGCCAGGTGGCGGCCATGCTGCCGCGTTTTCAGATCGAAGCCGGCCGCGATTTGAATTACAAAGTGTGTTACCCTCGCGGCAGCTTCGATCGGCAGTCGATTACCTGGGACTTAAACTATTTCAAGTATTACTTTCTGCGGCTCGCCGGTATACCCTTCAACGAACAGGCGCTCGAAAATGATTTCAACCACCTGACGAAGTTTCTCTTGAGCGCTCCCCGCGATTACTTTCTCTATCGGGATTATCAGTCGCGTAACGTCATGTGGCGCGATGGGGGTCCTTACTTTCTTGATTACCAAGGGGGCCGCAAGGGCGCGCTGCAATACGATATTGCTTCGCTCTTATTCGATGCGAAGGCTGACCTTCCGCCGGAGTTGCGACAGCAACTACTCGACCATTATCTCGATGTGCTTGGCGAGTTCATCAGCTTCGAGCGCGCCGAGTTCATGCACTACTACTATGCCTTCGTTTACGTCCGCATCATGCAGGCCTTGGGCGCGTATGGATTTCGCGGCTTTTACGAGCGCAAGGCTCATTTTCTCGAGAGCGTGCCCTATGCCATGAAGAACCTGCGCTGGCTGCTTCATCGCATCAAGCTGCCCATCGCGCTGCCGGCGCTGACGGACGCGTTTAAAGGCATGTTGGGCTCGGAAAAGCTCCAGAGCCTGTCTTCCCGGGGAAAGGACATGGTGGTGCGCATATTCAGCTTCTCGTTTCACCATGGCCAGCCGAAAGATGAGAGCGGGAATGGCGGCGGATACGTCTTCGACGCCCGCAGCTTGCCCAATCCCGGACGCGAAGAGGCCCTTCAGGCTTTGACGGGAAAGGACGCGCCGGTAATCGATTATCTCAATGGCCATGAAAGTGTGCGCCAGTATCTTGACGCCGCCACCATGCTGGTGGATTCCAGCGTGAACAACTATCTGAGCCGTCGCTTCAAGAGTTTGATGGTGTCGTTCGGTTGCACGGGCGGACAGCATCGGTCGGTTTACCTGGCGGATCAATTGGCACAACGGCTCCGCAGCAAGCCCGGGATCGAGGTCGTGGTGCGCCACCTGGAGTTAGAGGAAATGGACAAATGAAAGCCATGATTCTGGCGGCCGGCATCGGCGCCCGCCTGCGGCCGCTCACCGACCATCGTCCTAAAGCGCTGGTGGAGATTGCCGGGCACACGCTACTGGAGATCATCCTGTCGCGCTTGCGGGTGTTCGGAGTTCGCGAAGTGATCATCAACGTGCATCACTTCGCCGACCTGATCGTCGAATACCTGAAAGAGCACGACAATTTCGGGATGCGCATCGAGGTTTCCCGTGAGGAAGCCTTGCTGGACACGGGGGGTGGCCTGAAAAAGGCTTCCTGGTTCTTCCTGGAAAGCTCCGGCGACCTCGATCAGCCGTTCTTCGTGCACAACGTCGACATCATCAGCACATTTGATTTGGCGCGCATGGCGGAATTTCATGCTGAGCATGGCGCGTTGGCCACCATCGCGGTGCAGGATCGGGAGACTTTTCGATACCTGCTCGTCGATGAGCACCTCCAGCTTTGCGGACGGCGGTACGGACGCGACGGCAAGGACCAATTGGTTCGGCCCTCCGAGCACCCGCAGGCCCTGGCTTTTTCCTGCATGCATGTCATCTCTCCCCGCCTCTTCTCCATGATGACGGAAGAAGGCGCCTTCTCAATCTTCACTACCTATCTCCGGCTATCCGGACAGGGCGAGAAGATCCTGGCCTTTCGCGGCGACGAATACTATTGGCGGGACCTCGGCACCCCCGAGCATGTGCGGCAGGCGGCGGAGGAAGCTGCCTCCTTTGTGCCGGGCCTTGCCGAGCAGAGATTTTAATTACAGGTATCGTTCGTTGAGGATTTTGACGTGGTGCGCGTAGTGTCCGGCGACAATGTACGCGAGGGCGCGCACCGTAAAGAGGTTATCACTCGCCACACCCGTCCTCATCCAGCCTTCGGACGGCATGTTTGCAAAAAGCGAGATCGTCGCAAGGCGCACCCTGCGGAACTCCTCGATATGGGCAGCCCAGGTGATTCGCTCGGCCTCTGCCGCGGATGCCGCGATGTTCTGATCGTAGTTCGGCAATGGCGTTGTGAAGTTCCGGCCGAACCAGAGGGCCCGAAAGGCAAATGCCCGTTCCGCGTCGCTGATGTGGTTCAGTACTTGCCGGATGCTCCATTTTTCGGGCGAGTAGCGGTGCAGCGATTTATCCTCGGAGATTCCGGTGAAGAATGCCGGGCTCTCTTCCAGTTGGGTTGCGAGGGCGACTTCAATGTCGTCGCCTTTCGCCTGATCGATATAGGTGAAATAATATTCTGCGGCCTCTGATTTCGTTGGACGTCCTGTCATCATTTGAATGTACCTCGAGTGTTTCACTCCTCGCGCATCAGTATCGCCGGCTCAATGGACAACGCGCGTCGCGCCGGAATCCACGTGGCCACGATGCCCAGCAAGGCCATAACCAGGACGACGCCGGCCAACACCAGCGGATCCCGGGAAGTTGCCTCGTAGACGATGAATGCCAGCACCCTGCTCGCCAGAATTCCCAGGAGCAATCCTGCCGCAGAACCGATGGCCAGCAGTTTGACTGCGCGCCCGAGCGCTGCCCGCAATACTTCCTTGTGCTGCGCACCAAGCGCCATACGGATTCCCAATTCTCTCAGCCGCTTGCTTACCGGATACGCCGCCATGCCAAAGACGCCGGTGACAGCCAGCATCGCTGCCATCAAGCCGAGCACTCCCAGCGCAATCGTCGCCAGGCGCGGGCCAAACAGGGCCGGGTCGAGTTCTTTGTACCGCGTCTCAATGCGAACCGGCAGGCCTGCGTCCAGTTGCCGCAGGCTGCTCCTGATGGCGGGCCCGAGTTGCTTCGGGTCGCGACTCGAGCGCACCACCAGCCACGTCTGGCTGGACGGCCATTGCAGAATCGGAAGAAACATCGCGGCGATGGGATCCTCGGCGAGGTGATCATACTTTCCTTGCTCTGTGATACCCACTACCTGGACACGAGTTCCGTCCGGCAGCTTGAAATATCCGCCCAGTGCCTTGCTTGTGGAGCCGAAAACCTTGCGCGCAAACTCCAGATTCACCACGCCGACGCGTGGCGCCTTTTGATCGTCATGCCAGGTGAAAGTCCTTCCCGCCAGCAGCACCGTGCCCTCAGCGCGCAGGTATTCGGGAGAGATGTGGTAAATGTACGCGTCGCCGGCGGCATTCGCGGGCCTCACGTCGGTCGCATCACCGTTGAACACCGAGGAATAATCGTCGGTGTCCTCCAGCAGCAGCCCATCGCTGAATCCCACAGTCTCGACACCGGGAATCGCCTCGAGAGCCTCGTTCATGCGCTTCTGCATGGGCGGCGCCTTGTCGCCGGTGTAACCCGCGAAGGCCAAGTCTGTCTCGACCAGCATGGCGTTTTGCGGTTCAAAGCCGAAATTGCTGTGCAGGGAGCGCACCATTCCACGCACCGCAACTAATGAGGACGTGACCAGCACCGCGCAGATGGCAATTTGCGCCGCCAGCAGGAGGTCGCGGCCACTAACCCGCCGTCCGGTCGTGCCGGTGGATCCCGATTTGACAATCTGATAGGGATCCGCGCGAAGTACCTGTCTTATGGGCACCGCGCCAAACAGCAATCCGCTCGCCAATGTCAATAGCAAGGCGACCGCATAAACACGAGCGTCCGGATACACAGCAGCGCTGGCGGGAAATCTGGGAAGTGGGTTCCAGGCGCTCAGTCCGCTCAAGAGCATCACGCTGCCCCACACTCCGACTGCGCCTCCCATCAGTGAAATTAGCACAGCTTCGGTGAAGAGTTGCCGCAGAATGCGGAGTCGTCCTGCTCCCAGGGCGAGCCGCAGGGCGACCTCCCTCGCGCGGTCTGCGGCGCGGGCGGCAAACAAGCTGCCCAGGTTCGCGCAGGCAGCCAGCAGAATCAGCGCCGCCAGCAGCATCAATCCGGTAAGGAACGCCCGTGCCGGACGCGCCAGGTAATCGCCAAAGAGCCAGGGACGAACCAAAGTAAAGGTCATTTGGCCATCATCTTTGGGATAGGTCTTTTCCAGGTAAGAGCCAATCGAGTTCAGGTCCGCGGCGGCCTGTGCTGGAGTGACTCCCGCCTTCAAATGTCCAATCTGCTGGTCAACCCAGCGGTTTCCGCGCGCGTTCAGTAAATCTGTGTCATCGTTGGCTATCGGCGCGAAGAAAGCGGGATGGAAAAACATCAGCGTCCCCTCGAAACCAGAGGGCGCGACGCCGATGATTGTGTAAGGACGTTTATTGAGCTGAACCGTACTGCCCACCACGCCACGATCGTCGTGAAAATTGCTGTGCCAATACGCATAGGCGAGCACGATGTAGGGAGCGCTGCCGGGGCCACGCTCATCCGAGGGGTGAATGAACCGGCCGAGATAAGGCCTAATTCCCAAGACGTCAAAGTAGTTTCCACTGACGTCAAGGTACCAGACGCGCACCGGATTTCCGCCCGTGTCCAGACCACCTTGAGAGAATGCGTAAGCGGCTAGGCTCTCAAAGCTACGGTTGCGGTCGCGCAAATCGAGATAGTTGGGATAGGACTCGGGCGGGTTACGATCGCTCACGCGCTCGATGGTGTATAGGGTTTCAGCCCGCGGCACATTCACCGGCCGCAGGATCACTGCATTCAGAATGCTGAAGACCACGGTGTTTGCGCAGATGGCCAACGCCAGCGTTCCAACGGCCACCGCCGTGAAACCGGGGGATTTGCGCAACACGCGGAACGCCAGGCGTAAATCCTGCAGCAGAGTGCTCATGGATTCTCTCCCCTTCTCTCCGCTCCTTTGGATTCTGAATTGGTCTCACCCTGCCGCTATCGCCGCAGACCACTCAGAACCTGAAGCCGAGAACTCTCGTGTTGTAACCGATCTCTAGAAGCCCTCGAAGGGATATTACGCAATTACCGCGCCACCCTGACACCACGTACGTCCTGTAATTACTATGTCATACGCATGCGTTGCGCGGCAAGCCGCCCAACCGCTGTTCGATTGTGGGACACGGGTGTTCGCAATTGGGACGGAGAAACATTAGTGCTGGATTCATCTTTAAACGCGGGAAGAGGGTGGCGATGCGGAAAGTATCGGCGCTCAACTCTGCGGCTGGTACCACTCCGGTGATGGGCCCGTAGCTTTTTCGATTTCCGGAACGAAGCTCCGCTCCAACTCAGCGACCAGCGCCGCCTGGTTTTCTACGATCTTCTGCCATTGGTCCGAATCGCCGATGGGGTACTGCGCGCCGATTACGGCATTGGCGGACACCGGTAGAATAAGGAGCGCTTTGAATCCCAACCCCCACACGCGGAACATTGATATCACCTTATGACTCCACGTTCCAACGTCCAGATGCAGCTCCAGAGTGAGGTTGGCTGCGGTTCGTCGCCTCAAAGTGAACGCCCCTGACTCGCCCCGGCAGGAATACCCCATGGGCTTGAACAGACGCTCGAGCGCAGGTTTCCTCGGTCCCGAAGCCGCGCCAAGTGATGTGGTCCGCAGCGCCTCGAGCACCGGCAGCAATTGGTGCGGGAGGGCCGCGCGCTCGACGACTTCCTTCATGCGGGCACGATATTCGACCACAATGCCGTGCACCGCCCGCAAGGCCTCCGGGTTGGCGCTCGGGATCGCCATTCCGGTTGGCAGGCGAACTGCCGTAGGCTCAGTTGCGTTCTTATCAGCCAGCGGAGCCTGTACGGTGCGCCTGATCTTCCCACAAGATGCCAGGACTGCCGCCACGGCCGCAGTCGGCGGCGGCATCTTTTTGCCTGACGGGTCTGCCTCCACCACGGTGCAAGCCGTGAGAGATCGATTGCGCCCGTTCACCCACCAGCTATCGCTGAGTTGCACGCCCGGGATCATTTCAGCGGAGTTCAGCATGGTTGGAATTACATCTCCGAATTCCGGCATATGAAAATGAAACACTACGCTGTGGAACGGAAAGGACCGGGGCACGCCGGCGGCGATCGCTTGTAAGGTCGAGTACGCCACGGCCTGGCCTGCGCCCTCCGACATCGGTCCATTCGAAATCCGCCGCACTCCGGGGAGGCCGGGCATCGGCTCTTTAGTCGTGACAAAACGCTCCAAGTCCGGAAAGCGCTTCAGCACCCGGGCGACGCTGGAGACGCCGCCGACCTGCGGGTCACCGAAGTTGAATCGGATAACCGGTTCTCCCAGCCCGGAATCAAGGAAGGCCTGGTGGACCCTGTCCAGCATGGCGGCCAGGGGTTCTTTCTTACTGGCTACAAAGGTGTGCAGGAGCGCAACGCGCATAATGGCTTAAGTATACCCTGCTCTGAAGATTGTAGCTCGGGCTGCGAGATTCCTCGTCATCAATTACAGGCTGTCACCCAGATCCGCGCGGAACTTAGCCGCGAGCTTTGTCTGCCAGTCCGACACCGGATCGAGCCTTCCGAAGAAGAAGCGCAATACGGGCGGTTCTTCGACGAATTTAAGGCCGCCGATCAAGGCGCGGTTTTCATAAAGCCAGGTGATCCGGTCGATGGCGTATTTCACCTGCGAGAGCGTGAAAACGCGCCTCGGCAAGGCCAGCCGCAGGAGTTCAAACTCCGACAGACGTTCGCTGCCGTCGGGGTTTCTCTGCTCTGACAGCGTGCCGCGCTCCATGCCGCGCACGGCGCCGGCAATATACATCGCCGCGGCGAGCGCTCCGGCGGGGTACTCGACCTGGGGCACGTGGGGGATGAACCCCGAGGCATCCAGATGGCAGCCCAGACCGCCGGCCGGCGTGACAACGGGAATGCCCTTCCTGTCGAGATCGTTGACCATATACTCGATGAACTGCGGCCCTTGATTGATAACATCTTCGTCCATGGTTTCCTCGAGGCCGACCGTCATCGCCTCCATTTCGCGGACGGACATGCCCCCGTAGGTAAGGAATCCCTCGAACATCGGAATCAGAGGGCGCATGGTTTTGTAAGCCTTCTCGCTGCTCGTAATAATGCCGCCCCCGCGGGCCGCACCGAGTTTGCGCGCGGAAAAATAGATGATATCGGACAAGTCCGCGATCTCGCGGGTGATCTCGCGGATCGTCTTGTGCTTGCAGTTCTCCTCGCGGGTTTTGATGAAGTACAGATTATCCTGAAGAAGGCTCGCGTCCAGAACCAGCGTCAGGCCGTACTCGTCGCAGACCTTGCGGACATCTTTCATATTCTCCAGAGAGAAAGGCTGCCCGCCCACGAGGTTCGTTCCGGCCTCAAGACGCACGAAGGCAGTTTTCTGAGGCCCGTTCTTTTCGAGCACCGCCCGCAGCTTAGCGATATCGGTATTGCCTTTGAAAGGATAGGTGCTTTTGGTTTTAAGGCCCTCGTCAATAATGACTTCTTCCATCGAGCCTCCGCACAGGGTGATGTGCGCCTTCGTGGTCGTAAAATGAAAATTCGTGGGTACGACGCTGCCCTCAGTGACATAGGTCTTCGCGAGGATGTGTTCGCAGGCCCTCCCCTGATGTGCAGGGAGGAAATACTTCGTCCCGAAGATCTCAGCGAGTTTATCCGCCAGCCTGGTGAACGTCGCCGACCCGGCATAGGCATCGTCCGCCGTAATCATCGAAGCCAGTTGATTATCGCTCATCGCGTTCACGCCGCTGTCCGTCAGCATATCCAGGAAGACGTCACGGTTTTGCAGCAGGAACGTATTGTTCCCGGCCTCCGTGATGGCCTTCAGACGATCTTCAATGGGGATCAACCTGAGTTTCTGCACAATACGGACCTTGTGCATCTCGAGCGGTATTCCCTCTCCGGTAAACATCTTTATACTGGGCATTATGATTGACTCCTGTATCGATTATGATTAGAAAGCAAAGAGCTCCTGTCCTGTCATTGGGGAGATACACCCACTTTAGGTTTCACTTTTTCGGTGATCGCTTCGGAATAAGAAGGCTTCCTCACCGCTTTTGAAACCCGACATCATACCATAGCAGGACAGACCTTGGAGGCTGGCGTGAAGAGGCGGTAGTGTCCTAAATGTGTCTTGCCCGGTGTCTTAAACTCGAAGCTGGACCTCGCGTGCAATTCACAGCCCCGAAGGGGCGGCCCAGCAAAGCCCATGCCATCGGCCTGGGAAAACAGGCGGTTTTCCTTGGCGAGCCCTGAAGGGGCGACCTACGGAGTACGCACCTATTACGCCCCTTCAGGGCTTGAGTCCGGAAACGAAAGGCTCTCTTACCACTTCCACCCAGGCCGTTGGCTTGGGCTTTGCTGGGCCGCCCCTTCAGGGCTGCGTCGCGTGAGACATCCGAAAAGGGTATAATCGCCTCAGGAGGGTCAATCATGAAAAGCGCGAAGGTGCTCATTGCGGTCTTAGTGTTTGCGAGCGTGGTTCTTGCCCAGGCGACGAACCCGGCGAAGCAGCCCACCGCGGCCGGGGCGAGTTTTGACAAGCTGAAGTCCCTGGTAGGCCAGTGGGAAGGCACCATGGACGAAGGCGGCAAGCAGATGCCTGCCACCACTTCATTCCGTCTCGTCTCGGACGGCTCGGCCGTGATGAACATGCTCGGCGAAGGCACGCCTTACGAGATGGTCACCATGTTTCACATGGACAACAGCGATCTGCTGGCCACCCACTATTGCGGCGCCCATAACCAGCCGCGCTTCCGCCTCGTGCCCTCATCCGAACCAAACGTCGTGACCTTTGTGTTCAAGGATGCCACCAACCTCGCCAGCCCCTCGACGCCCCACATGGTCGGCCTCAAGATCACTTTCGTGGATGCCAATCACCACTATCAAGACTGGACGTTCCTCCAGAAAGGCCAGGAGAGCACTTCCCGATTCGAATTCCACCGCAAGGCGTGAGAGTTTGAGCGAAAACTCGCCCGTCCTGTCATCCTGAGGGCAGCGAAGGATCCCTGCAGTTTGTCTCAGCTGCGCAACGTACAAATCAAGCTCGCATCCTGCGCCGCGAGCCGCGCTCGTGAGCGATTCGTTCTGCGAGGAAGACTTTCATGAGCGACTGGTACGGGACGTCCTTTTCGTTCGGCAGTGTCTTGAGTTCCTCCAGCATCGCTGCCGGCACGCGCAAGGAGATGGTCGTCGTCGACGGCTTGAGTTCCGGGAAGGTCGCGCGAACGGCTTTGCTCCAGTCAAAGTAGTCGGCCGTATCATGCTTTGCCCAGAACTTCCGCTCCTCGTCTTCGTTTGCGAAACGGGGAATCGCCTTTCTACTTGGTTTCTTCGACACGTTCATGGATTCTCATTTCAACAGCGTCCCATGTTGCGGGCCGAGATGACTCGACCCAGCGTGCCGCGAATCGTAAACACTATCGCTAGCCGCCTTCCCGCCTTCGTCTGCCCAAGCGCCGCGTACCGCTAGCGATAGATTTCTCGACGATGCCCAATGCGGAGGACTAACACGAGCAGGCGGCCGTCTTCGATCTTGCAGATAAGCCGGTAGTCGCCGACGCGGTACTTCCAAAATTCTTCCAGGTGGGATCCCTTCAGGGGCTGGCCAAGCGCGCGGGGATAGTCTAATTTGGCCAGTCGTTCAGAAAGAAACTTCACGATACGCCGCGAATGTTGCGGGTCGAGTTTACCTAGTTCCCGGTCGGCCTGGACAGATAGCTCAACCTTCCACGCCATGGCGCTTCACGACGTCCTCAAGTGGGATGGTGCGCTCTGCACCCTTGCGGATTCGCTCCAAGGCGCGTTCCGCCATCGACACGTCCTCGAGATCGTCTAGGTGCTGGAGGATGGCTTCACGAGCATAATAGGCTTTCGTGCGACCGGTGCGTCGGGCCAGTTCTTCAAGACGCCTCTCGATGGAAGCAGGAAGCCGAATGGCCAGCATAGCAAAGCTCCTTCGTGTCTGAGTATACCACGGGCGAAAGACCCGCCGCACGGAGGTGGTCACCGCGGACGCATATGTCATGACGCGCTTTGTCGTGATGTATGCGCCGCTCTGAATCGACGAGCAGGGGCGCAGACATGCCAAAAAAACGGCACGTCTGCGCCCATCGACGAAGAACTAATACTTATGGAGAGGGAAGGCTATGGAGCATTTTCATCGTAGATCGTGGCCTCGATCTGCGTCGTTGTCCACGCTGGCTGCCTTAAGTGCGCCCACGTCAGAATGGCTGTCATGTATCGCGAGTACGCCGCATAAGTGTTCCCGT
>Ga0181535_10001303_pt1 | contig 33026 bp, 21 predicted proteins | sample PEATcosm2014_Bin_44_FD_119774 | JGI IMG/M metagenome (GOLD analysis project Ga0181535, IMG submission 119774) | Peatland microbial communities from MTU Mesocosm Facility, Houghton, MI, USA - PEATcosm2014_Bin17_30_metaG | ecosystem: Environmental > Terrestrial > Soil > Wetlands > Peat | place... | reverse complement strand
TGGGCCGCTAGCTCAGCTGGCAGAGCAGCAGACTCTTAATCTGCGGGTCGCAGGTTCGATGCCTGCGCGGCTCATCGGGAAAAGGCGGGACGGCGAAAGCCGCCCCGCTTTTATCCTTAATAATAAAAAGGCCGTTTCGCCGCGGCAGGGCCGGGCCTTGACAGCTCCTCAGGCTGCGATTACCATGCGGCGCGTCGGTGATGGCCGAGAAACCGTCGACGCGAGAGTGGTGGAATGGCAGACACGCCAGACTTAGGATCTGGTGCCCAAGAGGCGTGAGGGTTCAAGTCCCTTCTCTCGCATCTCGGGATGCGCGGGAGATATCAATGTGCGGGAATAGCTCAGTGGTAGAGCGCCACCTTGCCAAGGTGGATGTCGCGGGTCCGACTCCCGTTTCCCGCTCCAAAGGACGAGGCGACCCGTGCTTCCGGGTCGCCTCTTTTCATTATCGACGATCGACAGGACTGCCCATATCGACAGCCCGAGGCCGCCGGGTGCGGCCCATCTTCCGCTCGAGAGGAAACGTCAGTGATAGCCAGCAAGAGCATCGAGAGACTCGCGCATTCGTCAGTCAAGCTCAGCGTCACCGTACCGAGCGCAGAGTCCCAGAAGGAATATGAGGCCATGCTCAGGGAGTACTCCAGAAGCGTGAGGATAGACGGATTCCGAGCGGGCCACGTGCCCGCCTCGGTCCTGGAGCGCAAGTTCGGCGACAGCCTCAGGCTGGATGCGATGGGCAGGGTGCTCGAGAAGGCGGTCGCGGAAGCCCTAAAGGACGCCGATCCCACGGAGCAGCCGCTCACCTACTCGACGCCTAGCCTGGACGGAGATCCCGAATTCGACCTCGAGAAGGATTTCAGCTTCGCGGTCAAGTACGATGTCTTCCCGGCGGTGGAGATCGGCGATTGGAAAGGCATCGAGGTCGAGAGGCCCACGGTGGAGATCGCCCCCGAGGACGAGGCCCGCGAGCTCGAGGACATCCGCGAGCGCAACGCCATAGTCATCGAGCGCGACGCTTCCGCCGCGGCGGCCAAGGGCGACGTCGCGACCATCGATTTCCGCGAGATGGACGCGGAAGGACATGCGGTCGGCGGCACCGAGCGCGAGGATTTCACCTTCGAGATCGGAACGGGCTACGATGTCTACAAGATCGACGACGAAATCGTGGGGATGAAGCGCGACGAGGAGCGGACGATCGAGAAATCCTATCCGTCGGACTTCGACAACCGCGACCTCGCCGGAAGGACTGTGAAGCTCTCGGTCAAGCTCACGAAGATCAAGGAGAAGAAGCTCCCGGCTCTCGACGATGAGCTCGCTCAGGACGTATCCGAGAAGTACAAGACCCTCGACGACCTGAAGGCCGACCTCCGCGACCACCTCGGGAAGCGCCTCGCCGACAAGCTCAGGCAATTGGAGGAGAAGGCGCTCGTCGACGGCCTCCTGGCCCGCTCCAAGGTGGAGCTGCCCGAATCGATGGTCGCCGCCGAGCTCGCGATGCGCCTCGAGAATCTCAAGCGGCAGATGGGCGTCGACACAGAGGAAAAGCTAGATCGGATCCTATCCTACTCCGGGAAGACCAGGGCGTCGCTCGTCGACGAGTGGAAACCCTCCGCCGAGAGGTCGATCACGACGCGATTGGCCATCGAGAAGCTGGTGCAGGAAGGGAAATACGAATGCTCGGAGTCCGACCTGGCCGCGGAATACTCGCGCCAAGCCGCCGAGAGTTCGCTCTCGATCGATGAAGTGAAGGCGGAATACGAGAAGCGCGGTTCGTTGGATTACCTCCGCGACAGGATAAAGGAAGACAAGCTGATGGCCGACTTGCTCGCGGCCGCCCGGGTCAAAACGGGGCCGAACATGGCCTTCGTGGACTTGCTCAAGGATTCTGAGTAATTTACGACAATGAGGTATATGGCCATGGAAGAGAGAATGCACAACCTGGTGCCCATCGTCATCGAGCAGACGGGCATCGGCGAGCGATCCTACGATATCTACTCCCGGCTCCTCAAGGATCGCATCGTGTTCATCGACGGCGAGATCAACGACCTGACGGCCGACCTCACGGTGGCGCAGCTGCTCTTCCTCGAGTCCCAGGATCCCGAGAAGGACATTTCGATCTACATCAACTCCCCCGGCGGCTCGGTCACCGCGGGGCTGGCGCTGTACGACACGATCCAGTGCATAAAGCCCGATGTCCAGACCTACTGCCTGGGACAGGCGGCCTCCATGGCCGCCCTCATACTCGCCTGCGGCACCAAGGGAAAGCGCTATGCCCTCCCATCCTCGCGAGTCCTCATCCATCAGCCATGGGGCGGCGTGCAGGGGCAGGCTTCCGACGTAAGCCTCCAGGCAAAGGAAATCCTCCGCCTCAAGAAGCTCACGATCGACTATTTCGCCCTAGCCTCCGGCAAAGACCCCGCTGCGGTAGCCGGCGACATGGAGCGCGACTTCTTCATGTCGGCGCAGGAAGCCATGGGATACGGGCTGGTGGATCGTCTTCTCGAGCGGAGGAAGCATGGCGAAGCAGAAGCAAAATAACCCGACCGAGGAACGCACTTGCTCCTTTTGCGGAAAGAGCGCCGAGTTCGCCCGGCGCATAATAGCGGGCCCGGGCGTGTACATCTGCGACGAATGCGTAAAGGTATGCGAGCAGATACTGGCCGATGACGAGACCGAGATCACTTCGGGCTTCGTAGGGGAAGTGCCCAAGCCCCGCGAGATCAAGGACTACCTCGACCAGTACGTAGTGGGGCAGGACTACGTCAAGAAGGCGCTGTCCGTCGCGGTATACAACCATTACAAGCGCATAACCCACTCCGGCAAGGCGAAGGCCGAAGTCGAGATCGAGAAATCGAACGTTCTCCTCGTCGGGCCTACGGGGACCGGCAAGACCCTTCTCGCCAAGACGCTCGCGAGGAGGCTCAAGGTCCCCTTCGCCATGGCGGATGCCACGACGCTCACGGAGGCCGGCTACGTCGGCGAGGACGTCGAGAACATCCTCCTCAAGCTCATCCAGAACGCCGGCGGAAACATCGGGGCCGCGGAGCGCGGGATCGTGTACATCGACGAGATCGACAAGATCGCGCGCAAGGGCGAGAACATCTCCATCACGCGCGACGTGTCGGGCGAGGGAGTCCAGCAGGCCCTCCTGAAGATCATCGAAGGCACTCTGGCCAATGTTCCCCCGCAGGGCGGCCGCAAGCATCCCCAGCAGGAATACCTCCGCATCGACACCACCAACATACTCTTCATTTGCGGCGGCGCCTTCGTGGGGCTCGATAAGATTATCGAGAACAGGGTCGCGAAGCACCCTTTGGGATTCGGGGCCGACATAAAGTCCCGAGGCTCCAAGGACATCAGGGCCCTCTTCTCGCAGCTCCATCCGGACGACCTCGTCAAATTCGGGATGATTCCCGAGTTCATCGGACGATTGCCGATACAGGTCTCCCTCGAGGACCTCTCGCGCGACGATCTCAAGCGGATCATCACCGAGCCCAAGAACGCCGTGCTCCGGCAATACCAGGAATCGATGCGCCTCGACGAGGTAGAGCTCGTGTTCGACGAAGGAGCAGTCGAGGCGATAGCCGACAAAGCCATTGCGCGCAACACCGGCGCCCGCGGACTCAGGGCGATCGTCGAGGCCCTCATGATGGACGTGATGTACGATATTCCCTCTATCGAAGGCGCCAAGCGAGTCGTAGTCGACCGCTCGACGGTAGAGGGAGCGTCCGCGCCCGCAGTCGAGATACTCAAGAAGAGCGCGTAACGCCCGTGCGCCGGCTAGGCAGATGAACTATTCGCCGGGACGCATGTGAGCCTCTTGGACGCATTTCGCGGCGGCGCTACGCTTGAGCTCCCCCTCGTGTATACGCGAGAGGCGGTCGTATTCCCGAAATCCATCGCTCCCCTCCTGGCCGCCACCAAATTCGCTATCGCCGCGGTCGAGGAGGCCCTCGGCGCGGACAAGCGTGTAGTCACCGCCCTGCTCAAGGGCCTCGGCGATGATAAAGGGGCCGAGATCGAAGTGCACCCGATAGGCACGGTGGCCCGCATCATACAGCAGGTGCGCCTGCCCGACGGATCGCTCCGCCTCCTCGTCGAAGGCGAGGCCAGGGCGAGGATCAAGCGTACGCTTTTCCGCAAGGACCATCTGGCGGCCGCGATCGAGGCCCTGGGGGACGAAGCCCCGAAGCCCAAAGAGGAAGGGGGCACCGAAAGGGACGGCGAGATCGACGCCTCGCTGCGGCTCGTCAAGAGGAGCTTCGCGGCCTACGCCGAGGGCGTAAAGAAGATCCCGCCCGAGGTCCTCGCCCAAGCCGAGCGCGCCGAGGGGCCTCACGAGCTCTGCGACCTGATCGTCAACGCCCTCCCGATAAAGCCCGAGCGAAAGCAGGCGCTCCTCGGCCTCGAGGACGGCCTCGAGAGGCTCGAGGCCGTCGAGGCGGCCATAGAAGGCGAGACCGAGCTCGCCAACCTTCAGCGCAGGATCAGCGCGAAAGTCAAGAACCGCATTGACCGCAACCAGCGCGAGTATTTCCTGGGCGAGCAGCTGAAGGAGATAAACCGCGAGCTCGGCAAGGACGGCGAGGAGTCCGAAGTCAAGGAGCTGGAGCGCTCCCTGCTCGCGAAGGATCCGCCCGAGGAAGTCCTGGCGAAGGCCAGGCGCGAGCTCTCGCGCCTGGGAAAGCTCCAGGCCTTCTCGCCCGAGGCGGGCGTGCTGCGCGTCTACTGCGAGTGGCTGGCCGACCTGCCTTGGTCGACGAAAAGCAAGGACAACCGGGACATAGACAAGGCCCGGCGGGCGCTCGACGAGGACCATTACGGAATGGAGAAGCCCAAAGAGCGCATTCTCGAGTTCATCGCCGTCCGCCAGCTTTCGGATCGCGCGCGAGGGCCCATCCTCTGCCTCGTCGGCCCGCCGGGCACGGGCAAGACCTCGCTCGGCAGGAGCGTCGCTCGCGCCCTGGAGCGCAGCTTCGTGCGCGTCAGCCTCGGAGGCCTGCGCGACGAGGCCGAGATCCGCGGCCACCGCAAGACCTATGTCGGAGCCCTTCCGGGAAAGATCATTCAATCCATCCGAAAGGCGGGGACGAGCAATCCCGTGTTCCTCCTCGACGAGGTGGACAAGATGTCCTCGGACTTCAGAGGCGACCCCGCGAGCGCCCTGCTCGAGGTCCTAGATCCCGAGCAGAACTCCAGTTTCACCGATCACTATCTCGAGCTTCCCTTCGACCTCTCGAAGGCGATGTTCATCACGACCGCCAATTCCCTGCACGGCATTCCCTACCCCCTGCTCGACCGCATGGAGGTCATCGAGATTCCCGGCTATTCCGAGTACGAAAAGCTCGAGATAGCGAAGAAATTCCTCGTACCCAAGCAGCTGGCCGAGAACGGCCTGGGGGATTCGGCCATAAAATTCCGCGAAGGCGCGATCCTCGAGATAATCAGGCACTACACCATGGAGTCCGGAGTCCGCAACCTCGAGAGGGAGATCGCGCGAGTCGTTCGCAAGCTCGCGCAGGAGGCGGTCGAGAAGGGCTTCGCCTCGGATCCCGCGAAGCTGGCCGCCTGGTCCGCCTCCGTCACCGAGAGGAAGGCTTCCAGCCTCCTCGGCAAGCGCCGCAGGGAGGACGATGTCGTCTTCACGGAGCCTCGCGCGGGAGTCGCCTACGGCCTCGCCTGGACCGAGGCCGGGGGCACGCTCCTGCCGGTGGAGGCCCTGGTCTTCGAGGGCGAAGAAGGCTTGATCCTGACGGGCAATCTGGGAGATGTGATGAAGGAGAGCGCGCGGGCATCCCTCAGCTTCATACGCTCGAAGGCTGCCGACTTCGGCTTGGGCGAAGCGGACTTCCGCAAGAAGACGGTCCACGTCCACGTACCGGAAGGCGCCATCCCGAAGGACGGACCCTCCGCGGGCATTACCCTCGTCGCGAGCCTCGTATCGGCCTTCACTCAGAAGCCCCTCGTTCCCGGCCGCGCCATGACGGGCGAGATAACCCTGACCGGCAGGATACTCCCGATCGGCGGCGTTAAGGAGAAGGTCCTTGCCGCCCATCGGAATTCGATATTCTTCGTCCTCCTTCCCGAAGGCAACCGAAAAGATCTCGACGACATCCCGGCCGAGGTCAAGGACGTTATGCGCTTCACCTTCGTGTCCAACGCGGCCGAGGCCCTCAAGGCTCTCTTTCCCGAAGGCGCCATCGTGCCGAAGCGCGGTGGGGGAGGACGCGGCGGTCCGCGCGCGTCCCCGGCGGGGACGCGCGCCCGAGGGAAGGCTCCGAGGGCCGGCCAGAGGAAGCGATGATCTTTTCCCGCTCTTCCGCACTTGATCGCCCCGCCCAAAAGTCTATACTTGAGGCATGAAGGAGCTCATCGGACAGGCCAAGATGCGGGATGCCACGGTCGCGGGCATTTTCTACCCCGACGATCCCTCGGAGCTGGAAGATAGAGTAGCGGCCCTGCTCGGGGCCGCGAAGCCCGAAGTCTCGAACGCGAAGGCCATCGTATCCCCCCATGCGGGCCTCGACTACTCGGGAGACCTTTCCGCCCTAGCCTGGAAGTCGGCCTCGACCAGGCGGATCGAGACAGTCCTGGTGCTGGCGCCGCTCCACCGCGCCGAGGAGAGCCGAGTCTATCTCCCGGAGTCGGACTATTTCGAGATGCCCACCGGAAGAGTGAGCGTCGACAGGGATCTGGTCGACGAGTTGCGGGATTGCGGCACCATCATGAGCGAGAACGACATTCCGCATTTCGAGGAGCACGGAATCGAGCTTCAGCTGCCTTTCATGATAGCCCAGTTTCCCGCGGCCTGCCTCGTGCCCGTCCTGATGGGGAAGCCGAGCCCCGCCGTGGTCAAGGCCCTCGCCTCCGCCCTCTCTCTCGTCTTCGCGGATAGGATCGACTCCACGCTGGTGGTCCTTTCCTCCGATCTCGGGTCGGCCAGCGAAGAGAATATCGCATCGGCCTGCGCCGACCGCTTCCTTAAAAGCTTCCTGGACGGGGACGGGAAATCCATCCTCGAGGGTCTGGCGTCCGGCCAGGTCTGCGCCTGCGGATCGGGCTGCTCCTCCGCCTACTTCGCGTCGGGGCTCGCCAAGGGCTTGAGGCCCCTGCTCCTGGGCAGGCACGATTCATCGGCGAGCAGGGAAACGAGCGAGGAACGCCTCGTCCACTACGCCGCCATCGCCCTCGCCGATGCCTGATCCTGCCGAAACGGAGCTGACCGCCGCGGACGGCTGCGTCCTCATAGCCACGGCGCGCGAAGCGATCGCCTCCCGACTCGAGGGCCGTTCTCCGCGCTGGCCGGTCTCGGGCGCCGCCCTGTCGTCGGCGCGTGGCGCTTTCGTGACTATACGCGGCGGAAAAGGCGCCGGCGCCCCATTACGCGGCTGCATAGGCAGGATGAACGCGGAGGAGTCCCTGGTCAGGACCGTCCGCGAGATGGCCGCCTCGGCAGCCTTCGAGGACCCCCGCTTCCCTCCCCTCGCTCGAGGCGAATTCCCCGGCATATCCATCGAAGTCACCGTCCTGAGCCCGATGAGGCAGATCGGGAGCGTATCCGAGATCGAAGTGGGGCGGCACGGGGTCTACTTGTCGAAAGGCTGGCACGCGGCCGTGTTCCTCCCCCAGGTCGCGACCGAGCAGGGTTGGGGTCTGGACGAGCTCCTGGCGAACCTCTGCTACAAGGCCGGGCTCTCGTCCGATTCCTGGAAAGACAATGACGCGAGACTGCAGGTTTTCGAAGGCCGGATCTTCGAGGAAGACTGAGATTCCGAGACGCCGAAGTCTATCCGATTTTTCTAAGCCGCTTTCTGAAGTCCTTGAACCACCAGGCCCTGGCTCTCTCGGCCGCTCTGAAGCCCTCGTAGGCGATGGGCCTCAGGGGAAAGTCCCACGAACCGGCCCGATGAGCTATCGCGCCGCCAAAGCCGGTCTTGAAGCGGTAGAGGCCCGCCATAGGGTGCTCTGGGTCATCGGTCGGCGGAATGCCGTAGAAATCGTACTCGAGGCACCCGCAGGCTTTGGCCGCCCGCATCGCGGCCCACTGGAGGGCATAGGTCGGCATGAGCCTGCGCTCTTCGTCCGAGGAGGCGCCGTAGAGATACACGGCCTCCGCTCCTCGGAATAGTGTGATATTGGCCGCGAGGACTCGCCCTTCGTACCTGGCAATCCAAAGGCGCAGGTCCGGCGCTCCGGGAATTCCGGAAGCCTTGCGCTCGGCCGCGAGCGAGAAGAGTCTCGCATAATAGCTTTCAGGCCTCAGCGCGATCCTATCCCTCGCCGCCGTAACCCGATTGAGCTCGTAGAAGATGGGGATGGATTCCTTCCCGGCTTCCTCGACGACGATGCCCTTCTTCTCGGCGTAACGCACATTGTAGCGCCATTTGGCCTTCATCGCGGCGAGGATTTCCTCCTCGGTCGGTCTCAGGTCGACGAAGACGGTATCCGGCGGCTGGACGTCGGCGGCGGCGCGCCTGAGGGGAGGCCCGATGGCGGGCCGGGCAAAGGCGTCGCCCGCGCGGGAGAAGCCTTCCTCTTCGGGCGATATAGTCTCCGCGACGCGCCAGGGCGGATCATAGCGGATGAAAAGGCATCCCTTCGGGAGGAGGGGTCTCAATTTCTCCGAAAGCTCGGCAAAGAACGGAGCGCGTTCCTCCGCCTTGAGCTCGAGCTCCGGGCCGAGGGGGATGTACGCGAACGACGAGCCTGCGGGCAGCCGATTTATCAAGAGCAGGAGAGGCAGCCTGGCGCCTTCGGGAACGGCCCCGCCGGCCTCCCGCGCCTCGAGCTCGAGGCGGAGGGGCGTCCAGCCGTATTCGGCCTTGAAGTCGCCCCAGAAATCCGATTGAAGGAAGGAGGAGGCGAGATCGGCGCTCCCGCGCGGCCTCCTCGAGACAAGTATCGTCATGCGATAGTCTCTCAGACGGCGCCTTCCGGCCCTCAGCCTATCTCGCCCTCGGGCACCTTCGCCAGGGCGAAGGGACTTCCCGAAGCGACGAGTCGCGCCCCTCCTATCCAGGCGAAACCGCCGGCGGCTTTGATCTCCACAGAAAAGAAAGTATCGACGTCAATCTCCGGCGGCTCCTCGAGTGCGTCGGGGCCCGCTCGCCCCTCGAGCGCGAGCCGAGTGCCCGGAGCCGCGCCGCCCCCGTCGAGCACCTCGACGGCCTCCTTGACGGCGCTACCGTCCTCGCCCACGGCCCTCCGCGAAGCCGCGAGCAGCATGCCCGCGCTCTCGATGCCGCGAAGTTTGGCGGGCTTCAAGTTGTTGACAAGGACTATGCTCCTGCCGAGCAATTCTTCCTCGGTATAGAAAGGCACGAGGCCCGACACGATCACTCGCTCCGTCCCCGACCCGTCGTCCAAGGTCTCGATATAGAGTTTGTCGGCCTTGGGATGGCGTTCGATCTTGACGATCTTCGCGACGCGAAGGTCTATGAGCCGCTCGAAGCGCTCCTCGACGGGCAGCTCCGCGAAAGGAATCGCCTTCGGCGCCGGGCCGGTATCGGGTGCGGGCGCGGTACCGACTGCGCGAGTCTCCGCGACGGGACTCGCGTCGCGGTCGGCCCTCTCCTTCTGGGTCCCGGAGTACCGGCCGCGCAGTTCCGCCACGCGGTCATCCTCGAGCCGGGCGAAGAGCACCTCGGGTTTATGGACCGTCTCGAGCCCGCCGACGGCGCCTATATCGGACCACGATAGACCGCCCGAGCCGATCGTCTTACCGAAGAAGGAAGCGAGCTTGGAGGCGGCCGAAGGCATGAAGGGATGGATCATCACCGCGAGGTCGCGGAGGATGTAGCAGAGCTCGCCTATAAGCGCGGCCGCGGCATCGGGGTCGCTCGTCCTCGCCTTCCAGGGCTCGCTTTCCTGAAAGCGCTTATTCGCCAGGTCGGACAGCTCGAAGGCCGCGCGGAACGCGTCGCGGAGCTCTGCCCGCTCGAGATGGGCCGCCGCTCTCTTCTCGATCTCCAGCGCCTTCGAGCGGAAGGCCGGATCCCTCGAGACGGCGGGAAGTACGGGAATGGCGCCGCCGAAATACCGCGTGACGAAGGTGAGCGTCCTGTTGGCCAGGTTGCCGAGGTTGCCGATGAGCTCGCCGTTCACTTTATCCTGGAAATCGGCCCAGGTGAAGGTGGTGTCTCCGCGCTCGGGCCTATTGTAGAAGATGTAGAAGCGCCAAACGTCGGCGGGAATGCCCGACTCGACGGCGTCGGTCCCGAAGACGCCCACGCCCTGGGATTTGGAGAATTTACCGGACTCGTAGTTGAGGTATTCGGAACTGGACATGTGATGGAGCATGGTCCACTTCTTGCCCGAGCCGAGGAGGCTGGAGGGGAATATGACCGTATGGAAGGGGATGTTGTCCTTGCCGATGAACTGGTAGAGCTCGACATCCTCGGGGCGCTGCCACCAGTCCTTCCAGTCGAAGCCCCTCTCGTCCCCTGCGCAGGCGGTTATCGAGATATAGCCTATGGGCGCGTCGAACCAGACGTAGAAGACCTTGTCCTCGAAGCCGGCCTTCGGGACGGGGATGCCCCACTTGAGGTCGCGGGTGATGGCGCGCTCCTTGAGACCGTCGCGGATCCAGGCTTGCGTCATTTGGACGGCGTTATTCGCCCAGAAGCCCTCGACGCTCGCCTTCTTCATCCAGGACTCGAGCGAGGGCCGGATCGCGGGCAGGTCGATGTAGAGGTGGGTGGTGCTCTTCGGGCGCGGCGTGGCGCCGCAGGTGGAGCAGGTCGGATCCTTGAGATCCGTCGGGTCGAGAAGCTTGCCGCAGTTCTCGCACTGGTCGCCGCGCGCTCCGCCGTAGCCGCAGAAAGGGCAGGTGCCGCGGACGAAACGGTCCGCGAGGAAGCGCTTATCGTGGTCGCAATAGAGCTGCTCGATGGTCCGGCTCTTTATGAATCCCCTCGAGTCGAGGTCGAGGAAGATCGATTGAGTAATCTCGGTCTGACGCTCGGTGGAAGTACGCCCGAATTTATCGAAGGAGATCCCGAACCAGGAATAGATGTCGCGGTGAATCGCATGATATCGGTCGCAGAGCTCGCGCGGGGTTATGCCTTCCTCCAGCGCCTTGGTCTCGGTCGCGGTGCCATACTCGTCGGTGCCGCAGACGTAGAGCGTCTCGTAGCCGCGCGAGCGGCAGAAGCGCGCGAAGACGTCGGCGGAGAGGACCTGTATCAGATTGCCGAGGTGGGGCACGTTGTTGACATAGGGGAGAGCCGAGGTAACGAGGCGTCGTTTCATAGCACGTTACAATAGACGCGCGGCGCCGGCGGTGTCAAGGATTTCGGCCGGGCGCGCCGCGAGGCTCAAAAGGAGATGACCGCGTTTATCGAGAGCTGAAGACCGAGATCGAGCACCTGGGTCGCGGCCGTGAGGGTTTGGCTCAGCGAACCGTCGATCTTCAAGGTGAGGCGCTCCGGGACCGTGAGCTTCGCCTCGTAGGACTCGGCGAAGGTCCAGCCGGGCAGATAGGTCGTCGCGTCGCTCTGGTGGCCGGATAGCCCGGCGGTGAGCGAGATCGTGCTCCGCAGCTTCGGCTCCCTGGTCGCGAGATCCTGCAGGTAGAACGAGGCGACCGACGCGGACTGGTCTTTGCCCGAGGCCGCCGCCGGCTTCATGGCCAGGGAATACAGATCGAGGAGCCAGTGCCTCTGCACTATCCGCGAGAGGGAAAGCATGAGGGAGCACGACCAATCCAGGGCGCCCGGCGCTTGGGTAAGCGACAGCTTGCTCTCCGCGTCCAGCTGGTCGGACTCATGCGCATGTAGGGTGGCCAGGCCGTGGAACTGGAGATTGATGGTGGGAGCTCCCCCGCCGTTCGGCTCCTGGAGCTGGGCCTGAAGCGTCGAGAGATATTCGTCGTTTTCGAAGGGGAGGCCCAGCGGATAGGCACCCATCGACCCGAACATGTTGACGGAAGCGATCTTCGCGGTCGCCGTCCAAACGCTGGCGTCGGTCATTTGGTCATAGGCGCGGGCCAGGGAACGGCCGAAGGAGAAGGCGAGCGTCGACGGCGCGATGAAGTCGTACCAATTCGACCCGTATTCGCGGGACAGGTTCAGGCCCGCCTGGGGCATGTAGTTCGCCGCCGAGAGCTGATTGCCCGTGGTCGCGGTCTGCGACGCGAAATCCGCCGCCGTCTTCGGAGAAAAGAGTTCCACGAAGGGCGGGCTCGTGTAGAGGATGGGCAAATTCGCAAAATCGCCCAACGCGTCCTGGGCATCGCTCACGATTCCCCCCGAGAGCGCCGTCCAGTTGTCCGTCCATGAACGGGAGTAGAAGGGCTCGAGGCTCAGCCCGGCCGCCTCGAGGGGGAGAGCCAGGCGCATCAAAGCGGAATCGTTGCGCTGGCCCCCGTCCACGGCCGTCGGCTGGGCGCTCTCGGCGAGGGAGGCGGAGAGGAATTCCTTGGCCGCCGTGTTCTTGACCGAGAGAGTCGCCTTGACGTCGCGCAATTCCGAATCCGATTCGAAGGCCGGCAGAGCATATTGGAAGGCGCCGATCCACGCCTCGCCGTAGCTCTCGCCCGGGCTGCCGGGCGCGACTGAGCCAGGGGGTCGAGAGCGGTTGTCCGCCGACAGGCCTATCGTCGCTATTGAGGGCCCGAGCGTGAGCTGACTGTCCCACGATTGGAGGAGCATGCCCACGTCGAGGGCGTCGGAAGCGGGCGTCCATGCGGTCTTCTGCTCCAGGCTCATGCTCGCTACCGAGGCGCCGTGGATCGAGAGGGAGTCGTCCCGGCCGAAGGCGCCCGAAGAAGGATCGTAATCGAAATCGTCCTTGACCTTGAGGGGGAAATCCGCCGCGGGCAGCTCGATCGACGTGCCCCCGCTGAAGAACTCGCCGATGCCGCTCGCCGCAGTGGCGCGGGCTTTGATCCCGAGTCGCGCGAAAAGTATCGTCGAGTCGATCTCGGCTCCGCCCGAGGCGTACGGCGTCGAATCGTAGGCGTCCTGCGTATCTACGGACAACTTGACGTCCGAGACGATAGGAACATCGCCGATTCCCAGCCTCATTTTGGAATCGGTGTACACGGCCTGCCCCTGGAAGAGCAGGGCGGTGCTTCCGACCGAGTCGTTGAGGAGGACCTGAGTCACCCAGACCTGGTCGGAGGCCACGGTCGTTAAAAAAGTTATCGCCAGCCGGGCGCCAGCGCTGGTTATCGAGGGTGAGATCGAAGTCGCTCCGGCCACGGCGACCGCGGCGGCGCTCTCGCTGTTCTGCACGTATACCGTCGGGTCGTCGTTGCCGTAATGGACCAGATAGCGCTGCCATGCGCCGTTCCCCGCCCCGACCGGAAGGCTTATCTGAACGCTCGGGTTGGGCGTGGGCGAGGCGCCGTCGTCCAATTGCACTGTCAGGCTGGCGGTAGAGGAGAACTTCGCGAAAAAGGAGAAAGTCCTGAACGACGTATAGGGCGGCGCCGACTCCACCTTGTAAAACGTCCCTGACGCGCCTGTTCCGGGCACCGATGTCCCTGCCGTGATCTCGAGGGCCTCCTGCGTCGAGCCGTCCGAGTGCAGGCTGTTGATCAGGCTCGGAAAGAGCGAGACGATCGTGGTATCCGCGGCCTCGATGGAGCTCGGGTAGCCCGGCGCGGATCCCGCGGGCATGAAGTCGGACGCGTAGCCGCTCGCGGGCTCCATGCTCTCGATCTGGTAGGTCCCCGTCGCGTCGGACTGCGAGTACCTCGCGGCGATCGCCGCGTTGTGGATGAACGCGCCCTTGTCCTTTTCCTCGCCGGCGGTGAGGTTTATGCTTCCGGGACTCGTTTGCGAGCCGGAGGAAAAGCTCGAGCCCGGAACGGACCACGAGGCTCCGAGGGCCGTCCATGCGTTCCCGCCATCGCCGAAGTCCCAAAAGCCCCCGAGGGCGCCGACGATGACGCCCGTCGAACGATCCGAGCTTTCTTGCATGTACGTTATCACGATATCGTCCGTCGGCGTCGGCGGCGGGCTCAAGTTGAGGACTCCGGTGTTGGCGTTGACGGAGAACGAATACTCGGGGATGCCGTTGCGCGTGACCTGAATGGAGCCGGGTACGAAATTCTTGTCGATGCTTATCAGCGCCGAGGTCGAATAATTCTGCACGATCACGTTCCTCGTATAGACGGGGGCGGAGCCCGTCTTGATGCCGCTGGCGAAGTCGGTCGTGTAGAGCCAGGGCATGTTCGCGTCAATAGGTGAACTGTAGGTACCGAAGGGCTGGCCGTATTTCGTTTGGACGAAGGTAGTGGGGGCTTCCGCATCGATCCTCGTAACCTCTATGAAACCCGCCGGATCGATCCGCGCCTGATAGTTCTGATCCCTCAGTCCGGACGAGGGGTTGCGCACGAAGACCTCGGCGGAGGTAGGGCTCGCCGTCGTGGCGTATCGGTCCAGGACCTGAAGTTTAGGGTCGAGCGTGCCCGTCGCCGGAACCGGAGGCGGGACGTAGAGGAGGTCGCAGTTCTGGCCGCCGATCGTTATTCCGTCCGTCGAGCCGGTGGAGTCGCTGTGGGCCAATACTCGCGTCACGGCCGCGCTCGTGAGGGTTACGATGCCCGTAAGGGCGGAATAGGAATACTCGTCGCTGCCGAGCTGTCGGTACAGGTACCCGTCGCTCGCGGCAATGCTTCCGGAAGCGCTCTGGACGTAAACGTTCAGATTGGTCGCCGGCGTATTCCTCACCATGAAGTACTTGCCGGTGATGAACGAGTTGGGCGTTATAGTCGTCTCGATCACTTCGGTGCTGCCGACGAAATGCTTAGTGACCTGCTGCGCCTCGTCGTAGCGGACCATCGCCCTGCCGGTGAAATTATCGGAGGCTATCGTAGCCGCGACGCCGAAGGATCGATACGACCCGTCGCCGAAGGAGAGAAAGGGTAAGGTCGGGAATGAAATCCCGTCGTTTCCTATCCTCGCGTCGCGGACCAGCTCGCCCTCCCCGCCCTTGTAGCCTAAAGCGAAATACGCCTGGGTGATGTCGTCGGATACGTGTGCCTCGAAGTAGATTTTCTTGTACAGCAGGAAGGTCAGAGCGATATCGGGATTCTGCGTGAATAGAATAGGCTGGAAGGCCGCCGAGAGACCGCTTCCCGGCTGGGATTGGAGGTCCAGCGAGGATATTATCGTAGCCGACCAGGTTCCGCTTACCAGGAGCTGGGCATCGTCGTCCGGCCCCGGCCCGAGCTTTGCGCTGAATAGGCTCGAAGGCGCCTCCACGGGAAGGGACGATTGAATCGGGGTCGGCACCGCGCCGACCCCGCCTTCGGCCATTGTCGTTCCGATCGACGCCGCCAAGAGTAGTAGGGCGAGGGCCGCGCGCGCGCTGCTGCTGCTTACTTTCCGCATCGATTGCGACTATGATAAACTGTAACGCGGGCGAAGGGAAGAATCAGGCCGTATTTATGGTAGTCTCCATGCTTATCCTCATCATCGAGCTCCCCGAGTCGGCTTCGTTGAAAGACAAGCGGAGCGTGGTCTCTTCGGTCAAGCAGAGACTACGGACGAAATTCCGCTTCTCCTGCGCGGAGGTGGATCTCCTCGATTCCCTGGCCTTCGCCGAGATAGGCGCCGCTCTCGTCTCCAATTCTCGGGAATTCGGAGAATCGGTGATGCACAAGGCGCTCGCCGTAGTCGAGGATGAATTCGGCGTACGCGTCCACGACGCGCAGATACATTCGGAAGTCTATTGAATCGATATCCGCGGTAGGAGGTCACACGTGCGCAAGGCCTGCTTCGTCCTCTGTCTGTTCCTGCCCGTCGCTTCCCTCGCGGCTGCGCCCGGCGACGCGGCGGCCGCCGCCTCGCCGGCCCTGGCGGAGATGGACTCCTATCTGGCCAAGGCCCAGGACGCAGCCGACTCGAACCACCTGTCGGAGGCCATCCGGTCCTACGTGACCGTCCTCGCACTGGCCGACGCCAGTCCCTCGCCCGACGCCAAGTCCAAGGCCGACCAGGCATCGGCCGAGCTCGCGCGGATCGGCTCTAGGCTCACCCTCGAGCCGGCGAGCGAGTGGGTCGACCCCAAGGGGACTCAGATCGCAGCCAGCTCCCGGAGCCTGGGCAAGGACGGAGGCCTTTCGCCCGCTGTCTACCTCTACGAGAATTACGGCACCGGCAAATCGCCGGTCGCGGACGCTCCCGTCTACTTCCAATTCGTCAAGAACTCCGGCTCCCTCGTCGCCTTCGTGACGACCGACGCCTACGGCAAGGCCAACACGACGGTCGCGAAGCTCGATGAACCGGGCAGGGACGCGGTCATCCGCGCCTTCCCGGTCTTCAAGGCGCGCGGCAAGAGCTACGCCTTCCAGGCTGTCTTCAGGGATTTCGCCTACCTGCCGCCGGCCAACGTCGTCAGGGTCATCGCCCTCGAGAGCTCCGAGCTCGGCGTGAGCGACAGCCCTCGGACCGTCGACCCCGCCGCGGCAGTATTGAAGCAGACGGGCCTCGAGGTCCTCCCCTTCAACGCGAAGCTCGCACCCGACGATTTCCGCGATGCCTACTCGGGCCAGGCCAAGGCCCTCGCCGCGCTCGGCGTCGACGCCGCCTCGCCTTACGCCGCCTTCGTCCTGGTGGAAGTGGCCCCGGCGCGCCAGATGGAGTTCAATGGAAAGAAGTACAACATCTTCACGGCCGCGGCGAGCCTGAATTTCCGCCTGGTCCGTTCGGACGGCACCATCGTCTACTCGCTTCCCATCGACGGCCTCAAGGGCCAGGGCGGCACCGCGGAGGCCGCCGTGGCCGACGCGTATAAGCGGGCGGGCGACGCCTTGGGCCCGGAGCTCCAAAAGAAGGTCGACGATTTGACCAAGGCTCTCACCGGAGAGTAGGAGCGAGGGAGTCGCATGCTTACCGCGCGGGTCCCCCGGCTTCCGGGCCAGGGCGGCCCCGGTTCTCGCGGCCGATGAGACGGGCTCGCGTCACCTTGCCTATGCCCTTTCGCTCTATCTCGAAGATCGCGTCCTGGGCCTTCCGTTGCCGCGCGGAGCCGCCGGGGAGGTTTCCCCCATCGGCGAAAAGCTCCCCCTGCGTCGCCGCGTCGTCCGTCGCGAGGTCGGCGAAGCAGAGCCCGAGGAGCCGAATCTCGGTCCTCCCGTCCCACGCGTGCTCGAGCAGGGAGAGCGCGTCGCTGAAGGCCTCGGAGGAGGAGATGTAATACGACCCTCTCGCCCTGCGGCGCGTAATCGTCGTGAAATCGCGCAGCCTCAGCTTCAGGATGAGGATGCGGGACTTGGATCCCTGGGACCAAAGGCGATAGGAGAGCTCCTCGGCCAGGGACATCAACACGTCCTCGACGCAATCTCGGTCCGAGCAGTCCCTCTCGAAGGTAGTCTCCGCGCTTATCGAGCGCGATGCGGGGTCCCCGGGATCCATCATCCCCGAATCCCTGCCGCGGGCCGCTCCGTACAGGAAGGCGCCGCCGGCTTTGCCGAAAAGCGAGACGAGCTGCGCCTCGCCGAGGGAAGCGAGCTGGGCGACGCTCGCGATGCCGAGCTCCCGAAAGCGCTCCTGGGTCTTCTCGCCCGCGCCCCACAATTTGGAGAGGGGAAGGTCGAGCATGAAGGCCTCGACCGACTCGGCGGCCACTATGACGAGCCCGTTCGGCTTGCGGAGGCCCGAGGCGATCTTGGCTACGTAGCGGTTCGGCGCGACGCCTATCGATATGCTTAGCTCCGTCCTTTCGAAAACCCGGGCCCTGAGAGATCGGGCGGCCTCCTCCGGCCGGCCCCAGAGCCTTTCGGTCCCCGTCATGTCGAGGAAGGCCTCGTCGATGGACACTCTCTGGACCTCGGGAGTGAAGGAGGAGAATACTTCCATGACCTGAGAGGACAACTCGGCGTAGCGGTCCATGCGCGGAGCGAGGTAGACTCCGCCCGGGCATCGGCGGAACGCCTCCGAGATGGGCATGGCGGACCGGATGCCGTAAGCCCGCGCCTCGTACGAGCAGGTCGCGACGACACCGCGATGGCCGGGTCGCGCTCCGACGATGACGGGCTTTCCCTTGATGCTCGGGTCGTCCTTCTGTTCTACGGAGGCGAAGAAGGCGTCCAAGTCGACATGGAAGAGCAGCTTCGGCGTCATTTCATCCCCGCGCCAATATCGAAGCTCGCCCGTACATCGAGGCCATCGTCCTCGAGGGCCGAGCCGGACGACTGCGCGTACGGCCGGAGATGGCCGAGGTAGCTCGCCGTCACGACGAGCCTCGAACGGAAGTCGGACGGTACGGTGAGCGAAAGGCGAAGATCCCTGCCGGGGTTGACGCCCGCGTATACGGCGGCCTTCCTCCCGTCCACGGAGACCTCGTAAGGGAAGTTGCTGTCGTATATCAGGATATCCTTTCCGGATTCCAAGGCGAGGTCGACCTTGTACGGCGGGCTGGCGAAAGCGACCGCGATGTTCTCGTCCACGCGGTCGAGGAAGCGGCTGGTCGTCTCGATGAGGCTTATCCTCCTTTCATCGTCCTTGCCGCGCAGAAGCACGCTATCGCCCATCGAGTCGTAGGCGAGCGCCAGGTCCCCGCGGCCTAGGCTGCCCTTTCCGAGCCGCCTCCAGCCGGAAAGCCTGACGGCGAATTCGCCCGAGTCCTGGTCGATCGTCTCGGAGATCCTCAAGTCTTTGCGCCCGGGTCCCGCGAGAGGTTCCGCGGCCGAGGCGTAGAAGAAGGCTCCCGCTTCTATCGTCATGGCCAAGACGGCGAAAACGGCGGCGGTCCTCTTTCGCGCCGCGGCTCCCGGGCGCGTGAAGAAGAGCAGAGGGCTCGCGGTAAATACGAATAAGGGAAGGACGAGGGCGGATAGGGATAAGACGCCTAGGTAATCGGGCGCTATGAGCTTCCGGTACGTGGGAAAGTCGGGCCGCGCGGCGAGCTCGCCGGCGATGACGAGGAGGGGGACGTACATGAGCGCGTAGGCGACGAGAGTCGCCCATCGGTTGCGGGCGGCGAGGGACGCCTCGACGAGGATGAGCGCCCACATGAAATAGAACGACGCCGATAGGTCGATCGCCGAGAATAGCGGCACGTCCACGGCGAGGCATAGCAAGGCGGTCAATTCGTAGAAATACGGATTCGGGGTCAAGGCACGCCTTTCGACGAGGAAGGAGAGCAGCGCCAGGAAGAAAAGGAAGGATGAGAGGATGCGCGCCGCGGCGAATACGCGCGGCGCGAGCCGCCACGAATCGAGGGAGCCGAGGAAGGCTTCGTCGATCCCCGCGATGCCCTTTCCGGCGAGGAAGACCAGGGCCAGCGCAAGGAAAAGGGCGAAGACTTCGGCGCCGATGGCCGGAGCCCGTTTCAGCAGCTGTTTGGTCGCCCCTCGCCTCGCCATGGTGACGATCAGGAAGGAGGATGCCATGATGGCGAGGAGGACGACCAGGAAGGCGATATATGTCCCCTCGCGAAGGACGAGCCCCTTCCGCCCCAGTTGGAAGATGAAGTAATGCCTGTCCCACGTATCGGAGAAGCCGCCCGCTTCTTCCTTGGCGAAATTCCCCATGAAGTCCCCGAACCAGGTCTTGGAGGCGCCGGGGCTCGAGACGTAGCCGGTCGAGGCTCCGCGCACTCCGCGCAGCTCTATGGCGGGCATGCCCGTTTCGAGATAGGGCGCGGCGGGGCCGTAATCGCTCGCCAGCCCGAGACGGTAGGCTTGGGACCGGTTCGCCTCGAGGCCGTAGCCGATGCCCGAGGATTCCAGAGCCCGCCGCGTGCCCTCGAAGAGCCAGTAGGGGGAGACCACGTCTTTCCCCGCCCCGCGGAGGACGACGCTCGAAGGTTCGTCGCCTAGGTCGAGGTACAGCGCCGCGAGCCTCGTCCCGCCCGCTTGGCGCGACAGCCACGTGCTCGTTCCGAGCGAGGCCACCTGCCCGTCGGCCATTTTGCCCCTCTTCTCGGCTCCCAGGAAGACGAAGCGAAGGGAAATCGGGTTCGCGGAGCCGGCACGGGCCTCTTCGGAAAGCCGAGCCGCCTCGGTCAATGCGAGCGCGATGCCGTAGGCGCCCTCCGTGGGGTCGGAGGAATCCACCCAGGAGCTTACGGGCACCAGCACGGCCAGCTCGTCGTTGCGCGCGCCCGGCAATCTCGCCTCGACGATTCGCGATGTCGAATATCCCCCCTGCGCATCCGCGAACCCGCTCGTCGCTGTGTCGATTCCTTCGGCGCGGAGGAAGCGCTCGATGAAGGCGAAGGCCGCGGCTTCCGACGCCGTGCCCTCCGGCCTTGATCCGAACGCCTCGATCGCGGCGAGGCAATCGTCGAGGTCCATCTCGGAGGCAGGCGCCGCGCAGGCCGGCGCGAGGGCCATCAGGCATACGGCGGCGAGCGCGACCGCGCGATTCATGCACACGGTCGAGAATAGAAAGGGGGCGACGGGTTCGTCAATACTGTTTACCTCACGCCGATAATGACATATACTGATCGAAACGAAAGGCGAGGGGATGCAGGAGAGGAAGAGCGTCATCGATCTGCCGGTCAAGCTCGTACTCACGGAGGAAGGGACCTCCTTCTTCATACGCAAGGGCAAGAACCTAAAGAAATTCAAGCTGGCAGACAACGTCGAGGAATACGGTATCGTCCTCGATACGTTCACCCCCGCCTCCCTCCAACGGATGATGCTCGTCGACTACATTTCCAAGGTAGAAATCTCGAAGAGCGAATTCATGTCGACTCGCCAGGAGATCATGGACCTCTCCAAGCTCGTCGTCTACTCGATGCTCTACCGCCAGTACGACGCGTACATCTTCGCCCGCGTCCTCTCCAGCGACGTGATCAAGAAATGGAACCGTCTCAATCCGGCCAATATCATCGACGACAAGACCAAGATAAACGACGCCTATCTCCAGAATGTCCTCAAGGAGAAGGAAAAGCTGCTCCTCGAGATAAAGCAGGAAATACTCTCCCCGATGTATTCGTACATCAGCAAGAACTCGTCTCTCCTCCCCGAGGAGAAGAACGTCCAGCTCCTGCTCTCGGAGAAATTCCTGAACAATCTCCGCCCTTTCACCTGGTTCATCGTCGCCAAGTTCAAAGGCTCCGAGGGCTACGACCAATTGGTTAAGGACGTCAGGACCTCCCTCGCCGAGTACATGGAGAAGTCGAAGATCGCCGAATACGTATCGCTGATGATAATCGAGCTCGCGATGAACGCCGAGAATTCCAATTTGAAGCGCGAGGCGAAGGCCGTCTTCAAGGGCACGGTGGACATGAACGCGGTGCTCTTCGATCCCAACGTCCGGCGCCAGGTCATCGATTCGCTCGAGCGCAAGGGCGAGCTCGTGTACCTTTCCTGGAAGATCGGCTCCAGGGGCGCGACTGTGGGCATGCAGGGAAGGCTGCAGATCACTCTCTACAACAAGGAATCCGAGTATCATACGGTCAAGGAGATATTCGAGGACCGCAAGAGCGCCGACCTCAAGAAGAAGAGCCTCCAGGACTTCTACAGGCAGCTGCCGGAAGGCGAGGCCAATACCGAGCTCGGCCTCTACTACCTCTCCTACCTCTCCGAGGCCTGCGACAAGGTGAACGTCAAATTCGAGTCTCTCGTGAACCAGATGGCGGGATCCGATCTCACCGTCATAACTCTCGCCTTGAATCTATAATATTTTTATAATAGCCCTCGCTCCCGGCCTCGATATCCCTTCATTCCTTGACAGGGAATGACCTTTCAGATAACCTTATACGGTAATCCATTGCGCCATTCGATTTATGGAGGAATAAGGTCTATGGCAAAGGCAAAGTTCGTCTACCAGTTCGGAGGCGGGGTCGCGGAGACCAGCGTCACCAGCAAGGAAATCCTCGGCGGAAAGGGCGCGGGGCTGATGGAAATGACCAAGATCGGCCTCCCCGTCCCGGCCGGCTTTACGATCGGCATCCCCGCTTGCGAGGAATATTTCAAGTCCGGCCGCAAGCTGCCCAAGTCCATCGTCGACGAGATCAAGGTCGCCCTGGCCAAGCTCGAGAAGACCGTCGGCAAGAAGCTGGGCGATCCCAAGGATCCCCTCCTCGTCTCCGTGCGCTCCGGCGCCGCGCGCTCCATGCCCGGCATGCTCGAGACGATCCTGAACCTCGGCCTGAACGACAAATCCGTAGAGGGCCTGGCCGCCAAGACCGCCAATCCCCGTTTCGCCTACGACAGCTATCGCCGCTTCATCCAGATGTACTCCACGACCGCCATGGGCCTCTCCAAGGAGCCGATGGAGGAGATGCTCTCCCATATGAAGAAGTCGCTCGGCCTCAAGAACGATACCGAGCTCTCAGCCGACAACCTCAAGAAGCTCTGCGAGGAGTTCAAGGTCTTCTACAAGTCCAAGAAGGGCGCGGCTTTCCCCCAGGACCCGGTCGAGCAGCTCTGGGGCGCCATCGACGCCGTATTCGATTCCTGGGAGGCCGACAAGTCCGTCACTTACCGCCGCGTAGAGAAGATCACCGATCTCAAGGGCACGGCGGTAAACGTCGTACAGATGGTTTTCGGCAACAAGGGCGACACTTCGGGCACCGGCGTCTGCTTCACCCGCGACCCCAACTCCGGCGAGAACGTCTTCTACGGCGACTGCCTCATCAACGCCCAGGGCGAGGACGTCGTCGCCGGCATCCGCACCCCTCTCAAGCTCATCGAACTCGAGAAGAAGCTTCCCAAGGCCTACAAGCAGCTGACCCAGGTCCGCAAGACCCTCGAGAAGAATTTCAAGGAGATGCAGGACCTCGAATTCACGATCGAGGACGAGAAGCTCTATATGCTCCAATGCCGCACGGGTAAGCGCCTTCCCTCCGCGGCCTTCAAGATCGCCGTGGACATGGTAGGCGAGGGCCTCATCACCAAGGCCGAGGCGATCGCCCGCATCACTCCCGAGCAAATCGAGGGAGTGTTCTACCCGATTATCGACGTGGCCGCCGTCGGTCCCGCGAAGCTCAAGGAACTCAAGGTCGCGACGGGCATCGACGCCGTCCCGGGCGCCGCCGCCGGCAAGCTCTGCTTCAACGCGGCCGACGCCGAGGAGCAGACCAAGGCGGGCGTAAAGGTGATTCTCATCCGCCGCGAGACCAGCCCCGAGGACGTAGGCGGCATGTTCGCGGCCCAGGGCATCCTCACCGCCACGGGCGGAAAAACCTCCCACGCTGCGGTCGTGGCCCGCGGTTGGGGCAAGTGCTGCATCGTCGGCTGCGACGCCCTCGATATCGACGACAAGGCCAAGACGGTCAAGGTAGGCGGCAAGGTCCTCAGGCAAGGCGACGAGGTGACTCTCAACGGGACCACCGGCGAGGTTTTCGTCAGCGCCCTGCCCCTCAAGAAGCCCGAGCAGACCAAGGAGTTCAAGACCCTCCTCGGGTGGTGCGACGAGGTCCGCGCGCTCAAGGTGCGCACGAACGCGGATACGCCGCACGACGCCGAGAAGGCCGTCGAGCTCGGAGCCGAAGGCATCGGGCTCTGTCGGACCGAGCACATGTTCTTCAAGGACTTCAAGAATCCCGCCGACTCCGAAAAGCGCCAGCTCGCCATCCAGGAGATGATAATCGCGGACGACGTCGAGGCCCGGAAGAAGGCGCTGGCCAAGCTCCTCCCCTTCCAGCGCGAGGACTTCAAGGGAATCTTCAAGGCGATGAACGGCAAGCCCGTAACCATCCGACTCATCGACCCGCCCCTGCACGAGTTCACCCCCAAGGACGACGCGGGCGTCAACAAGCTCGCCAACATTACCGGCAAGAGCCCCGAGCACATCAGGATGCGCTGCGAGCAGCTTCACGAGTCCAACCCGATGCTCGGGCACCGCGGCTGCCGGCTAACCATCACCTATCCCGAGATCCTCGACATGCAGGTCACCGCAATCATCGAGGCGGCCGTCGAGGTCGCCAAGGCCGGCGGAATCGTCCTCCCCGAGATCATGATTCCCCTCACTATCGACCGAAAGGAGCTCAAGATCCTAGTCGACCAGACCAGGGTCGTCGCCGACGCCATCATCAAGAAGTCGGGTTCGAAGGTTACCTACATGGTGGGCACGATGATCGAGATTCCACGCGCCGCCCTCCTCGCCGACGAGATAGCCGAGGTAGCGGAATTCTTCTCGTTCGGCACCAACGACCTCACGCAGATGACCTTGGGCCTAAGCCGCGACGACGCCGGACGATTCCTTCCCGACTATGTCATGTCCGAGAAGGACGGCGGGAAGGCTATCTTCGCGATCGACCCCTTCGTCAGCCTCGACCAGAGCGGCGTCGGTCAGCTCGTGAAGATGGGCATCGAGAAGGGGCGTTCCACCCGAAAGGGCCTCAAAGTCGGCATATGCGGCGAGCACGGCGGCGAGTCCAGGTCGGTCAAGTTCTGCCACGCGGCGGGCATGAATTACGTGTCCTGCTCCCCCTTCCGCGTGCCCATAGCCCGGCTCGCCGCGGCTCAGGCCGTGATCGAGGACAAGGCCGCGGCGAAGGCGGCGACGGCAAAAGCTGCCGCGAAGAAGCCTGCCGCCAGGAAGGCGCCTGCGGTGGCCGAAAGAAGGCCCGCGGCCAGGAAGGTTTCGACCGGTAAAGCCGTGGCCAAGAAGGCCGCAGTCAAAAAGGTTTCGGCCGGCAAAGCCGCGGCCAAGAAGCCCGCGGCGGCCAAGAAGGCTAAGAAGCAGTCTTCGCGATAGGTGCGATCGTTCCATGGCCAAGCTAGGCCGCGCGGATCCTTCCGCGCGGCCTTTTTTTAATGCATCGCCAAAGGAAAGGGGCAGCGTTGCGTGGATGGGCGACGGACCTCAGCGGGATTCCTCCTGAGGCATCTCGTGAATGGCCACGCAATTCATCGAAAGAGCGCTGTCCGCAAATCGGAGCGAGGCCAGTATCTCGAGGGGCCTGTCGACCGGGACTTCCGCTCCGGTCGCCGTCGCAGGCACGAGTCCCTCGAGCCGCTTCTTGTCTTGGTAGCCCACGAGAAAATCGAAGGCGACGACGCCCGGCTCCTCCCGAACATTGGCCGCCATGCCCTTCCAGGCGACGTAGCAGCCGTCGAAGAGCGCGGGGTCGAGCCGTACGTCGGCGTAGGAGGGTGGATCCTTGATCGTTCGGAAATCGGGCCTGCCGACGAAGGCTCGCAGGGAATTCGCCTTTTCCTTCAAGGCGGGGCTCGCGTTGGACCCGAGGAGTCGGTTGATCTCGACAATCGCCGCATTGTCGCGGTAGACCTGAAAGAAGTCCTTCGCCCTCTCGAATGCGTCCAAAGCCTGCTTTTCCGTCAGGATGTATCGGAAAGTCCCGCCGGTCTGCACCGGCGATTCCCGCTCTGAGCGGCTCAGCGTCACAGCGGCAACCTCGGGCCTGACCACTTTGGGCCGCGCGACGCTCTCTACGAGCGAGGCGCCGAACGGCCAGGCGAGATAGACCGCAGCAGTCGCCGCCAGGACGAGCAAGACGGGGACGAGGAATGGCGGAAGCTTACGCCGGCCGGGATACAGGCGCTCGATCCGGCCCGTCTCTACGAGCCTCGCCAGCCCCTCCGGACCGCTTTCCCGGCGAAGGATTCCGAGGCAGGCTCGCGCCTTCCTGTCGCCCGGCCGGTCTTCGAGCACGCGCAAGTAGTACTCAACCGCCCTATCGGTATCGCCCTTCCGCACCGAGAGGGCGGCGAGGACGAGCAAGGTGTCGGGATTCGCGGGGGAGAGCTGTTCCGCGCGCTTCAGGTATGTCGACGCGCCTCCAGGATCACCCACCCGCAGGCACGAGGAGCCGAGAAGGTAATAGAAGCGCTGGGATTCCCTGTATACGGGAACTTGGGGCTCCAGGAGGGAGATAAGCTCGGCGTAGCGCCCGCTCGCGAAGAGCCGCTCGGCGCGATCGAGCGCTGTGCGCGCCATCGCTTGACCTAATACCCTTTCTTCCGCTCCTCGAGGCGGTCAAGGATCTTGCCCCACGCGGCGATCTCGTCCGGCGAGATGGTCCGGCCCTCGGCCACCGCGATGTCGATCCTCGAGATCAGGTCCCTAACCGCTACGAGGTCGGCCGCCATGGAAGTCGCCGCGTCGGGCGGGCTGGTGCCGAGCACCGTCGAGGCGAAGATCGCGTCGGTCGGAGTCGTTTCGCTCGACGCGGGATATCCCTTCTCGTTGAGATTACCCATCATGAAGGCGACGCGCCTCGTCCCGCCGCTGGGGACGGGGACGGGCTCCCAATAAAGCGCTAGGGCGGAATCGTTGATCGAGTACGGAACGAGGGTGAAATTGCGCTGCGGATTGACGTCGAAGGCCCATGGAGCATCCGCAAGGCGCTTCCAGTTGGCGAGGATCACTTTGTCGGGACGGTCTACGCCGGGGCCCGATAGCAGGACCATGAAGCTCGCCCTGTCGCCGGGAGTCCCGACCCATGTGTCGTCCGAAGTCGGAAGTATGGCGGTCTCCTCGGAGATGCGAGGGCGCTTGTCGGTAATGAAATGGATCCCCGACTTCTCTCCGAGCCACGTGTCGAGCAGGTATCGCAGACCGAGAGAGGCCTCGTGCTCCGAGACATTCTCGATCTCCAACGTGACCTTAAGCCCGTCGGCGAGCGCGGATCCATCCGACTTTGCGAAATCGAGGATCTGGCGGACGACGAAGGAGGATGAGCGGAACTCGATCCGCACCCCCGTATCGGTGCGGGCGACCGTGAACGGAAAGTCGGACGCGTCGCCCAGCTTGGATAGTCTCCCGTCGGCGCTCAGCGTCAGGAAGCTCGTCCTGGGGTCCTGATCGAACAGGAAGGGCTCGTAGCGCCCCTTGGCCACGTCCGTGAGCCTGTAGATCGAGATACGCGCCGTGGACTCGTTTGCGACTACCTTGACGAGCCCCTCCCGCGCATCGAGTGCCTGGAGGCCGAGCGAAGACGCGAGCAGGAAGGCGGCCGCGACGATCATGCTGCGCTTCATTTGGTCCCGTCCTTGGATCCCGCCGCGGCGAGTCGCTCGATGTAGAATTCGAGGAGATCGAGAGCCCGCGCCTTCGCGTCGAGAGCCGCCGCCCTCGAGTCCTTGTCGAGCGGCGCGGCGGCGGACGGCTGCGTCAGCTGCGGAGCCGGAGCCGCCGCGGCCTGCGAGGAAGCCGCCTGGGCAGAGGCCTGCGTGGCCCGCAAGGCGTCGGCGTCGGCCTGCGAGGAGGCCAGCTTGGCCTCGCTGTCGGCGAGCTTGGTGCCTAGGTCCGCCACCTGGGCGCGCAGGTCGGCGATGATCTTGTCCTGGTCGTCGGCGGCGCCGCGCTTCGAGTCCGAAATTTGCTTCTGGTAAAGGGCGATGGAGGATTCGTAGGCTTTCTCGCGCCTCCGGAAATCCTCGGCCGCGCGCAGCGATTCCTCGTGGCTCCAGGTAAGGAGCTTGAGAAGCTCTCGCTGGCGATACTCGAGGCCGATGAGGGAGATGCGGTAGGTCGCCGCCTCCACCTTCACGCTCGACGGATAATCACGGGTTACGGCCGTGAACATGCGCTCGGCTTCCTCGAGTCGACCCAGGGCGTAGAGGCATTCGCCGCTCCAGTAAAGGGCCGAGGGCAGGAGGTCGCTGGACGGAGCGGTAGAGGCGAAAGCCGAGAAGACCTTGAGCGCCCCTTCGTAATCGCCTTTCGAATACAGGATGCGGCCTCGCTGATAGAGGAGATCCGCGACGCGGGGGCTCTTCGGATACGCGGATATGAAGGCGTCTATCGAGGCTTCGGCCGTGGCTTGGTCGCCGACGGCAAGGTAGGCGAGGACGGACCAATAGGCGGCTTCGGGTCTTTCCGTCGTAGCCTTGGGATCCGACATCACCTTTCCGAAGAGGTCGAGGGCGTCGCGATATTTCCCTTGGCCGAAAAGCTCGACGCCCCTGTCCAGGCTGGCCTTGGCTTCGGACGCAGGCGACGCCTGAGGCGCCGCCTGCTGTCCGGCGGCCTGGGCCCCCAGGACCGCAGCGAGGAGGAGCGCTAGGAGCCGGGGCTTGGACCTGTGCATGGGCATATGCCTCCGATGAATTATCGGCTCGCCCAGCCTGAAACTGAATGCCGCGCGGCCTTATACGAGGCCGCCGCGTCCCGGAGAGCGGTCGCCGGGTCGTTCGCCGAGAAGAAGGCCGAGCCCATTACGAGGACGTCGGCCCCTGCCCGCGCGGCATCGGGAATGGTATTTCCGTTGATGCCGCCGTCTACGGATATCAGGAAGCTCAATGCCCGTTCCGAGCGCATGGCGGCTATCGACGCGCATTTGTCCAGGCAAGCCGGGATGAGGGATTGTCCCCCGAACCCCGGGTCGACCGTCATCACGAGGACGAGGTCGACGACAGGCAGGAGCTCCGAAAGCGAAGAGGCGGGAGTCGAAGGCACTATCGCTATGCCCGGCTTCGCGCCCATTTCGCGGATCGATTGGGCCAGCCGATGGGCGTGCACTGTCGCCTCGAGATGGAAGGTGACGTAATCGGCGCCGGCGGAGGCGAAGGCCGGCGCGAGCCTCTCGGGCTCGACCGTCATGAGGTGCACGTCGAGCGGTAGACGGGTGAGCGGCCGAAGGTCGGCGGCCATCTTGGGGCCGAAGGTCAGATTGGGGACGAAGCGCCCGTCCATGACGTCGAAGTGCACCCAGTCGGCGCGCGCGTTCTCTATCCGGGCCAGAGCGGAGCGCATGTCGGAGAAATCTGCGGAGAGGAGAGAAGGCGCGAAGAGGGGCTCTTCCATGAGGCCGGATAGTATCATATCAGGGGCTCCCGCGCCAAGGCTTCCCATCTGTCAAACCGCATGGAAAGCCTTATGCGAACGCGGTTTCACGCGCTCAGGCATGGGTTTCGCGCCTTGCGCGACGATTGACCAAGAACCTCGAGCCGCGATAGTATCGAAGCGTTATATCCTTAACCAGCGGACCCTGCAACGAAGTAGTCGCGCGCGTATTGTGCCAACTGCAGGTTCAGCGATACCCGGAAGAGAATGGCCGAGCAGGAACGCGTAAACGTCCTAATGTCGAACGCATACGAAAGCCTCAAGTGCGTCGACCTGCGCGGAGCGACGGACTGCTTCGAGCGAGCTCTCTCCCTGGACTTCGAAGCCCCCGAAGTCCTTTGGTCCCTTAAATGCGCCAACTTCTGGTCGGAGCGCCTCGCGCGCCTCGAAACGCTGACCAATCCCTTCGAGCGCGGCGAGTACGTCCTCGCCCAATGGAAGGCCTACTCGGCATTCGCATCCAAGCTGGCCTGCGATTTCGAGCGCGCCCTCTTCGCTTTCAAGAGTTTCGCCTTTTCCCTCGCTTTGGGTCAATATTCAGCCCTCCCGCCGGAGGAGGAGGAGTCGCACGAGGCCGACCTCGCGCTCAGGACGGGCATCTGCCTGAAGGGTACGGGCGATTACGTCGGGGCCCTCCGTTCCCTCGAAACCGCGGCCCGCGAGAGGAAAGAGGACGCAGAGGTCCTCGCCCAGCTCGCGGATGCGTACGCGCTGCAGGGTGAGGAGCGCAAGTCCAAGGCGCTTTTCCGCGAGGCCTTCTTCATCGCGCCGGGACGCATCGACGTCGACCTCCTCGAGTCCACGATGATACGCCGCCTCGCGGCGAAAGTGGCATCCCTCGGCTATAAGGGACTCGAGCTGCAGGAGTGGATGCCGGTCTACGGCGCCATCCTTGGAATTTTTACGATCAAGAGGGAGCTGAAGGCCGTGGAAGTCGGGAAACTCCGGCAATCCATCTACCAGCTCGAGAACGAGTCGAGGGAAGAAGGCGGCTCCGCGCTGGCGCCGCGCCTGATCAACCGCTATTTCTGGCTGATAGACCATTATATCGCGGCGAAGGAAGACAGGGCCAAGATCGACGAGGTCCTGTTGAAGGTCAGGCTGCTCGATCAGTCCATCTATAAGCAGTACACAGCCTAGGAGAGGAGACAATATGGCCGAATCGCAGGTCGCCCAGAAAGTCCAGGAGATGCTCAACGAGGAGAAGTGGACTCGCGCATCCTTGAGCGCCTATTCCGCGGCTAACCTAAAAGATCTCGACTCGATCGCCCAAGACGCTCTGCGCGATAAAGCCCTCGACGAAGTCAAGGAACTCTGCGACGAGCATCTTTCCCACACGAAGACCAGCATCATCGCCTTGTACCTCTCCGGCATCTTCGCCCTCATGCGCCAGCAGATAGACGATTCGGCCATGGTCGCGCTGCTGGACCTCTTCGCCGACAACAAGAAGTGGAGCGTGGTGGAGTTCGTCTGCCAGCGCATCCTCGACTACGGCGAGAACCGTACAGCCCTCCGCCGCCTCGCGGAATGCTATGAGTCGGACGGCCGCCCCGACGACATGCACGCGATATGGGAGCGCCTCATACGCGTCGACTACGAGGAGGCCGACATCGTCAAGGCCCTCGCCGAGGAGCGCGAGAAGGCAGGCAAGCTGGACGAGGCGGTGGACTTCTACAAGAAGGCGCTGCACCGCTATATAAACAAAGGCCTCACCACGAACGTCAAGGAGATCTGGGGCAAGCTGGTGGAGTACTGCCCCGAGGACATCGATTTCTTCTTCCATGTCCAGCGCAAGATCGCCAAGCAGATATCGGAGGACAAGGCAGCCGGCTTCCTCCTCGACCTCTTCCGCCATTACAAGGAAAAGGAGGACTGGAACACGGCCCTCGACATCCTCAAGGTTGTCATCGACTATGACGAGAAGAACCCCTCCCTCCGCAAGGACGTCATCGAGTGCTACAAAGGCAAGTACAAGGACCACTCGCACCTCGAGGACTACATCCGTCTCTCGAATATCGCGCAATCCTACCGGGCCATGCACGAGGCGATGGCGGACTTCGAGAAGCACATCGCCTTCGACGCAGGGAATTTCGTCTACCATCGCACCTGGAACATCGGGCGAATCGCGAGCATCAAGGGAGACGACATCGTCATAGACTTCGCCAAGAGCCGCGGCCACAAGATGTCCCTGAAGATGGCGATAGACAGCCTGACGACGCTCTCCAAAGAGCACATCTGGGTCCTCAAGGCGGTCTGGTCCAAGGAGAAACTGCGCGAGAAGGTGAAGGGCGACCCCGCCTGGGCCCTGCGCATCATCATCAAGAGCTTCGACAATAGGGCCGACCTCAAACACATCAAGGCCGAGCTCGTCCCCTCGGTCCTCACGGCTAGCGAGTGGAACTCCTGGAGCGCGAAGGCCCGCGAGGCGCTCAAGACCGACTCGATCTTCGGAAACGCGACCGACGACATCGCCACCTTCATCGTGCGCGACAGGCCGCTCTCCTTCGAGGAGAAAGTCTATAACCAGTTCAAGGCCGAGAAGAGCTTCTTCGCGCGGGTGCAATACATCCGCGACTTCCTAGAATCGGGGGAGCCCGACTCCGAGTTCTTCACGGAGATGCTCGCCTTCTTCACCGGCTTCGTCCGCTCCTATCAAGCGGCCAACGAGACCGTCGTCGCATCCTACCTTTTCCTGAAGGAGCTCGCCGTCAAGTACCCGCACCTGAAGGGCGCGGCCACCCTCGGCTTCGCCGAGCTCTTCGACGAGATCGAAGATCCGGTCGCCGTGTACGACGCGATAAAGGACCCCGAGCTCCGCCGCTCCTTCCTCCTGCATATAAAGAACTTCATCCCCGACTGGGCCGACGTCTACGTCAGGCTCTTTCCCTATTCGCTGAACGCGGGGATGCTCGAGACGCTCAAGTCCGGCGGCTACGAGGACAAGCTCCGCCGCATGGTCCTCGATATCGTCGAGAACTACCGCGATCACCGAGAGGCCTTCATCTGGGTCGTCAAGAACCTCAAGGACGAGGAATGGTTCTCGACCCTCGGGCTTTCTTACGAGAAGATCATGATCACCCTCGTCCATATCCTCGACCTCACCTTCAAGGAGATAGAGAGCCACAGGGACACTACCGAGAACCGCAAGATCAACAAGCAAGTCCAGTCGATTCTCTTCAAGGATTCCACGCTGGAAGCCTACCTCCTCGAGTCGAAGGCCGAGACCATCGAGCGCGTATACACCCTCGTGAGCGACGTGAAGGACCTCGACCCCGCCATCAAGCTGTCGATGAGGCGGAAGATCATGGAGAAGTGGCCCGAGTTCCATTTCGGCGGCGAGGAGGAGAAGCAGGTGGTCTCGCGGGGCCTGATGGTCACGTCCGACAAGTACAGCGAGAAGCAGGCTCTCCTCACCGAGATCCTCGACGTCGAAGTCCCGGCCAACCAGAAGGAAATCGCCTACGCCCTGTCCCTAGGCGACCTCCGCGAGAACGCGGAGTACAAGGCCGCCAAGGAGAAGCAGGACGAGCTCAATTCCAAGGTCGCCAAGCTCAAGAACGAGATCGAGAGGGCGCAGATATTCGACAAATCAACCGTGTCCGTGGGAAAGGTATCGTTCGGGACGGTCGTCACCCTTTCCAACGAGCTCTCCGGAGGTTCCGAGGCCTATACGATCCTCGGGCCATGGGAATCCGACCCGACGAACAACGTCATCTCCTACCTGTCGCCCCTCGGAAAGAAGCTTCTCAACCACAAGGCGGGCGAGCATCTGAGCTTCCTCATCCATGAGCGCAAATTCCAATACAAGGTAGAGCGCATCGAGGCGGCCAAGCTATAAGGGCGGTCGGCCGCAAGGAGAAAAAGCATGTCGAAAAGAAGCTTCGCGGCCCTTGCCGCCCTTTCCCTCGCGCTTTTGGCCGGGCCCGTCATAGCCGCCGGCGCGCTCGAGCCCCTTGGGGCGCAGTCCCAGACCCAGGCGCCTTCGGAGGGCGATTCCGACGCGACCGATGTCGTGGTGCTCCTCGACGTATCGCAGAGCGTCTTCCCCTACTTTGAGGACGTAACCGATTTCGTCGTTACCTCGGTGGTCAGGGATTACCTGCGCTACGGCGACACCTTCCACCTGCTCAGCTTCGGCGAGATCGCGCAATCCGAGATCGCGCAACGGATGTCGAGCGAGGAGGACGTCAAGTCCGTCCTCGGGCGGCTCTACCTCCTCTATCCGCTCGCGCGCTACAGCGATCTGGTCGGAGCGCTCAGCTATCTTTATCAGTACGTCGCCGACCTCCCCGAGAGCAGGCGCAAAGTGATCATCGTGATCACCGACGGGGTCCACAACCCTCCCCCCTCGAGCCCGACTTTCGG
>Ga0181535_10001294_pt1 | contig 33158 bp, 24 predicted proteins | sample PEATcosm2014_Bin_44_FD_119774 | JGI IMG/M metagenome (GOLD analysis project Ga0181535, IMG submission 119774) | Peatland microbial communities from MTU Mesocosm Facility, Houghton, MI, USA - PEATcosm2014_Bin17_30_metaG | ecosystem: Environmental > Terrestrial > Soil > Wetlands > Peat | place... | reverse complement strand
GCTCGCTCCAATCGAGAAATTCTGGCGCCTTGGCACATAGAAAAAGGGCTTCGGCGCTTCCCGCATGCTCTCGTACTTGGAGTTTTTCGCCACCCCGACCACCTGCATCCATCGGCCTTTCACCTGAACGCGCTCGCCTATCGGATTCCGCCTGCCCCAATACCGCGCAGCCATGGATTCATTGACGACGGCTACCAGCGCCGCCCCTTCGTCGTCGGCGCGGGTGAACTCCCGGCCGGAGACTAGCGGGATCCCCATGGTCGCCAAGTAATCCGGCCCCACCTCGTTGTATTCACCGGTTGGCTGCTCGTCGGCCCGGGGTTGATAGCCCTCTACAGCAATCGGCGAGGATGAGAAACTTCCGTAACCCAGCGGCGTGCCTCGCGCGAACGCCGCCGAGGCGATGCCGGGCAGCGCCCTCACTCGATCGACCAGCGCGTCCTGAAAATTCCTGGCGCGCTGCGGATCGTATCCGGCCGACACCAAATCGACAGAAGTGAACAGGACTCCGTGCGTCGAGAAACCCGGGCTGCCCGTGCGGACCTTCTGCAAGCTCTCGAAGAGCAGTCCCACTCCCACGAGCAAGACGAAACTTAGCGAGACCTGCACCAGAACCAGACCCGAGCGGACCCACGCGGTACGACCGTCCCCAACCACCCCCGCCGAGTCGGCTTTCAAAGCGCCAGCAAGATCGAGCTTCGGGGTCTGAATCGCGGGCACCAGGCCGAGCAGAATCGTCGTGATCAGGCAAACCCCGGCGCTTAATCCCAGCACGCGCCAATCGATTTCGCCCGGCAGGTGCATCGTCACTCCATGCCGCGCAGGGAAGAGCAGAACGAGCGCGTGGCGACACCAGTACGCGACGAGCAGACCGCCGGCGGCGCCCAAAGTCGAGAGGATCAGGCCTTCGGTGAGAAGTTGCTTCAGCAGACGGCGGCGGCCGGCGCCGATGGCCAGCCGAACCGTCATTTCATGCCGCCGCGCGAAGGACCTGACGAGCAGGAGATTGCCGACGTTCGCGCACGCGATGAGCAGCACGAAGACGACCACGGCGAGCATGATTTCCAGCGTGGGCAGGAGCGTGCCCGCGTTGTTAAATGGCGTCTGCCACAGCGACCAGAGTTTGATGTTGCGGCCGCGGTTGGTTGCCGGATAGTCGGCCGCCAAGCGATTCGCCACGCCCGAAATCTCCTCCCGCGCCTGCTTGCGAGTCACACCCGGTTTGAGACGGACGTAGGCTTCGATCCACCGCGCGCCCCGATCCTCCAGTTTGTAGCCTCCCGGCTCAAATACTTCTTCCATCGACGCCGGAACCCAGAACTGCATCGCCCATCCCACGAAGGTTCCGTAAAACCCCTCCGGCGCCACCCCAATGATCGTGTGCGAGACGCCACCGAGCCGCTGAGTTTTCCCGACGATTTTGGGATCGCCCTTGAATCGTCCTTGCCATAGCTGGTAGCTGATCACGGTCACCGGGTGGGCGTTCCGCCCGGAGTCTTCGCCGGTCTCGAATCCGCGGCCAAGCATCGGTTGAACTCCGATGGCATCAAAATAATTCGCCGACACGATGCTTCCAATCGTGACCTCGGCGCGATTACCGATGCTGAGCGTGGTCCCCATGATTTTGCTTACAAAGATGGCGTCGCAGAGCGTGCAGCCCCTCTCGAAATCGAGGAAATCCGGCCAGGAAAGTCCCGTGGAACCGGACTCCCCGCGAGCCGTTCCATCAATGGCGAGCAGTCGCTCCTGGTGGGTTACGGCCGGGTACGGGCGGAATAAGATCCCTTCGATCCAACTGAACACCGCGGTATTGGCGCCGATTCCTAAGGTCAGACAGAGAATCGCCAGGCTGGCAAACCCGGGGTTCCGCCGGAGCATTCGCAAACCGAAGCGCAGGTCTTGGAGGCTCGTCTCGATCATTGGGACTCCTCTCTGGTCGCGATAGAGTTCCTTGATTTGCTCGACGCCGCCGAACTTGCGAACCGCCTCTCGGCGAGCGTCCTCAGCGGTCATTCCTCGGCGCCGGTTCATCTCCACGGCCATCTCTAGATGCGAGCTAAGTTCCGCCTCCAGGTCTTCTTCGAGACGAGGACGGCGGAAGAGCGCGGCGAAACGATGAATGGCGAGGCGGCAATACTCGATCATCGGCTAGGTCGTCCTCAGCACGCGATTGATCATGGCCGACATGCGACCCCAGTTTTCCGCTTCTTCCCGGAGCTGCTTGCGGCCGCCGCGGGTCAGCGAGTAGTACTTTGCCTTGCGGTTGTTTTCGGAAATGCCCCACTTGGAGGCGATCCAGCCGCGCTGCTCGAGACGCAGCAGCGCGGGATAGAGAGTCCCCTGGTTCAATTGCAGCAAGTCTTCAGAGACCTGCTGGATGCGCAGGGCAATCCCGAAGCCGTGCAGGGGCCCCATGGAATCGAGCGTTTTCAGCACCAACATATCGAGGGTTCCCTGCAGGACTTCACTCTTGGAGGGCGGCATACGACTCCTTTAGAAGACCAACAGGAGTTTAACACATCCCTGTTGGCCGTCTACAGGAATTTTGGCGGGAAAGTCCGGCAGCGTATGGCGAAATGGCTGAATTAAGGTGGACGCCACAAGCGGCGGATGACCTCGAGGCTATTTGCCTGTTTATCGCCAGGGACTCCCCGGAGTGGGCTAAGTAGCCTTCCAGAGCAACTGGCGAGCGCAAGGATGGTCCGGGCCAAAGATCTCCAGATCGCAGATTCAAGATTCAAGGAGAAACGAGAAGAGAAAGGGGGGCCCCTTTTTCTTCCATACGCACCTTCAACTGAGAATGGGATTAGCAATTTCCCAACAGTGCGTAAATGCAATAGTCCATCTCCATCTCCCAATTGGTTTTCTGGTGCCCGGGCTGATTGCGGTTCAGGAGCCGGCCATAAATGTCGGCGAGTTGTGCGTCGCTGCCGTTGGGGGGATCCATGGCACGCTGCCACGTAACGACGCTGCCGTCCTGCGCGTTAACGAACAACGGAACCCACGCCGGGCCGCCCTGAATCTCGAGCACCCACGCCGGGAATTGCGGAGCCCCGGTGGCGCCTGCCATGCGCAATTCCAAAGATCCAATTGGTCCTTTCAGCCCCCCTTTGCGGATGCCGGAGATGAAATCAGCCAGGTCCACATTGATGTTGGCGGGAAGAGTCTCCATCGCTGCCGCCTGGTAACCATTGATGGAACCGCAAAGCGGCGCGCCGGCATTAGGGCCGCCGGAATCGACACTGCACACAATGTGAGTCGAAGGAGAATAGACCGCAAGCTTCAGCCAAAAGGTCTTCACCGAATCGGGGACGTTCGGCGGATACCATTGCATCCGGATGTAGTCGGGCGCGGCATCGAGCATCCCGCGCTTGCGCGACTCCGCCAGAACGCTTTTCATGGTGGCGTAGACATGACTTGGGTAGGCGGGAGGGTCGGTGCCGATCACCCGTGGCAACTTCTCCCGATAGCGCTTCCAGGTTACCGTCTGCCCCGCTGCGTTGGTGCAGACGATCGTGTTATCGTCCGTGAATCGGTACGTCCCGGAATTATTGGGTTTGGCAGCGGCAGCAGCGTATTTGCCGTTGGCGGCGGAAAACGTTCCATCGCCAACGGGCGCCACGCCCGTGGGCATAGCGCCGTTGGGAACGAGGATATAGTTTTTGTATCCGCTGGCGTCATGCACCGACACCATGGTCACGTTTTGGCCGTAGTAAGGAAACTCCGTCTTCCATGTCCCATAGAAGCGCGCGGTGTCGTCCGCGGCAAATAAGAGGGTAGCCAGCGCGGCGAAACTGCCCGCCAGCACCGCATAGGTCAGAACTTTACTCCGCCGAGTATGCATCATGATCGATGAGGCTCCATTCCGCCGGCACTACTTCGCGGGTTAAACGCGGGTTCCCCCGCTGAGAGTAATTTCCATTGCCAATTTGAGCCCGAATTCTCTTCGTAGAACTCTGTTTTCCGAGGCATGGAAGTACAGGGAGAATTCTTGGCCACGTTCAGGAGAGTGAGCGAGTTGAGGAGGTGAGCGGCGATGGAAATCGGAATACGGAAATGTCGCGCGTCCGGCATTTCTGGATTCTTTCGCCGCAAAGCTGTTGATTCTCCCCGAGGGCGCGCCGATCAATCCGGCGAAAGCCAGAATATCCCGAATCGCGTCTATTGCAAAGCCTTCTTTCGCTTCTTTCGCTCTCTTCCGTAAACGATGTAGCCTTTTCTCGCCAGGCGCTATGGCATCTAAGACGACCGTGGGATGCGGTCATACCGCACGTACGGATCTGTGCGGGGCACGGTCAGTAATAGCCGTCCCTACGCGACCGGTTTTTTGCAATTTCTTCCTGACATTTCTCCCGAACAGGCTAGCTTAGTTCTTCGAAGGGCCGCAGCTTCCCCCATAGCATGTTCCCAGGTATAGCGGTTCCCCGCGGACTAAGCGAGGACCTCGCGGGTTGCTGTATGTCTTGCGATTTCCGAAAATTCTGAAGACCAATTCGCGCACGCCCGCAAACGCATTGGCAACTCTGCTGGCGCTGCCGGAGGTTATATGCCGTCATGGACATCGAATCTTCGCACCGCTATCGGCGGAGGCTCTTCCAAGTCGTCTCCCAATCCCACGCAAATCCGCAATAAGTTCTACAACAACATGCGCGAGTTTACGGCGTGGTCGCCCTGGGGCGAAAAGCCCGATCACACCAATAAGAACGGTCATTACATCGAGATTTCAGGCCTATTCGTGAAGCAATATGACTACCCGGCGCAAGTGCAGAAGCTGATCAATCACGCTTGGAAGACCGGTTCGAAGCCTAGCGGTCCACGGCCAACGGGGGGCTTCACCCTTGGTCGCACCCGCCCCGACGCGCCGCCCGGCTTTCAGCAACAGCCTGTGCCCTTTCGTCAAGGCGTTAGTCGCCCGTTGGTCAACAACTGGGACCACATGACGCTTTTCGAGCAGGTGGGCGCCTACGCCTTCAGAGGCGACACGCGGCCTCCCGAGCCCATAAAGTCGGCGAACGGCTTTCATCCCCCGTCGTCGCGAACCGACGATTCGTACCTACAAAATATCGCGGAGCACTTTGTGGAGTACATGGACCGAAGGGAAGGCCTGCACCTGGACGCGACAGGCAAGGTGCAAATGCAACATGAGGTCGAAGCCTACCTTCGCAATCAGGTGACTCCGGCCGACCGTAAACTGCTGGTTGAGTATCACTTCTGGCGCGAGATCCTTTCGCACGAGCAACTCCACTTGAGAGGGATGACCGACGAATCATTCCTGAAAGGCTATATCTCGACCACGCGCGACGTTGACACCGCCAGGTTAGGCGCACTCGGCATGCTGGGCGGAAAGGGAACGCAAACAACCAACGATGGATGGATTTACGTCTTGCGCATCGACTCGGGCTTTCTGCTCAAGACTGGCGTCGGCGGCATCAGCAAGCAAGAGGCGGAAATCGCTCACATGGGGGCAGTGCTATGGGACAAGGTTTATGGGTTCGTCCACATCGGAGTCGGAGCGGAAAAGGTCGTCTATATCAGAAATATGTTTGACCAGCAAGACTTTAAGGCGTTCAAACTGGTGCTGGCATCGCTTTCGGCAATGGTGTAGACGTTTCACCAGCAACACAAGCGTAAGCATGGTAGCGCAGCGCCGCCTCACCCCGACGCACACGGAGCGTTATCACGCGCAAAGTCGGCCCGGTGGAGGTTCCTTTGATTCTCCTTGAACCAACTCGGAGCGCGCAAGTGCGCGCTATCGGGGCAATTCGCGCGGGGAGGGGAAATGCTGTCAGGAACGTCGCCCCACTTTTCTGTCTGTGCCATCTTGAACACGTACAGCTCGGGCGAACGGAGTAAGGATGGTGGGAGGGCGGGCATTCTGCCCGCTCTGGCGGGAAGCGGCGCGGACAAGATGCCTACGCCACAGCGGGCGGGACGCTACTTCCAAGGGACCAGGTTTAACTCTTATGTCGCGAGCCCTACTGCTTACCGATCTCCGCCTTCGCCGTCCCCAGGCCGACACGCTCCAAGGCTCTCTCCGCAGCGGCCTTTCCGGTCCGGATGCAGTCCGAGATGCCGATGCCGGAGTAAGCGTTCCCGGCAAGGTACAGTCCGGCGAGATCCTTAAGCCGTTCCTCGATCGCGCTAAGGCGTCCACCATGGCCGACCTCGTATTGGGCCATCGACGACGGCCACCGATGTACTCGGGAGAACAGCGGCTCAGTCGTGAAGTTCAGGACCTCCCGCAACTCGCGGCGGACCACGGCCACAACCTCGTCATCTCTCAATCCCAGGACCTCGGGATCACGCGACCCGCCCAGGAAGCATCGCAGCATGGCCTTACCGTCAGGAGCGCGATGGTCGAACTTCGCGTGGACAAACGTGCATGCCAACATTCGCCGCCGCTCTTTGCGGGGAATCAGGAAGCCAAATCCTACGGGGAGGGCGGCCCGGGAAGGCGCGTCAAACCCCAGCGAAACCGTCATCGACGAACTGTAAGGAATGCCCTCGAGCAACTCACTCAGCCGGTGGTCGAGGGATGAAAGAAGCCCTGCGGCGACGTGCGCGGGCACAGCGAGAACCACGGCGTCAGCATCATAGACTTTTCCCCCGGCGCAGGTGATCTGGTATCGTCGCGAGCAGGAGTCCGATGCACTTCCCGGTCCGCCCGGTGCGAACTCGAGAGCCAGCACGGGGCGGTGTACCAAAACCCGATATCTGTCGAGGTGGGCGGCAAGCTTCTGCGTCATTTGGAGGAGCCCGCCCTTGAGGGTCATGAAGAGCGGCAGCTTTCGCGCGTGGGAATTTCCCGAATGTGCGGAACTAGCGCCATGACCGCCGCCTGCCGTTAGAGCGAACTGGCGTTGCCGCATCGCCTTGAGCGTGGCGCGCGTCAAACTGCCATGCTGCCGTTCCATCTCCCAAAAGCGCGGCAACACGGACCGTACGCTAAGCGACGCGGAATCGCCGCCGTAGACACCCGCCAGCAGGGGGTCGGCGATATTCTCAACCATCGCATCCCCGTAATGCCTTCTCACGAAGCTGGCAACCGATTCATCGCCGTTGTCGCTCGACGGCGGCAAGGTACACAATTCGCGCGCGACCGCAAGTTTTGTGCCGAGGGGAAGCAGCTTGGTGGTGACCATCGGCCAAAGGCGTGTCGGCACCAGGAACATCAGGCCATCGGGAAGCGGCAACAGACGGCCTTTGTGAAGAATGTACGTACGACGACCATGGTCGTTGGACCCGATGAGGTCGTCACCCAGCCCCAACTCGCGCGCCATCGCCGCGGCTTGCGGCTTCTCCGCGAGGAAGCTGTCGGGACCAGCTTCCACCACAAAGCCATCCACGGTCTCCGTCCGGATCACTCCGCCCAAACCAGGGCTTGCCTCAATGAGCATCTCCTCGATTGGCGCGCCGGATTCACGCGCCCGCGCCAGGGTGTAAGCGGCGGCAAGGCCGGAGACGCCTCCGCCAATGACCACGATCCGGCGCGCTTTAGGGCTGTCCGTCAAGTTGCTTCTCCTGTGGGCTTCAGACACCTGGTTCAGATGCCGTCGACACCTGATACTTGGCGCCTGACACCCGCTCAGTCCGCGCGGTTACCAAGCTGGCGAGGGCCGCGGCAAACGGGGGACTGTCGTTCAGCGACTCTGAGCGCCGCACTCGTACACCGCGCGTCTTGCCATACTCACGGAACAGCACGTCGATGTCGTAAAGGATTTCGACGTGATCGCAAACGAAGCCCACGGGAATCAAGAGTACGTCCTTCGCGCCTGCTTGCGCCAACTCGTCGATTTGCGATTCCACTGTGGGCCCAATCCATTTCTCTGCCGTCATCCCTTGACTTTGAAATGCCACGCGATAACCGGCAAGACCCGCGGCACGAGCGACGAGGGCTGCCGTCTCTCGCACTTGCTGCTGGTAAGGATCGCCATCGGCAATCGTCCGCTCAGGCACGCTGTGAGCCGTAAAGATGATCGGAACCGGGCCGCCGGTCTCTTGCCTCGCAGCGTTGGCGGCTGCCTCAAAGCGCTGGCGAAACGCCTCGATTAGGCCCGGATGATCGTGGTAGCTTTCGACAAACTCCACCGCTAGTCCGGGGCGTACCTGCGCTACGGCATCCATCAAATACTTCCGGTAGAGGCCGGTGCTGGTGCGGGAGTTTTGCGGCGCCAGGCAGACAGCCACGACACGCTCGACGCCGTCTTCGCTCAAACGGCGCACGGCCTCAGGAATAAACGGCTTCCAGTTCCTCATTCCGACGTACACAGGGTGCGCAATTAACTTCGCCAAGGCTTCTGCCTGAAGGGTGGTGAGCCGCAAAAGGGGCGATCCACCGCCAATCAGGCTGTAGCGATGAGCGATTTCCTTGACGACCGGCTCCGGCAGCGGCCGCCCACCTCGCACGTTTAGCAGGAACTCGGGGATGTCCGCGAGCTGATCAGGCGCGCCATGCGCCAGGAGCAAGACTCCCCATCCGCCCACGGCGGAATGCAGGTTGTTTTTTTCAGTCATGGTGAGGCGCGACCAAAGCAATCACCCTACTGCGATTTAGGGCCAAAGATGCGCGAAAGCCAGTATAATTACCCCTTTTGAATATACCACGTGCTGCCGGGGTTGGGGGCGCTTGCGCTTTGTCTGCGTCCATGACCTACCGCGCTTGGGTACGGCGATTGGGGAGTTTGCGAGGAGCCATAATGAATAAACTGCTCGTTGGATTTGCCTCGAGTTCTGTGGTGGTATGGTGCCTGGGATTGATAATTCCCCATACGATGCGCGCGGCAAGCCCCAAGAACGCGACCGACCTCAATCGACTCGTCGATAATTATTTCGATTTCTACTTTCAATTTCACCCCAAGGAAGCCACCGCCGCGGGGTTTCATCAGTACGATTCCAAGCCGGAAAACTACTCCCGTGCCTCTCGCGAGGGGGAGATTTCCAATCTGCGGACTTTCGGGGCGGAGTTTGAGCACCTTGACCCGTCGAGACTGCCCGCGGAAAGCGCTGGCGACCTGGACTTCTTGCAAAACACCATCAAGGCCCGGTTGTTGGAGCTCCAGTCTGTGCAGATGTGGCGGAAGGACCCCGGGGTCTATGTCGGCGACACCACGGATGGCATTTTCGTACTCATCAAACGCAGCTTCGCCCCGCCGGAAGAGCGGCTGCGGTCCGTCATCGCTCGCGAGCGTCAGATCCCGGTTGCTCTTTCGGCGGCCCGCGAGAACCTCTCGAACCCGCCGAAAATCTACACAGAAATTGCACTCGAGCAAATGCCCGGGATCATTGAGTTTTATCAAAATGACGTCCCCGGCGCCTTCCCTGGCATAACGGACACAACTCTCTGGGCAGAATTCCAGCGCACCAACGCGGAAGTGGTGAAAGCCCTCCAGGATTTCCAAGGTTTCCTCCAAAACGATTTGCTTCCCATATCGCGGGGTGACTTTCGCATCGGCGAAGATAATTTCCGCAAGAAACTTCACGATGAGGAAATGGTTGATATTCCCCTCGATCAGCTTCTCGAGATCGGGCTCGCCGACTTACGCCGCAACCAGCAGCGATTGAAGGAGACGGCGGCGTTGATCAACCCGACCGCCGACCCGCGTCAAGTGCTTGCGACGCTCGAAAAAGATCACCCGGCGCCTGACCAACTCCTGCCGGCCTTCCGCAATCTTCTGGGAAGCTTGCGCGAATTCATTGAAGCCAAGAAGATCATCACGGTCCCTTCCCCGATCCTGCCTTTGGTGGAAGAAACGCCCCCCTTTATGCGCGCCACCACCACCGCTTCCATGGATACGCCCGGCGCTTACGAGTCCAAGGCCACGGAGGCCATGTTCAACGTGACCACTCCGGAATCCGGCTGGGCACCCCAGGAAGTGGAAGATTGGATGCAGGGCTTCAACCGCGGCACGATCCTGAGCACGTCGATTCATGAGGCCTATCCGGGCCACTACGTTCAATTTCTATGGGCCAAGCGCTTAACCTCGAAGGTCAGGAAGCTGCTCTTTTGCAACAGCAACGCGGAGGGCTGGGCGCATTACACCGAGCAGATGATGCTGGATGAGGGCTATGGGGGCGGGGATCCCAAGTTGCGCATGGGGCAATTGCAGGATGCACTTTTGCGCGATTCCCGATTCATTGTGGGAATTCGAATGCACACGGGAAACATGACGATGGAGCAGGCCAAGGAGTTCTTCGTCAACGAAGGCTATCAGGTTCCCGCCGTGGCGGAGGTCGAGGCCAAGCGCGGAACCTCCGATCCCACGTATCTGGTCTACACGCTGGGCAAGCTCCAAATTATGAAGCTGCGGGAAGACTACAAGAAAAAATTAGGCGACCGGTTCACATTGCGGGAGTTCCATGACCGATTCATGGAGCAGGGAGGAGTGCCGCTGGTCATCATCCGCAAAGCGATGCTCGGTGATAACAGTCCCACGCTTTAATGTTCGCCGCACTTCTGGTAGAGTCACGGGTCGCGCGTGGACGCGCCGCTACTTTCGGCGAAGCACGGTTCGCGGCTGGCCGGGGGAAGACGAAGGGCCGGAAGGAAAACTTTATGAAATTTCGCCAATTGGGACGCACAGGTTGGATGGTCAGCGAGCTTGGGTATGGGATGTGGGGCATGGGGGAATGGACCGGCTCCGACGACGCGGAGTCGAGCAAATCTCTCCAGCGTGCCCTCGACCTGGGTTGCAATTTCTTCGACACTGCATGGGCTTACGGAAGCGGCCACAGTGAGAAGTTACTGGGTCGGCTGGTGCGGGACAACCCGGGGCGAAAAATCTGCACGGCTACGAAGATTCCTCCGAAGAATCTCGCGTGGCCCAGCCGGCGGGAGTTCACCCTCGAGGACTGCTTTCCTCCCGAGCACATTGAACAATATGTTCATTCCAGCCTGGAGAATCTGGGACTGAAGAATCTCGGCCTGATTCAATTCCACACCTGGGAGGACTCCTGGCTCGATGACGATCGCTGGGTGAAGAAGATCGCCGATCTGCGCCGCCAGGGACTGATCGAGGCCGTGGGCATCAGCATCAACCGCTGGGAGCCCTGGAATGGCGTGCGAACGGTCCGCTCCGGGCTGATTGACGCCGTGCAAGTCATCTATAACATTTTCGACCAAAATCCCGAGGACGAACTCTTTCCCGCATGCGAAGCCATGAATGTGGGCGTCATCGCGCGCTGCCCATTTGACGAAGGCACTCTCACCGGAAGCCTCACCCTCCAGTCCACTTGGCCGCCGGGCGATTGGCGCAACACCTACTTCGTCCCGGAAAACCTCAAATCCAGCGTGGAACATGCAGAGGCCTTGCGCCCGCTTATACCTCCGGGCATAGACATGGCCCAGATGGCCGTGCAGTTCATTCTGAATGATCCCAGGGTAAGCACCATCATCCCCGGGATGCGCAAAGTGGCCAACGTGGAAAGGAACATCCGCGCCGCCAGCAAGGGTCCGTTACCGATCGATCTGCATGCCGAGTTGCGCAAGCATCGTTGGGATCGAACGCCCACCGAGTGGTCACAGTAGGAGTTAACCGGGGAGACTCCATCATGAAGTACCGCCGTTTTGGGCGCACGGGCTGGATGGTGAGCGAGATTGGGTACGGGATGTGGGGAATGGCGAGTTGGACGGGGTCCAGCGACGCCGAATCCGCGCAATCCTTGCAGCACGCTGTCGATTTGGGTTGCAATTTCTTCGATACCGCCTGGCACTATGGCAGCGGTCACAGTGAACGGCTGCTCGGCGAGTTAGTGCGGCAGAACCCTGGGAAGAAACTTTACGTGGCGACCAAAATTCCCCCCAAGAATTTTGTATGGCCGGCCCGCCCTGAGTTCACGCTCGACGACTGCTTCCCGCCCGACCACATCGACCACTATGTGCATTCCAGTCTCGAAAACCTCGGTCTGAACAGCTTCGACCTGATTCAATTCCACACTTGGTCCGATGCCTGGCTGGAAGACGACCGCTGGGCGAAAAAGACCGACGATTTGCGCCGGCAAGGGCTGTTCCACGCAGTCGGCATCAGTCTCAATCGCTGGGAACCCTGGAACGGCGTGCGCGCGGTGGAGTCAGGACTGATCGATTCCGTGCAAGTGATCTATAACGTTTTTGACCAGAATCCGGTGGACAAACTCTTCCCCGCTTGCGCCGCCCGGGATGTAGGCGTCATTGCCCGGTGCCCTTTGGACCAGGGATCGCTGACGGGCACGCTAACGCTGGACAGTAAATGGCCGGAAGGTGATTGGAGAAACTCGCGCTTTCGTGGCGAGACGCTCAGGGAATGTGTTTCGCACGCCGACGCGTTGAAGTCGCTCCTCCCCCCCGGTCAATCGCTGCCGGAAATCGCGCTGCGGTTCATCCTAAGCAGTCCCAGCGTGAGCACCATGATCGTCGGGATGCGTAAGACAAAAAATGTGGAGGAGAATCTGTCGGTAAGCGAGCAAGGTCCCTTGGCAGGGGGCCTCTTCACGGAATTGCTGAAGCATCGCTGGGACCGAAAAGCCACTCCCCAGCCGAACTGATGGAAACGGGCTTCCCCGACGGGCCCAACAATCGGCCGGGGGTTGGAGATTCCGGTGCGGTTCGAGTCAGTAGGCAGTTCTACTGAGGATTTTAGTAGCGCGGGCGTCTCGCCCGCTGGGGCGTGGGCATCCTGCCCGCACGCTGCCGGGAGCGGGACGCTCCCGGGACAGCGGGCAAGATGCCCGCGCTACGAACGTCGTTGTCACCCTATTTTGCAAACCACAGCGGAAGTTGAACGACGGCAATGTACGGAACTTCAAGATACTATCGCCATCCTGAGAAGGAGATTCTTCGCATGAACAAGAAAACAGAAATCACCCGGCGGGAATTTCTGAAAGACACCGCGTTTGCCGGCGCCGGCGCAGCGGTGCTCGGCGGCTTCGCCCCTTCCCGCGTGCTGGGCGCAAACGACCGAATCCGCCTGGGCGTGTTGGGAAGCGGGCACCGCGCCCGCTATGACATGGAGATGTTCATGAAGGTACCTGGCGTCGAGGTCGTGGCTGTCTGCGATGTCTTCGCGCCCGCCCGCGCCAAAGCTTTGGAAATCGCGGGCCCGGGCGCCCAGGCTTATACGAACTACCGTGAAGTTCTCGACCGCAAGGACATCGACGCCGTGCTGATTGGCAGCCCCGACCACTGGCACAAGCAGATGCTTATCGACGCCGTGAATGCCGGCAAAGATGCTTATGTCGAAAAGCCCATCTGCCATTCCATCGAAGAAGGAGTGGAAATGGTGCGCGCCGTGGACGCAACCCAGCGCATCGTGCAAACCGGGACACAGCAGCGAAGCTGGGATCATTGGAAATTGGGCAAGCAGATAATGGACTCTGGCCGCCTCGGCAAGGTCACCATGGTCCACACTTACTGGTATCAGAAATACGGCGCAAAAGACGACCTGGAGAAAGTCGACGCGGCTGACCTGGACTGGAAGAGCTTTTTGGGCGACGCGCCCGACCAGCCGTTTACCGAAGAGAAGTTTTATTGGTGGCGCTGGTATTGGGATTTTGGCGGAGGCATCCTCACCGACCTGCTGACGCACTGGATCGACGCCATACAGTGGTACATGAACCAGCCCGCCCCCAAGACCGCAACAACGGTGGGCGGCCTTTACGCGATGGATTGGCAGTGCCCCGACACCGTCACCGCCATTTATGAATACCCGGGCGATTTCATGGTCACCTTTACGGGCTCGATCAACAGCACCGTGGATGACGGCGGCGTAATGTTCTGCGGCAGCGATGCCACGCTGAAGGTCGATCGCTCCCACGTGGCGCTTTACCCGGAGGGCGTGTCCGCCGTACCTGGCTCGCTCGCGCCGGAGCCGGAGATTTTCATGCGCAGCGAACACGACGGAACTCTTGACAACGTCCTCAACTTCGTGGACTGTATGCATAAGCGGAAAAGTCCCAACGCCAACATTCACGTTGGCTTCGAGGCGGCGCGTACCTCCTGGATTGGCAACGCCGCATTGAAGCGGGGTATGAAAGTAGTCTGGGACGGAGCGAAAGGAAGGGTAGCATGATGAAGACCACACACTTCTCGCGCATGGCGATCAAGAAACTGGGCGGCCTACTGCTTCTGTTCGTCCTCGTCTGTCCGCTGGTGCGCGCCGAGGAGCCGACGCCTTCCAAGGCGATCTACAATACGTTTAGTGACGCGGAAGAGATGGCCGTGGGCCGCAAGGCGGCGGAAGAAACCGACAAGCAAGTGGTGATCCTGAATGCACCGCTGCTCACGGCTTACGTGAACCACCTGGGACAGAAAGTGGCGCAATCCTCCCGGCGTCCGGAGATCCAATATACTTTCAAGATTGTGAACACCGATGATGTTAATGCCTTTTCTTTACCAGGAGGCTATGTCTATGTCTATCGGGGACTCATGGACTTTGTCCAAGACGAAAGTGAGCTGGCCGGCGTGCTGGCGCACGAAGTTGGCCACGTTGTGGCGTACCATTGTATGAACGACCTGGCGCGCCGCACGCTGGTGGACCAGGGAATGCAACAACTCCAGAAGGCGGGCGTGCTCAATGACCAGCAAAACGTCGAGCTGTTGCAACACTACGGCGGGCCGATCCTCCTCTTCGCTGACCGCAAGTTCAGCCGTGAAGAAGAATCCGAGGCTGACATGCTTGGCATGTACAACGCTATTCGCGCTGGATACGACCCGGAAGGGTTGGTGACTGCACTCGCGCGTCTAAGCCAATTTACGGGCAATCCGACATTGGTGGAGGCTCTCTTGATGAACCACCCCCTCCCAGCGGAGCGGGTGAAAGACCTCAAAGCAGAACTCCGGCAGAATCCGCCCCCGAAAGGGCTCGAGAAGGATAGCTTGGCGTTTCGGGCGGCGAAGTTACAACTCAAGACACTGCCACCGGCGCCTCAACCACAGAAGAAGCAGTAATAATGGATTCGCGCGGACCTCACGCGTGGTGAGGTCCGCGGAGAATCCTCGCCGGAAGAGTAATCAGGGCCCAAAGTAAATCGAATACCCCTCCCACAGCAATTCCTACCAGCCTGAACGGAAGTGTCAGAAGCCAAACTAACGGATAGAGCACCAGCGCGAGCAGCGCCAGCGGCCAGCAAAGAACCAGAAGAATGCACCACAGCAGAAATTTAACCATGACCATAGACCCCCAGGGAGAATGCTCCATCATTCTACGCTGGTTGCTACTCAAATACTGGATTTCCGACCTGCTTGACTGGACCCGTCTGCCGTTACAAAAGTAGCGGTCCCTTCCCCCTACGCATGCTACCAGCAAGCTGAAAAACTAATCCATGGGATAGAGGCTGCAACCTCCATCCACCATCAACGTCGCGCCCGTCATGTAATCCGAGGCATGTGAGCAGAGAAAGATGAATGCGTCTGCTACCGACTCAGGAGGCTGCATGAATCCCAGAGGGATGGCTTTTTCCGCGCGGCGCCGGTAATCGGGTTCCGTGTCCCATTGCCGTTTCGCCATGCCGACGCCCACGATGCCAGGGGCGATGGAATTCACGCGGATTCCCTTTGCGGCCAGCTCCCGCGCCATTCCTCGCATCAGCATTTTCACACCGCTCTTGGTAACGCTGTAGGGAGTAATGTCGGGCCACGGGGTATCCTGCACCCATGAGGATGTGAAAATGATCTTGCCCTTGGTCTTTCGCGCGACCATGGCGCGGGCAGCCGCCTGCGCCACCACGAATGCGCTGCGAAGATTGACGCGAAGCACACGGTCCCAATCCTCTTCGGCATAATCGAGAATGGAGCAGGACTTTGTCATGCCCGCGTGGCACAGCGCGATGTCAATACCGCCAAAGGACTGGATGGCTTTATCGACAAGTGCCTGCGCGCCGGCCGCCGTGGTCACGTCGGCATTGATGTAAACACATCGATCGGCTGGGCAGCAAGTGGCCTGCATCCATTCCTGCGCCTCATGTTCCGCCACGATGTCATTCACCACCACCGACCCGGAATGCGCCAGCAACTTGTGGACCACGACTTTCCCGATGGCGCCCATACCCCCGGTAATCAGGATGACCTTGCCTTGGAGACAATCCGCTGCGAATGCCATGGTTGTTCCTCACTTGAGTTATGACTCAGGTCGATCGCGTATCGAGAGGCACAATGCCGCCTCCTTCCGAGCGGGAAGCGCCATCGACACACAGGCAAACTAAAGGCCGCGGCCAAAAGCCATCTCGCCGAAAGACCGAGTCATTCCCCTTGTTCAGTTTGAACTTAACTCACCACAATTATAGCCCAAACGCGCTGCGGCCGAGCGTGTCCCACTCAAGACGCAATTGCTCCTTTACTTTCCCCGCAATCTTTGATATTCCGCTGCTGGTTGAAATGCGGAGAATGGACATCGATGAAGATCACGGACGTCAAAACCCTCGTCGTTAACGCGCAGATGCGCAATTGGGTATTTGTGAAGGTTGAGACCGACGTTCCCGGCCTTTACGGATGGGGCGAGGGTACGCTTGAATGGAAAACTCGCGCGGTCGCCGGATGTGTGGAGGACTTTAAGCCGCTGGTATTGGGCAAAGACCCGACCCGCATCGAGTTCTTGTGGCAGATGATGTATCGCCACTCCTTCTGGCGGCTGGGAGTGATCGGAACCACAGCAATCTCTGCCATCGAACAAGCGTGCTGGGACATTACGGGAAAATCGCTGGGGGTTCCCGTCTACAAGCTGCTCGGCGGCCGCGTTCGCGATAAGGTAAGAATGTACACCCATCTCGGCATGGGCCAGATGAAAGCGGTGTATGAAACCTCCTCCGTGGAACCCCTGATTGAGCGGGCGCACGAAGTTCTGGCCAAGGGCTATTCCGCGTTGAAGGTGGTAATTGTGCCGCTCTCAGAGCCCTTGATGGGACTGCCGGCGGTGCACCATTTCGCCAACCTGATGGGCAAGCTGCGCGAGGCCGTGGGCGATTCGGTGGACATCATGATCGATTTCCATGGCCGCACGACCACGGGGCAAGCCATCGAATACATCCGCGCCGTGGAGCAGTTTCATCCCTTTTTCTGCGAAGAGCCCGTTCCGCCGGAGCAACCTGACGCTCTGCTGGAAGTCCGGCGCAGCGTACACACCCCCATTGCCACGGGCGAGCGCTTGGCTACACGCTGGGAGTTCCGTCGCGTGTGTGAATTGCAGGCCTGCCACGTTTTGCAGCCGGACCTCTGCCATTGCGGCGGCCTGCTCGAAGCCCGCCGCATCGCCGCAATGGGAGAAACCTATTTGATGGGGATTGCACCGCACAACCCCAACGGCCCGGTCGCCAACGTCGTCGCGCTGCACTTCGATCTTGCCACACCGAATTTTCTGATCCAGGAGGACATGGTGGGCGACGTTCCGTGGCGCTTCGATGTGGTCCAGACACGATTGAAGGCTGAAAACGGTTACTGGCTGCCAATCGATGAACCCGGATTGGGCGTCGAGATTAACGAAGCGGAGGCGCGCAAGCACCCCTTCGAGCAAGAAATTCTCGAGCAAATGGTTTTTCACCCGGATGGTTCCGTCGCCGAATGGTGAGCGAGCTTATCGGTTGATCGGGAGAGCCGACGATCGGGTGAACAGAAATGCGACCCGGCTGTACCATCATGAGCCATTTCCGTTCCTTGCTCGTCACTCGTCACTTGTCACTCATCACTGGTCTTAAATCATGAACAATCATTTCTGGTTTGGCATGACCGTTATTCTTGTCAGCGGCGCGATGAACGCCTCATTTGCGCTGCCGATGAAATACTCGCGAAGTTGGAAGTGGGAGAACCTCTGGCTGGTGTTTTCCGTGGTCGGAATCTTTCTCGTTCCGTGGACACTAGCCCTTGCGCTGGTTCCGGAGCTTATGCAGGTTTACGCCGGCGTAACGCCGCGCGCGCTACTCGTGCCTGCCCTGTTCGGCCTGCTCTGGGGTGCCGCGCAGGTGACCTTCGGGCTCAGCCTGCGGATGGTCGGGCTCGCCTTGACCTACGCCGTGGTGTCGGGCCTCGCCTGTCTTTCGGGATCGCTCGTCCCGATGCTGGCCTTTCATCCCGAGGAGCTCCTCCGCCCGCGAGGCCTGCTGCTGCTTCTCAGCATTCCGATTCTCATCGTGGGCCTGTTTTTCTATGCCATCGCGGGACGGAGACGGGAAAAGGAGCAGGCGGACCCCAATGCTGGGCCTTCAACTCCGAAAGGTAGTTTCGCCACAGGGCTGGCGTTGTGCATTTTCACGGGAATCTTCGGATCGAGCTACAACCTCGGACTCGCGTTTGCCGGCGATATCCTGCACGCGAGCAGGGCGCACGGCGCCGGCCCATTGACTTCAACTTACGCGGTGTGGAGTCTCGTCCTCGGCGCGGGCTTCATTCCCAACCTGGTTTACTGCATCTATCTTCTGGCGAAAAATCGAACGGCGAATCTCTTTACCCGCAGCGGCTGGCCGTGGGAAGCCGTTCTGGGTATCGCCATGGGACTCACGTGGGTCACTGCCGTTCTGGTTTACGGAATCGGAGCCACGCTTGTGGGCGCCGATGGAACCTCGGTAGGTTACATGCTCTTCCTCGCCGCGAGCATCCTCTTCGCCAATGCCTTCGGACTGATGGCAGGAGAGTGGAAAAGCTCAAGCCCCCGAACCAGGACATTTTTGTTCGCTGCCGTAGCCTTCATCCTGATTGCGGTCGTCGTGGTTAACCTTGGCGGTCTCTTCTCATAATCGCCAGCAGCGGCGGGACTAGCGCAACGTTCGCGGGTCGCCGAGGTTGACGGTGGGCTTTGTGAGCGGTAGGATTGCGCTGCTTATTTATGCCCGCAGGTTTTGGGGCTGACCCCTCGACAACCTACAATCGTGAAGGAGCACACAATGATCAGCGTAAAACTCGACCGCCGCGAATTTCTGCTGTCGGCTTCAATCCTGTCGGCCGCCCCCTGGCTGCCGGGCAAGGGGATGAAAATTTCAGCAAGGTCCAGATTAAAGTTACGCCGATCTCCGGCAGCGTTTAGATGCTGCAAGGCGAGGGCGGCAACATCGCTGCGTCCGTGGGCGATGACGGCATCGCCATCGTGGACGACCAGTTCGCTCCTTTAGCGGAGAAGATTCGCGCCGCTTTGAAGGACATCACGGGCAAAGACAAGCCGGTACGATTCGTTATCAACACGCACTATCACGGAGACCATACCGGCGGAAACCTGAACTTCAGCGCGACGTCCACGATCATCGCCCAGGATAATGTGCGCGAGCGCCTGGCGGCGGGCGGCCCCGGCGGTAACGGCGGTTCAATTCACATGGATAACAAACCTGTGGAGAAAGCCGCACTGCCCATCATCACCTTCGAGCACGATTTTACTGTTCACTTGAACGGCGAGGACATCCGCGCCCTTCACTTCCCGGCCGGCCACACGGATGGAGATTCCATCATCTTTTACCCGCAAGCCAACGTGGTTCACATGGGGGATGATTTTGTCCGTTACGGCTTTCCGTTCATCGACATCGACAGCGGCGGGAGCGTCCAAGGCATCATCGCCGCTTGCGAGAAGGTCATCCCCGAGCTTCCTCAGGACGTGAAGGTGATTCCCGGACACGGCGATCTGGCGAACCTCGACGACGTGCGTGCTTACATCGGAATGCTTCACGAAACTACCGATGCCGTTCAGAAGGCCCTTGCCCAAGGGAAAACGCTTGAGGAGATGAAGCAGCAGAAAATCCTAGCTCCTTGGCACAAGTTCGCAGGTGATTTTATAACCGAAGATGTCCATCTGGAAACGCTGTGCAACTCACTTACTGGTAAGAAAAACGGAAAGTTTTTGAAACACAATTGAACGGCTGTCGCGTGCACCTGTTCGGAGATTCACGCCGCGTCTCATATCGTCAGGGGAGAGCTCCCACTTCGGGATGGAAAAGCCCCGGACCTACAGAACGGGACCGCGCTACGAACCTATTTGAGCTTTCGCTGTAGTTCCGCGACCAGCCTTTCGGCGCTGGCGAGTTGGCGAGCTACCTGCGAGGGGGCGGTTCCTCCAGTCACATTGCGTCGGGCCACGGAGCGTTCCATTGAAGTGGCCGCTTCGCGAAGCTTGGAATCCCAGCCCGGCACGAACTGCGCGGCTTCTTCCTCTGCTAAATCTTCGAACGTCTTGCCCTCCGCAACGCAATGCCGAACCAGCTTTCCTGCCTGCTCATGCGCATCGGCAAAAGGAATTCCGCGCCGGACCAGTTCATCGGCCAGGTCGGTGGCGGTCAGAAAGCCGAGCCGGGTCATGGCCTTCATGCGCTCTGGATGAATACGCATGGTGGCGGCGACGCGGCCCGCGATGATGAGGGCTTCAAGCGTCGTATCGACGCCCGAAAACACCGCGGCCTTGTCCTCTTGCAGGTCGCGATTGTAGGCGAGCGGAAGGCCCTTCATGACCGCAAGCATTCCGGTAAGCTTACCGATCAGGGTTCCCGTGCGGCCGCGGATGAGTTCGAGCGAATCGGGATTCTTCTTCTGAGGCATCAGGCTGCTGCCGGTTGAATAGGTGTCCGCCAACTCCAAGTAGCCAAATGCCGGCGAGGAATAGATGATGCGGTCCTCCGCCCAGCGGCTCAGGTGGACCATGCATAGCGAGCAGGCGAAAAGCAGTTCCGCCACGCTATCGCGGTCACAGGTCACATCGACGCTATTGCGGGCGACGCGCGCGAACCCCAAATCCTTCGCCAAGCGTTCGCGGTTGACTGCGAACGTAGTTCCCGCTAGCGCTCCCGCGCCCATCGGAAGCTCGTCAGCGTGGGCTCGGCATTCGCGAAACCGGGTCACGTCGCGATAGAACATTTCGAAATAGGCAAGCAGGTAATGCGAAAATAGAATAGGCTGCGCGGGTTGCAGGTGGGTGTATCCGGGCAGAATCAGTCGGATATTCCGGCGCGCCTGCATCACCACCGCGCCGAGCATTTCCACAAGCGCGCGCTCGAGTTGCAACGTCGCGTCCTTCACGTACAGCCGCATCTCGGTCGCCACCAGGTCGTTGCGACTGCGGCCAGTGCGCAGCTTGCGAGCCACATCGCCCACCTGCCGCTCGAGTTCAGCCTCGACCCAGGTGTGGACGTCCTCCGCCGCCTGCCCCGCGGCCCAGCGGGGGTTGCGCTGGACCTTGCGGCGCAAGGCTTCAAGGCCAGTGCTGAGGCGGCTGACCTCGCGAGGTTTCAGCGCGCGCGCCTGCCCCAGTGCTTTCACGTACGCCAGGTTGACACGCAGGTCGTACAGGATGAACCGTTGATCGAGGGAAAAGGATTCGGAAAAGTTCTCGAACTGCGGGTCGCGCCGGCCGCTGAAGCGTCCGCCCCAGAGCTTCATCCCTTCTTCCTCCGGGCGGGCTTCGCCTCTCGCTTCTTGCGCAGTCCAGCTTCAATCCGCAGCGGCAGGCCCAGGATGTTGATGAAGCCCGCGGCGTCCTTCTGATCGTAGTCCGCGCCCATCGCGAAGCTGCCGATGCTGGTATCGTAAAGGGAATAGGGCGACTCGCGATCCAGAACTCTGACATTGCCGCGGTAAAGTCCCAGAGTCACTTTTCCCGTCACGTGCCGCTGCGTTGTCTCCACAAAGCTGTCGAACGCTTCACGCAGCGGGGTGAACCATTGGCCGTAATAAACCAGCTCGGAATATCGCAATGCGACATGTTGTTTGTAGTGGAGCGTTCCTCGATCGAGGCACAACGCGTCCAGTTCACGGTGGGCGGCGTAGATCAGCGTGCCCCCGGGGGTTTCATACGCCCCATGCGATTTCATTCCCACCAGGCGGTTTTCCACCAGGTCGGTGCGGCCTACGCCATAGCGCCCGCCGATTTCATTCAGCGTTTCCACCAGCTTGACGGCGCCCATCCGCCGGCCATTCACCGCCACCGGCGCTCCCGCCTCGAAGGCGATGGCCACCTTTCCCTCTTCGTCCGGAGCGTTTTGGGGGCTGGAGGTCAGCTTCCAAGCGTCCTCCGGCGGCTCGCCCAGCTTGGTTTCGAGCGGTCCACCCTCGTGGCTCAAGTGCCACAGATTCTGGTCGCGGCTGTAAAGATCCTTTTTGGTGACGGGCACGGGGATGCCGTGAGCCTCGGCGTATTGCAAAGCGTCTTCGCGCGATTTGATGGACCACTCTCGCCATGGCGCGATGACTCGCAGATGCGGCGCCAGCGCTTGGTAAGCAAGCTCGAAACGTACCTGGTCGTTCCCCTTCCCGGTGCAGCCATGCGCCAGAGCGTCGGCGCCCTGTTCGAGCGCCACTTTCACCTGCGCCTTGGCCAGCACGGGCCGCGCCAGGGAAGTTCCGAGCAGATACTTGCCTTCGTAGACCGCGCCGGTCTTGACGGCTTTCCAGAGGTGGCCGGTCACAAACTCCTCGCGAAGGTCCTCGACAAAGACTTTGGATGCGCCGCTGGCCAGGGCCTTCTTGCGGACGGCCGCGTAATCGTCACCTTGGCCGACATTGCCGACCATGGCGATGACCTCGCACCCGTAGTTTTCTCGCAGCCACGGAATGATGATGGAGGTGTCAAGCCCTCCCGAGTAGGCAAGAACTACGCGTTTAACTTGGGCTAGAGGATTAGTAGACATGGATTTGAATCCCGATTTCCTTTTCTAGAGAAGCTATCAGCCTTTAGCTACCAGCTTTCAGCTCGTAGCGCGGACCTGTTCTGGAGGTCCGCGGCTTGTTACCAATGTGAAAGAGTAGCCGCGGACCTCCAGAACAGGTCCGCGCTACGCCTCACGTCGCCGCCAGGGCGCGGATCTTCTTACGAATCAATTCTGCCTGGCGTGAACTGGAAGCGGCGATAAAGATGGTGTCGTCACCTGCCAGGGTCCCGACCACTTCCTCCCAAGGGTTCGCGTCCAGCGCGGCGGCCACCGAGTGCGCGTTGCCCGGCCGGGTCTTTACCACCACGAGGTTCGAGGCTTGGCGCACCTCGGTCAAGAACTCTTTCAGCACCACGCCCAGGGCCGGTTGGCGTGGCGCGACCGGCTCCGCCGCTCCCGGCAGGCGATAACCGGCGCGGGTCTTGACCAGGCCCAGCTCTTCGACATCACGCGAGACGGTGGCCTGGGTCACATGGATGCCCCGGCGCGCCAGCTTGCGGCGAAGGTCATCTTGAGTCGCGATCTCCTCGGTCCGCAGAACGTCTACGATTTGCGCCCGCCGATAAGCGTTTTCCATGCAAGTTTATGCAAACAACTTATAAATATACCACACGTTGCCGCGCCCCGCGCAGCGAGATTAAAACCGGGCCGAATCGTATCAGGCGGAACTCCCATCCCCTGCGCTGTCTGCTCTGCCGAAATCCCCGACTACGTTAACGACCCGGTCCCCGCTGCTCATGAGATTTCGCGCAGGGAGGTGGCCCAAGCGCACGCGGATTGCATGTTGGCGCGTACGTTTTCCAGCCGGGCCTTTTGCGCCAGGAGCGAGAAGTTCAGCGTCTCCATAACGCTCCGCAGGGTCCTCAGGTTCTCGCGGTATTTCAGCAAATCGTACGCGGCCTCCGGGTTTTGGGCCGATTCCTTGACCGCGGAAACGAGATGTTCAGAAACCTGTTTTAGCCTTGCGTCAACCTTTTCCAGCCGGCGACTTGCTCCTGCCGACTCCACGACTTGTGCACCGCTTTCTGTGACCTGATCGATAAACTGTTGGAACTCGCGATTAGCAGCTCGAATGATTTCCACAAAATCGTTATCCATGGGTGTCCCTTAATCCTCGAGGATTAAATCGGCATGGGCCCCCCTGGCCTTTAATCCGGCTTAGTTCTTCCCCGCCAGTGGTTTGGCGATATCGTCGAGCAGATCGGGTTTTCCCTCCACGCGCACGAGATGGGGAAACCGTTCGCCCCCGTGATAGCTGACAGAACAGGTCTTGTAATAATCGTCGCTCAGAACGAGGAAGCGAATCGGCTCATCATTCTTCGTGCCGGCTTTCATGGCATCATGGAGCAGATCCGATGTGTAGGCGCGATCGTTCACGGCTACTACCCGCATTCCCGGCATGATCCCGGCCAGATATGCCGGGCCACCGACCAGCGACTCCTGAACCGTCCCGTCGCTCCCGAGGCGTAAGCCCAACGAGTAGATGGCATTCAATCCACCCCCGAATCGCCCTCCGCCCCCTCGGCCCTCGGGCGGTTTGTCCGTGTAATCCACTTTCCATCCACCCCCTTCTATTCCGCCGACAGGAGCTTCCGGCGAGTTTGAGGTGAGTCGCTCATGGAAGAAACTCGCCCAGTCGTAAGGCGCAACCGCCTGCAAGGCGTGAACAAGCTCATCGAAGGTGTAAGGCTTTAGTTCCGGACCCTGGTTCGGGCCGCCATAAAAAGCGCGTGCGAAATCCTCCAGAGTTTTCTGGCCATGCGTCTGGTCGTGAATGACGGTATCGACTTCCAGCCAGATCAAATCGCCCTCGGGATAGTAATCAGCCCCTCGCAGCCAATTCCCCCAGCCCCGGCCGCCAAAAGATTCTCCGGGGATGCCGTCGGCCGTGTCCTGGAGAGGCCGCCAAGTGCGGCCGGGGCGCCCGGGTCCCATGTCCGCGGCGGTCGTCGCCAAGTCCTCACGATATTGCTCGGGATTCCACAAACCGCTGCGGGCGGCGAGTAATGGACCCCAGTAAGACGTCAGTCCCTCGTAAACCCAGAGCAGATCGTCTTTCATCGCCGCCTCATAATCCGGAGTGCACAAGCCAGCGGGGCGGCGGAATTTCCCGTTCCAGGAGTGGACGAATTCGTGCCCCAGTAGGCCCGCGACCCCGCGCCTTCCCTCGGGCGTCAGCAAGCCCCGCTCTCCCACGCGGCTGTCGTCGGACTCATGATGTTCGAGGCCGAAATGCGCCACGTGATCGCTTAGAGTGAGCAGGAAGTGATAGTCGCGATAATGGCGCGCCCCGAAAAGCTTGCCAGTTTCCGCCACCATATCGGTCATTCCTTTTTGCATCTCGGGAGTCATCTCGAGGGCCGCGGCGCTGTCAGCCACCAGATCAATTTCGTGATGGATCGGCTCACCTGGAGGCGTTATATCCACGGCGCGGTAGTACTCACCGGCGATGACGGGAGAATCCACCAAGCTGGTGAGTGAAACGGGCTTGAAGGTCACCTCATCGCGGGCCGCGTTCTCCACGGGCAGAGGAGTCCCGTACTTCCAGCCGGACGGGAGGCGCAGCTTGGCATTGAAGGCAATCTTCTCTGCCGGAATCCCCGCGGGGTAAAATACGTTTTGGTTCCAACTGATGACCACCAACTTGTCGGTGGCCGATCCGCCCGCGCTGAAGGCCCCGCTGCTGGGCTCGAGGTAGTCAAAATCGACGTCCAGGCTTGCCACGCCGGAGGGCACCTCCACATGAAATGTGAATACGTCGAGCAGGTCGCGCCTCCAGGGGATAGTCTTCCCATTGGCCGAGAATTTCAGCCCCGCCACATTGCCTACGGGACCTGAGGGGGTATGTTCGCCGGGTATCCATTTGGGATAATAGAGCGTGAGGGGCCCCGGCTTTACCGGAACGACCATGTGCGTAGAAACAATCTTTTCCGGCACCTGGGAGGCATCGACGCTCAAATTGATGGTCACGGAGGGTTGGGCGCGCGAGGGGACCACGCCCAATATGACGAGCTCCAGCAAAAGGATGGGCAAACGTACCCGATTAGACTTCATCTGATGAGTATCCTTTGAAAGGAAGTTTGCGACCGAAACATCGATTGCCGTGCCGCAATGAGAAAGGCGGAATAGCGAAATTCCGGTTGCCCCAGCGGGAGATGCTACCGCCAGTCGGTGATGGCGTCAATGACGCACGTGGATGAAGCCCGAACTGAGGCTGCTTTGGGCACCGCCATGCGCGTCGAGCGCCGGTCTGCGCGAGGCACCTCAGCCCTTCAATTTGGCGGCCAGTGTCGGGATCATTGACGGGTCCACATATTCCGTCGCTGCCTGCTGGCGGAGTTCATCGAGGATCTTCTGCGCTGCGTCCCTCTTGCCCGCCTGCACATAAACGTTGGCGAGGGCATAGAGATACTTCGGCTTGCGGCCGGCACTAGCGATGGCCTTTTGCAGCAATCCAATGGCATCCTGAAGGCGGCCTTGCTCGACATACGCCCGGGAGAGGAAGTAGAGCCCGGCGGGGAAGTTCGGGTCGAGGTCCAGGGATTGGCCGATTTGCCGCACGGCCTCTTCACGGCGTTGCATCGAGAGCAGGACCCAGCCTGTCACCACGTGGGCGAACGGCGCGAGAGGATCAAGACGAAGCGCTTCTTCGCCCTCGGTCAAGGCCTCGTTAAACCGTCGCGTTTCGCGGAGATAGAGAGCATACGCAACGTGAGCGTCGGCGTTACTGGGGTTGAGCTCGAGCGCGCGGCGGTACGCACTTTCGATGCCAGGTTGATGCGGGTCGGCGAAGTGCAACGCCTCAGCCAGAACGACATGTGACTCGGGGATGGTCTCATCGAGCGCGATCGCCTTGTCGACGGCTGGTCGTGCGTGCGCCAAGGCCTCGTCGGTGGGCATAAAGTGATAGTCCGCTTCCTGCAAATAAGCTCTGGCCATCCCATCGTAAGCCAGCGCGTATTTCGGGTCGATCGTCGTGGCGCGCCCGAATGACGCGGCGGCATTCTTGAAGCCCGTCTCCGTTCCTTCCGACAGGTGTTGGGATCCCTCGAGATAGGCCTCGTAGGCTTCCGTGTTCACGGTGGTTGCCCGCGCCAAGGCCGCTTCCCGGTCGGGAAGCAGGCGAAGCGTAAGCGACTGCGCGATGTGGCGGGCGATATCGCGTTCAATGGTGAACACGTCGGTGAGCGGGCGCTCGTAGGATTCCGCCCAGAGGTGCGTCTGGTCACTCGTCTGGATGAGCTGCGCGGTGATGTCAATCTGCCCCGCGCCGCGGCGCACACTGCCTTCGAGCACGTACTCCACCCTCAGATCACGGCCGATCGTGCGAACGTCGGACGTGGATTTCTTATATTTCATGACCGACGTCCGCGCGATCACGCCCAAGGCTTGCGGAGCGAGCCGGCCGAGATGAGTGATCATCTCCTCGGTCATCGCATCGCTGGCATAATCCTGCTTGGGGTCACCGCTGAGATTCTGGAATGGCAGAACGGCGAGCATGACCTTGTCCTCGCCCGTCGATAAAGGAGCAGAGGAGTGCCGGCGAAGCAGATACAGTCCCGCACCGATCGCAGCTACCAGGACGAGCGCAGCCATCCCAACCTGCCACGTGCTTGGCGGGTGCGCGCTCGCGGGCAATGGAGGCTCAACCGGCGGCGGCACCTGTTCACCGTTGTGCGAGGAGGTATCCCCATTTGACCTTTCCACCGGCGCGATGAACCGATACCCCCGGCGGGGCAGAGTTTCGATGAAGCGGGGGTTGTCAGCCGAGTCGTCCAGCGCATCGCGAAGGCGGCCGATCGCGGTATTCAGGCTGTGGTCGAATTCGACAAAGGTATCATCCGGCCAGAGCCGGCGTCGCAAATCATCGCGGGAAACAACTTGCGCGGGATGCTCAAGCAATGCCGCGAGGATTTGGAAGGGCTGCTCCTGGAGGCGAACCTTCTGCCCCTTCTTGCGCAGCTCTCCCGCCTGAAGATCGACCTCAAAAAGTCCGAAGCGGAAAACGGGGCGTGGCTGATCCATTGTGGATATTCCGCAAAGCCCCACCATTCTATCATTCTTGATGGCTTGACGAAAAGTCCGAGCCGCGTGACTTGGGTGTATATGTAATTGAATCTTAAGCCGTTGCTAAGTGATACGGATTTGACTTGCCCCGCGTCCAGCGTGCGATACGATGAATAGGTTTTTCGGACATTATGTTCTTGCCGACCGCGGGCGTTCTCGGACTTCTTCGCGGTGCCAGGTCAACCCGGCGGCGGGAAGGATTCACCTGGAGGCACTCGATGGCTCATGTCAATTTTTCCGTCAATGGTAAGCAGTTCAGCGCCGAGCTGGACCCGGCGATGCCCCTGCTTTGGGCGCTGCGTGATGTGCTAAACCTGACCGGCACCAAGTTCGGCTGCGGGATGGGTCTTTGTGGCGCCTGCACGGTGCACTTGGACGGCGAAGCCGTTCGCTCTTGCCAAACCGCCGTCGGCTCGGTGGGCAACAAAAAGGTCACAACCATCGAAGGCCTGTCGCCCGACCGCAGCCATCCGGTTCAGCGCGCCTGGATTGCCGAACAGGTTCCCCAGTGCGGCTATTGCCAGCCGGGGCAGATCATGCAGGCGGCGGCATTGCTCCATCAAAATCCTCATCCCACGATCGAGCAAATCAATCAGGCCATGACCGGCAATATCTGCCGCTGCGCGACGTATCAGCGGATTCGCCGCGCCATCCAACGAGCGGCGGGAGAGAATGCCTAATGGTTCGTCCAGCAGGGATTGGCCGACGTGATTTTCTGATGGGGGGTGCCGGGACAACCGGAGCGCTCGTTCTAGGCTTCTATTTGCCCCTACGCGGCCGTGCTCAAGGCTCGTCGCTCGGTGCACCGCTCAGGGTCTTCAAACCCAACGCCTGGCTCAGGATTACCGCTGACAATCAAATCACGGTTCTTGTCGAGAAGCCGGAGCTTGGGCAAGGTTCGCGCACGTACACGCCCATGATGATTGCCGAGGAATTGGAGGCTGACTGGTCCACCATCCGCGTTGAGCAGGCGCCGACGATTCCCGCGGTTTACAAGGGCCTACGCACGGGCGGCAGCGGCGGCGTGGTGAATACCTTCAATGCGATGCGGAGGGCCGGAGCGCAAGCGCGTGAAATGTTTCTCGCGGCTGCGGCCCAGCAATGGAACGCGAAGAAGAGGGATTGCCGGGCGCAGAACGGGGCCATCTTGCACGGCCCCACGAACCGCCGCCTCAGTTACGGTGAACTGGTAGACGCCGCCAGCAAACTTCCGCCAATTGATCCTGACGATCTCGCTTTGAAACAGCCGAGGGATTTCCGGTTTATCGGCAATTCCATTCCCCGCACCGACGCGCCCGGTAAGGTGGACGGCACCGCGAGCTTCGGCATCGACGTCCGAGTTCCCGGCATGCTCTTCGGGGTGATTGCGCGCTGTCCTTACTTCGGTGGCGCGCTCGAGAGCTTTGACTCGACTGCCGCCAAAGCGGTTCGGGGAGTTCATGCCGTTTTCGCGGTTCCGCCTCTCCCACGTCACATCAACACGGCCGGAGGCGTGGCGGTGGTGGCGGATTCCACCTGGGCAGCCACGGAGGGACGCAAGGCGCTGGCCCTCAAGTGGGATAAGAGGCGTCACGCGGGAGAGAGCACGGACAGCCTGCGTAAGCTCATCGTGGAGCGCGCGGCCGGCCAACCCACATTTATTGCCATCGATCACGGCGACGCTACCGAGGCGCTTGCGGGCTCCGCAAAGAAAATGGAGGCCTGCTACGAATCGCCGTTTCAAGCGCATGCGACGATGGAACCCATGAACACCACCGTTCATGTGCGGAATAACGAGATCGAGGTTTGGTCGCCGACGCAGTTTGCCGACGAGGTCCAAGCGGAGATCGCCGCGCTTTCCGGCCTGCCTCCCGACAAAGTGACCGTCCACATGACGCTCTCAGGCGGGTCATTCGGACGACGTTACCAGTGGGATTACGCTGCTGAGGCATGGCAGGTCGCGAGGGAGATTAAAGAGCCGGTGCAGTTGGTTTGGACGCGCGAAGACGACATCCAGCACGACTTCTATCGCCCCTACAACTACCAGCGCCTTTCCGCCGGCTTCGACGAGCGCGGCAACCTTAACTCATGGTCGACCCGCATCGTCACGACCCCTATTTCCGCGTCCAATCTTTACACGGGGACCACCGAATCTCCCGAGACCTTGCGGGACCCCGCTACGGTCGCGGCGCTGGAATGGTATGGCGCCGACATCGCCCCCTACGTGATCCCAAACTTTCGGCTGGACTATGCTCCCGCGGATTCCGTGGCCCCGCGCTCCTGGTGGCGGTCGGTTTCCTCGTCCTATACCCCGTTTGCTAAGGAATGCTTCATCGATGAGCTGGCGCACGCCTGCGGTCGCGATCCCTTGGAATTTCGATTGGACCTCTTGTCGGATAAGTCGGCCGAGGCGGCGCGGCTGCGGACGGTATTGGAGCTGGCAGCCAAGCATGCGGGCTGGGGGAAGCCCTTGCCCAAGGGTCGCGGTCAGGGCATTGCCTGTCGTGCGGGGGAGAGCTGCAGCGCCCAAGTGGCGGAAGTGTCCGTGGAGGATAACGGCACAGTTCGGGTTCACCGGGTCGTCAGCGCCGTCGATTGCGGCATCGCTGTGAATCCCGACGGTGTGCGGGCCATGACCGAAGGCGCCATCAACTTCGCTTTGACCGCCGTCCTCAGCGGCGAGATCACACTTAAAGACGGAGCGGTCGAGCAGAGCAATTTCCACGACTACCAGGTGCTGAGAATCGATCAGGCCCCGGAAATCGAAGTTCACATTGTGCCGAGCACCGGAGACCCGGGCGGCGTGGGGGAGCTTGGCGCAATGCTGGTGCCTCCTGCTGTGGCCAGCGCCGTATTCGCCGCCACGGGAGTGCGGGTACGGCGGCTGCCCATTGACCCGCAATTACTCAAACGCTCGAAGTCCTGAATTTGACGGCGCGCAACCGTCGCGTCGAAAGGATGGCTCCATGTTGACCAAGGAAATCGACCGTCGCAAGTTCCTAAAGGCAGGCGCGAGCGGGGGTGCCGCCTTCATTCTGGGCTTCTACCTGCCGTCGCGTGGAAGTGCCCAAAGCGCGCGCGTTCCCGGGCCGGAAACCCTCAAAGCTAACGCCTGGATATCCATCACACGAGACGACCGGATCACGCTCCTCACCGAAATACCGGAAATGGGGCAAGGCACGCGCACGGCAACCGCCATGATGCTGGCCGACGAACTGGAAGCCGATTGGTCGACGATTCGCGTGGAGCAGGCGCCCACCATTCCGGAGGTTTACAATCACTTGCACACAGGCGGCAGCGGCGGCACCGCGGGCAGTTGGATGCCGATGCGCACCGCCGGAGCGCAGGCGCGCGAGATGCTCCTCGCCGCGGCGGCGGATGAGTGGAATGTTCCCAAGAACGAATGCCAAGCGCAGAACGGAAGCATCAGCCATACGCCGAGCGCGCGGCGCCTGCGCTACGGTGAATTGGTCGAGGCGGCATCACGACTGCCGGCCGCGAAGCTCGATCAAGTCCCCCTGAAGGACGTGAAGAGTTTTAACTTCATCGGCAAGCCCATTCCCCGCGTTGACACGCCGAGCAAAGTCGCGGGCACGGCCGTCTTCGGAATTGATGTTCGGGTTCCCGGAATGCTGTTCGCTGTGATTGCGCGCTGCCCCCACTTCGGCGGCGAGCTTGCCACCTGCGATGACAGCGTGGCTAAAGCCGTCCCCGGCGTGCGGCGAGTTTTCCGCATTCCGCCCATGGGTGTCACACCTCTCGCCCCCGGAGTCGTCCGCAATATTAACGTAGCCGGTGGGATGGCCGTGGTGGCGGATTCAACCTGGGCGGCGATTGAAGCGCGGAAGGCGCTCAAAATTACGTGGAACAAGGGACCCGGGGCGCAGGAAAGTACCGAAAGCCTGAGCATAGCGTTTAAGCAGCAAGCGGCGGGCCCGCCGAGCGTGGTGGCCGTCGATCGTGGCGACGCTCTGAAGGTTTTGGGAGGAGCGCAGAAGCTGGTCGAGGCCGAGTACGAGCTGCCTTTCCAGGCTCATGCCACGATGGAGCCGATGAATGCGACGGTGCATGTGCGCGGCGACGGAACCATTGAGGTCTGGTCGCCGACGCAGATTCCCGAAATTACCCAAGCGGAAATCGCGGCGCTCGCAGGCGTGCCGCTCGATCACGTTACGGTTCACACCACGTTTTCGGGTGGCTCGTTCGGACGCCGCTACCAGTGGGATTACGCCGCCGAGGCATGGCAGATCGCCAAGGAAATGAAGGTCCCGGTGCAAGCGATCTGGACCCGCGAGGACGATATTCAACACGATTTTTACCGGCAATGCTTTCGCTATCGCCTCTCGGGCGCGCTGGACGATCGCGGCAACATCACCGCCTGGGCGTGGCGGTCGGTCTCGACGCCGATTCGCGCCGTCTTCGACGACCCCGAGTGGCTGCGGCAAGATCCCAAGCGCCTGGCACACCAGGACATTGACCTCACGGACTTGCTCCCCTACGAAGCACGAAGCTACCGTTCTGACTACGCGCCGGTCCATTCCGTTGTACCCCGAGCATGGTGGCGATCGGTTTCGTCCTCGGCCGAGGCCTTCGCGATCGAGTGCTTCATCGACGAACTCGCGCACTCTGCCGGCACCGATCCCTACCAGTTCCGCATGCAGAGCCTGCGAGCCGACCAGGCGGAGAACACGCCAAGGCTGCGCGGCGTCCTGAAACTCGCCGCCGAGAAGTCCGGCTGGGCGCAGCCGGCGGCGCCCGGTCACGGCCGCGGCATTGCCTGCTATCAGTTTGGCGGCAGTTATGTAGCGCAAGTCGCCGAGGTGTCTGTAGATCAAGGAGGTGTGCTACGCGTCCACCGCGTGGTGGCTGCGATCGACTGCGGACTGGCGGTGAACCCCAACAGCGTCGCCGCGCTCATCGAGGGCGGAATCAACTATGCGCTCACGCCGGTGCTCTCGGGCGAGATCACGATCAAGGAAGGCGCCGTCGAGCAGAGCAATTTTCACGATTATCAGGTGCTGCGAATGGCGGATGCTCCCGAGATTGAAGTTCACATCGTTCCGGGCGGAAAAGAACCCGGCGATGGGGTCGGCGAGTCCGGAGTACCGCCCACTGCCCCGGCGGTGGCCAACGCCATTTTCGCGGCTACAGGAAAACGCCTGCGCCGACTGCCAGTCCGGCCAGAAGATTTGAAATCTTCATGAAGCAAGGCCTTTGCCGTCGGCGCATTGCGAAGCTATAGAGTGCGGCAGCTTGCTGCCGCTTTCCTTCCCGCGAGTTGGCTCGCGGGGGGTTCAGTTCGACCAAAACTCCTAGCTCGTATGACGGCGTGCCAGTGTCACGCTCCCGGCCTCCCGATCGGGAGGCCACGCCAGCCAGCAAGCTGGCTGGGGAAAAGCGGCAGCAAGCTGCCGCACTCTAAAGCTCCGCAGGGTGATCGAGAGGTGTACGTAGGGTAGTTATAGGTCCGCTGGGTCTACTTCGAACTCGTCGTCCATCTTTACGCGTTCGATCTTCATGGTCATGATTCGCTT
>Ga0181535_10001292_pt1 | contig 33246 bp, 23 predicted proteins | sample PEATcosm2014_Bin_44_FD_119774 | JGI IMG/M metagenome (GOLD analysis project Ga0181535, IMG submission 119774) | Peatland microbial communities from MTU Mesocosm Facility, Houghton, MI, USA - PEATcosm2014_Bin17_30_metaG | ecosystem: Environmental > Terrestrial > Soil > Wetlands > Peat | place... | reverse complement strand
ATTAACGATCTCGAATTCGCTTACGCTCCCGTGCGCGATCAAGTCCGCGACCTGCGGGAGTATCTTTGACCCTGCTCGCATCCGCAGGGAACTCGCCGAAATAGAAACCAAGCTGGCCGATCCTACGCTCTGGTCCAATCCAAACGCTACCAAGCCTCTGATGCGCGAGAAGAAGCGCCTGGAAGTGATGGTGGCCGACGATGAGGAACTGGTGCGCCGGACGGGCGACATCGACGCCTACATCGAGCTGGCCAAGGAAGGCGAAGATGTTCTTGCCGATCTCGAACGCGACATCAAGGCGCTGGCCGTCTTCAACGAGGAACTTGAAGCCCGCACGATGTTGAATGGCGAGGCCGATCCGCTGAACGCCATCGTCACCGTGCATCCAGGCGCGGGCGGCACGGAGAGCCAGGACTGGGCCGAGATGCTGATGCGCATGTATCTGCGCTGGGCCGAGCAGCAAGGCTTCAAGACCGAGATAAACGACTACCAGGACGGCGAAGAGGCGGGCATCAAATCCGCCACCTTCACCATTACCGGCGAGTACGCATTTGGCCAGTTGGCCGGTGAGAGCGGCGTGCATCGGCTGGTGAGGATCTCGCCCTTCGACCAGGCGAAGCGGCGGCACACGTCGTTTGCTTCCGTGTATGTTTCGCCGGAGATCGACGAGACGATTCACGTGGATCTCAAGGTTGAAGATCTGCGCATCGACACGTATCGCTCGGGCGGCAAGGGCGGGCAGCACGTGAATACGACCGACTCGGCGGTGCGGATGACGCACCTGCCAACGGGCATCGTCGTCCAATGCCAAAACGAGCGCTCGCAGCATAAGAATCGCGACAAGGCGATGAAGATGCTGCGTTCGCGGCTCTATGAGTACGAGTTGGAAAAGAAGCGGGCGGTGAGCAAGAAACTGGAAGACTCGAAGCTAGAGATCAACTTCGGTTCGCAGATCCGCTCGTATGTCTTGCAGCCCTACCGCATCGCCAAGGACCATCGCACGAAAGTGGAAGTTGGCGATGTGGACAAGGTGCTGGATGGCTATCTGGAGCCGTTTTTGCGCGGCTATCTGCTGGCCAAACGCCGCGGCACGGCTGTCGCCGCCGCGCCGGATGACGATCTGGACGTGTAGCGGGCGGTATACTTTCACCGGAATAGGAGATCGAGAGGTTAGGTCCGATGAGAAGCGAGCAACGTGCCTCCGGGGCTAAAGCCCATGTTCATTTTTCGGCGTATACGGCACCCATTCGGCTACGCTCAGGGCAGGCTTTAAAGTCGTGCCTTTTCAAGGCGAAGCCTCTATGTATTGCCCTGTGCGCGGTTCTGGTAGCTTTCGCGATGGGCGCCGCGGTCTGTGTTGCCGAGGACGAGCACGCACATCCTACGCTGGCCATCGGCTCGGCCGCGCCTGACTTTTCGCTGCCGGGGATCGACGGCAAGACGCATTCGCTGGCCGAGTACAAGGCCGCCAAGGTGCTGGTGATTGTCTTCACCTGCGACCACTGCCCCACGGCGCAACTTTACGAGTCGCGCCTGAAGAAGCTGGTGGAAGACTACAATGACCAGAGCGTGCGATTCGTGATGATACAGCCGAATGACCCGAATGCAGTGCGGCTGGATGAACTGGCTTGGACCGATGTGGGCGACGATCTCGAAGGCATGAAGGTTCGCGCCGCCTACCGGCACTTCAACTTTCCTTATCTCTACGACGGCGCGACGCAGGCCACGGCCAACGCATACGGCCCGAAGGCCACGCCGCATGTTTTTATCTTTGACGCACAACGCAAGCTGCGCTTTGAGGGTCGAGTTGACGACAGTCAGCGCGAGTCTTTGGTCAAGACGCAAGATACGCGCAACGCGATCGACGCGCTGCTGGCCGACAAGCCTGTGTTGGTGGATCACACGGGCGTCTTCGGCTGCTCCACCAAGTGGAAGTCGAAGATTGCGAGCGGCGAGGCATACCTGAAGAAAATCGAAGCCGAGCCGGTGACGCTCGAAGATGCCACAGCCGACACGCTGAAGAAGCTGCGCGCCAATCCGACCGGCAAGCTGCTACTGGTGAACTTCTGGGCGACGTGGTGCGGCCCGTGCGTGGTCGAGTTCCCCGATCTTGAGACGACTTATCGCATGTTCAGAACGCGCGACCTCGAGATGGTCACGGTGGCAACGAATCTGCCCGACGAAAAGCCTGGCGTGATGAAGTTTCTCGAAAAGCAGCACGCGACGGGGCGCAACCTGATCTTTGCTTCGACTGACACCTACGCGATGCAGGCAGCCTTCGATCCGAAGTGGGAGTCGGGCGTGCCTTACACGATCCTGCTGGCGCCGGACGGGAAGGTGCTCTATCAGCAGACGGGCGACCTGGATGTGCTGGCTCTGCGGCGGGTGATCCTGGCGAATCTGGACGACTCGAGCTACCTCGGCCATCGGGCCTACTGGGCTGGCAAGTGACGGCTTGAGCGGAGTTAGCGTTGCTAGCGTTGTTAGCGTTGTTAGCGGAGTTAACGGCACGTCAAGAGGCTGATTACAACTATGCGTCTTCCACGCTTCGTTTTCGCGCTATACCTTCTCTTTGCCGCGGGTCTGCCGGCGTGGGCGGCTTCGAGTTCCGCCGACGCTCCGCACGTGCATGTGCAGCTTGTCTTTCGCAAAGCTGAACTTCATCCCGGCGGTGGCGATCACGGCGGAATCTACTTCAAGCTGGAGCCGGGCTGGCACGTCTATTGGAAGAATCCCGGCGATGCGGGCCTGCCGCCGCATATTCAGTGGACGCTTCCCGAAGGAGTGACGGCGGGGCCGTTGCAATTCACCGCGCCGAAGCGCCTGCCGCTCGGGCCGCTGATGGACTTCGGCTATGAAGACGAGGTCCTCTACCCGTTCAGGTTGGAGCTTGCAAGATCGGTGAAGCCGGGAACGGTTGTCCTCCACGCCAAGGTTGATTGGCTGGTCTGTCGCGCGAGCTGTATTCCTGGCAAGGCGGAGCTGGAGATCACGCAGAGGGTGCTTGCAGCGGCGCCGGTGAAGGAGCAGGATGATGGGCCTGGCGTCGAGCTCTGGAAGCGGCTGGCTCGGCTGCTCCCCGACGCTTTGCCGTCCAGCGATAGAGCATTCTTCCAGCCAATAAAGGAGGGCTTCCGCCTCACTGTTGAAACCGGACGCCGCGAATCCTCGGCCGTGTTTTTCCCGGAGGAGCCGGACATTCTTGACAACCCTGCGCCGCAGAAGTTCGCTGTGGCAGCAAATGGGTTGACGTTGGAGTTGAAGAAAGATGCAAATCTCACCGCGAACCCCAAAGAGTTGAGGGGAGTGCTGGAGCTTTCCGGCGGGCAGGCTTACGAGATTGTTGCGTTGCCGTCGGGTGCGGCGGTTGCACAACAAAGTGAAGGAAAATCGCAAAGCCCAGAGAATCCTCCCTCGGGGGCTAAAGCCCAGGACGATTCGGCTAAGCCAATGTACGGGCTAAAGCCCGTACCATTCAATCAGCTAAGGCCCGTACCTTTCGACGGATCAGGTACTCTTCCAGCCGGTTCAGCGGGTGGTGCTTCATTGGCGAGGCTCCTGCGAACCTCTGGCCTGGCTTTCCTCGGCGGGTTACTGCTGAACCTGATGCCTTGCGTCTTTCCGGTGCTGTTTTTGAAGGGGCTGGCGCTGGTCAATTCGGGCAATGAAGAGCGGGGCAGGCTGCGGGCGCATGGACTGGTTTATGCTGCGGGGATTCTGGTCTCGTTCTGGGTGTTGGTGGGTGTGCTGCTGGGGCTGCGCGCGGCGGGAGCGACGCTGGGCTGGGGATTTCAGTTTCAGTCGCCGGTTTTCTTATCGCTCATGGCTGGTCTTCTATTCTTTCTCGGGCTTTCCCTGGCCGGGCAGTTCGAGATTGGGCTGACGCTCACGGGCGCGGGCGGTTCGCTGGCCGCGAAGCAGGGCTACACGGGCAGCTTTTTCACCGGTGTGCTGGCCGTGGTGGTGGCTACGCCCTGCACTGCGCCCTTCATGGGAGCGGCGATTGGCTATGCGCTGGCTCAGTCCGCGGCGGTAACCTTTGCCGTCTTTACAGCGCTGGCTCTGGGGCTGGCTGCGCCTTACGTCGCTCTCACGCTGCAACCGGCCTGGACGCGCCTGCTGCCCAAGCCCGGCGCGTGGATGGAAGTGCTGCGGCAGGCCGTCGCGGTACCCATATTCGCCACGGTGATCTGGCTGGCCTGGGTGATGGCGCAGGCTTGCGGAGCCAGCGTGCTGGCAGCGCTGCTGGCGAGTTTCCTGCTGCTGGCGATTGCAGGATGGTTTCTGGGGCGCTGGCCCGCTCGGCGCTGGGCTGCGGCGGTTGCCGGGCTGATTGTGATTTTGGTGATAGTTCTGGCGCTTTATGACCAACGATCTGCGGATGATAAAACCGAGCTTGGTGAAATTGCGAAGATGGTCAGAAATGGCCAGATTGCGGGGGCAAATGGTCTCTGGCAGCCATGGTCTGAGGCGGCGGTGAGTCGTTCACTGGCAGCCGGACAGCCGGTCTTTTTAGACTTCACGGCTAGCTGGTGCCTTAGTTGTCAGGTGAATGAACGTGTGGCTCTGAATCAGCCTGAAGTCGTGACAGCATTTCAAGCCAAAAATGTGGTCTTGATGAAGGCTGACTGGACGCGTCACGACGAGGGCATCACTCAGGCATTGACCGCTTTGGGACGCAGCGGTGTTCCCGCTTATGCGCTTTACGTGCCGGGGCAGAGTGGGGTTCAAATGCTGCCCGAGGTGCTGACGCCAAGGATTATTACGGATGCTCTCTCGAAGCTGCCGAATGGCTCGCGCTGAGTGAGTCGAGGTTCCTCGTATCCCACCCTAGCCGCAAAAACAAAAGCGCGGCGTGGGTGGGGCACCCGTTGTTTTGGTTGTGGTTCGCGGTATCTCAGGTCCGAGAATCCGGACCTAGGGCACCCAGGCGGTGGCTGTTCGTGATATCCCAGGTCCCAAAAGCGGGACCTGGGGCACCCGGGGTTGGGTGGTTAACTGGCCTTCAATGAGCGAAGGCGGCCTTTGCGGCTTCCTCGATCTCGGCTGGGGTGGGCTTGGAGATGGTCTGGCCGATGGACCAGTAGATGCCAAAGGGGTCGCGCAACATGCCGTAGCGGTCACCCCAGAACTGGTCTTTCAAGGGCATCTTGACCGTGGCTCCGGCGGCCAGAGCCTTGGCCCAAGCGGCATCGGCATCCGCGACCTGCAGATGGAAGGTGACCGGGCAACCGCCCAGCGCCTCGGCGGTCTCTGACTTTTGGCCCATTTCGGCGCAAAAATCATCATTGAGCATCAGGTCCCGGTTGCCTATCTTCAGGCTGGCGTGCATGATTTTGCCGCTGTTGGGGGCGAGGTGGCGGACGGTCTCGACCGCTCCAAAGGCCGCCTTGTAAAAGTCGATGGCCGCAGCTGCGTTGCTGACGGCAAAATGCGGGGAAAGATTGAGTGTTTCGCTCATGTTTGTCCTCCATTGGTGGGAATTGCAGGGAAGTCGCAGGACCTTTGATCGGCTCGCGCGAAGAGATTCTAACACTTTTCCTTGTTGAGTTGGATCACGGGAGTTTGAAGTTTTGCAAGTGCTGCGAGGGGACGGCCGAATGAATTGCACTGCTTGAATCCCAGGTCCCAGGAGCTTGATCTCCACCCCACGGTCTAAGACCCATCCGTGGAGGCCCCGGATCTCGCGACAACCTCGCCGAAATCCTTCCCGGTTTCGCCAACCGCTCCGTCCTCACGGGCTGGGAATCAGCCATTTAGCAGGACGAAGGAGAGCGCACCGCGATGGTATCGTTGTGTTTATGAATATCGAAAAGAATGCGGTGCTGCTGGTCATCGACGTACAAAAGGGCATGGACGATCCGCGATTGGGTCAGCGGAACAATCCCGGCGCGGAGAAGAACATCGGGCGCCTGCTGCAGGCTTGGCGCGCGAGCGGTCGGCCCATCATCCACGTGCGGCACGATTCGACCAGCGCCAACTCACCGTTTCGGCCAAACCAGCCCGGGAACGAGGTCAAACCGGAAGCGCAGCCATTCCCCGGCGAACCGGTGGTCCGCAAGTGTGTGAGCAGCGCTTTCATCGGTACAGACCTGGAACAGAGATTGCGCGCGGCACAGCAGAAGACCCTCGTCGTCGTGGGAATGATGGCGGAATACTGCGTCAACACTACGGCGCGCATGGCAGAAAACCTGGGATTCGATGTTCTCGTGGTGGCCGATGCAACAGCCGCCTGGGAGCACAAGAGCTTCGATGGCAGTCACCTGAGCGCCGACGAGGTCTGTCGCGCCGTAATGGCGACGTTGCACGATGAGTTCGCACAAGTCGTTACGACGGACGCAGTGCTGGCAGCGACCCAGAGCACTGTCGCCGTCGCTCCGTAGCACCTCGGCACCAATATTCCTCGAAGGCGTCGTCGGGATAGCAGTACAGCCGGCGTTCGCCCGGTTCGGCCGACGTGATGACCGGATGCTTCGTCCCGTGCGCGTGCTTGCTGGGATGCCGGTTGGGCGAACAGTCGCAGCAACGCGTCCCCGCGCACTCCTGGCAGGTGCGCAGGCTTGATGACGCAGGAAGGTAGAGCCTCGCGATGGAGGTCGCAGGCTGCGCGAAACCACTCCTAGTCTACGAATGTCCCGTTTCCCAGGGTCTAGCGTATCGACTAATCGCAGTTGCCATTTATGCTGAATATCTGAGATCCCGGACACTTGGCAACATGCGGGTACCGATGATCCGATTGAGATCAGTATTGTTCACTACACCTGAACGTCCCGAAATATCATCAACTGAAGAATTGGCATTAATATGAAAGTGATCGAGAGAGTTTTTTATGTCGGCCTTGCTCATTAAGGCACTCGTCTGTATGGTGACCTTCGCAGCCGGGATAAGGATCGCGTGAGGCGAAGAGACTTTGTACGGCTTGGATGGGCCACCGTGATCGCGACCGGGGCCGGCAAGCTGCGGCCCGCGTTTGGCAAATCGCCAGGCCTTCCGCAGGCGATGGGAATGCCACAGCATCTGAAGCCGCCGTTGGAACCGAACACGACCGGACCTGCGGCGGATTTCACCCTCCAAATTGCCCCCATGCTGGTCGAGTTGGCCCCGCAGGTTGTCATCAGCACAATCGGCTACAACAATAAAATCCCCGGTCCCCTGCTGCGGGTGCGCGAGGGCCAGCACGTCACCGTCGACGTTGTGAACGACACGGACGTTCCGGAGTATGTACATTGGCATGGCCTGTTTGTCCCCTCGGAAACGGACGGGGCGGAAGAAGAAGGCACTCCCCCGGTCCCTCCCCACGGCAGGCGCCGCTATCAATTCGTGGCCAAGCCGGCAGGTTCTCGATGGTACCACTCACATACCGCGGCGATGCTGGATCTGCATCGGGGCGCCTACACCGGCCAGTTCGGTTTTTTCATGATCGATTCAACGATTGACCCTGGGCTCTACGATCAGGAAGTCTTTCTCGCCCTGCGTGAATGGCAGTATTTTCTGTCTACGATGGATCAGGACGAGATGGCGGCGGATCCCAACGACCCGAGGCCTGAACGACCCTCCCCTCGAGACCTGCCTCCGAACGGACTCGAAGTCAGCGCCCCTCTTTATTCGATCAACGACAAAATACTCGGGGCTGGGGAGCCCCTCCGCGTGAAGCCGGGCCAGCGCGACCTGATGCACCTTCTCAATGCGAGCGCTTCCCAAATTCATCGCGTGGCTTTGCCTGGCCACAGGTTTCAGGTGATCGCTCTCGACGGCAATCCCGTGCCGGTGTCCCAGCTGGTCGATGTGATCGAGATCGCCCCAGGCGAACGTGTGGATGCGATTGTGGAGATGAACAACCCGGGTGTCTGGATTTTAGGGGAGACTCGCGATGTCGCACGGCAATCCGGCTTGGGGCTAGTGGTGGAGTACGCCAACCAGCGGCAGCGCGCGCAATGGGCTCCGCCCCCTCCGAAGTCGCGCTGGGACTACACCATATTTGGTACGACGGGCTTCGGTACGACCGCGCCGCATCCCGCGCCAGACCAGACCATCGACATGGTCTTTGAAAAGGCGCCTGTCGGGCCCAATGGGATCAATCACTGGCTCGTCAACGGGAAAGAATATCCGCATGAACGGGAGTTTTTGCTCCGCGAGGGAGGCCGGTACCGGCTGGTGTTTCACAACCGCAGCGACGATTCCCACCCTCTTCATTTCCACCGGCACCTGTTCGAGCTCGTCGAGCTTAACGGCAAGCCGACTGCCGGCATCAAGAAAGACACGGTGATCGTTCCCGCATTTGGACGCGCCACGGTGGATCTGGTTGCCGACCAGCCGGGTCTGACGCTGTTTCACTGCCATATCCAGCAGCACATGGACTTTGGTTTCATGGCGCTGTTTCGCTACGTCTAAGTACCGCATCGCGTGCAAACCGACGATACACCGCCTCGAAACAGCAAGCTTGGCGAAGGCCTTTTCGCCTGCATGCAATGTCTTGCATTAACTGCATTTTCACATTTCAGAGATAGACACGATATAAGCTGATGCGATATTCGTTTTTTGGCAAGTTTCCCCTGTAAGCCCATTCAAAAACTCAAGCTGGAGGAATCGCATGACGACGATCAGCGGGAGGTTCCGCGCGGCAGTGATCATGGGAGCGGCCGCTTCGGTGCTGGTATTCGCGACTGGGGCAATGGCACAGGATCAAAACCCCAAAAGCAGTCCAAATTCCAACAACAATACATGGCCTTACGCAAAGGCCAGCCGCTCAGCGCCTGTGCTCGCGGTGGTCGGCGACGTCTCCTGCGAGCCAGGCGAGACGGAGCCCGCTGGTGAGTCGGCGCACGAAAACTGCCTCACCCCCAAGGCACCTTACACCACAACCTCTCTGTGGCAATCCCAGGAGGCCACTGCGAACCAGATTGAGACTATGAGGCCTGACCTAGTCGCGATCGTCGGAGATCTGCAATACCAGGTAGGCCAATATTCGGACTTCGAGAACTCGTACGACTTGACCTATGGAGCTTTCAAAACGATCACGCGGCCTGCGCCTGGCAACCACGAGTTTTATGACGAGCATGGCGCGACCGGCGTTGCCGGCTACGGCTACTTCTCCTACTTCAACGGCTTCCAGATCAATAGCGCAGGCCAACCGATCACGACTACGCTCGCGGACCCGTGCCCATCATCGATGACGGGGTGCGGCTATCCGGCCTCTACCACTCCCAACCCTCAACCCATACCGCGGGCTGATGGACAGGCGGGGCATTTCGAGGAGTCGGGTGGAGTTGGATCCACCGTACCGGCGGGGGGCCCAGTCGGAGTAGGAGATGGCTGGTATTCCTATGATCTGGGCTCCTGGCACCTTATCTCGCTCAATATAGAATGCGAGACACAGCCGGGCGGTTGTTCGACCTCGGGCTCCTGGTTTGCTTCCGAACTCGATTGGCTGAAGAAGGATCTGGAGGAGAATCATTCCGCATGCACACTGGCCTACTGGCACCAGCCCACCTTCAGCGCCACGAACGGCATCACCGAGGAGGGCGCGACCGCTCAGGCCTTTTGGCAGCTGCTCTACCAGTACAGAGCCGATCTGGTGCTGAACGGACATGACCACCTCTATGCCCGCTATCGCCCCCTTGACCCCTCCGGGAATTACGATTCAAGGAAGGGCCTACGGGAATTCATCGTGGGCACCGGCGGCGAGACACTCGATCCGATCGTCATAACCCCTGTCACGAGCGGCGCAAACGAAACAAACCAGGAGGATCCCAGCGGCAACGTGAATTTCAACGCGCAGAATCTTCAGGCGTATACCGGGTACTACTGGGGTGTGATGGGCCTGACGCTCAATCAAAACGGCTACTCGTGGGATTTCGAATCGGCACTGGCAGGTCCCACAGCATTAGCCAATGGTCCTACACTTCCTGCACCGACTGCGACTGGTGGTTATAGCGACAAGGGCGTCGGCACCTGCCACGGTGGATTCAATAGGTGGTAACCTGATCGTCTTCGCCAGGTTAGGCCTTAACTTGCTTCAGTACACATTCCCCCTTCGCGAGAAATCGCAAAGAGGGAATGTGTCTTGCGTGGCTCAGTTCCTGCTTACGGCCTTTCCTCATCCGCGCATCTGCGCCCACCAGAGTCATTTTCTCACTCATATTTGGAAGATAGGCCCAGCCATCATCAACGCGGCGAGGGATGAGATGATTGACAGCGCTGGCGCTCCCGTCAACTGGATAGCCAAAGGCTTAGTTAGCATCTCAGCGCAGGAACTGAGACCATGCCACCGCAAGAAAACGTCCCATCAAGGCTTTTGGAACAGGAGACCGCGCGGAGGGGATTCACTCGCATGAATTCACCGAGCATGAATCTTCAGACGTTCACCTCAGGACGCTAGCTCGTCAACCACGATGTTTCAAGAGCGGATCATAAGTCCTCTGAGACGCCGTGTCGCCAGGCCATTCTGATGCTCGATACGCATTTGCCGGATTCCATGACACTTGGCGACATATCTGGACCAATCGTGTACGTTATATTTCGCACACTTACTGCCCATGATCGAATCGTCGGTTAGGGCCGGTTCGGCGGCATATCCTGATCCGTGTTGATGTTGGCATCCACGCGCAGCCCCAAGGGCAATTGGAGGCCCTGATCGAATTCGACAAGCGGCTCAAGGATCTTGGTGTCCACCTTTTCCGTTGGCTCGTCTGTGCGGATATTCTTGCGTCCGAGCTCATTGCCGACGCGAATGACGTGCCCCGTGAATCTCCGGCTGCCATAGGCATCTGCGGTCACATAGGCCAATTGCCCGACTCTGACCTTCGAGACTTCGGTCTCATCCACATCGACTCTCACCCGCAGCACGGAGCTGTCGCCAATTGTCACGATCGGGTCGGGCACGGTCGACGAGTTACTTACGCTTTCCCCAGCGCGATGGTGCTTTCTCAGGATGACTCCCTGAATCGGCGAGCGAATCAGCGTCTTCTCGTAATCTGCCCGAGCCTGCGCCAACTGGCCCTTTGCCAGTTCCAAGGCCGCCTGCGCAGCCGCGATATCCTCTTCGCGAGGCCTGTCGTCGATTAGTGCGTGATGTTGTCTGGCCTCTTCGCATTGAGCGTTGGCAACGTCGTACTCGCGAAGGTAACGCTCCTCTTCTTCGCGAGAGACGATGCCGTCGGCGAAGAGCTGGTTGTGCCGCTGCATCTCCGCCCGCACATTTTCCAGGACCGCCGCGCTCTCCTGAACCGACGAGAGGGCCTGATGCCTCTCCTGATCGCGCGCTCCGTTGACCGTCTTGCGCAACTCCGCCTCGCGCTGCTTCACCTGGGCGGCTGAACCCACCCTTCTTGCTGTCGATCCTTGTGCCTCCCCCAATTTGAGTAACCGAGCGGTCCCCCGCGATGTAAGATCTTTTACCAGAAGCGGCTTGCCAATATGACTGGCCGGCCCGGCACACCGCGAATGACGTCTACCGACAGCACAAGCTCCAGGCTTTTGTGTTCCCAGCCGCGCGGAGCGATCGCGTTGATCTCTTTGATCTCTTCAGGATCGGTGGCAAATCGGCCGGCTGCGAGGGTGCCGAAGACGGATAGTCCGGCAACAGTGACTACTATCTGTCCTGTCTTCGGATCCGTGAGCCGATCCAGGATCGCATAGTCCTTCGTAAGACTCAGATAGGGACCGGCATAGTCCACAGACCACTTATCGCCGGCCGGATTATTCCGGTCGTGAATGGCTAAAACGTTGGGAGCAGCGGGCACCACTGAGAAACGCAGGTCACGAACCAGACGCTCAGTCCATTCATTATTCTTGAGACCAATCAGAACGACCGGCGCCTTCTGCAAGTCAGCATAGGTGGCCTGCGATTGCGATGCAATCTGATACGGCTTACCTTTTGATTCCAAAAAGCCTGCGATTCGGGCCAATGTCTCAGCATCATCCAGGTGCACTGTCTCGTAATCGAAGACATGATAGTCGCGCAGAGTCATCTGGTTATCGGCGCTGGGAGGAGGGCCAACCTGATGGCCGCCACCAAGGGTGCCTACGCAGAGCAGTACGGTCTCATTCGAGGCGAATAATGGGTTCCAGAAGCTATTGATAGACGAATCGGTTCTGTGCGCCAATCGAGGAAGCGCCGCGCCGAGGAGCAACGCAACGGAAGCCAGCAGCCCAATCTGCCAAACGCGACGTCTCCATCTTTTGGGCGCGGAGGCAGCGACCTGATCAGGTAAGCAAGTTGTCTCTTCAGGGGTTGCGTGTAGATGGGGTTCCTGTTCTGAAACCACTCGAAACTGCGGAATGTAGCTTCCCCGTTGCACGTCGATTCGCAGCGAGTCGTTTACGCCATCTTCCTGGTAATACTGGGCCAACCGCTTCCGAACTTCCGCCGCAGCGCTGCGGACCACGTGGTCGGTGGAGGTATCGTAATCGGGCGCACGACCGAAGACTTCTGAGCCAATCTCGCGCTCCTTCAGGTGAGGCTCGGATCCCTCCAACCCGCGTTCAACCATGAATCGCAGGACTGCCGTATAGCGCTTGCTCTGGCGGAAAGCAGAGCTGGACAGAACTCGATCAAGATGCTCCCGAATGGCCTTCGGCTCGGTTGCGTTTCGCAAGAGCAAAACTTCGTGGACTCGTCCAGTGACCGACCTCTCGCTAATGTACTCCAGTGGCATCTGGTTCTCCATTATCTTTCACGTAAAGTCTGACCCAAACCCATGCCTCACTGTTCGGTACCAGGCTGGTGGTTCTCCTCCACCCATGATGCGGTAAGTTATACAGGCCGGTGTTATATGTCGTCCAGCAACCTTTAGGAGCGATCATTAGGTACAATCTCGTCCATATTATTTTCAGTAAGATAGAAGCGTCCAGCGCAAGATATGACGATGTCAGTTGACCGTCATTGGCTTGCGAGTCGAGGCAACCCTTCACTATCCTATGCAGTGGTGGCGAAGAGGCGTCCTAATGCGTGGGAACCATTAGCCACTCCCGCTGGCGCCCCGGAAGAAGTCGTCGCCTCACGAAAAAGCCAAACGAGACTCCCGTAGCGAAACAGTGAGTTCCACAGGAAACGAGACATTTCGATGAGAAGGCTATTCATTCTGGCGGCAATGTTGCTTGTTGCCAGCGTTTGTTGGGAAAAAGTTCCGGATAATCTTCTACTTGTCAAAGGCGGGACTTTCAAGAACACAAAATCCAATTACTACGGAAAAGGTATCACCTTATCGGACTTCTATATCGGCAAGTATGTTGTAACTCAAAAGGAATGGATTGAGGTGATGGGAAACAATCCATCAAAGTTCAAGGGCGAAGATTTGCCGGTAGAAATGGTTAACTGGTATGACAGTGTTGAGTTCTGTAATAAGAGGAGCATAAAAGAGGGTTTACATCCGTACTACAACATAGACAAAGGAAAGAAGGATTTTAACAACTTTCCAGACCCGGAATTCGGTGATCTCGATAACATCAAATGGACAGTGACTATCAACGAAGGGGCTAATGGTTACCGATTGCCGACAGAGGCAGAATGGGAATATGCGTCGGGCGGAGGTCAGCTGAGCAGGAGTTATGCATACAGTGGAAGCGACGATGTAGGTGAAGTAGCATGGTACTGGAAAAACTCTGGAGATCAATACCTAACGGGATATTGGAGCTGGTCCACCCTGGAGAAAAACCACAATCAAACAAAGCCTGTCGGTAGGAAGAAATCTAATGAGTTAGGGCTTTACGATATGTCGGGCAATGTCAGGGAATGGTGCTGGGACTGGTATGGAGACCTGAAAAACAATGTAGCCAACCCTAAAGGAAGTCAAAGCGGCTTCCGCCGGGTTTGGAAGGGCGGCGGTTGGATGGGCGCCGACTTCTGCACCGAATCGGCTTACCGAGGCCGACTAGCAGCCAATGGCGCAGGTCCCGATCAGGGTTTTCGCGTGTGTCGCAACAAATAAACCGGAACAAGACAAACAAGCATTCGCAGACATGCTCAAGTGTTCGCGAGTCTCCGGGAAGCAAAGGGCTCGATCGAAGAGTGCTTCTAGCCGTCGCTCTCACTCTCTCATTGTCTTGATTGTCGCTCCCATTCGCCCCGACCAATAGCATGATCCTGATCTTCATCTTGGTCTATCGCATGCTACATCGTTTGCCGGGACTTGGACCAGGTGCGATCCAAGTCCCGAAGTTGAGTTGACTGGTTTCGACTGCTTCGTCGGCGCAAGCGAGCCCGTATCGAGCGATATCGAGAAGAAGCCCTTGAAGCTCCCGGCATTGGGAATCCTCTTCGTCAGCCCAGGTGTCTTTCGCCAATTGGCCCGTGTCATCGCGCCGGTTACGTCTGAAACAGCAATCGGGTTGTACCGATGATGGAACTTAACCCATGGCCCTCCCTTCAAGAGGCTGATCCTGGCGCGCGGCAAACGCTAACGTTATCCTTCGTCGTTTTTTGGATCCCTTGCTAGTTGACGGTGCAAGCCGTTCCGTTGAGCTTGAACGATGTGGGGATCGCGTTAGTGCCGGTTGAGCTTCCATTGAAGCCGAACCCGCTGTAGGTTCCACCTGCGGGGATGTTCTCCCATGTCTGGCCAGACTGTTCGTTCACCGTGACGTTGGCGCCGCTTTGCGAGACAGCTCCATTCCAGGAGCTGCTGATGGTCTGCCCGTTGGCGAAGCTCCAGGTCAGCGTCCAGCCGCTCAGAGCGGTACTTCCGCCGTTCTTGATGCCAATGGTCGCTCCGAACTGGGTGCTATTGTATTGCGAGATCGTGTAGTCGACAGTGCAGCCACCGGTGCCACTGCCGCCTCCGCCACCGCTGGACGGGGAGTTGACGGTGAGTGCAATGGTCGCGGTTTTGGTGATGCTGCCGGAGACTCCGGTGATGGTGACGTCAGACGAGCCGGAAGCGGCCGAGCTGCCGGCCGTCAGCGTAAGTGTGCTGTTGCTGGTGGTGGGGTTGGTAGCGAACGACGCGCTGACGCCATTAGGCAGGTCGGAGGCGGAAAGCTCGACACTGCCGGTAAACCCGTCCACGTCCTGCAGTTCGATGGTGTCGGTGGTGCTGCTGCCCTGAGTGACAGAGACCGACGATGACGAAGGCGCCAGGTTGAAGGAGGGGGTGCTGCCGCCCCCGCTGCTCGTCGCATCCCATACTGTTGCGTTAGCGGACCCGCTGGCGCCGTTATATGCCTCCACCTCGAAAATCTGCAAGTTGGGAGTCCCCACGGTCAACCCGATACTTTGCCAGTGGTTATAGTGGTTGGCGGTGGTAACTGTGCCGTTCGTCCCGATCGATTGCCCACCCCAGTTATCCAGATACTGTTCAAAGGTTGTGGTGCCTTCAATGGAAGGCTGGTTAACCTGCTGATGTTCGTAGGTGCTGTAGGTGTGGCCATCGCTTGTGACGCTGCCCATCAAGTTCCCGGCCACCACTGATCCAAACTCGCCGATGTAAGTCTCGACGAGCGGATTTGTGAACCAGGCATAGACGGCAATGTTGTTATAGCCGCTGGCGGAGCCGACATTGTAGCCAACTACCCGTGTTTTGCTGCCGGGATTCCAGCCTTTCCCGGCAACCACATCGCCGACGCCAGACCAATTAACGGCGTAGTTGCCAGCCGATCCAAGTGTCATGGTTGCCGATCCGCCGCTACTATACAGCTGATAGTAGAAGCCATTATTCGTTCCCGTTCCATTGCCGCTCACCGTCTGGGCATTTGCGGCCAGGGTTAAGCAACCCACCGCTGCGAGAACGGAGAGGAATACGAGTTGAACTCGTGACAGTCCGCATCGTGCGGCTGCAATTCTAGCGAGAGATTTCATGGCAAGACTCCTTATGCGCGCGGCGGAAGTGACCGGGAGGCCTGTTCCGCCGCGCATGAGAGTTACTCGTTAGTTGGTTAATTGACCGTGCACGCCGTTCCGTTCAACGAGAAGGCGACAGGGATTGCGTTGGTTGTGCCGTTCCACTTGCCGTTGAAGCCAAACCCCGAGTAGCTGCCGCCGGCGGGAATGTTCTCCCAGGTCTGACCGGCCTGTTCGCTCACCGTGACATTGGCTCCGCTCTGCGAGACGGCTCCATTCCAGGAACTGGCGATGGTCTGTCCGTTGGCAAAGCTCCACGTCAGCGACCAGTTGCTCAGTGTGGCGCTCCCGTCATTGATGATTCTGATAGTCGCTCCAAAGGCGCTCGTGTTTTGCGGTGTGATCGTGTAGTCGACAGTGCAAGCCGAACCGCTGCCCCCCGAACCGACGGTAAGCGTGATGGGGGTGCTAGCTGTAGTGGTTCCGGAGGTCCCTGCGATCGTGACCGTGAACGCGCCTTGGGTGGCCGTGCTGCTAGCCGTCAGCGTGAGCACGCTGGAGGTTGCCGAGGATGTCGGGCTGAACGCAGCGGTTACGCCGCTGGGCAGTCCGGTTGCGGTGAAGGTTACGCTGCCTGTGAATCCGCCCGTGTCGGTCACCGTGATCGTATCGGTTACGGTGCCGCTCTGCTTGAGGGACACAGAGGACGGAGAAGGAGTGAGACTGAAGCCGGCCGCCGTCAACGCCTTGACGGTGAGGGCAATGGTGGTGTTTGCCGTCGTGCTGCCGGAGGTTCCGGTGATGGTGACCGTGACCGACCCGCCGACTGTGGCCGTGCTGCTGGCTGTCAATGTGAGCACGGTAGAAGTCGCGGACGAGGTCGGGCTGAACGAAGCGGTCACGCCGCTAGGCAGGCCGGTCACGGCAAACGATGGGCTGCCTGTGAATCCGTCCACGTCTGTTACGGAAATCGTGTCGGTCGCGGTACTCCCCTGTGTGACAGAGAGCGTGGATGCGGAAGGCGCCAGTGTGAATGTGGGAGTACCGGTACCGGAACTCGCGCCGACGAAGGTAACGATACTCTGCGCTGGCAGCGTGTAAGTGAATGCGTTGCCGGAAACACTAACCGCGCTTTGCTGCGCCAACATACCGCTGGCAGAGGTCTCGTATGGCGTCATCGAGGAAGCTGTCGAGCCCGAGAGGTCGAAGGTGACCGAATTGGCAGAGCCGTTCGAATTGATCGCCACGATCACATCGTTTCCGGTGCCCGTGTAAGCCGAGACATCTACGCCCGAGACCGGATTCGCCGTGGCGCTGACGCGTACATAGCCCGGCCGGACAAACTTCGAAAACTGAGCTATAGCGGCGCCGTAGTAAGTGGGATTGTTATTGGTGTCCGCGAGGCCACTGCTGAAACTCTCCGCAGGCCAGTCCACGATCCACCACCAAACATAGGCGTTGTACTGACCCACGACCAAAGAGTTGTGCACTTCCTCGGCTGCCGCGATCGCATCGCCAATCGCCGACGCGGATCCGTTGGCAGGGCTGAGATAGTGCTCGGTCATCCAGACTTCCTTGCCCTTTTCCTCCGCGTTTGTGTAGTAGCTCGGTGACACCCCGTACAGGTGACCGGCAATGATCCCGATCTTGCCCACCGCATTTGCATCGTCCAGCGCCGGGTCGGAAAGACTGGTAATGAAGCTCTCCGACTCGGGCATGATCAGCTTGGTCGTCAACACCCCCGCATTGTTGGCCACCCAGGTATCCATGGTAGCTCCGGTCCAGACGCAGGACTCGTAAGTCACGTTCGCATCCGGCTCGTTCTGCATGGAGATGGCATAGAGAGGCACGCCGCCTGCCGCAAGATAAGCGGTGAACGCATTCAGATAGTTGGCATAGGCGCCGTATTCGGAGGTATTCAGCGTTCCCTCAACGGTGCTGTTACTGCTCTTCCAGGCCGCCGGGGGCGTCCAGGGCGTGGCGATGATCGTAGCGCCAAGGGCATGTGCCCCCTGGGCATTGGACAGTTCCGTAGCCCAATTGCTGCCGCCCGTCGTCGAACTGGGATCGATGCGCACGCGCAGGATGGTCAAGCCAAGCTGGTTGGCGCCGGTGCCGAAAAGGGCACTTTCTGTTGCGGAACTAAACGCCGGCATCCAAGCTTCGGCGCCACCGAAGCCTCGAATGGTCTGTGCGGTCGTGCCAAAACTCACCGTCGCCGTTTGTGCGCTGGCCATTGCAGATGCCAGCAGGATTGTTGCCGCAATTACACTTGTCAGGGGGAGTTTCATGATCATCAACTTTCTCCTTCGTAGAGGGCGTTTCTCAAACAGGTTCGGCCTCAGGCTGATTGCTTTTGCGTGAGGACTGCATTTTGTTGAGCTTCTTCGATGTGCATGAAGCGATTTCACTTGTTGACGGATGCAAAGTGGACGTTGATCGAGCCATTGTTGCCAGTGCCGAACCTGCACCGGGATAATCGTGGCCTTAATCGGGCCTCGAAATGGACATGGATGGAGAGCATCTTGTGGGTGCACAGGACCGGCGCAGCTTGGGGGTCTCTAAGGGATAGATATCCTTCTTCTGCGACCTTCTGCCTGTACATCCGTGGAAGTGGCTGATGATTCCCACGCACCGGGATGCCTTCCTCGTCACCGTTGCAATAGCTAGTGGTTAGCTTCCTTGACTTGCAAGCCTGTGACGGTCAGCTGACATCGTCATGTCTTGCGCCTGATGCTTATATCTTATTGAAAAACAAGATTGTCAAGAACGCGCCTGTTGAGGGCTTCTAACGACTGCTTGACGATAAGCGACCCGGGCCTGCCAAGGTCGGAGCAAAGCCAGGCCGCTGGGACGGAGTAAAAGTTGGCCAGCAGTTGGATGTGAAGCCATTGGTTATTCGGCGTAGAATGACCTCTGGAGCGTGCCGGAAGAGGCCCTCCAACCCCGCCGTTCGGTAGGGCAGAGTTCAGCGTTCGGCCGGTGTTGTGCGTCCATGGCGGCTCTGCGTGAGGCGGTAATCCTGAGGCGCGTTACAGTGCGCGGGAGTCCGTGCAACTCGCTTTTGTTGCCTCCATCCAGCAGTTACCTCCGCGCCAGCGCGCTGCGCTCATGCTGCGCAATATCCCTGGAGAGATGAGGAGTCACACGCCTGCCCCATATTCCAATGTTCGTGTAGAGACCAAGAGGCGCAAATCCTCAGACGACTTTGTGTTACCTGCTTGATTGACGAATAATATTGTCGGCAACGCTCATACCCCGGCCTGGGTCGGTTGGTTGGGAAGGCTTGTGCCAGGATCGTTTGGCAAAATCGATCAGCGAATTCTCGGTCGCTCAATCGCCGCTGAGATCGCATTGCACAGTCGAGAGATCGGTGAAGTTGTCCTCGAAAACGCAGCGATGAAAAGACTCGCTGCGCAGCTCAATAGCGCACCTCAGGAATCCTTGGGTGGGGTCTAGGCCAAATGAATGGCGAGAGAAAGAACCGGCGAGCCGCATTATTTCGAGCTGATCGCGACGAGCTGCGGGTGTGACGACAAATCCTCCCGCTCTCTCAATGACGAGTTGGACCGCCGAACCTGTAAGTGAAACTCACACTTGCGTACGAGGGGATTCGGACACCGGTTATTTCTGAAGCAACCGATGGGTAGAAGTTCTCCAGAGTCTGGCCGGTGAATCCCTTCGCCGCCAACAAATTCACCCCGATGTTAAAGCGCCCCTCCTCAAATGGACGTGCAATATTCGCGCGGAATTCTCTGACCGAAACGCCGACACATTGCGCGCTGGGGTCAGGGTTGCAGCCGGTGCCGAGAGGCTTGGCGCCGACGTATTCAAATTCTCCCTTAGCCTGAAGATGCAATGGCAGTTTCTCCGAGACGCCGAGGATGTCGAAGATAGTGCGTGGCGCCTCGGCGGTTGGTTGGCCAGAGTCGATATCGCGGGCATCTGCCTTGGAGAATGTCGCAAGGAGAGAACCGGAGTTGAAGTTTTGCCTCAATGCAGCAGAGAGAAAGCGGAGGCGCCCGGGTCCCTGGTCCTCCTGCAATCCCGTGTCCGGATCGATCTTGGCCAACTGTTCGGCGGTTGATACATGCCCCAGAGTCAGCTTGAGGTCTCTATGCGCGATCGTCTTGCTGGCGACCAATTGATAGGAATGGGCGCGGCTCACCGGAGTACCGCGCGCCATGCCAATTCCGATTCTTGGATCCTCAGTGAAGAACGATTCGCCAGCGCTGGCCGAGATAAGAGGAGCCCACCTTGCGGAGCCGGGAACGACAGAGACAGTGGTCTTTGGGGAATTGACACCGATCCACTCGTGAAATGAGTTTTGTGGAAGCACCAGATCCTGATTGTCAAAGTCGATCTGATCCCGCCGCCAGCCTGCGTAGTAGCGGATGTGACCTCCAAGCGCGCCTTGAGCTGCGATGTACGGAGTGATGGGTGTAATCGTCACGTTGCTTCCGTCCACTTTGGTGAATGGCCCGTAGGCCATATCGCCGGGGCTGTAGAAGTTGTAGTGATCAAGATCGTCCCTGCGCGGTGCTTCACGCTCGAAGTCGAGGCCGGCCAGCATTGACAACCTGTCGTCGATTTTGTTCGCATAGTTGGCGCTGCTGCCTGCGACTGTCCGGAATTCGCTTTGTCGAATCAGCCCCTGACCGAAATCCGAGTAGAGCGTTAGATTGTAGGTGCGGAAGAATCCAGAGAGTTGGAATTGCTGCTTCCCGCTCATGGTCCATGCATCGTTGAACGCGATGAGCGCTGTGTGCGTTTGGTCCTTCTGGCGCGGGTCTACCGTGTCACCGACATTCGTGTAATCGGTATCTTCGGCATTGGCTGCGCCAATGGGAACGAGCCCCGGAATGTAGGAGGAGCCGAAGTACCCGATGCCGAAGAGAGTGAATTGGTGATGCCCCGCCTCAAAGGTGCGCTCCCCGTTGACCTTGTACTGCTGGCGATGCTCCAGGCGCTTGAGAAACCCATTTCCATAAGATCCTTCAAACGCCACCCACGAGGCATTGTTGGGGCTCAGGCCCGCCGCAAGATCGAGATCGCGGTAGTCACCCGTCACCGTGAGAAACGGATCAATTCTCGTGCGCGGTCCATAAGTGGTGGCAACATTGAGCGAGTGATTGCCCTCAAGAATGCTGAACGACCCTCCATCGACACGCACATCTGCGAGGACTGCGGGAATGAGAATGTTCGGGTCGGCATACCCGTTACCGTGCGCATTTGCGGAGAGGTTGTTCGGCAATAGGTAGCCGCCGACAGCAATGTACTGAGCGATCGGCTCACCGTGATCTCCCGCAACTCCAGGCGCGAAATACTGGGGCGCCTTGATTCCGCCGGAAGCGGTTTCGATTGGATAGCCGGGAATGGAGACGGGCGCACCGGGACGGCCGGGGTTTGCGTCGATAAGGTTCTGTTGGACAAAGACCTTTTCGGCCGGATCGGGAGAAAACAGATCGACCTGATTCACGTCGGACGTTACGATGACCGAATCGCTTGCAGTAATTGTCAGTCGAAAGTGGATCTTTTGCCGTCCTTCGGCAGCGCTGATCAATAGCTTTTTTGAAGCGTTTTGGAATCCCGCCGCTTTCACGATGAGTTGATACTCGCCTTCTGAACCCAACGAGAGTTGGAAGCTCCCAGTGGAGTCAGTAATGGAGCGGCTTCGCACAGAACCCGTTGCGTCGAGGAGTTCAACGGAAGCGCCAGAGACCGGTCTATCGGCAGGATCGGAGACAGTGCCACTCACCTCGAAGCTGTGCGCGAAGGCGCAAACAGGCAGCAGAATGAGTCCGGCAACCAGAAGGGATGCACTGGAGCGCAGGAAAGTGAATGCGATGTGGCCCATGTTGTAAAAGACGGCGCGGAGGTAGGAGCCAACTGCGCGCAACTCAAATCCTTGCATTCCGAAACGCTAAACCTCTGAAAACTATTATCTCCTGTCAGTGGTAACAGGGGCGCTCTCACGTGGTCACTCAGGCCGATCAATCTTGCCGAGCTAGGACGCGTCTCACGCTTGCTCTCGCCTTCGGCTTCGGGAACTCCTCGATGTGCTGTTCGCCTTTCCGGCCGAAGTAGATCACCCGTTTGCCTGTCAGGAAGGCCCAATAGCCAATCACGCCCGCCGCGGTCGACCGCTTCACAAATTCGGGGTACCGCACCGTGTCTGCCTGGGCGCCGCGGATCGCCGCCACCAAGGCAGCACTGTCGAAATCTGCCGCGACAGGATCGGGATTCAGGATCATCGGCACCGTGTGCGTGCTTCCATCCGACAGATAGTGGATCTTCTGCTTCGTCGCGAAGTCAACGAGGTAAGACTCCACTCCTGCTTCAAGCAGCCCTTTGACCACCTCGGGGAAGGTCATCTTGCCTTGCTGTGTTGCGATCGCCAGTTCGTGAATCACTTGTTTGCTCATCTCATCTCCTTTATTCGGTCGGAAGTGTTTGCAGCCTGACCTTACAAACTTTTCCAGCAACCGTTATCATCAAAGCTAATACTTCAGATTCGACGTGTGAAAGGACTGCTGATGTCTGTTTCTGTAAATCGTGTTTGGCGACAATTGCCTGATGAGACCAGAGTCGCTGCCTGCAAACTTATTTGGGCTGAGTCAACCGGCGCGTCGAAACAGGTCCTCATTGCCGCACTCGCAAAAACGAAGAAACTGCGTGAAGTATTTGTCCGCAAATCTCCGATAGAGCGGCTCGTCAACTGGACGGCCACAACCATGACGTTGCCTGACCCAATCGTGGAAGAGATGCTGAAGAAGTACCTTCTCCATGAGCATCGCGCCGTGATTATCCGCTTTCTCGAATTGCTCCAAATCCCCCATACCGAGGGCATGATCGAGGAGAACTTTGACTACGCCACTCTGACCAATGAGCGCGTCCAGGAGGCTGCACGTAGCTTACTCGCATCAGAAGATCGCATGGGCACAGAACTTTACCTGAAGTACCTCGTGCTTCAAGGCGGACCCTGGGAAGGGATCGATGAAATTCTGCCGACTGGAGAGTAAAGGCCGCTTGCCGGTGTTCCGCTTTATCATCGGCAGCGCCGGGCACCCTATGACTGGGAATATGGAGACCAATCGGAAGGTATGCTTTCCGATTGGTCTTATGCGAGTTCGGTACCCTTGATTGTTGGTGGATTCTCGAATGAAGACAACAACAGGGAAAAACAGTCATCGATAATCGGTTACGAGCGGTTCTCGGAATTCGTCCCCAATTATGCTGTTTGGGCCATAGGTCACTTTCGCACTGTCTGAGTCCGAATTCCGCACTGGGCGACTTTCGTTCCCTATTTGCGCTCGACAAGCGAGTTGGCGGTTTTTTGGGGGGGCGAGACATTCCTTCCCGCTTGGGTGTACTTCATCATTTCGGGGCGAGGTCACCGTACCAATAGGCTGCTGTAACGCCACCGTCCATGAGAAAGTCGCTTCCGGTGATGAACGCGCCGTCAGGGCCCATGAGCAGCGCACCGACGGTCCCCACCTCATCCGGCGTGCCCGCTCTTCCTACCGCTGACACTTCCATCATGCGCCGATAGCCTGGCCCGCGCGGTCCTTTCAGTTCGTCGTTCGCAAGAGGAGTGATGATGATGCCTGGACTAATGGTGTTGACGCGAGCGCCGCGCTTTCCCCACCGAACTGCCTCGGCCATCACGCGCAGGGAGTTCCCGCGTTTGGAGATCTGGTATGCGTGGAGGGAGTCTTTGATCTGGTCCGGCTGAAGCATGGGGAGCGCGAGCAACTCTTCGACGGGAGTAGTGGCAAGTAGAGCGTTCTGTTCCGTCGAGAGCGGCCCCAGGCGGTGGCCGGACTGGGAGGCGATCACGATGCCGGAGCCTCCGCGGGCGATGACGTTGCCGAACTCCTCCAACACAAGTGCAGTGCCGTAGAGATCGACCTTGAGGATCGTGTCAGGAGAGGCCTGCGAAGGCGAAACACCTGCGGCATGGATGACACCGAAGACTTCGCCGAGCTTGGTGGCCGCCTCAACAAGAGCATGAACCGAAGCGCGCAAGGAAACATCGACCGTTGCCGTACTGACGCTAAAGCCGGCATCGAAAAGAACCTTCGCCGCCGCATCGGCGTTTTCCTGCCGTATATCGGCAAGTAAGACATGTTTGCCTGCACTGACCCGCCGCACGATTGCCTGGCCGATCGACCCTGCTCCGATGACTACGATCACACCTGTCATTTCAAACCCCTCTCTGTCACATTCATTGGACTTGTATTTCGCTCGAAGATTCTAGTGTTATTGATGTGTCGCAAGAAACGCATTCATTGCCTTGATGTCGAGCACCTGGTACCGAACAGCCGTCACCACTGAGTCTTCACTCTCCGCCGGCGTCAGATTGAGATGGATACTTACTCCGCAATTCGAAGGATACAAGGCGTACGGAGGCTTCATTAGGCCCGCGGTCGATTTTACAGTGTGCTGCTCGTCCGGCTTTGCACTCGGTGCCGGTCCGAAGGGCAACCATGCCTCGCCTGACTCTGGCCTGCATTGCGCAGGATTGGAGAGAGGCGCGCCGGACAGGTCACTGAACCACCATGTGTCACCCTTGGCATATTTGGCGGGCGTCCAGGTTTGCTTCGTAATGAGAGCGCGCAGAATAGACACTGTTGGTTGCTGACCTGGAGGCAAGAACGGTAGCTGTCCCGGAGGCAGCAAATGCACAACGGAAAAGGCAGCCACTTTGCCGTCGATCAACGTGAATGCATAAGACTCCATTTCAGTTTCTGCGAGAAGATAGTGCATACCGGGATAGTCGGAAGCCTGACTCGCATAAACCGGTGCGTTTGAAACCAGTGCGGTCTTCACTTCAGTCTCATTCATGCCAAGCGCTATATTCGCCAACTTTACGTTCTGCCCAAGAGATGATTGAGCGAACACGATCAGACTTGCGATCACGAGTTGCAATTTGCACTTCTTCATTTCGTATGCCTCTCCTTCCCTCAGCGGCAGCGACTAACGGCGGTTGGCTGACAAGGCGTGCAGATCGTCCTTTACCCGCTGCGGTTCAGCTTCCAGCGGCTGGTTCGGCATGTCTCGTACCCCATGAAGACTGCTGTTTGAGTCCGGATCAAGGGCCGCGAACAAAGGATCGAGATCTTCCTGCGCCGGGCCTTTGGTTGCGACAAGCTCAAAAGTCTTTCGCAGCGCCTTATCCGACGCCAGACTACTGACCAGAACTTCTGCAATCTGACGCCGTGCGATAACGCCATCACTGGAATTGCCTGACTGGCGGGTATCACCTTGCAGGAAGACAAGCTTGTGCTCATCAGCCTTGTTGTAGTCAAACCATCCGGGACGCACGATCGTATACGGCAATCCGCTGGCGCGCACCAATCTCTCCGACCGCCGCTTCCAATCGTGAGCTTCAGTTGAGCGGTTGTAGGCGCCGTCGCGGTTCGTGACGCCGATGGAGGTCATCAGCGCGACGCGCACATGCCGAGAGCCGAGTGCTGCAAGAATATTGCGTACGCCGCCATAGTCGATGTTCTCTGCTCCGACCTTTCCTGCGCCGTCCGACCCAAGCGTGAAAACAATAGCATCGACACCATCCACCGCGGCGGCAAGCGTCTCGGGGCGGATGACATCTCCGATGATCAACTGCACTTCCTTGGGGAATTTCCGTGCCTTGGCACGATCTCTCACCAGCGCGCGCACAGTGAATCCCTTTTCGTGCGCAACGTCTACGACGTGACAGCCTATGCTGCCCGTAGCGCCAACCACCAGCACCGTTTTTATTTGCTCGTTCATTCGGCCTCCAGTGACTCTGCTCCCCTTATCTATGCAGCTTTGTAGGGCGCGACTTCGTCAATGGCGCGCAGTGCATTGAGGGTGCGTGGATATCCAATAAAGGGCAGAAGCTGGGTAACGACATCGATGAGCGTCGCGCGGCTGTTGCCCACACGCAGATTGCCTGCAACATGCCCCTTAGCCTGCGGGTCGCATCCGCCAAGGGAGATCAACATGCTGAATGTCAGTAGCTCGCGCGTCGCGAGGTCAATGCCGGAGCGTGAAACGTAATCGCCAAAACAGTTCGCTGCAAGAAAGCGATGAATATGCTGCTCGTCTTCGGGCGCCGCTTCGAGCATCTTTTGGAGGCCCTCTTCGCCTGCAATCCTTTTCTGTAAAGCGAGCCCGTTTTCCGCACGAGTCTCAGGCGTGGTTGTGGACTGGCCCGGCAGGGGCAGATTGATGCGGCGCTCCGCGAGTACCTCGTTGGTCGCATGCAGGAAGTCGTAGACCTTGGCCATCCCCACATAGGGCACAGCCTGGTAGACGATTTCTTTGACCTCGGCGGGAGTGACTCCAACAATGAGCGCTGCGCCGAGCATCACCCGGTACTCGCGCAAAGCCTGGCAGGCAATCATTGACGCGAGCTGAACCATCAGGCGTGTGCGTGGGTCCAGGTTGCCGTAGGTAAGCACCTCGTCAAATGCGAAGTTGTCAAAAACCTCGATGAGCTCCGGGTCAGTCATCGCCAGGGTTGAAGTGTAGACGGGGAAGAGCTCATCGTGGTTCTTTCGTGCCTGTTCGCTGATAGCCATTGCGAATCTCCTAATCTTTCGAGCGCTCCCCGGCATATGCCCGAGCCAGGGAGGCTTCTTTGCCGAGAGCAGCCGGCTCTAGCGGCCGACGCGACTTGCGAGTTGCGCGGGATAGCGGGCACCCTGCACCTCAATGCCGGAAACCGCACTCTCGATCTCAGCAAGATCGCCAGCGGACAACTCCACAGCAGCCGCGCCGAGGTTCTCCTGCAGCCGATGCAACTTGGTGGTTCCTGGGATGGGGACGATCCATGGCTTCTGCGCAAGCAACCAGGCGAGAGCAATCTGCGCATTGGTTACGCCTTTTTGTGTAGCGATCTTGCCGAGCACATCTACGAGCGTCTGGTTATCCCGTACAGTATCTTCATCGCCAACTCTTTTTGCGAAATAGAAACAGCAAGTTGCCCAGTGTTCTGGTTTCGGACTCTAACCGTCCGAAAGCGATCCACCATTCAATCTATGCCTGCCAAAATTAATCTGGCAAACTGAGATTTAGTCCTCCTGTTCGGTCAACATAACAGTTGGCGATCTTGTGTGAAGCGAGAGTTTTTCCCTGGCACGTTGGCGCTTCGCCAATGAACGATCTAAACTGTGAGCGTGATTCCTGCAGGAGACAGTCTTAACGATGAAAAGGCAAGGACCCGATATCATCTATTCTCCAAGCGATCTTATTCGCTATGCTCAATCGCCATTTGCATCGTGGATGGACCGGTATTACTTGGAGCATCGCGATGCGTTGGCACCCGATCAAGAGACCGAGGACCAAAAGCTCATCGCGCGGACCGGAGAACAGCATGAACGCGCCGTGCTTGACGAGTTCAAGTCGTCCGTCCTTGATTTGGTGGAAATTCTGAAAGACGATACTGCGGCTGCCCATCAGGAGACGATTGCAGCCATCAAGGCGCAGGCTCCTATTATCTACCAGGCAGCGTTGCAAGATCGGCAATTCGCCGGCTTTGCCGACTTCCTCATACTCGAAGACACGGGACGATATGAAGTGTGGGATACGAAACTTGCTCGCTCACCCAAACCTCACTATGCCATTCAACTTTGTTGTTATTCGGAGATGTTTGCCGCCACCACTGGGGAGCAGATGCCGGAAAAGTTCGGGATCATTCTTGGAAGCAAAGACCGAGTTGAATTTCGAGTAGAGGACTTCATTCACTACTACCGGCGAGTAAGGGCGAACTTTCTTTCTTTGCAGGAGAGCTTCACTGGTAACATGGCAGATCGCCCTGAACCGCTCCCGATGGCTGATCATGGCCGCTGGACGTCTTATGCGGAAAAATTCTTCGACGACACAGATCACCTCGTCAGAGTCGCGGGAATCACTGTCGGTCAGATCAAGAAGCTGAAAGGAGCTGGCATTGGAACGATGGCGGACCTCGGTGCGGCCTCTGGAACATCGGTCCCTAAACTGGCCGCCGACTCGTTTGAAAAGCTTGTCGCCCAGGCTCGCCTCCAATGTCAAACACGCACTGACCGATTAAAGAGACCGGATGCACCCGCGAGGTACGAGATTCTGCCCCAGGTCGGAGCGAACGGCGAACCTGTTGGGCTTGCCGCATTGCCTCCTGATCATTCTGCCGATGTTTATTTCGATATCGAAGGCTATCCTCTGTTACCAGGGGGTCTTGAGTATCTCTTCGGGGTATGTTTCGTAAGTGAACAAACTCGCGCGCTGGAGTTCAAGGATTGGTGGGCACATGACCGAATGGAGGAAAAGCGCTCCTTCGAGGAATTTATCGACTGGGTCTTTGGGCGTTGGAAATCAAGCCCAGATATGCACATCTACCATTACGCTGCATACGAAGTGAGCGCGGTAAGGCGACTGAGTACTCGCCATGATACCCGCCAAGATGAAGTAGATACTCTTCTCAGAAACGAAGTATTTGTCGATCTCTATCAGACCGTCTGTCACGGTCTACGCATCGGTGAGGAAAGCTATTCGATCAAGTCGGTGGAGCATCTCTATAGGCCAGCGCGCTCTACCAAAGTCGCCACGGCTGTTGATTCCATAGTTCAGTATGCACACTGGTTGGAGAGCGGACAGCCGCGCGGTTGGCCAGACAGCACAATCCTAAAAGGGATCCGTGATTACAACGAGGATGATTGCAAGTCTACGGCGGAATTATTGCAGTGGCTAAGAGCGGTTGCGGAAGAAAGCGATATTAACGTCACATACTCTCTCGCTATCGCAGCTGCCGCTGCGGCACCCGCTCAAACTCAGCCGAAAGTGCTGCCTCCAGAGGTTATCGCTAGACTTGCAACTATAGGATCGCTTCGCGAGCGGGGCGATGAGTTCTCCCTGGCTCTTGCTGACTTGCTAGATTTCCACCGCAGGGAAGAAAAGCCGATTTGGTGGCGGATGTTTGATCGCTCCGTGGCAACAGCTGAAAAGCTTCGCGACGATTCGGGATGCATTCAAGGTGTTCGGGCTGTTGGCTTCCCGACCACAGAGAAGCTATCGATAGTGCAAACGTACAGCTTCGATCCATCACAGGAATGCAAACTCGCTGCTGACGGAAAGACCTCTGTCATGTTCACGTATGACCTCGAAGGGAAATTTACCCTTGCCGCGCTTGATGCCTCCGAGGGCACACTTCAGATCAAGATCGGCAGCAAGGGATTGAAAGAGAAGTTTGGCGGTTCCTTCCCTCGTCAAGGATCGCTCATTCCGTACGAGTACGTACAAGCAGCGGCAATTCAGACTGCCCTTACTGAAGTTGCCATGAAGCACCTTGTGGGAACCCTTCACCCGCCCGTTGCGGCTCTTCTTGGGCGAACAGCACCCGCGACAGTATTGCAAGGTGCGGGCGAAGCCACAATTGACGCTGCCGTTCGCATTACGAACTCAATGTCAGGTGGGTGTCTGGTGATTCAGGGGCCTCCAGGAACCGGGAAGACCTATACTGCGGCTCGCGTCATCCGGGCCCTTTTATCCGCGGGTAAGAGGGTCGGCATCGCATCCAACAGCCATAAGGCCGTGGTCAACTTGCTCATTGAGTGTGGTAAAGCCGCCAGGGAAGCCGGCAACGTTCTCCAGGGAGTCAAAGCGGGCGGCGAGAAAGAGGGGCCGCTGTTTACGGAGAACCCAGCACTTCGGTACGTCGACAGCAATAAAGAGGCGCGCACGGTGTACGCGAATGGCGTCATAGGCGGAACAGCGTGGCTTTTCACCTTGCCTGAATGGGAAGGCGTGCTCGACTTCCTTTTCATAGACGAAGCAGGGCAGGTGTCATTGGCGAATGCCGTAGCCATGGCCCGATCCGCAAAGAACATTGTTCTCCTTGGCGATCAGATGCAACTCGAACAGCCAATCCAGGGCACTCATCCCGGCGACGCCGGGCTCTCATCGCTCCAGTACGCTCTAAAGGATTTGAAGGCCAGCCAGCCGGACCTGCCGATCTTCCACGCAGTCGTGCCGTTAGATTACGGCCTCTTTCTCGGCGTGTCACGCCGAATGCATCCATCCGTGTGCCGTTTCATCTCGGAGAGTATCTACGAGGGTCGCCTTGCTTCGCACCCTGATTGCGCACGACAGAAAATCGGACTTGTGCCCAATACACATGGGATCGTCACCAAGGAAAGCGGCATTGTCTTCATCGGTGTCGAACATGATGGCGACATCCAGCAAAGTGATGAAGAGGTAGAATGCGTGAAGGTCGTCTATCACGAGTTGCTGGGCCGACCGTATACCGCATCGGATGGCGACACAAAGCCACTCGCGTTGGAAGATTTTCTCTTCGTCGCCCCCTACAATGCACAAGTCCGTGCTCTCCAAGCCGCGCTTCCTGTCGGCGCGCGCGTTGGCAGCGTGGACAAGTTCCAAGGGCAACAAGCCGCTGTATGTATCCTGTCGCTCTGTTCCAGCTACGGCGAATATGGATCGCGGGGACTTGCTTTCATCTTGGATCGCAATCGGGTCAACGTGGCATTATCTCGCGCCAAATGCTTGGCAGTTGTTGTTGCTGATCCGCGCATCGGTAGCACCTCCGCAGGCTCGATCGAGGAGATGATGCTCATCAATCTATTCTGTAAAATGGCCTGTGCTTAACCTCGAAGATCGACTGCTCTTCGAGACTGATTTGCGCTCGATGACGTCTCCGTGACCATAAGAATCTTTTTAGTTGGCTCTGAGACAAAAATCCAGAACTCACTCAAGTAGCCGAATGCAGGAATACTTGAACATTTTATCGGGACTTATTATCAGGCGGAATCCCTGCCCGAGTTCAATGAGCGAACAGACCGGTTATTACTAGTTAATGCGCTCATCAAACAATTCGACTTTCTAGTGAACGGGCGCTGATCAATTGAGAAATGATGCGTCTCGTGTTAGTTCTGCAAGAGCATTCGGCGTTAGAATTGTAGTGAGTCGCAAGTTGCTCTCAATCCCCGGAGGTCGACTCATGCTGATACTTGTTCCATGGAAACCCGTTGTCTTCGTTTGGTTATTGCTCTCTGCGATGTGTCTCTTCTGGGCCGGGGCAATGTGTGTCGTTGAAGGGAAGAATCCGTTTGGGATTCCGAAACACAATCCTCATTCGTCCATGAGCCAGGCCGCCGGTCACCAAGGGCCGCATCAAAAGCACTTACATAAAGCCAAATCCGCAGGCAGCAACGGCGAGGGCCATGCCAAAACCACACAAGCGCGCATAGAGCCTCAGGTGGACCACGAGGCGCAGCAGTAGGGTGGGGAGACAACTGAACTGTTGCCGGTAGGCGGGAGCCTCGTTCGCGGACGGGTTAGCGGGATTACGAGCACGAAAATGGCGGAGCCAATAAATTGGCTCCGCCAGGTTATTTGATGGGCTCAGGCAGCTTTGGCTTTCTTCACAGCCTTTGCCGGGCGCTTAACGGAGGTCTCCTTTGCCGCCTTCGTCTTATCCTTGGCCGCGAACTCCTGCTTGACCTTGGTGGTGATTGCGGTCACGTCCACTTTGTAGATCTCTGCGGCGTCTCTGAGCACTCTGCCGGTGTCGTTCGCGGATTGGGCGGAGTAGAGAATGACAGCCTCCACCAAGAGGCGTCCGAGAACGCTTTCCTCCGCCTTGCGGACGAAAGCTGCTAGCAGCTTGGCAGCTGTTTCTGTCGGGCCTTTCGGCTTGCCGATGCCGTGTTGACGGAGGACGATGGCCAGACGGCGCTCGTCCAACAATGTGGTCAGCCGTTCGACCACAAACTGCAAGTCACGCTTCATCAAGCGGACAGGGACAGCTTCGACGAAGGCGCTCAATACGCGAAGTCCTGTTGCCTGGGCAATTGCTTCCTCTCGGCGCTGCTTCTCCTGTGCGGCCTTGAATGCTCCATCGTTGGCAGGTGCCTTCGCCTTCTTTGGATGGTGAATCGGGCAATCAGCGCTTGAGCAAATCCGCCTGATCTCCCCTTTGTCAGAGCCTTCTGTGACGATGGCCTCGGTGGTGAACTTGCAGGTTTTGTACTCCGGCCATTCGGCCTGTTTCGGGTTGGTTGGCTTCTCCGCGCGAATCTCGACATACTGGTTACGCGGAATTGCTGGACTGTTTTCTTGCGGTTTGCCGAATGCGCGTGTGATCTGTACCAGCTTTGGCTTTGCCACAATCGTTTTTGCAACGAATGCGTCAACCTTGCTCTGGTAGCAATCTGGCGAAGTGCAAGCATCTGCCTTGATCTCAGCGAAGAGTAGCGTATTGAAACCGGTGCGCCGTGGACAGGTGATCTTAGGTCCATCTATGCGGATCCTCAGTAGCTGCCAAATCGCCGGAGCACATTTCCGGTGCCGCGAGGATCCCCTTGGATAGAACTCGGTCACGGCAAACGTTCTATGGACCTGGATCGAGGTTGCACCAAGATTGTCGCCAAGCCGTCTCTTACTTTGTCGTAGCTGGGGTCGAGGTGACAGGAGCCCTTCGAATAGAGCGGAAGCTTAGGATTGCAACGGAACGAATCCAGAGGGCTGCATATCGTTTCATTGCGCGGGCGGCATTCCATCGTATCCACCATTTAGTTATGTTCACGGCGAGCGGTCTAGTATTTACTTCCCCTTCCTGGTCCAAACGCGGAATTCAATCAGCCTCATGAGTCGCATCGGCGATCAGTGCCATCCGATCTCGCAGTTAGTTGGTTCAGTTAGTGATAACTTTTGGCAAATGGATGTTAGACACAAAGTAATGGACGGGAATCCCGTTTCGTTCGACGATGTATCCAAAGTCGGGCACGGGAGGTCCTATATGTCCAATCGCAATATCATCCACTCCAGCGCTGTTGCATCTACTTTAGCGATGCGGGCCAATTCGCCAGTCTTCAGCACAGAAGGCCGACCGCACAATCACCGTAATGAAGGTATTTCCGAACGATCTAACTATCCCACTTATCCAACGAATCTCAAATCATATCTTCCATCCGCGGATCGTGCATTGCAATTCATCGAGTCTGCAACCCCATCACAGCCGATCAATGCGACCGGCAATGATCGGCTGATGAACGCGCGCCAGGTAGCGGCAAAACTCGGCGTATCCGAGCGCTGGGTCCGAGACCACACCACGCGCCGGTCGCCCAGAATCCGCGGACTGAAGATGGGTTCGCTGATGCGGTACCGATTGACCGACGTGGAAGCCTTTATAGCTGAACTGGATACACAACCGTCTTCCCGCCCCTCGCGATTTCGTGTATGAAAGAAGTGTTCTCCACGATCAGGGAAGGAAGCCAGGCTAAAGGAGAACAGCCATGGCACTGAAGTATCAGAAGGGCACCGTCTACCCGAGAGGGAAGACGGTGAAGATGTGGTACGGAAGGTACACAGTGTACTTCCGTGACGAAAGAGGAAAGGAGGTCGGGAAGCGACGCAACGTTCCCATCTGCCCAAAAGCAGGCACGACAAAGTGGAAGGCAGAGGAGATGCTGCACGCGCTCATCCTCAAGGAT
>Ga0181535_10001289_pt1 | contig 33286 bp, 18 predicted proteins | sample PEATcosm2014_Bin_44_FD_119774 | JGI IMG/M metagenome (GOLD analysis project Ga0181535, IMG submission 119774) | Peatland microbial communities from MTU Mesocosm Facility, Houghton, MI, USA - PEATcosm2014_Bin17_30_metaG | ecosystem: Environmental > Terrestrial > Soil > Wetlands > Peat | place... | reverse complement strand
CGGGAGTAATCCGAGAAATAATCGAACTTCCTGTACCTGCCGCCAGCCGTACCCTCTTGCCGATACGTTCCAAGGTTTCCGCCGTCGATCAGATAGGTGAACTGAGGAAGCGGCGTGCTTCCTCTCGCGGTCGTCAGACTGATTACGCCTGCCAGCGCATCCGATCCGTAAAGGGCACTGTTGGGACCGCGAAGCACTTCCGCCTGCGCAACCGCGGCGCTCGCGATGTTGGCAAACTCAACCGATCCGCCAATGTCGTTTACCGGAATTCCATCGATCAGAACCTTGTTCGCATCGCTGCCGCCGCCGCGGATGAAAACGGAAGTCGTTCCTCCCGCCTGCCCCGTCTCCGTAGCCTGCAATCCGGGTACAAACCGCAGCCCCTCCTGAATGTCTCGCGTCCCCTGGTAGTCGGACGCATCCAAGATGGTCACGGCCGCGCCCAACTGCGCTTGGGGCGTGGGAGCGCCCGTGGACGTCACCGTAATCTGCTCGGAAAGAGATGCGATCTGAAGGGCAAAATCTACGGCCAGTTCACGGCCATTGCTGGCTGGATCGAGCGTCTTCTCCCCCGTGCTGAATCCCGAGGCAGACACTCGCAGCCGTAAGCCGGAGCCGGGGTTTCGAGCGATTCGGTACTGTCCTTTTCCATCGGTAGCCACAGACGCAACCGGCACACCGTTTTCGAGCAGCTCAACTTTGGCGTTTGGAATTACTGCGCCCGACGGATCGGATACGGTACCGCGAATTGCGGAGATCGGTGCAGCATGTGCGATGGCGGTGAAGGCGAAGATGAGACTGGCAGTCCATCTTAATAGGCATAGGCGCGAAAATCGGAACATGGTTTTCCCCTCGGAAGATTTCAGCAGGACCGGTCTCCTGACTCGCGCCTCAACAGCTAACGGCTGCCTTCCCGGAATCTTTCCCAGTGGCAAACAAGCCGCGCCTCTTCGCTTACAGTTACGGGGTAGTGGCGGATTTGCACCGCGCTTCCCGATCATCCAGCTGTTATGCGGTTATGGTTCGAAGTGAATGTTACCTCTCACGGATGAAATTGCTTGGCTAGTCACGGATGAAACTGCTTCGCTAGCTCCTCCAATGCATCGAAGGCAACCGGGCTCGGAAGATTGATGCGGTCGTCTACGTAGTAAACCCGGTTGTTCTTCACAGCCGGCAGGTTGTCCCAGCCCGGCTGCCCTCGAATCTTCTCCATCGACATCCTTGATCCCCGTATGAGCAGGAGTGCTTCGGGCGCTCGCGCCAACACCGCTTCCAGACTCACTTGGGGCCACTCCTGGTCGAGGTCGTCGGTAACGGAGTGCCCACCGGCAATCTCGATCAGCTCTGTGATGAAGGCGTGTTTGCCGATGGTCACAATCGGGTCGTACCCCACCGGCATCAGGATGCTCACTACCGGCTTATTGTTCACCTGCCTTCGCACTGCCGCTTCGCGTCCGCGCAGCCTAGCGATCAACTCTCTCGCGGAATCCTCCCGGTTGAGGGCCTGTCCGAGGCTTGCAATGGATTCGTATATCCCTTCCACCCCATGCGTCGAGACCATGAATACGGCAATGCCGAGCCGTTCCAGTTGCTGCAATGTCTCGGTATGGCTCATGTCTGTGCTGCCCAACACCAGGTCCGGATGCAACGATAGGATCGTTTCCATCGAAGGCGCCAAAATCGATCCCACGCTGGGCTTGGTTCTGGCTTCCGCCGGATACTTGGTGTAGTCGGTTACCGCAATCACATCCGCTCCAGCTCCAAGCGCATACACATCGTCCACAACACTTGGCATCAAACACACCAGCCGGTGCGGATGCTCGGGAACCTGGACCGTACGCCCCAGTTGATCTCGAACGGTCCGCGCACTGCATGCGGGAAGTGCAATGGAGAAGAGAAGCCATGCGCAAAGCCGCTTCATGCCTGCACCTCCACGGCACGCGCGCGCAGCGCGGCTCTAACCAGCGATGTGGTCAGCGTGGGATTCCCGCGAAAATGAAGGTGCACATAGCTGGCCAGCACATTCTTGAACTGATAGCCCTCCATTTCATCGCGTCCGGAGAGGGTATACTTCAGCCGATACGCGGACGGCATATGGGTGCCAGGCAGGACGCGCGAGCAGTGAAAGCTGTGTCCACGCACCTGCGTTCCCCTATCGCCGAGTAAGCACTCCTCGACGAATTCGACATTTACATAGCCAAAGTGCACCAACCGCGGCGTCATCTCGAACTCTATCGGTAGCACTCCAGCCATGGTGTAACTGTGCCCATCGAGCGTTGTCAGAGCCCGGCCCAGATAGATCATGCCGCCGCACTCGGCATACACCGGCTTGCCTGACTCCACGAACGCACGAATTGCGGCGCTCATCGCAGTATTGCGGCTCAATCCATCCGCATATAATTCCGGGTACCCGCCGCCGAGATAAAGACAGTCGAGATTCTGCGGAAGCCCTGCATCCGTTAGCGGACTGAAAGGGACAATCTCTGCGCCGTTCTCTCGAAGCAGATCGAAATTGTCTTCGTAATAGAACGAGAATGCCTTGTCCCGCGCAACGCCAATGCGCACGCGCGCCTGTTCAAGGCACAGAGCCGGGATGACTTCGCTCTCTGCCGCGGTATTCGGCCATGAAAGATTCAGTAATGGCGTAATGTCGAGATGCTGCTGTCCTGTTTGCGCAAATGCTGCCAGCCGATTCTCCGCGGACGTTGTCTCTTCCGTCGTATGCAGTCCCAAATGTCTCTCAGGAATCGCGATTGCCGAGTCCGTCGGCAGATGGCCTAGCAGCGGCGTCGTGGTAACCGAGCGAATCGCGGTTTCGAGAAGGCGATAGTGCCTGTCACTCCCCACATGATTCAGCACGATGCCTGCGAAGTGCACCCCGGGATCGAAGCTCTCGAAGCCCTTCACGACGGCGGCAATGCTGCGCGCGCTCTTGCCTGCATCCATCACCAGCACGACACGCAAACCCAGGAGCTTCGCGATCTGCGCCGCGCTTCCATCCTCGCCACCGCCGGCCACGCCGTCGTACAACCCCATCATGCCTTCGACGATTGCGGCATCGGCGTTGCGGCTGCCGCTCAAAAAGATCGCGCGGTTGGCCTCGTCATCCAGCATCCATGTATCCAGGTTGCGCGACGCCCGTCCGCAGATGGCGCTATGGTGTCCTGTGTCCAGGAAGTCCGGGCCGCATTTGAACGGCTGCACGCGCAGGCCGCGCTCCCGCAACATCGCCATCAGAGTCAGCGCAACCGTTGTCTTGCCCACGCCGCTCGCCGTTCCAGCCACCATGAAGGCAATCATGGCCGGCCTCCGATGCTGCCTTTGAGCGCCAAAGGGAGTCCGGCCACCATCAGCACCACATTGTCAGCTATCGCCGCCACTTGCTGATTCAATTCGCCCAGCGCATCGCGATACTTCCGACCAGCCGGATAAGGCGGCACCACTCCGCTCCCAACCTCGTTGGAAACCAGCACGATCGAAACAGGCACCCTGCGCAACGTCTCGACAAACTTCTCGATGCGCCGTGCCAAACTCTCAGGATCAGCTTCCGCAGCTTCCAGGAGATTCGCCACATAAACCGTCAGGCAATCCACTAGCAGCAGGTCGAACTCCGCCGCATGATCCATGAGAACTCGTGCCAGTTCCAGCGGTTCTTCCAATGTCTGCCAGTGCTTCGGACGATCTTCCTGATGGCGTCGGATTTTTTCACACATCTCGGCGTCGCGAGCTTGTGCCGTCGCGACATACGCAACGCGCTCAAACTTCCCGGCAAACCCCTGCGCCCAACGGCTCTTGCCGCTGCGAACGCCGCCGAGGACGAGCGTGACCGTCTTGCGGTCCCTCTCCTGCATACATTACCTCTGACCGCGGAGCACAACTCCACCGGGACAGCGGGATTAATACAATAGGCTGCTTTCACGTCGCCGGTGCTTATCCTGACCGGCAGGGGAACGCTCTCCAACTCTCCCATCGAAGTTGGATAAAGCCCAGATTGGCATCTGGCCGGTCTCCTGACTCACGCTTCAACGAATCTGAACAGCCTTCCCGAGGAAACCCTCAGTGGCCGGAGCAAGCTCCATGTCCAATTCTCGGCGATTACAGTTACGGGGTAGTGGCGGACTTGAACCGCGCTTCCCGAACACCAGATGGGACGATTGTATATCCGTTCGGATGTGTGGTGTCAAACACCACAAACAAGAACAGACAGGTTGTCTCGCCAGCTCGGCCTCGCCAGGATAGGGAAATTCAACCACGCTGACACCAAGGGCCATCTGTACGCCGATGCTGGTCCCAGTTGCGGGTGCTGACGAGTTCCGGCTGATGCGCTGTGGATCGATCGGCAATCAGAAGGTCATCATGACTGCCAGAGGTGCTGAATATGCTAGTCAAGATGCGAATAGTCCGATAGCGTTTAAGGCCGGAAGTCCATCATCCGAGGATTGAGCCATAGCCTGCACCGCATCCTCCGAAGACATGGCTCACATTGCACTAAACCATGGCCGCCCCAGTTCAGTCCTCGCAAGTCGGCTTTGCGGTGAGTGACCGCATCGGCGTTAACGAGACCACGATTACGAACTTGGAACGCAACGCAGCCGTTCCGGCCATCCGCTACGTCACGGCCATCATCGAATTCCTGGGTTACGATCCACACCCCGCTGCCAGTTCGCTCTCTGAACGCCTCGTCACCGCACGCAGGGGGCTCTGGCTGTCGCAACGGAGGATGGCTGAGAAGCTGGGTAATGATCCGGCTACGCTGCAGGACTGGGAAGCCGGGCGGCATCAACCCACTGCCAAGAGCATGGAACTGGTTGCAGGGGTTCTACCGAATCGGGAACTGTGGTGAGTTGGGCAGGTGCCAGCTTTCGGTCGGCGGTTCACACAGTCGTTGACCAGACAGACACAACTGGCTGGGACGCGTCAATGAGTGAACCGGCCTCTCTTTTGGCAACAACTGAGGTTGTCAATATCCGGATTAACTGGAAATTAATTGAGACGTGCAATCCAATGGCGCGATATCCAGAAAACACTTTCACCGGTCCTGGAATGGAAGAACAGGAACTCCGAGTCGCATATTCTTTCCCCTGCTAGAAATTGAATTTCAGCGCCCCCTGCATAATGCGTGGAGGTGCCGCACTTATAGCATTTCCGAATGTCGAGCTGCCGATATTGCCATCAATTGCGCCTGGACCGTTGAACTGCGTGTGGTTGAAGACGTTGAATGCTTCCAGGCGGAAGAGCAGCGACTTCGACTCTGTCAGTGGCAGATTCTTTGCAACCGCCATATCGTAGTTGTCCGCGCCTGGCCCATAAAAGAACCGCCGCTTTGCGTTCCCCGCAGTGCCTAGCGCGTTCATGCTGAAGGCTGTGGTGTTGAAGTAGTTGTTCCCGTTCTTGCGGGGATTGCGATTCAGTTCGAGCGGACTGCCGCTGTAGTCCGGTTCGTCGATGCTGCTGTTGTTCACTCCATTTGGATTTGTGCCAATCAGCGAATTGTCTCCGTTATTCGTCATCGTTACCGGGAAACCGCTCGCAAACCGGGTGATCCCTGAGAGCGACCATCCCCGGCTCAGTCGATTCGGATGCACCAAGCGGTCGAATGGCAATTGATATTCATAGCCCAGGATGAAGTTGTGTTTCACGTCGAACGACGACAGTGCATAGCTGAGCGCGGGGTTAAAGGGATTGACCTCCTCGCCAATGTTCGACGACTGATCCATGGATTTGCTGAAGGTATAGGCAGCGGAGAACTCAAGGCGGCCACTGGTGTGGCGGGCACTGAGTTCGAGCGCGCTGTAGTTGGCGTGGCCGATGTTCGATTGCAGAGCGTTGCTGCCGAAGTTTGCTCCCAACGGTCCTCGCGTTCCGTTCACCTGCCCACCGGCGATGGGGTAGTAGACCGAGTTCTCGCCGCCGGGGCCGCAGGTAAGCGTGCCGGGTTGCACCTCGCCGGCCTGGCTCAGGCTGAGACAAAGCGCCGGATTGCCTGGATTCGACTCGATCAACACGCGCTGGCGATGGCTGGAGGAGCCCACGTAGCTTGCGCTGAAGACAGTTTCCGGCCCGGCCTGGCGCTCGATCGAAAACATCCATTCGTTCGTGTACGGCACGCGGTTATGTATGTCGTACCCGGGAATGCCGCTGATGGGCTCATAGGTGCTCCAGTCGATGTTCGAATCGGGATTGCTCCGCGAAGAGTTAAGTGGCGCAAACGTATATGGAAAAGGCTGGCCGTAGTTTGTGCCGTCCGCCGCCGCAATAAACGGCGTGGCGAAGAGCGGCTCCTGCGGGCTGGTGTAGGTTGTGCCGTAGGGCGCGTTCGCGGCCAGCACGCTGATCGAGAGCGCATCGATTGCGGTATAAAAAGTGCCAAAACTGGCTCGAATACTGGTGGCGCCCGGAGAACCCAGCACCTTGCCCAACGCGCTGCCGGCGTTGGCCTGCGGCGACCATGCTATGCCCACGCGAGGCGAGAAACCGAGATTGCCGATAGCCGCGAGCGTGCGCGGAACTCCGGGGTCTCCGGGATAGAGAATTCCCGCCGGAGCGCCGGGAAACACAACCGACTGCGCGCCGGGATCAAAGGTCGAAATCTGATTGTATTTTTCTGTCCAGGGCGCGATGCGGTCCCAGCGAAGCCCGTAATTCAGTGTCAGGCTCGGCCGTACGTGCCAACTATCCTGAGCGAACAGGCCAATATATTTGTTACGCGCATAGAACGGGTTGAGCTGGCTCTGGTTGTACTGGCTGGGCACGCCGATCAAGAAATCCGCAAAATCCACGCCGGTTTCTGTGCCGGAGAAGACGAAGCTCCCGTTGAATTGCGCGATGGGGTGGGCATTCACCTGGTCGGCGTGACCTTCACCGCCGAACTTTATTGTGTGGCTACCCAGCACCTTCGAGAAAGTATCCGCTACCTCATAGGTGTTGTTGGCTTGAATAAGCTGGTTGGCCGCGGCGCCGGTCGAGTAGCCGTTGAAGTTGAGATTTTCGACACTCTGCCCCTTGGGGTCGAGAGCCACAATGCTGGGTGTGCCGTTCGCGTTTTCAAAACCCTGTGAAACAAGGCTCACGCCACGCCCGCCCACAGGCTGACCCAGATTGGTAAAGTCGCGCAGATAGCTCAAGTGCACATCATTCACTGTGGTGGTGTTGATGGCCTTGGTATCGCTAAGTGCCAAGAGCTGCGCCCGGCCCGTGGTCAGCGCATTGAAGCCGGGAACGCTGGCTCCGCTCTGCGCAGTTGGATAAGGGTTATCGAGGTTGAAATCGTCGATAAAGTAGTAAGCCGACAGCAGGCCCCAGCGGGTATTCGCATCCATGCGCGCGCCCGCTTTGTCGTCTCTCAGGGTTTGGTTGTACGCGGAGGTGGCAAAGCCGTTGGCTGTATTCGGCGCCGGAATGTACTGGAGCATCCGTTGCGCCGGAACGGACCAGGCACTTGTCGGAATGACGGCATTGGGCAGAACGCAGAGTTGGGCTCCCGTGGCGGCGCAGCCGGGATAGTCGTATGCCTCGCCACTGCTGACCGTATAGCCCAGTTTCTGTGACAGAAGATTGGCGAGATAAGGTCCACTGACAAACGTCAGAGGTTGGTTTGTGGTGGAATCGTAGAAATTGTTGGGGGCCAGGTCGGAGAGATCGCCCGCGCGATCCGCATTCGAAGGCACGCTTATGACTGGCGTGTCGATGCCTTGTGTCTGCCGCGTGCCCTGATAGTCCAGGAAGTAGAACACCTTGTCGCGGCGAACCGGGCCGCCCAGGGTTCCGCCAAACTGGTTCTGGCGATAGGCCCCTCGCGTGGGCGAAAAGTAGTTGCGCGCATCAATATCGGTATTGCGTAAAAAGTCGAATGCGCTGCCATGAAATCCATTACTGCCGGATTTTGTCACCACGCTGACTTGCCCGCCGCTGAACTCCCCATACTCGGCATCGAAGTTGCTCGTCACAATGCGAAACTCCGCAATGGCGTCCAGATTGGGAATAATGGCGGTGCCGGCGTTCACGTCCTCTTCCGCATCGCTGCCGTTTACGCTGAAGTAGTTCGAGGTCTCCCGCTGACCGTTGACGGAGATGGTGCCGGGGTTGAGCGTTCCGGATGGCTCGAGGATGGTCGCGCCCACGTCTTGCACGGTGGTGGAACCGATGGTGGTTGACGGAGCCACACCGGGTTGCAGCGAGAGCAGATCGGTGAAGCTGCGCCCGTTCAACGGGACGGCGGCCATCTGGCGTCCGCTGATCACTTCGCCCAACTGCGTGCTTACCGTCTCCACATGCAGCGAGTTGTCGGTCACACTCACGGTCTGCGTGAACTGGCCGATTGCAAGCGAAGCGTCGAGGGTGAGCGCCGCGTCGGTATCGAGCGCAATGTCCTTGCGCTGATAGGTTTGAAACCCGGAAGCCTGCACATCCAGCTCATAACGGCCAACCGGCAGAACCGGTAAGGTGTAACTTCCCCTGGCGTCCGTGTGCGTCTCGTAGAATATCCCCGTGTTTAGCTCTCGCACAGTCACATCAGCATTGGGTACTACGCTTCCCGAAGGGTCTCTCACCGTCCCGGAGATGCTTCCGGCAACAGCTCCCCAGGCAGCGGCGTTTAGAAACAAGAGAAAGCAGCTCAGTTGGATTGCAAATCGATGATTGATTTTCGACGGACTCAAACGGAATTCCTTCTTTGGTCGCGTGCCTTTCGGAGGAGCCGTGGGCTGGATCCATCCGAGAGGGCCGTGATATACGACCAATTTAGTCTTCGTTTAATATACGACAAATTAAGTCCGAGTTTGTTGCAGTGATCTGAATCACACCAAATTGTGGCAAAGGCATTCTCTCGGGGCTGCTCAACGGGCGAGAGATCGTCCTGGCACGACGGCGGAGGCAAGACCCATGCCATCGCTATTCCAAGACTAAGCATTGTTCTCGGCAGCCGTACTCATCGGAGCACTTGCCATCTCAGTTCATGGTGATCGCGGTTGGAGATTCTCATGGCAGCGTTGCCTTTTTGCCATACCGAACTTCGGGCTTCCAAACCCAAGCCCTCACATTACCCAAAGCAACTCAATACCTTAGGTGATCACATCCGCACGCGCCGCCTGGACCTCAGGCTCCGCAAGAATGGGAGACATTTGTTGAGGAGTGCGACAGATGTCGAGGACAGTCCGGTCATGGCGCAGCACAGCTCCTGCCGACTCCTATGAAGTCGAGAAGCGGGGAATCACATGTATACTCAGTAGTACACAGTCTGATATTTATATTTACTATTTAGTTAACATAAATTCCATTATCAGACTTTCTGGTACTTTTTAGAGTGTTGCTTTTCGCTGCTTAAAAGTACCAATTGTCAAGCAACAGTAATCAAGAGCATCATCTCGTCTGTTTGCTTTTCGGCCCGGCTGCCGCCGCAGGTGTTGCATGAACTGCAACGCGGGCCTTCAAAGCACCAACCCTGCAGAATCGGCTACGGTAGGCCAACTGGCTTCTTGGCCCGGCGCACGCCGAAAGCATCCATCTTGGGGTCAACGCTGAGCAGCGGCAGGTCGTATTGGATGGCTTGCGCTGCGATCATGCGATCAAACGGGTCCGCGTGTTTGTCCTCGAACCGGGCAGCCCTGTACATTGACTGCGGGTCGAGCGGTAGGAGCACGAATCCGAGCTTCTCCTCGATGTTGGCAAGCAAGTCACCTTCGAACTCAGCTGCCTCCGGAAGCTTGCCTAAACGAACCTTCAGACTGATCTCATAGATTGAAGCCGAGGAAACCAGGATCTCGTTTTTCAGATCCGCCAGGAGCCGGTGGGTCCATGGCGACATCTCCGAGGGGTTTAGCGCGGTCCAGAGGACGTAGTGCGTGTCAATGAGTATTCTCATTCACCCTCACCCAGCCACCCAGCCAACTCTGTATCAGGAAGTTCGTCGAAATCGGTTGGGATGCGAAAGCTCGGCTGTAAGAACTGGCCGAAGACGCGCTCGGCCGCCGGCTTGATGGCTACAATCTCGGCTACCGGCACCTTGCCGCGCCCTGAGGTTAGGACAACCTTCTCACCGCGCTGCGCCCGGCGCACCAAGTCGGACAACTGGGTTTTCGCTTCAAACATCGTCGCCTGGGCCATAATCTCTCCTATCCTGCTAAGTATAGGTTAGCTAACTATCACGGCTTCCGCAAGAGCATTGCATGAAGATCCCGTTTTCAGCGCAACAAATCGAGCGAAATCGACCGTGCAACGCCATGTCACGGGGCACGCATTGCATGTCATTGAAGTTACTATAGTTATATATCGCAACACCATCCACATATACCTAGAATCAGACGTTGCGGAAGACGCTCTTACGGCGAAGGCACGCAGTGCCGTCACCCGTTCCACCAGCGTATGCATCGGCATACCTCGAGTGAATTTCAGCATCCGGTAGTTGAAATCGATGGTCGTCTTGTCGCCCAGATTGAGTATGACCCCTGCCGGAGAATCTCCCGCCGCTTCGCTGCGGAGTCCTGCTTCTCCATTCATAGATGGCACGACGACGCCGACCACGGGGTAGAATGCCCCGCCGCCGCTGCCCACCCTGGCCACTCCGGCGAGGGCCCGGCCATCGGGCCCCTCCCTCCCCTCGACCGCCAGACCGCGCGGCAGCTTGCGCACAGTGTTCTCGAGCACGTCCGGCGAAAACGTGGGGACCATCCACGGGCGAGCCGCAATGGGTGTGAGGTTGATTTTGATCTCGTGGCCCACATCTCTGGCGGCCTGCTGGGCATTGATCAGGAAGCCTGTAACCCGGTCCGATATGGGACGGTCCCGGTAATTGCTGTTGCCATTGATGCCGGGGTAAAGCGACGGTGTCCAATCGAAGCCCGAGCCGGCATCGGTGGTGACCCAGTTGAACTGCTCCACCTCCGGGCATGTCTGGAGCAGGAGTTGCATGGACTCGCGGTATATGCGCAACGTTTCGGGTTCATCCACGCTCGACGCGAAGTATACTTTGCGCGAGCGATTGGGCTGGTCGATACGCGGGCCCCTGAGTTCAGGATGCGCGGTGAAGAAAGCCTCCGGCAAAACCTCCGGCTCATTCGCGTTCCACACTCCCTTCAGACCGTATTTCCCGAGGATTGCGCATCGCTGTCGCAATACCCCTGCGACGTTGGCGGAGTAATTTAAGTCCACGTAAGGCTGGAGCTCCTTGGGCGGAAAGATCGTCAGGATGCCCGCATGGTGCGCGAACCACATCGGGTAGGGGTCCTTCGGATCCATCTCCCAAGTGGCGAGCGGCAGGCCTTCGGTGACTAACATGTCCGTTGCCCCAAGTTCCTTCGAGATCGCCGCCTTGTGCTCGAACAGAGCCAGGTCCTCCTGCATCTCAAACTGCGCGTGCAGCGCGGTCGCCAGGAACACATTCACCACAAGGGAAAGGACAACATGGGACGAGTTCATCTTCATTAGGTGGAACGACCTCCTGCTTCGCCGCCGGCCGGCGCGGCCGTGGGCAGTATGTCGGCGCACAGTTCAAGGACAGCGATGGCATTGAGACTGTTTTGCGAGGCGCCGTTGGTGTCAGTGCCGTCATCAGTCGGGGCGAGCGCAGTGGGCGGCTCTACGCGACCACCGCGCCTGCGGCCGCCATGCACAGTGGCAATGGCGCTTTGCGCGAGCGAGGGGTTCTTGTTCATGTAATAGGCGTAGGCCTGCATCTTGCCCAGGCTGATCCCCTCGCCCGAGTCGGAGCAGAAATCCGCCCAAACCTTCTTCCATGCGGGGTCGTCGATGCTCATGTTGAGTTCGAACATCAACTCCGCGCCGCCCATGATGGTGGAAAGGTTGTATTTGCCGAGCGTATTGTCGCGCGCGGTAAGCACGCCCGTTGCGGGATCGAAGCCCATCAGCAAATTCTTACCGGTCCGGAAGCCGTGGGGCATAGACGCCATGGACTTCATACCTGCCAGGATTCTGTCGCGCCATTGGGTGTCTCCCGTGCGCTCCCACTCGGTCATCCAGTTGCCCACAATGGCAAGCCAGTCGGGGCCAGAACGAACCCGTGCGACAAACTTCTCATCGCCCGGGCGTGGCGGATCGGCCTCCCGCATGGGGTCGAAAGCGATAATGGACCTGCCCGCCTGCAGCGCACCGCGGATCACGTCCCCGGTGCGCTCGTCGGTAGTGAGGTAGTAATAGAACCGCCGGAACGCGGCCTGGCCGATGCGCGCCTCTTTTGCCCCGTCGCCCCAGTGCGAGACGCCGTGCCGCGTGCCAAGGCCTGCCATCGGACCGAAGTGGTAGCTGTCCACCTCGCCGGTGTGGCGCGTCATCGCTTCGGCCATGCGGAAGATGTCCGCGCGGCCGGTGCGCAGAAAGGAGTACCAAAGCCACGAGTCGGTCGCGAGTTCGGAGTTGTCCCACGCCATGCCGCCGAGGTCGTACCGCCAGACGTGCCGCTCGCGGTCGAACGAGTGCATCACGTCGCCATAGTTCCAGAACCCATACCAGTGGCGCTGGTCTATCTGGCTGACATAGAGGTTGAGTGTGGCGTCGAGGCCGTTCTCTACCTCCGCCTTGAACGGGGTTGAGGTATCGCGCACGCTCCACAGGCCGAACGCGCGCACGTCGTGATAATACTGCGGCGAGGCGACCAGCATGGGCTGCGCGCTGCCTGACTTCGCCATCGCGGCGCTGGTGGGCTTGGCGGGCACGCCGCCCGTGGGCCAGAGAGTTAGCTCGCTTGTGCGCGCGATGCCGAAGGGCGTACTGTCGCCTGGTTGCACGTCTTCATACGAAGCATCGAGGCCGTGCGCGCGTGTGTCGTAATGGCGCAGATCCATCGGCCCGGCCTCGGGAGACCACATCCACGCTGTCAGCAGTGCGACTGGACTGGAGGCATTCTCCACCTGCAACTCCACCGGGTAGGACTGCCAGAAGTTCTTGACGCTCACGCCCAGCCCACCACTCACATCGCCCACAAACACCATGCCGGACGAGCGCTTGCCCGCCGCGGAAAACAGCCAGGTGCTCTGCGGGTTGGTGCGCTTCTGAATGGTGAAGCCATCCGGACTGAGTTGCGCCAGCTTGAAGTCGTCCCACACCGCCCAGTTGTTCACCATGTTCAGGCCCTGGCGATTCATCTGCGCGCGGTTGGGCACCCGCAGGCCGGCCAGTTGCACAGGATAGACGTCATTGCCACTGGCATCGGTAACAATGCGCTGCGGTCCCGCGCGCCCGATCAGCGGCTGGATCGGCTCTGACCACAGCCCATCGCCTTCGCCCGAAAATCGCACATGGCGGTTCTGGATCTCCTCACGCAACGGCACCGCAAATGTGGCCCCGAGGCCGTGAATGAAGTCCTTCTTCTGGTCGCCGTCGAACAAAATCGTATGGACCATCCGGACCGATGACTCGCCCGCATAGAAATAGAGACGCACGTGAAACGGCAGCCACTCGCGGCCCGAAGTCACGCCCTTGTGGACGCCCTCAAACTTGACTACTGCACGTACCGGGCCGGACTGTTCGACGGTGACTTTATTGACCATGCCGGCAAATTTCTCGCGTGGCTGCGCCCCGTCCGCGCTGCCCTCGGGGCCGCTCTGCAAGATGCAAACGAGCCGCACCGCGCCTGCGACCGCGCGGCTTTCGACCATCATCGAATCCACGAGGTTTGCGCCCCCCGCCAATGGGATGGAGCATTGCAGCGCGCCGGTATCGACGATCATCGACTTGCTGTTATTGATGATCTTCAGCCCTGCTGAGGCCGTGGACGAACCTCGTGACAATAGAACGGGGCCTGCCAGCCCGGCCGGCACGACAGTGGCGAAGCCGCTCCATTTGATGGAGCCGTCGGGCCAGTATGCGAGCGGCCAGGTCTGCACTGGAAGATCCTTGCCCGATGCGCTCAGATTGAAACTCGAGCCGCGTCCAATGGCGCCCTGCGGCCAGGGCACCCCCCAACTGACGCCCGCGGGCACGGGGGGCGGATCTCCTCCGAGCCACGACAGCATAACGGCGGGTGAGCTTCCGGACGAACCGGCAACGGCTCCGGAGACCGGTTTTTGCGCGGCGAGACCTGTGGCGAACAGGTTGCCTTCCGCGAGGGCACAGGTAGTGATTGCGGTGCCGACGAGCGCGGTGTCCTTCAAGAATTCCCGGCGGGTTGTTTTGCTCATAGACAGTTCCCCGATGTTGCGAAGTTTTGTTACAGCTTGATGTCGTACATATTATGAACGCGATCTGAATCTTTGTATCTGGAGCCCGGCCGGGGGTGGAAAGAAAGGCGGTTCATCCTTTCATCCGCCCTCGGCCTGGAATGCCTAGCCAGCCTCTGTTAGAACGTAAGCCTGGCGCTGAACTGCATCTTGCGCGGTTGATTGGCCTGCCCTGAATATTCCCCAAAACTTGCCGAACCAACGGTTGCATTTGGAGCTGCGAAGTAGACTGAATTGGAGACGTTGAAAGCATCCGCTTGAATCGAGAGCTTGATCGATTCATGAATCTGTAAGGTTCTGCGTACGCTCAGAGAGGTATCCGCCGTGCGCGGGGCAAACAGGTTGAGTGGCGCCGTGCGCGCGGCGTTTCCGTAGGTGCCGGCCGTCGGATTCACAAAGGCCGCGCCGTTGAGGTAATGGGTTGAGATGGCGGCGGCGGCCGTTGTAGGCTTGCCCAGCTGCCACGGGTTCCCCCCTGCCCACGTAACACCCGACAAAGAGCCAACCGCCCCTATTGCCGTATAGTTCGGGTAGCAGGAAGCATCGATGATGCTGTATCCTGTGCAACTGCCGGTAACAGAAATCGGAGCGCCAGAGGACTCCTGCACGATGCCGGAGATCTGCCATCCGCTGATTGCAGTGCGTAGCACCGAGTTGTCGGTTGTCAATTTGTGGCCCGCGCCGAAGGGCAGTTGATACACGAATGTCCCCTGAGCAACGTGTTTACGATCAAGCGCGCCCACAGACCATTCAAGGTTATCCTGGCCCGGTACCCTAACTCCGGCCAAATCGTCCTCTTCCTTGCTGAAGGTGTAGTTGCCCATAAAGGTCAAGCCGCCCGACATCCGCCGGTTGAACGACACCTGGAGCCCTTGATATGAGGAGTTCCCCACATCCAGCCATGGATCGCTAAGGCTTGAGTATTGTGGGTACGGCTTCAACGCCTGAGCGACCGTTCCTACGAAGTTCGGGAACGGAAGTGTGGATAACAACCCCGGAAATACGGCTTGCACTGCCGCGAGCACCGTGGGACTCTCAACACCGGTTGTGGTGTTAACCAATGTGCTGTTAAGCGTTGCTCCGAGCGGAAGATACTTCAACGGAATCTGGTTAGTGAATGGTCCGGCTACACCGGCGCCAGGCAGGTGGTGACCAACGGTGCCTGCATAGGCAACGCTCAACGTCATATTCGGCGTAAAGGAGTGTTGGATGTTCAAGGTCCAGTCCTGGTACTGGGGGGCGATGCCGCCTTTCAATGGATCGCCATAAACCAGGGTCTGCGCGGAACTGGGGCCCAAGCCCATCGGATTTGCAGCGCTCCCGATGACTCCAGGTGAAAGAATGTTACCCGTTCCGTAGCTTGGGTTGAGAAACGGCGGAGCGGTTGGGTTGCCGGGATAGCCCTTGTCCCACGACCCATCAGTCAGGTCCGTCGGGTTAGTGCCGGCGGCAGGCGCGGTATAAAGCGCGCTCTGTCCGGTGGCGGTGGAAGTCAGAGAGCCCGAGTTGTTAAATCCAATCTGGCTCAGGCCCTGGCGTCCGTTTGTGCGCCCGCCAACGCCGCCGGCGTGCGCGTAGAAGATGCCATAAGAGCTTCTGACGACTGTTTTGTTGCCGATGCTATATGCGAACCCAACACGGGGTGCGAAATTCTTGTAATGCGTTGCCACCGGAGTCCTGCAACCGCAACTGTCAATGCCCCTACCGGCAAACTGCAGCGCGCCCAAAGTGTTGCCCGCCACCGGGTTAGCAATGTTGGGATTGAAGAAGGACATATAGTTATGAACTTCGGTAAAGGGAGACCAGACGTCCCAGCGCAGGCCAAGATTCACAGTCAGTTTCGGTGAGACCTGAATGTTGTCCTGAACATACGGCGCGCTGGTCTTGTACCGTCCGCCCGTCTCGGCCACCGCATTCTGAGTCACAGAGGCACTGTCGATCATACCCAGCATGTAGCTAGCATAATCGGCTCCGGTCGTGGTGATGAGCTTACCGGTGGAGTCGAAATTCGAGGTTTCCCCAGAGGCATATGTGAAGCCTGCTTGGCTGCCTGTTAACGGAGTGTTTTCGTTGTCCTGCAGCGCCTGCCACTGGAAGCCGAAGGTCAGATGGTGCTTGCCCTTGGTCCACAGCAGGTTGTCCTGAACGGTAAACGTGGTCTGGGCTTCGTTGTATGCGTGCGAGTTGGTTCCATCCCAACTGACAGGATAGTCAACAGTGTTGGTACTGCTGAACGTGATGTCGGGGAAGCCCGAGCTCGCCACCCCAGCCGGAAGACCGGTCAGTCCCGCCTTAGTGGGGTAGTTGCCGCCATAGGTGTTGCTGATCAGCGGAAGCCAGAGCCGGCTTACTCCCCAGCCGATGTCGTTCACCATGTTGGTTCTGATGATGTATGCTTCGTGGACCTGCGCAAGAGTAGCGTACTCCACAACGCTTCTGCCGTCCGTATAGGGAATGGGCAACGTGGAGTTCGTGGTCTGTGTGGCCGCCGCTAGGCTGCCAACAATCGGATTGGCGTACTTGCCCCTGCTGAAAACTCCCCAGAGGTGGTGCTTGTCCGATAGGTTGTAATCCATCTTCAGCGTGCCGTTGTCGTTATTCACCAGATTCGGCAGCGTCGCCAGATAGTTATTGATGATTCCTCCGTTAGTCGGCTTGGGGAGATACGACTGGAAGGATTTTGAAACGCTGGATAGCCGGCCTGGCGGTATGACGTTCGGCGCGCCATTGTAGGAGAACTGCGCACGGCCGGTGCAGGTGCCCGCGCTAAATGAGATGCAGTTCAAGGGATCGTAGATTGCGTATCCCGGTCCGCCGTTTGCCGCAAGTAAACCCGAAAAATCGCCCGATTGCTCTGCGAGCGTGGGAATATTCTGATACGTGGGCAGCGTACCCGAGTGATAACGGTACCCGTCATAGTTGGTAAAGAAAAACAGTTTGTGCTTGAAGAAGGGGACGGGGCCGCCGATCGTGCCGCCAAACTCATTCTGGTGCTCCACCGTTGTCGGCAATTGGGGCGAGAAGAAAGCCTTGGCGTCGAAGATGGTGTTGCGGAAGTACTCGTAAACTCCCCCATGAAACTTTTCGGTGCCGGATTTCACTACGTAATTCGAGACGCCCTGCCCTTCGAATGTAGCCTCCGTGCCCGCCGTGGCCACCTGGAACTGCTCAACCGCCTCGACGGAGATTCCGAAAGCCAGATTGCGCGTATCGCTCTCGGTGCCGGCACTGGTTAGCGGAAGGCCCTCAACGTAGGTCTCATTTTGATAGGTCTGGCCGCCGTTAAAGGAGCCGGTGGATGGACCGGCCGCCTGCACGTTATAGTTGTTCACGCCAACGGCCAGTCCGGCGAAGGCCGTTGGGTCCCTGGCCGCGCCGTTCATCGCCAGCGGAAGCGCGTCATAAGTCTCATTTTCGATATTCGACCCCAACTTCACGTCGTCGGTCATCAGCATCGTTGGTTCAGTGGTTACGGTGATAGATTGGACAGCCGTGCCAACTGTCAGCTTTGGGTCCAGCGCCACCCTCGCAAGCGCATCCACGATCACGTTCTCCTGGGTGAGGGTTCCAAAACCGCTTGCCGCCACGGTGACCGTATACGGGCCAGGATGCAGCAGGGGGATCGCATAGTATCCGGCTTTGGTCGTGACGTTCGTTGTCTTGAACCCGGTGAGGGTGTTTGTGGCGGTCACTGTGGCGCCGGCAATAACCGACCCGGAGGGATCGGTAACCGTGCCTTCAATTGAACCTGTGCCGCCGGTTTGCGCCGCGGCCTGTAAGGCTGCCCAACCCAGGCAGAGTGCCAGCCCGAGAAAGATTGTGGCGACACTTGCCCAGCAACTGCTGAGTTTGCGCCACACGTCCGATGTATCAGCAAACTGTTTCTTGTTCATGTGTTCGCTTAGGAGCCTCCGTAAGTGAATCTGGGTAATCGACCGGTTGGTTGGGTAATCGACCGGTTGGTCTGGATTGTCGGTTGAACGGCGTCTTGAGCGCGGATCATGCCTTCAGGCCTGGTTCGCGCCATGCTGTGGGAACGTCGCTGTGGGAACGTCGGATTCAGCTCGGTGCTAAATGCGTGCACTTTCGAAGCGGTGAATTGTTCAAAAGTTTCACGAGAGGATTAAATCCCCCTTTGGCAATCCCTGGGTAGGTTCATACTGTATGCTACGTTCAGCGCGTATATAAATCGTTTTAATTCAATATAATGCGTGAGAGGCGGCACGCACGCGCACCTGTTTTCTCGGAGGACGACAGCAAGATGCGCTATGCTGTTGGGGCGCGGGACGGCGGCAAAATGCATAGAGCCAAGACATGGACGCCGAAGGCCAACTCGGACCGCAGTTTTCTGCTGGAAGAGCCGAGTTCGATCCTCGCGAGCCCGCATTTCAGCAACAGCAAGCGGTATCCCGCCTTCTTGCGCCACGTGGTTGAGAAGAGTCTGGACGGGCAAGCCGAAGATTTGAAGGAACGCACAATCGGCGTCGAGGTATTCGGCAGGCATCCCGATTACGACACCAACGCCGATCCCGTTGTCCGTGTCAGTGCCGGCAAGGTTCGTAAGCGATTGGCTCAGAATCGCCTCCAGAGTCCAGAGTTCGCGATAACCCATGATCCTGCGGAAGCCCTTTTCCGTTCTCAGGAAGGCCGAAGCCAGCCAGCGCCGGACCATGGAGCCGTTTTGCCAGTTGGTGACACGGCGGGTTCGGATGCGCACTCCGGCATGCGGACTTTCGATGATGTTGGTCGTTGCCAGGCGGCCCGCATCAGGCTCTTCACCTGCTCCTTCTGCTCTTCTGGAAGGTGATCGAGCACGTTCCGCAGCTTGTGCGCCCGGTAGCGCTGGACGGGCTGATCGGCACCGAAAACCGCGTTGATCGCGGCCCGCAGAGCTTTCGATCCATCGATAATGAACAACCACTTCTGCTTCGGATCGACGCCCCGCGCCACGACATCCTGCAACAACTCAGTGACCACGGTGGCGTTCTCCGTAGCGCCCTCGCGTAAAGTATCTGCCCGGTCTATACCAACCCTCGGAGCCGATTGAAAAGCGTGCCTCAAAGGAAAAAGCCCCTGTGCTTATGCGCCTTTCATGGCGCCATTCGACTGCCGCTCAGGGGCAGGCTTTAAAGCCGTGCCCTTTCAAAACCGGATTTATGCAGCCAGTTCTACTCCGATGACACGATTCTGACGGAACCGATCAGGCCCGCCTGTGGCGCCGGAGGTGTTAGCCGCCCGGCGCCATTCACGGCGGTCTGAGGACGCGCGGCTGAACCGGGGCTCGCCGGTGCCGGTGCCGGTGCCGGTGCCGGGCCTCTGCCGGCTGGCGCGGCCCTGACTTCGATCTCGATCGCATTCTGTCCACGCTTCAATGCGCGCGTCAGGTCCCAGCGGTACGGCTGCCAGCTACGCGCCTGAAGGTCGACACCGTTCAACCGCACATCCGCATAGTCTCGGACATCCGCACATTCGAGCCAGATGCGACGCTTGCCGGCGGGCTTTGTGCTCAAGACAAATTCCTTCGTGTACGTTCCTGCGCCGGATAGGTCCTTGATACCAAGATCCTGCCAAGACTTCAGCGGACCGGTAACGTCTTGGCCGTTGATGCGCAGAGACCAGTCGCCGTCGAGTTCCTGAACCACATTTCGCGACGCGAGAACCGGCTCCGGAGCGGAGATGTTGGGCGGAAGAGGGCCAATTACAATGACTCTTGCTTCATAGGGCTCAAGCACGAGCGGCAGTTGCACAGTATCTCCATGTGCTGTCGCATCGAGCATGGGATGAATCTGGCCTGTCGCCAAATCCCAGACCTGTGCATGGCCGTGCCCCGCGACGGTTGCCACGCGCGATTCCGGCTTGTCGCTCTCATTGAAGAAGTAATACATATCGCCATCGCGCCAGGCGCGATGCGTGTAGGTAAGCCGGGGAAACGCGGCATCCAGCTTCACATCGGGTTTGGGAAGCGCTGCGAGGAACCGCGGTGTAATCTCGCCGGAAGGCTCGATCAGCGTGGCGAAGCTGAGGTCGGGCACATCCTTGGCGTCCATAAACGTGCGGTCGAGTATCAGTCGCGGCGGCTTGCCTGCGAAGATCACCTTTCCACCCATTTTTGCAAAGGCCCGCAGGCGTTCGAGGCCGGTGCGCGTGATTACCCTCATCGAGGGCAATACGATGGCCTTGTAGACCTGGCCGCTGAGGTTCTTGAAGCCGCCGTCCTCCAGAGTGGCTACCTCGCTCAGGGACTGCTCGTCGAAGTAATCCCAGTCTACCTGGTGTTCGAAGAGCTCCCAGCCCAGCTTGGTGGTGCTGCGGTCAGCCTCCTCGGCGTCCTTGCCGCCCATCCAGATGCTGTTTCCCGGATGGTATAAACCAACCTGCGCAGCCGGGCGGCCGATGGCCATCAGATAACCGGCGCGGTTGGCGTACCAGGCGATCATCGCGGCCTCCGGAGGTACGGGGGGCGGAGTGCCGGTCAAGGCCTCGCCTGTGGGTCCGCGCGGCAATACCGGAACCCGAAGCTGAAGCGCGTTCACCCCTCGCACGACCTGGAAATCCAACTGGTACTTGCCGTCGGCACCGACTCCACCCCCTTCTTCAGCCCAGACCTGCGGCCTGCCGAAGAGATGCGCCGCCGAGGAGGCCAGCTTGGGGAAGTTGTTGTTGATGTTCCAGACGCCGTCCGGCTTGTGAACCTGGTCCGGAACCAATTGATCCAGGTTGTCGATTCCCGGCACCTGTACATAGCGCTCGTCGCGGAAGTAGTCGCCCTCGCTGTGCTCCAGCGCCAGCATCGTCTCTTCGTGGTTCAGATGGACCAGGTACTCCACGTTGTATTTCTTGGCCCAGGCGGCCTGTTCGCCGAAGAAGGAGCCGCGGAAGATGCCGCTCCAAACGTCGTAATAATCGGCCATGGCGCGCTGCGACTGCTCGGTCGGCTTGTGCGAGAACCACTGTGGGATATTGGGCGTCAGATCATATCCCTTCTGCGCTTTGAACTGCTCAAGCAGCGTGGGCGTCCAAGGAATGCCGCTGCTCCAGTCCGGCTCATCGCCGAAGAAGCCCAGCACGATCTTGCCGAACTGGTCGCCGACGGCCTTTCTATAGGTCTCATGCACGATTGACAGGAAAGCGTCGGTGGCCTTGGGATCGAGATAGTCGATGATCGAGTAGGTTGCGTCCTTGGCGCGGGTCCCGTCTGCCCGATTAAAGTTCCGCGTCGGCGAGCTGAGGTAGACGTGGCGCACAAACTGAACCTGCCAGTTGTAATGAGGCTCGCGGGGCGTCGAACCTTCGTTCGGCGTGAGCCACTTGAGTTCGAGATCGGCCGGAACGGGAATCGGAATAACCTGCTTGACCTGCTGGCTGGTATCTGTCTCGATGGCCATAATCGCCAGCGTGTCCGGGGGCACCGGCATCGTCAGCGTCTGGCCAGGCTGAACACGCACCGTAATGTCCGCAACGATATCCTGCATCCCGAGTTGCGGGTAGCGTTCACTGATATAACCGCCGGCAAACCCGCTGGGGTAATCCGACTCGTCCTGAATCCACAGCCGCATGTTGCGCCTAGCCGCCTCCGCGACGGTGAACTTTACCTGGTCCATGTGCTCCGGAGAAAGGTACTTCCCCTCGCCCGGCGCTCTGCGGCCCGGTGACAGATTCACGATGAAGATGCCGTTGGCCGAGAGCCTGTCGAAGTCACGAACGATTCTTGCCCTCACTTCCTGGGGGTCGGAGCCGTTCCAGCTCGCAAAGGGCTGGATGACGCCATATTCATGCGGGGGCGCTTTGAAATTCGCCGCGGCCTCACTGATTGTGGGGTTGGTCATCTGTTGCCACGGCTGCTGCGCCGCGAGCGCCATCGGCAAGGCTAAAAGCAGCGTTGAAATCGTCCTGCGCATGGGATACCTCCTCCGGAGCACTCCGGCAATTCCGTTCTATTCCACGTCCGTTTTGGTGATGGCTTCGCCGTCTTTGACGTCGAGCAACAGGCCTTTCATGTCCACATTCCGCGCGTGGTCGAGTTTGAAACCCTTCTGCGCGGAGATATTGCAGTTCTGAAATGTAATGTCGCGAATGGGGCTGCCCGCGAGGCCGTGGATCACGCCGACGGACTCGACGTCGCCGGAGACATTAATGATCTTCACGTTTCTGACAACCGGCAGCACTTTAGCCGGCGGAGCGATGGGCGGGACCATGCGCCATTCGAGATTGAACTCAAATGCCTGTTTGGTTTCGTGCAGCTTGATGTTGCGATAGGTGATGTTTTCCACGACGCCGCTGCGGCTTGGCTGCGTTTTGAAGCGGATGGGCGCCCAGTTGCCGGAGTCCGAGACGCAATTGCGGACTTCGACATTGCGAATTCCGCCGGAGGTTTCGCTTCCCATCGCGACCCCGCCATGACCGTAAGCAAAGTGGGAGTTCTCGATCACGATGTCTTCTGCGGGGCGATTGACGCGGAGGCCGTCGGCGTCTTTGCCGCTCTTGATGGAGATGCAATCGTCGTCGACGTCGATGTAGACGTTATTGACGCGCACGCGCCTGGATGAGTCGATGTCGATGCCGTCGGAGCTGGGAATGTTGTGTTCCGCGGTGATGCGCAGATTCTCCGCGAGCACATCCTCGCTGTAGAGGATGAAGAGGCACCAGACCGCCTGATTGTGAAGATTCAGGCCGGCGATGCGGACATGGTTCGAGTTCTGAATTCCGATCAGGCGGGGACGGCCGCGGCGCGCCCTGAGAGCTTCCTGTGGCAGGACTGGCGGCGCTTCCCCAGGCGCCCGGCGTCGAAAGGGAAACTTCTGCACCCACTCTTCGCCTGAGCCATCGATCGTTCCCTCGCCCGAAATCTCCAGGCCGGTCACTCCTTCGGCATTGATGAAAGCCGAAGTCCAGAGCTGTTCGATTCCCTCCCAGCGCGTCTGAATCATGGGGTAGTCATCGATGTTCGTGGTGCCTTTCAAGACGCCATCTTTCTCGACCAGCAGGTTGACGCCCTGCTTGAGAAAGATGGCGCCGCTAAGAAACGTTCCCTCGGGAATAACTATGACGCCGCCTCCAGAGGAGGCGCATTTGTCGATGGCCGCCTGAATGGCCTTGGTATTGACGGTTGTTCCATCGGCCACCGCGCCAAAGTCCGTGACCAGGTAGCGCTTGGCCGGCTTTGTTCCGCTTTTAGCAATTGCAAAACACGGCAAAAGAACCAGCATTACCAGGAGAATTGCGCTCTTCTTCATTCGGGGCCTCGTTTGTTCTACAGGCGTCATCCTTCCGCGGGGCCGCGCATCAGTTGCGGAGTCAGAGCCCAAATACCATCGGCAAGATTGACTGCCTTAGATACGATCTGAATCTTTGCTGGTTTCAGGCCGGGACGGCTGGCGGTGATGGTAATTGTTCCAGTTGATAAAGTCGAGCGCACTGAAACGCGGTTGACTCCGCATTCGGTATTCAAATAGAGGTTGTTCGTCGAATCGATCTTGCCGCTGTTATAGCCGCCGCGCCACACGCTAGGCCCAGAGATTCCGAAATCGACCCTCGCGTCATCCGTCGGGCATCGCCGTCCCTTCTCGTCTACTACCTCGAAATCGATGAGAGCGGCGTCCTGCCCGTCGGCCTGCAATCCAAACGGACCCATCGTCGGCGTCAGTTTGATGGCTGCAGGTGCGCCGGCCGTGATGAGTTCCTGGCTGGCCACGATTTTGGCGGCATTTCTGCCTACGGCCTTCAGGGTACCCGGCACAAACACCACATCCGGAAATGCGAAAACGAACCCGTTCTCCGGCTTCGAATTCACGCCGAGCGACTTGCCGTTGAGGAAGAGTTCCACCTGCTGTGTGTTCGCAACCACGAAGACGGTCTTCACGGTCTTATGCGCGGGCTGAGCCGGTATTGCCGGCAGGTCTGGAAACGGAGGTCGGCCCTGAACTGGGGACCGGCCCGGTATGGCGGGTTCCTCGGGACTGGCGGGTTGCTCAAGGGGATAACTCCAATGCCCAAGAATATGCAGGTCGGGCTGATCGTTCTGCATTACGCGGTGGGCGTAGTAGATCTCCTTGGGCAGGCGCACCGCGTCCAATTTGCCGCTCACACGGCAGACCTCGCTCGAATCCTGGCGCCCGTCCGCGTCGGAGTCAGTGAAATAGATAGACGCGTAGCCTGACCACTTCGAATGAGCCGGGTCGGGATTGGAGATACAGTTCTGCCAATACGCCCAATAACGTTCGATGCCTGCAAGCGCAAAGCTCTCCGAAGTGAAGAGATACCGCGACCGGGCTCTCCACGTATCGTTCGGTCCCTTCTTTGCTTTGTAGTAAGGCGGCGAGTCGTAGTCCCAGAAGCGGCGCGCGCCTTCCTCGCGGAAATCCTCGGCTTCGACCAGCGGCGCTCGGTCGCGGCGGTAGGCGGTGTAACCGCGAAACATATCGTTGGGTCCTGTCAACGCATCCGTCCTTGGATCCTGGCCAATCATCACTCCGTAATACTCCGCGATGGGAGTGAGTGCGGCATTGGCGGCGAGGTTATCGTTATCGCGATAGCCCATCACGCGGCCGCCGTGCGGATCCCACTGTTCACGCAGCGCGACCATCTGCTTCATCTGGTCGGCAGTGACAATGGTGTTGCCCGCCTCCCAGAAGAGAATACTGGGGTTGTTGCGGAAGTAGACGATGGAGTCGCGCATGACTTCCGCGCGCTGATCCCACTGGCGCCCGGTGACTTCGCGCTCCTTGTCGCCCGCGGGACAGATCTGAATGATGCCGTAGCGGGCACAGGCATCTGCGTCCACCTTCTGCGGCGAGATGTGCATCCAGCGCATGTAATTGCCGTGGCAGGCGCGAATGAGCTGGGCGGTATAGTCGTGGAGCCAGTCAGGGTAAGCTTGGCCAAGGCCCGCCCACTCATCGCTGGAGCGCTGCGCGAAGCCTTTCAGGTAAACAAATTTGTCGTTGAGATAGACACCACCGCTGCCAGCGCCGCCCTTGAATTCCGTTTTGCGAAAACCGGTGACGGTCTTTTCAACGTCGACGAGTTTGCCATCGACCTTTAGGATCGTGTAGACGTTGTAGAGCCAGGGATCTTCAGTGCTCCAGAAGCGCGCATCCCTGAGCTCACCGGTGGCGGTGAGCACGGACTTTTCGCCATCGACCATGTCGACGGGATCGGCTTCGAAACTTGCACAAAGCTGCCCGGCGCGATCGACGATGGCAACTGACAGCCTGACCGTTGCCCTTTCGCCTGAATCGTTGAAGACTTCAGAGTTGACGGTGATGTCAGCTGTTTTTTCCGGGATATTGAAGTTGGCGGCGTGGACGTAAACGCCCTGGGTTTCCAGACCGTAATAGAGCGGCAGCGTCTGGTGAATCCTGCCGGTGACGTGCAACCAGACATGCCGGTTAATGCCGCCATGGTCGGGATTGAAGTCGTTCGCATTCCATTCGAATCTGGTTCCGGTGGCGCGTTCCTGGTAATCGGTCCTGTTGTCGACCTTTACGGCCAGTACATTTTCCTGCGGCCCGAAATTGACGGCGCTGGAGATATCAATGCCATACGCAGTGATTCCGTTTTCGTAGAGGCCGACAGGCTTGCCATTGAGAAAGATGTCGCCGGCCTGGCGCATGCCTTCGAATTCGAGAAAGATTTTGCGGCCGGAGAAGCCGGTCGGAAGCTTGAAGTGCTTGCGATACCACGAGAGCCCCTTGTAGGTTCCCAGGTCGCCACCGCTGTGAGAGATGATTTTCCTGAACGAGTCGACATCGTTGAAGCTGTGCGGCGTACTGACGGTCGTCCACGGACTGTCGTTGAAGTCAGGCGCTTCGGCTCCGGGCACATCTTCGCGGATAAATCGCCAGTTCAGATTGAAGTTGATCCGGGTGCGCGGCGAATTGGGCGGAGTGTAGCGAGCAGTCGGAGTTGCTGCGAAGGCGGTTCGCCCGGCTCCGGCAAGGATGGGCAGCCCGGCAGCCGCGACCGCGGCTGCTGAAAGAAACTCACGGCGGGATATGGGAGGTGTTGGCATGTGCATTCCTCATTTCTCTTTGTGCGCGGCTCCATGGAGTGCGAATCTCGCCCGCACACACAGCGCCATGGTGGATTCATCTAGGGATTCGTATTTCGAATGAATTTCGAATGTAAAACGTCCCTTTTTGTCCCCCGGGTCCTACGATATCTGAGCAGGAAAAAAGTGCGCTGGCACAGGGCCAGACAGACTGCTCCCCCTGTCTATGATGCCAAGCGTCACGGGGTTCCCATGCCTCAATATCCAGAGATGGGAACCCCGGCAATGGTCAATTCTCAAGACTGCTAACCTTCGTCATGAGGCCATCTCAGAAGGTGAGCACACCCCTCAACTGAATGGTGCGAGGCGAGTTGACCTGGGTCCACTTCGAGGGCAGCGTATTCCCGTTAAACGCTCCGAAGCCCGAATCGGCGGGGTTTACGTCGATGCTGCCGAATTGGGGGTGGTTAAGCGCATTGAACGCATCCATGCCCAACTGGAAGCGAACTCCTTTGGCGATCTCAAAATTCTTGCGCGCGCCGAGGATAAAGGTGCTCACGTACGGGTTGCGGACATTGCCGAAGACCTGCTGGTTGTAGGTGACGCGCGTGGCGAAGTCGTTGTAGATGCCATTGCCGATCTTGGCATAGCTGCCAGTGCCGGTCGGCACCCAACCAGATCCGGGCAAACCCGCAACCCCGGTCCAAGAGGGATAGTTGGTAAGTACTCCATAGCCAGTGGCGGTGTTGCAACCCGCAACAGGAGTAGACGTCGTAGCGCATGTGCTGCTCGTGGGAATCGGCGCGAACCTGCTGGTATCGAACCACTTGGACCCCGACTTCCCGCTGCCGAGCGACGGGTTTCCGCCTTCGAAGAAGCCACTGCTGGCGCTAGGAGACGTTCCCGCATTGGTGTTGGTAGGCAGGACCAGGGGCATTCCCGACTGGAATTGATAGATTCCATTGAAAGACCAACCGCCGATGACCTCGTCGGTCAGCCTGTTGACGTGGTTGAAGAATTGCTTGCCGCGTCCGAACGGCAACTGGTACAACGGAGTGAGGACGTAGTGGAACCTCTTGTCATCGGTGGAAAGCTGGCGGTAAATGATGGGCTGCACGGTCTGCGGCCCAATGAAACTGTTCGCGTTCTCCTCCTTGGACCAGGAGAAGGACTGGAGAATGCTCCAGCCGTTCCTGAATCTTCTTTCGACCTTGGTGTTCATGGCATAGTACGTGTTATTGCCGGTGCCTCTGGTCTCAGTCAGATTCCCGAGAACGGGATTCGGACGAAGCAAGTTGTATGCGGCGATAGTTGTCGAGGTGTAGCCCGAGAGCGTCGTCTGCACGCCGGCCACATGGTAGAACGGTTGAGGGGTTGCCGTCGACCCAACCGTGGTAGCGCCCGGCGAAGTAAGGACAGGGGCTCCAACAGGGGCTACAGTTAAAAATTGCGGGTTGTAGGCCGCATGCCATTCTGCCGCGGTTGGATCGTTGGCTTCCCAGTTCATGGAGAGACCGTGCGCTTTTTCCAGAGTGAAGCCGACCTCGAAGAGGAAACCCTTGTACTGCTGCTGGACCGCAGCGCTGGCCTCATCGACGTAGACACGCCCAATATTCGGATCGACGTAGTTGGTCACCGATCCAATGTTCGTCAACTCACCTAGAGAGTTGCCCGTTAGCGGCGTAATTCCGTTTGGGAAGGGATTCTCCAATACCCCAGGAGTGGTCGCGGCGGGGGACTGGTAGCTGTTAGTGGTTGGCGTAAAAGTCGTGAATTGGCTGTATCCGGTCTGGGCGCCCGCGCCACCCGTGCCGGTAGTGAAGTCGGCCTGCACAAAGCGGCCTGCTCCGCCTCGAATCACGGTGTTTTCGCGGAGCTGATAGGCAAAGCCCAAGCGTGGCTGGAAGTACTTTTTGATTGGGTTCGTGACGTATCTGCTGGTTCCATTCACCCCTGCGTACAACAAGCCGCCCTTGGCAACAAAAGAGGAGGCAGATGGACGCTGCGCTTGAAGCAGCGCGAGGCCCGTGTTGCTGGCGGAAGATCCGCCCAGCAGCGTGGCATAGCTGGCCTGGGCGGCGGTGGTGACGCCCGAGACCACGTAATTCGGATCAAAGCGGTAGGCGTACCGGTTGAAACGCTCTGTGACCGGCCGCTCGTAATCCCACCGCAGGCCGGCGTTCACGGTCAGCTTGCTGTTCACTCTCCAGTCGTCCTGGAAGTAAAACGCCATGTAGTGTTGCGACCAGAACCCGTTGGCGACAGTGGGAATGAAGCCGCCGTTGGGAAGGCCCAGCAGAAATTCCGCCATATAGTTGCCGGAACCGGTAGGGTTGGTGGCTCCATTCGCATACTGCTGGGTCCAGCTATTGGCACTGCCACCGCCGGTGGCGTTCGTGAGAGTGCCGGCGTTGCCAAAAGTGAATGCTCCGCCTGACTGCGTCATATCGACCGATGCCTCCTGCTGGATCATGTACTCCGCGCCATAGCGGAAGACATGGTTCCTGAAGGTTTCGGTAATGCTTCCGTTCAAATCCTGGTTTGTGTCCGTGGTAGCGGCTTTACCGTTCTCGAAGGTGCCAAGTTCACCCGACTCGTCGTTGCCCGGCATCATCATGTAGGCGGGGATGGCTTTCCATTGCATCTGCGAGGTGTACGTCGACGAGTAGGCGCTGCTCAGAGTTGTGGGGTTGATTCCCGCGCTTGCCGCCTTGGTTGTCGGCAGGTACCGCAGGACGTTGTAATTGAGATCCAGCACCATGTTCTTGTTGAGAGTTATGGTGTGATCGATGGTCACTCCCTTGTTGATGCGGGTCTGGAGATATCCGTCCATGTAAAACGCTGGACCGAACGGATCCATGCTCAGCTCCTTCCAATGGTTCTGCCGCAGGTTGACAAAGCTGTGATTGCTATTGTTCCATGCGTGATCCACGCGCAGCATGTAGGTTTCGAACTTATCGTTCTGCTCCTCGGTCTTCACATAGTTGCTGGCGTCACTGCCCACAGTTGTTACCGGGGGTGCATCGGGAAGAGGAAGCTGCGCATATATTGCTTTTGCGATTGGGTCGATCCGGTTTGAAGGGATGACGTCGCACCCGAGATTCCTGGGAGTGGTGGTGCACCCGGCGCCGGCGCCGAATTGGGTTCTTGAGTAGACGGAGCCGGCGCCGCCGTTGGTGGTGGTGGCCGGATCGTAGACGTCGGTGTAATATTTCGTACCGGAACTCACGATGTAAGACGAGCTGAAATCGCCGCCTCTCTCGGCCTGGGTTGGCACATTCAAGTAACCGGTGTTCACCGGCGCCAGGTTGCGGATGCCGCTATAGCTCATGAAGAAAAAGGTTCCTCTCTTCCGGCCGTCGTAAACTTTCGGAATCCAGACAGGACCTCCTAATGTTGCGCCGAAGTTATTGGTATGGATGGGCGCCTTTGGCGTCACTGGGGTTTGAGCATCGTACTGGTAGGAGTTCGCGTTCAGGAAGTTGTTCTGGTTGTACTCGTAGGCATCACCGTGGAAGGTTTTGGCGCCCGTTTTCGATATGAGATCGATGGTTGCGCCCGATGACCGGCCTAAGGCCGCGTCATAGGCGTTTGTGACCACCTTGAACTGACCGGTCGCGTCGAGTGGTGGCGAGAATGCCATCTGCCCCGTATTGTTGGTATCGCTCCCCCCGTCAAGCATGTAGTTGAGGGCGCCGTAGGTGGTGATGGAGGGGCTCGTATTCGCCCCGGTGCCATTCACTTCGTTCTCGGAAAGGCCGATATTCGACCAAAGATAGACTCCACCGGAGTTTCCAATGCCCGTCGTCGCGCCCGGCGTGAGGCCAATCAGCATGGAGGGGGCGTTTGACAGGGATGGAAGCTCCACCATCTCCATCGAAGTAATCACAGTGCCCGAGACCGCGGAGGTTGTATCGATCAAGGGGGTTGTAGCCTCGACGGTTATGGATTCCGACTCCACACCCATTTGCAATCGCGTGTCCATGGTCTTCTGGTCGTTCACCTGCAACTCGATGTTCGAGTACTTATTCGCCTTGAAGCCTGGAACGCTCACTTCAAAATGGTAGAGGCCGGGCAAAAGGAATTGGATTCTCCAGTCGCCGGCATCGTTCGTCGTTGTCGTCTGAGCCACTCCCGTTGCGTCTGCCGTCACTACGACAATCGCCTTCTGGATCACATTCCCTTGCGGGTCTGTCACCTTGCCGCCCAGGCTGGCTCTCGTCTCCTGCCCGAACGCGCACAGACATCCTGCGAACAGCAGAAAGCACCCGACAACCGTCACCATCAATCCGACAATTGCCCTCGTCAATTTCCTTTGCATCTTCGCCATGTCCTCAGTCCTCACAAAATGGATTAATTACGCAGATTGGCGGCAATTTCACACGCATCCCTCCCTGCTGAGCTATCCCTACAGCAGCCGAACACAGTAAAACGCGCATCCGATGAAGGATTAAATTCTCTTTTGGTAATCCTTGGGTAGGCTCATACGGTATCCTACGTTCCCTCTTTGATAAACACTTTTAATTCAACACAATACGTGAGAATGAGCACGCGCGTGCGTCTGCTTTCTCGCAGGACCACAGGAAGATGTACTATGCTGTTGGTGCGCAGGGCGTTGGCAAAATGTTGAGAACTAAGACTTGGGTACCCAAGACAGGCTCGGATCGCAGACTTGTACAGGAAGAACTAAGTGCAATCCTCGCGAGCCCACATTTCCGCAACAGCAAGCGGTATCCCGCTTTCCTGCGCTATGTGGTTGAGAAGAGTCTGAACGGCCAAGCCGAACTTTTGAAGGAACGCACAATCGGCGTCGAGGTCTTCGGGAGGCTTCCTGATTACGACACCAATGCCGATCCCGTTGTCCGTGTCAGTGCCGGCGAGGTTCGTATGCGAATCGCCCAGTACTATCACGAGGCCCAGAAGGAATCTGAAGTTCAGATTGAAATACCCATTGGGGCGTACACTCCAGAGTTCAGGAAGAGGCTTACTCGGTCGAAGTCGACACTGGATCAAGCGCCGGAACCCCTCCCACCCGAAACCGCATCGTTCGTTGAAAAGCCCCAAAGTTCCGATGATGTGCGCGATGTTGAACGGCCTTCGACCAAGCCAATTCGGGCATATCGAAAGAAGCCCCTGCACCTGCCTTTTATATTGTCCATGAGTCTGTTGCTGGTCCTGATGAGTCTGGGCGCTGATTTCGTTCACCGTGAAAGTTCACAAAATCAGTTGGAACGGCTTTGGGGTCCGTTAGTGCAAGCACAAGATTCTGTCCTCATTGTTGTCGGCAGCGGCACCTTGGGATTGGTCGCGCCTGAATCGCCTCAAACCAGCCTTTCCAATCACATGATAGGCCCCTACCATCATGTTTCGGTGTCAAGTGCAATTGCCATCTCTCGCATCACCGGCATCCTCGATAAGTACAGCAAGACTTATGTAATCAAAGAAGCTCCTTTGACCAGCCTGACGGATCTTCGCGAACGGCCCGTTATCTTCGTCGGGGGCCTGAACAATGCATGGACATTGCGGCTCACCGATAAACTCCGCTATCAATTAGTACCCGGCCCGCAGTCCAGGATCAAAGATACAAACAACCCGCAAAACACCACATGGAGTGTGGATTTTTCCAAGCCCTATACGTCCGTATCGGTCGACTACGGAATAGTTGTCCGCTATCATGACACTTATACAAACGGAAACGTCTTGATTCTTGCCGGCCTTGGCCCCTACGGGACTGAGGCCGTCAGTGAGCTTGTCTCCTCGCCGCAGTACCTCAACCAGGTCGAACGGCAGTTTTCGATCAGTTTGAAGGAAGTCAATCTGGAGATGGTCATCAAAACAGACGTGGTTAACGCGGAGGCCGGCCCACCCCAGGTGGTCGCGGCATATGCCTTTTAGGGTTATCAGGACCAACTCCAAAGGAGGTCGTCCCCACCTTATGCCCTTACCGCCTCCGGCGTACTGAATCAATTCCAGCGCATCCTGCAAGGAACTTTGTTCCCGGCGCTTCAGGCGCAGTTAGGCCCATTGTAGGACAAGCATCGTCAACGAGCGCCAGCTCCGCTCCTCCCTACATTTTAGGAGCGCGCTGAAGCTGACCGCCTGAAGGCGGTGGAATTAAACCTGGCACGTTGAACGTAGCCGTTCGGGCAACCCCATGGGTAGACGGTTGCAGTCAGGCGCGGGTAGGCTACTTTGCCATCTTGGCGGCGTAGGCGGCAGGGGTGAGTTCGGTCAGGGACTGGATGGAGCGGTCGGCCAGGCCGGGCAGCACGTCGAGCAGGTATTTGCGGATGGGTACGCCGAGTCTGCGGCAGCTCTCCACGATGCTAAAGATGGCGGCTATCTTGGGCCCCGCTTCCTTGCTTCCGAGATGCAGCCAGTTGCGCCTTCTGATCGAAATCGGGCGCATCGAATTCTCGGCCCAGTTCGTCGATAGCTCGATGACCGGATGCTTCATGAAGAGTGTCAGCTTCTCCCAACGTTTCAGCGTGTAGGAGATCGCTTACCCGCAATGGACTTCGGCAGAATAGCCCCCGAAGCCTGCATCGCAAGCAGCAGCGCCTGCAGTTCCGTAAGAATCGCGGGCGCACGTTCTTGCCGCAGCGCATGACGGTTTTCCAGCGACAACTTCTGCTCGCGCGCCTCGCGGTCGATCGCAAACAGTTCATCCATGAGCGCGACGACGCGTTCCAATTTTGCGTCGGCGGCATGGGCCTTGGTCTGCACCTTGATGGCCTCGATAAATTTGCGCCTTGAGTGCGCAATACAGCACGCGTGCTTCATGCCTTCGGCGCCAACATCTTTTTCGTACCCGACATATCCATCCGTATGCAGGATGCCGCTGAAGTTCTTGAAGACCTCTCTGGGAACCTCGCCGCTGCGCGTCATCTTGAAGTCGAATACCACGCCCTTCATGGGCGCGCTGTACTGCCAGAAGTAGCCGGTATGATTTCTGCCTTTTTTGTCCGGCGTCTGCACTCCGACGTAGGTTTCGTCGGCCTGAACGTAAGAACCTGTTTACGATCTATGGACGTGGTGTGTGAGGGGTATCCAGATATGCATATGCGCAGGCTGTGCGGGTGCGGTAATCGAGGAGGATGGAACGGAGAAAAGCCTATCCAAGCGACAT
>Ga0181535_10001288_pt1 | contig 33306 bp, 23 predicted proteins | sample PEATcosm2014_Bin_44_FD_119774 | JGI IMG/M metagenome (GOLD analysis project Ga0181535, IMG submission 119774) | Peatland microbial communities from MTU Mesocosm Facility, Houghton, MI, USA - PEATcosm2014_Bin17_30_metaG | ecosystem: Environmental > Terrestrial > Soil > Wetlands > Peat | place... | reverse complement strand
TGTTCAAGCTTGATGTGTCGACACCCAAAGCCAGGGAATACGTCTCACCGGACGGCAGTGCTTTCCTGCCTGCGGGACGCACCTTCCAGCAGGGACCGGCGGACTCCACCGCGGGCTGGCGTTTCTCCGACAACCTGGACACTCATGGCTTCCTCAGCGCCAATCCCGGGGAGCATATCTACGTCAGCAGCGAATCGGAAGACGTCACTTATCGGGCAGCAGTGGGCGCCGATGGCACGCTCAGTGACTTGCAGCCCTTTGCCCAGCGCGGCGGCGAGTGCGTGGCCGTCGATGGCCAGGGCAATGTATACGTTGCGAATGGACAGATCTTCGTCTATAACCCCGCCGGCCGGCAGATCGGCCGCATCGATGTGCCGCAACGTCCCATCGATATCGTGTTCGGCGGCGCCGGCCGCCGCACGCTGTTCATTCTGGCCCACCATGCTCTCTTCGCGGCAAAAATAAATGGATCGGAGAGGAATCGACGATGAGCGCGATCACACGCAGGAATTTCTTCGGTGTCACGGCCACGGGCGTGGGCGGACTCTGGTTAGGGGATGCATGGCCGATGTCGGCGAACCCCGCACCGTCCGCGGTCAGTTTCGAGTCGCTCTACGAAGCCTTTGCGGATCCGGACCGCAAATATAGCATCCGCCCGTTTTGGTTCTGGAACGGCAAGATGGAGACAGAGGAGATCGGCCGGCAGATTCGTTTGATGGTGGAACACGGCGTGTACGGGGCGTACGCGCACAATCGCGATGGGCTCCAGACTCCCTATCTCTCCGAAGATTGGTGGCGAGCCGTCGGCGCCGGGCTGAAGACTGCGCGGGAGGCAGGCTTCTCTTTTTGCATGGTCGACGATTTTGAGTGGCCTAGCGGCGAGGCGCGCGACTATTGGATGCCGGGCGCCAACAAGAGCCGTGTAGTGTTGGCCAATGGTGACTTTCACATCCGTGTGCTGCATCCGGCCGATACGCTGGTCGCCGGCCCGAAGCGCGTGGATGTTCCCCTGCCAGTGGACACCCACGTGGTGGTGGCCGGTAAGCGATCGGCATCCGGCCGGCTCGACGGCGAAACACTGCGTACTCTGGCCCTCCCCGCGAATGGAAATGTTCTCTCCTGGGACGCGCCCGCTGGTGAGTGGCTGGTTGTGACCTATCAACTCCGGCCGTCGAAAACGCCGGACGGCGGCACGGTTGACTTGATGAATCCCGAGGCGGTTCGCAAGTTCATCGAGATCTATTACGAGGAGTTTTATCGCCGCTACGGCGAATACTTCGGCAACACTTTCCCGGCGGCCTTCGCCGATCACGAAGGCAGCTACGGAGGAACCATCGCCTGGACGCCGCGGCTCTTCGAGACATTCCGCGGCAAAGCCGGCTACGACCTTCAGCCGTTGCTTCCCGCCCTGACTTACGACATTGGACACAAAACGGAGAAGGTCCGCTGCGATTACCTCGACACCATCAGCGATCTTTACTCCACCAGCTTTTTCCAGCAGGTCAACGACTGGTGCCGCGCTCACGGTCTCCAGTATTCCGGCCACGTCTGGGAGGAGTCGCTGTTTTTTGGTCCCTGGGTGCAAGGGGATTTCTACCGCATCTTGCGCGCCATGGGCCAGCCCGGATGCGACACGTTGCGGGAATGGGGCCGGCAATCGGTCTGGCTGAAGGAGGTCGCTTCCGTTGCCGATTTTGAAGGCCGCCACGTGGTGTGCGAGAACCAGGGCGTCCAGGGCAGCGACTCGTATCTTTCGCCGGGGCGGATGCGGCGTGTCTCCAACTGTCTGGGCGCCTGGAACATCGGGGAGTTCATTCCGCATGCATTCGACTACGATCTGGGGCGCATCAACTTCCCGCCCGACTGGTTCCTCAGCCAGCCGTTTCTGCCGCACTTTCGCGCTTACGCCGATCAGATGCGCCGCGTCAGCTTCATGAATCGCGAGAGTCTTCACGTGGCCGAGTTGCTGCTGTACTACCCGCAAACATCGGTGTGGGGACAAAGTTCACCGGCGTTTCGCACAGAAGGTTCCACGGACATTACCAATCCCGCCAACTGGAGCAAGGACGCCGTGGAAACCAACTCCAGCTATGCGCAACTGAAACTCCGGCTGACTGAAGAGAACCTGGACTTCAAGGTGACCGACGATGCTTACCTCGGCGCCAGCCACATCGAAGGAAAGCAGCTCGCCATCTCGACATCGCGGTTCACGGCGTTGGTAATTCCGCCGATATCGACCATCCGGCTGCGCACGGCAGAGCGCGTCGGTGAGTTCTACAGCGCGGGCGGATGTGTGATCGCCATGGGCCGGCTTCCGTTCATTTCCGTGGAGAACGGCCGGAACGACCCGCAGTTGCAGTCGCAGTGGGAAGGGATGTTCGACACGCTGCCCACGCTTCAGCCCTTCACCCTGCGCTCCAACGCCAACGGCGGCAAGGCTTATTTCGTTTCGGGATCTGTGGATGATGTGGTAGCACTCTTGTCGGGTGGCGTCGGCGACTTCGAGATTGTGAGCGGGCCGAGCGAACACCTCTGCTTCCTGCATAAGAAGAAGGAGGGTGCGGACTTCTACTGGATCGTGAACGATAGCGCGGCCGCGCGTACCAATATCCTGAGCCTGCGCTCGACCGGCAGGCCGGAACGCTGGGACGCGGTCACTGGCCAGCGCTCCCCTGTGTTTTACCAAACACAGCCCCCCGCGACCCTGGTACGGTTGTCGCTCGGTCCCTGGGACGCCACATACATCGTCTTTGACCCCGGCGGGCCGCCTCAAGCCATGGAACTCAATACAACCAACCTCGACGAGTTCCACATCGAGCCAGCCTCGGCTGGCGAAGTGCGGGTGCATGGCAAAGCGCTGACCGGCAAAGATCCCGCCTTCGTCGAGTTGAGCCACGGCCGCGAGCGATACCGCGGCGAATACCGGCCCGCACCAGCCGCGCCACTCGAGATCGCGGGCGATTGGAAGGTGACAGTGGAAGCGCCGGCGATCTCGATACCTTATGCCCAGGTGATGGACGATCCGCTCGATCGGGGCGCGACCGAGTGCTGGTTCGAGCCCGACACCACCCATCGGCCATGGGAACAGGTTTGGCTTTCCCCGATGAACTGCGCGCTGCGCCAGTGGAATGTGTTGGGGCCGTTCCCGAATCCCGGCGACAGCGGTCTCGATCGCGCCTACCCGCCCGAAAAGGAGATCGATTATGACGCTGCCTACGAAGGCGAAGGCCAGCGCCAGATTAGTTGGACTGCCACCGATAGCGCCGAACGCGTTTCGCAAGGTGGAACTGGATGGGATTCGCTGCTGATTCACCTGGCCGGCGGACCGTACGCTCCCGCAAGCAACATTGTCGATTACGCGAAAGCCGTGAAGGCGGGATGGCCACCCAACGGCGCATTCTTCGCCCAAACCAACCTCTACGTCCCGGAAGCGCGCGAGGCTATGGTCGTTCTCGCCACTGGCAATCCGTGCGCGGCATGGATAAACGGCCGGCAGGTCTTTTCGCGTTGGTTGCGCCCGCTTTACTTCGAGCTCGCCGACGGTTTCGCGTTCCGAATCCCGGTCGAGCTAAAAGCGGGATGGAACAGCCTGCTCTCGAAATTCCTGCATGATCCTGAAAACGGCCGGTCTGGCCAGTTCACTTGCCGCGTGGAGCAGCCCAAGGGCGGATCGGTGCCAGGTCTGGTGGCGGCCTCGCGCCGGCTCTCCGGCGATTGGCAGCAGGGCTCGCGCGGTTTTCGCTGGCTCCGAATCCCTGTGCCGGCGGTGGCCAATGCGCTGCGCGTACCGGCCCTCAAGGGCTCATGGTCAATTTGGATCGACGCGAAACCGGCGCAAGCGGCGTCCGAAATCCCGCTTCCGCAGGGTGCCCGCCTCGTCACCATGCGCATTCGAGGAGACGAGGTTCTGGATCGACCCTTCGAGTTTCAGACCGCGCCCACTTCCCTGCCCTTAGGGACTTGGACGGTTCCTGGCCTGGAGCATTTCTCGGGACGCATGACCTATGAAAAAACCGTTGACGTCCCGGCTGGCCTGCTGGCGGAGCAGGTGCTGCTCGATTGCGGGCAGATAGGGGTCGCGGCGGAAGCATGGGTGAACGGTGAGCCGGTGGGATCTCGTCCCTGGGAGCCTTTCGTATTCGAGGTCGGCCGCCGTTTGCATCCAGGCCGCAACGATCTAAAGGTGCGCGTTGCCAACACCGAAGCCAACGCCCGTGCCGTGGGAACCTCATCGGACATCCTGAAGAATATCGACCTCAATGGCTGGCTGGGACCGGCACAATTGGTTCCATATTTTGAACGTAGCATCGCCTGCGTCCGCGTCTGAGACGGCCCGATTCCCGAATGACATCGCGCCAACGCCGTTTCACCCCAGCCGGACACATACCCACTCAGCCCAAGCTGAACCTGAAGTCTTTCCTCTGGCTCGCGTGTGCCTTCGGCCGGTTTTGGGTCACACATCGCCCAACGCCCCGTCCACATTGAAAACAAATGCCCAAGCCCAATCGGTCAACCGGATTCCCGTCGCCTCCGTGGTACGCTGATACCGGGAAGAGCGTCGCTCGCCTCGATCTTTGGAATCCGCATACCGATCGGTGCGCGCCCTTACCGCCCGGCCATCAAGTTTCGCCGCAGCACCGCCGACGCCGCCAGCGCCCCGCCCGCCAGCGCGCCGGTGACTCCCGGCACGCCCGCATCGGCGCCCGTCAGGTACAGGTTGCGGACCGTCGTTCGCGGACTCAGCGCGCGCGCCCGGAAGCGTTCCGGCGTGCAAGCGGGTCCATAAACCTGGCCCTGGAGATAGTTGGCGAACTGGCGTGTCGAGAGCGGCGTCGACAGCTCGCAGTATTCGATTTTCCCGCGCACCGCCGGCACTTGCCGCTCCAGTTCCTTGCGCAGGCGCGCGGCCAGGCTCTGCTTGAACGCGTCGTAATCCGGGCCGCGCCGCTTCCACCGCGTGTCCGCCCAGCGCTCGAACCAGCCGTACGGCGCTACGGTCACCACCTCGATGGTGGCCCGTCCAGGGTGCCGTTGCGCGAAATCCGGGTCCTTGGCCGAAGGGAACGAAATGAACAGGCCCGGAAAAGGTTGCTCGGGATCGGCCGTGTAGCGCGCCAGGTTCCCGTCGTGATCCGCGCTGGGATAGATCCACAGGTTGGTGTCGCCAAATTCCGGCTCTCCGGGATCGCGCCGCAGCCCCACATAGAGGCACAGATGACCTATCGAATTCGGAATCCGTTCGATCTCTTCGAGCGCTTGGGCGCGCCCCGGCGCATCCGGGGGCAACAGCCTGGCGTACGTGTTCCAGGCGCCCGCGTCGCTAAGGATCAGCGGCGCCCTCAACTCGCGGTCATCCGCCATGCGTACGCCCACCGCACGGTCGCGCGCATCCAGCAGGATTTGCTCCACCTCCGCGCCCACCAGGATCTGCCCGCCCGCGCGTTCGATCGCCGGCGCGATACTGGCGGCGATGCGCGACGCGCCGCCCACCGGATAAAACGCGCCTTCCAGGTAATGGTCGGCGATGGTCGCGTGCATGCCGAAGCTGCTCTGGCCCGGCGGCAGGCCGTAGTCGCCCCATTGCCCGGTCAGCACCGCGATGAGTTCGCGATTGCCCGTGAGGCGCGCCAGTGTTTCGCCAGTCGTCCGCCGGGCGAAGTTGAGGAATCGCCGGCGCAGCAGCGGTCCCGCCACGCGCGCCAGCGCCGCGGGCAGCGCCTTCTCGGCGAAGAACAATCTGCTGGCGCGCGCCGCATCGCGCACCTCGGTCAGGTACCGGCCGATGGCCGCGCCGTCCCGCGGGAAGTACTCCCGCATGCGCTGGGCGAAGCGCTCCGCTCCACTCACGAAATCGTAGCAACGGTCCCCGATCCTTATGCGGTCGTAGACCTCCGGCATGGCGTTCCATTGCAGGCGCCCTTCGGTGATCTCGTCGAACAGCGCGCGCATGGGGGCGCCCGCGCCCATCTGCCCAATGTAGTGGACGCCTACATCCCACTCGTATCCGGGGCGGTGGAAGACGTGCGTGAATCCGCCCGCCGTGTAGTGCCGCTCCAGTACCAGCACGCGTTTTCCGGCGCGCTGCGCCAGCAGTGCCGCCGACGCCAGGCCGCCGATGCCCGAGCCGATCGCGATGGCGTCGAAATCGCCCTCCGGCGGATGCTGCTTGTAGGAAAGCCCGGCGTTTCCCGGGATCGTGTCGCGGTCCAGAGTTGATGTTGACATCAGCAACATTGTACACCGGAGAAGTTGCTGCTGTCAACATTATTTGGTACAGTAAGATTGTGCCCCCCGCCCGGCCCTATCATCACGGAAACCTGAAGGAAGCCCTGCTCGAGGCGGCCGTCCAGTTGATCGCCGAAACCGGCCCGCGCGGCTTCACCCTGCGCGAGGCGGCCCGCCGCGCCGGCGTCTCGCACAACGCTCCCTACCGCCATTTCCGCGACCGGGACGATCTGCTGGCGGCCGTGGCTACGGATGGCTTCGACCGTCTCACCCGCGCCATGGCCCGCGCCGGTCCTAGGACCAGCCCGATCAATCGCCTGCGCCGCAGCGGCCTTGCCTACGTGGATTTCGCCCTGCGCTGGCCGCAGCACTTCGCCGCCATGTTCGATGCGCCGCGCGATCAGGCCGCCTATCCCGAGTGCGCGGCCGCCGCCCAGCGCTGCTTCCAGACGTTGCTCGGTTTCGTGCGCGACTGCCAGGCCGCCAACCAACTGCCCGCCGGCGATCCCGAGCACCTGGCTTACCAAGCCTGGTCTCTGGTGCATGGCATAGCCAAGCTGGCCAACGCCGGCCAACTCCCTTGGCGCTCCAAAGCCGGAGTATTGCGCTTCGTGGGCCAGGCTCTAAGCCGGGGCGCCCCCTGGACCAGTCCTCCCAGACCGGCTTCCTCCTGATACCCTAGCGATTATATGAACCCCACAGCGCTAATCACCGGCGCATCCGGCGGCATCGGCGAGCAACTCGCGCGCCTCTTCGCGGCCCATCGGTACGATCTCGTTCTGGTGGCCCGTAGCGCGGACAAACTGCAATCGCTGAGCGCCGAACTCGCCCGCGCGCACGGCATCCAGGCGCGCTCGCTGGCCGCCGACCTGGCCCACCCCGACGCGCCGTCCGAACTCTTCCAGGCGCTCCAGGGCGTCGCCATCGACGTGCTGGTAAACAACGCGGGCTTCGGCGCCCGCGGCCCGTATGCCGAACTCGATTACCAGGTGGAGGCTCGCATGATCCAGGTGAATGTCGCCGCCCTGGCGCATCTTACCCGCCTGTTTCTGCCGGGCATGCTCGCGCGGCGCAACGGCAAGATCCTGAATGTAGCTTCTACCGCCGCCTACGTGCCCGGCCCGTTCATGGCCGTGTACTACGCATCCAAGGCCTTCGTGCTCTCGTTTTCCGAGGCCCTTGCCGAAGAGGTGCAAGGCTCCGGGGTAACCGTGACCGCGTTGATTCCGGGCCCCACCGAAACCAACTTCGCGGCCACCGCCGGCACCCAGGATTCGCGCCTCTTCCGCACCGCAAGCGTGATGAGCGCCGCCGCCGTCGCGCGCGTCGGATTCGACGGCCTGATGGCGGGCAAGCGCGTGGCCATCGCCGGCGCCAGCAACCGGCTCACCGTGTTTTCGACGCGCCTGGCCCCACGCACCATGCTCGCCAAAATCACTAGCAGGTTAAATAGCTAACCGCAGGCTGGCGGTGCCGGCTCCAAATTCGGATACAATAAAGGACAGCGTTGCATGTGCGCCCGTAGCTCAGCTGGATAGAGCGTTTGCCTCCGGAGCAAAAGGTCGGTGGTTCGAATCCACTCGGGCGTACCAGACTCTAAAAGACTTACGGAATCAGCTTCCAGCCATACCCCATCAGAACCCATCAGAATGAATGATATATTCGCTTGAAAACACCCCTTTCGGCCTGATCCGCGGCATCCCCAGGATTCGCAGGTTCCGGCTGCCGCTTCGCTCCAATTGGCGAGGTGAAGGGCCAATTGATGGGGTGGTAGGCAGTCAATTCACCACCGGGTTGCTTGGCAGGCCGAAGCCGAGTGTACGTTCGAATTTATCTGCCGCCAACTTCACATCGGCCGGGATCGACTTTTGATAGATTCTCTGCTACACGGCGCGGTCGGCGTGCCGCAGTTGCTTCTGAGTGCTTTTGGCATCCCCGGAAGCGCTGCCGAATAGTGTGCCGCAGGTCCTCCGCAGACACCTGAAATCCACATCGGTCTTTTGGATTGGATTGCCCTTCGGATCGCGCTTGCCGGTTTCGATCATCCCAACTTCGGCGCGAATGGCCGCAGGCTGAAGGATGCGATTCCGGTAGTTGTTCGGGTTCAGAAATCCCGGCCTTCCATGGGTGGTCTGGAAGAGCCAATCACTGCGCTGCCCTGGATTGTCCTGCAGCCAGCTCGTGAGTTCGACCTTCACTTCGCCAGGGATGTAGGGACGTCATTGCGGCGTAGGGCAAACAGTTCCTCGGGCCGCAAGCCCAACTGAATGCGGATGCGGACAATAAGGTGATCTCTCCCTTTAAGGCGGATAATAAACGCTGACATTCGTCCACACACAGATACCGTTCGCATACTTGCTTCTTGCTTTTCGCCCGCAGATCTACGGTGGGATTGTTGACCAGATCTTCTGCCTGAGCGCGTGCTTCCAGATTGCCCGTATATGTCGTAGGAGCTTCTTAACAAGCGACTGGGATGCGCCTGCCTTGACAAAGTCGTTGATCCAAGTCTTCAGCTCGACTTCCGTGAGACCCACAATAGGTCGGTTGCCAATCGCGCCCGTGGCAATGTGGTGAAGCACAACACTGCGGGCCACCGGGATGCGCCGCGGTCCCCAATTGGGCTCGGATCATCGAATCGGCCCCATTTTTTTCAATCGATCAGAGCGGGCCGGAGATTGGTGTTGTGAACAGGGTTCGGATTCGTCCAAGATCCCAAACGCAACCCTCTTCATAACCGAAAAAGGGGAATTTCGGAGAGAATTTGCTATGCGGCTGGTGGATTGAGCACCGCCTCTCGCTGGACGAAGGAATTGCTTACATTAGGCTCCCGAGACAGCGTCGTTCGCGTCTACAAATTATTCAATTCCGTGAATGTGAATCACAGATGTAGCTGCGGGTACCGCTGCGACCCAAGATGCACGCTTTGTAACTCCCTTTCGTCATTAGAAAAGAATCTCGCTTGTTGGTGGAAGGAAAACTGCTGTCGAGGCATTCCGTAGCAGCCGGGCACTTTGCGGCCAACGCGGCGTCCAATCATTAGCCGCCGTTCGCGTAGCGTTTACGCAGGATGGAGAGGAGATCACCATGAGATCGAAGAGGATACGTGTGCTTGTAACCGGCATAGCAGCCATCGCCATAGGCTTCTGTGCCGAGACCATCTCTCGGGAGAAGACCCCGTCTAAGAATGACCCCGTAGCCATCGCGGTCGCGAAAGGCGAGGAATGGCTGGTATCGGTGCAGGGGAAAGACGGAGGCTGGGGACAGGATGGAGGCGAAACATCCTACGTGCGCCAGGGGGAGAGACTGGAATCAACCGGCAATGACGTTGCTAACACCGCCGTGGCTGCCGAGGCGCTGCTCCACACCGGCAACACGCCAAACGCCGGCCCATACCGGGAATCGGTGCAGCGAGCCGTGCGGTTTATTTTGGCGCATGTGGATAAGAGTCCGGTGGAAGGGCTCGCGGTGACGGATGTGATGGGTACGCAGATCCAGCGCAAGTTGGGACCGTACATCGACACGTTCCTCACCTCCAAACTGCTGGCCGAACTCGATGGCCAGATGGGCAACGCGCAAGCCAATCTGCGCGTGCGGCGGAGCCTGGAGAAGTGTGTCGCGAAGATCGAGAAAAATCAGCTCAAAGACGGAAGCTGGAATGTGGCCGGCGGGTGGGCGCCTATCCTGGGCACTTCCCTGGCGTCGCAGAGCCTGTATGCAGCCCAGGCCAAAGGCGTGGCGGTAGCGCAAATGACGATGGCCAAAGTGGACACGTACACGCTGGCGAGTGCTGCGCCGGCGGGTGTGGTAGGTTCTGGAGCTGGTATCGGAGCCGGTTCCGGAGGCGGTGTCGGAGCTGGTGCAGGCGCAGGCGCCGCCACCGAGATCGTTTCCCGTAATTCTGCGCGGAGCTTTGCAGTTGGCGGTCTCTCATCGCGCACAGAGGTTTCGGCAGTATCCGCCGGCGTCCCGCTCTACAAACGCGCGCAGGAAATGGAGCAGCTCAGCCGCACCGAGGCCGACCGGAAGAAAAATGCGCCAGCGATCAATTCCATCGAGAAGGAGCTTTCCGATCAGCGCTTTGTGGCCGGCTTTGGATCTGTTGGCGGCGAGGAATTCTTCTCCTATCTGAACATCAGCGACAGCCTGCACCGCGCCGGCGGTGAGCCATGGCACAAATGGAATCAAGAGATGACCGCCAGGCTATTGACCATGCAGAACGAGGATGGCACCTGGGCCGGGCACCATTGCATCACAGGCCGGGTGGCAGTAACCAGCGCGGCGATCCTGATGCTGATGGTGGATCGCGAGCCAGCCGCTCCAGTTGCCAGCGCGAACAGAAAGTGATGGCGGCGCGATATTGGATTGCGCTGTTGCTACTGGCGCAAACTGGCTGCGTCCGGACCCCGCAGCCAGCCGTCGCCAGGGCCGCGGCATACCTGTGGCAGCAGCAGGCCGCTGACGGCGGATGGCACAGCCACACTTACGGCCTGCTGCGATCCGGACAGTCGCTCACGCCGTTCGTACTGGAGGCGCTACTCCAAGTGCCGGAGCGGGTCTACCCGCTGCCGCGCGCGAAAGTTGGCCGGGCCATCGCGTTCATCCGGGATCACACACGACCTGATGGTGCGCTCGGAGTGAGCGACCCCGGCATCCCAGACTACCCCAATTACGCGACGGCTCTTGCTGTGAGCGCTCTCTGCCGGGCACGGGGCGCGAGGTGGGAAGAGCAGGTTCGGCCCATGGTCGCATACCTGCGGGTCCAGCAATTCACGGAACAGAACGGCTGGGACCGCCAGGACCAGGTGTACGGGGCGTGGGGCATGGGCGGCGAACGGCGCACCAAGCCGGGTACGGGGCACGTGGACCTGTCCATGACGCGGCATGTTCTCGATGCGCTACGCGCTGCCGGAGTGCCGGATTCCGACTCGGTTTTCGAGTGCGCGCGGGTGTTCGTGGAGCGCTGTCAGAACTACGAACCGCGAGGCCATGACAATGGCGACGGCGGCTTCTTCTTCTCAACCACCGAATTTGACACCAACAAAGCCGGACACGACGGCACGCATTTCCGCAGCTACGGCACCACGACCGCCGATGGCATTCTTGCGCTGCTCGCGCTTGGCCGGCCGTCAAGCGATCCACGGGTCGTGGCGGCTGCACGCTGGTTGAAGAGCCATCACCGGAACATTGACGTTCCCGGTTTCGTGGGTCCAGCGTACCAGCGCTGGCCTCGCGGTCTGGCTTTCTACTACTCGGCCGCGAGCAGTCAGGCGTTTCGCGCGCTACACGTGGATGCTGGCACGCAGGTGGTGGATACCTTGCGGCGGACCCAGCGGGCCGATGGCTCCTGGGCAAACACGGAAAATCTAGTCAAGGAAGATGATCCTCTGATCGCGTCGGCCTTTGCCGTGCGCGCCCTGATCGCGCAGCCTTGAGGGCGTCTGTCGATGGCCGCGAATCGCTGGGGATGGCGCACCTGATCGGTTCGCTGGCGAGGGGCAGGAGGCGGCGGTTGGGGCCGCGGACGGCAACCCGCTCGACGAGATCACCGCGGGTCCGACGAGTGGTGTTCGTGATGAAGCACGGAAGGGTGTATGAGGACGCACCGCGAGCCCGTTAGAAGGGGTGCGGAAGCGCCGGGCACTATTGCTCTGACCGCTATGATATAACATTGTGCTGTTGCGGCCCGTTTGCAGTTGCCATGTGTCTAGTCCGGCCCAATTCCTTTCTGGTGGGTGCCCCCAAGGCCGGGACCACCTCGCTCTACCACTACTTGCGCCAACATCCTCAGATCTACATGAGTCCAATCAAGGAGCCGAACTACTTCGCCTCGGAAATTCGCATCGAGAACGTCTGTGAAGGGCTGCGCGACCGTGCCAGGCGCGACTTGGAAGCGCTTCACGAGTATTTGAGCGGCCCCATGTCCGAACTGCGTTTCGGCGGGATGATTTCGGAATGGGACGACTACTTGAAGCTGTTTCAGCACGCGCGAGCCGCACGGGCGGTTGGGGAGGCCAGCGTCTGTTACCTGTGGTCGCGGACGGCTGCCGCCAACATCTTTGCCAAGGCTCCGGACGCCAGGATCATCGCGGTTTTGCGCAATCCTGTGGATCGGGCCTTCTCCGACTACTGGCACGCCGTAAATGCGGGAGTAACCCGGATGTCTTTTCACCATGCCATCGAAACCAGCCTGCACCGCGAGAGCGACCAGTTCGACGTCTTTTATCCGTTTCTGGACTTCGGGCTTTACTACGAACAGGTCCGGCGTTATCTCGACGTATTCGGTCGAAACCGGGTCCGCGTCTATCTCTTCGAGGACGAATACCGGAAAAGGCCGCAACAAATGCTGGCGGAGATCTTCGACTTTCTCGGTCTGGACCGACGCTTCACGCCGGATATGTCCAAGAGACGCCTGGAAGCGCAGGTCCCCCAATCGCTCGCGCTGAACTATCTCCTGAAGAGACATGGCCTGTGGGAACGCTTGAAGTCGCTTTGTCCCGAGTTTCTCCGCCCGCCGCTGAAGGCTCTCTTGTTCAAACGCGGCGGATCGGCGACCATGGACACCGGCGACCGGGAGTATCTGGTCGCCTATTATCGGGAGGACATCGGAAAGCTGGCGGAGTTGCTGGGGCGGGACCTGTCTTGCTGGCTTCGTTAGCGCCGGCCCACAGGTGCGGCATCCCACGCCATGGTCGTCGGGGCGCAGAATGGGAGTAGCGCCGACTGCGAGCGCGAGGTGGCCACGATGATCGACTCGGTCCTCAACCTGCTTTTCCGCTGTCCACACAAACACCTCACTCGGCCCGTCACCCCGATCACCCGGGACGGCAAGCCGCATGGGGACACCTACGTTGTCTGCCTGGCCTGCGGCAAGCAGTTCTTATACGACTTGCAGGAGATGCGCATTGGCAAGCCGCTGCCAAGTTCGGCGGACTTCGGTGTGCTGCCACCCGGAATGCCTGGTCCGCGCAAATCGAAGATCAAGCTGGCGTTGGGCATAGGTGTGCCACTGGGCATTGTGATTGGGTCCGTACTATCATCGAGGCGCAAATACGCGAGCAAGCAACCGGAAAGCGAAAAGAACAAGCGAGCCAAACCCGGCTCCAACCAGGCCAGCTAAACTGGTTGTCGTTGGCTATCTCCAAGATGATCCCTGCGCCCCGGGCGGAACTCCGCGCTCCCTTCGACGCCCCGCACTGGCTGTTCGAGCTGAAGTATGACGGCTTCCGCGCGCTGGCCTATCTGGAACGCGGCACCGGCCGCCTGGTCTCGCGCAAGAGCAACGTTTGCCAAGTCCCTCCTGGCGTTCTGCCAGTCGCTCGGTGCGTGCCTGAATGCCAGCGACGCCGTGCTGGACGGCGAGATCGTATGCCTTGGCCCGGCCGGCAAGCCGCAGTTCTCCGATCTCATGCGCCGCCGAACGGAGGTGCCGGGCCGACGTCTTCGGTTCGGTAGCGCTCGCCGAATCGTATCCATTCGGTTAATCAGGCACCCGGAGCCTTCACCCAGAGCCTTAACAGTCTGGTAGACTAGCGCACAGTCCCGTTCGGTCAGGAGGACTGTCCGCCATGGCAGGCACCGCAGAAGCGCTCGGCGTCGAGCATGTGTTCGTCTTGATGTTGGAGAACCGCTCGTTCGACCATTTACTTGGATTCTCCGGTGTCACCGGCACAGACTTTGAAACCGGCGCACCAACCAAAATCAATGGGCTAGGCGGCGAATCGAATAGCTTTAACGGCCAGAAGTACACCGTTTCGCCCGGCGCGGATTACCAGATGCCGACCGATCCAGGCCACGAATTCCCTGACGTATTGCACCAACTCTGCGGGCCAGCCGCCACCTACCAGTCCGGCGGGCCCTATCCGACGGTTGACAACAGCGGCTATGTGGCTTCATACATGGCAAGCGGTGGCAAAGACCCTGGCGAGGTCATGAAGTGCTATCGCCCGGAGCAACTTCCGGTGCTGAACGCCCTTGCCAGCGAGTTCGTGGTATGCGACAACTGGCACGCCTCGATGCCGGGGCCGACCTGGCCGAACCGCATGTTCGTCCATGCGGCATCGTCTGCTGGACTGGACCACAGCCCACGGACCGATGAAATCGTTGAATGGGAAGCGGTGGATGGAATTCTCTTCAAGAATGGGACGGTCTTCGATTCCCTGCAAAGGAATGGGATCACACGGTGCATTTACGGTGGCGATGACTTCCCTATGGTTGCCGCCCTGAAGGGTATCCACCTCGACGACATCCGGCACTACAGTCTCTTCGCGACCGATCTAGCGCAAGCCAGCTATCCGTACCGTTACATCTTCATCGAACCGAGTTATGACGTCTTGAACGACTATAAGGCAGGCAACTCGCAGCATCCACTGGCCGATGTGACCCAGGGCGAAGCCTTGATTAAGGCAACCTACGAAGCGATCCGCAACTCCGCCGTTTGGCCAACGAGTCTTTTCGTTATCGCGTGGGATGAGCACGGCGGCTTCTTCGATCACGGTACGCCGCCGGAAGCTCCAGCACCGGGCGACACGGCTCCCAGCGCGAAATACAATCAATACGGCTTCACGTTTGAGCGGTATGGCCCGCGCGTGCCGGCTATCGTGATCTCGCCGCTCGTCCCGAAAAACCTTATCGACCACCGTCTCTTCGACCACTGTTCCATTCCGGCCACATTGGAATCGCTCTTTGGCTTCGGTCCCTTGACGGCGCGCGATGCCAACGCCAACCACTTGGATTCCCTGGTGTCGCTGACGGTGCCGAGACAGGACGCCCCAAAGACGCTACCGGCGCCGGTCGGTGGCGGAACCGCGTTATCCTCTGTCCAAGTGGCGGCCACGCCAGTCTCGGCCACACGGGTCTCGCGCCCCGACGAAACGGTTAACGGCGGGAATCTTCCAGCAGTCGTCCATGCGGCGATGCAGCAGGATTTGTCCGTCACCCCCGACCAACGCCCGGCCATCGTAAGCCGGGTTGCATCCATACAGACGCGCGCGGACGCTATGCAGTACCTTGCCGAAGTGCAAAAGAAGCTGGCGCTGCAACGCACTTTTGGCGTGGTTCGACCGCCGGGATTCTAAACCGACTAAGCGAACAGTAGGCGAACCATGTTCCCTTCTTTCCATGGCCCTCCGCTCCTGCCTGGTCTCTTGCCGCGACCTCGCCGGCACGCTTCTCCTCTATTTCCCGCCGTTGATTCCTTAATTAACATGGCGGCGACCAGTTGCCATGTCGGTCCCGGCGTGTCCCGCCACGGTGCCGGAACGCTGATCATGCAATAATGCCGCGTGTCGGGATCGAAGCTGAAGAATCCGGCGTGCCGCCGTATCAGCCCCTTCCGCTCGTCCGCCGTGGCGACCCCGGCTTCCAGCCGGCACTCCGCCGGGATCTCGGCGATGTCCACGAGTCCTGCAGGCGTCACGAAATAAACTCGTTGGAATAGCGCATCCCGATGCGCCGCTTCAGCGGGTGCTTCAGTTCCGCCAGGAAGTCCGACCGGGAAATCTTGACCTCGTGGCAGACGCGCTTCACGCCCGTGTGTGGGAGGGCGTTCAGGTGTGCTAACTACGTTTTGATCGCCCCCCGGTTGATATCAAGGCTGCGGCACTCAGGGAACTGGCGAGCGCCAGCCCCGCCGCCACCCACAGAACCCTGCGATAGCCGGCAACAAATGCTTCCTCAATCGCTTGCCGCCCGCGCGCATCGCTCGTCTCGGCGGCGGCCAGCTTGGATCTTTGGGCCCCGATTGCCTCCCGCACCGCGGGCGCCAGGGCGAGACTGTCCAGACGTCGCTCCAGATCACTCTGGAAAACGCCGGTAAGCACCGCTCCGAAAACGGCCACTGCCAGCAGGCCGGCGACGCGCGAGACAGCATTGTTGATCCCCGAGGCCGCTCCCGCATAGCTTTGCTCCACAGCGTTCATTACGGTCGTGGTCAGCGGGGCCACGCTGATGGCCATGCCGAGGCCCAACGTCAGCACTGCGGGGAAGAACGTGGTCCAGTAGGGACCGCCGATACCTGGCCTCGCAAACAACGCGAATCCGGCGGCTGCGATCAACGGACCCACCACCAGCGGAGTCTTAGCGCCGTATCGGTCGAGAAGGCCGCCGGACCAGCGCGACAGCAAGAACATCAGCAAGATGAAGGGAAGCAGGGCGGCGCCCGCTTCCGTCGCCGAATAGCCTTGCACCTGAATCAAATTCAGCGGGAAAAAGAAGAGCACGCCGCTCAACGCGGCGTAGAGAAAGAAGGTGAGCAGATTGGCTCCGCTGAAGTCCCTGGAACGGAACAGATGGAGCGGAACCATCGGCGACGATGAGCGCGCCTCCCAATACAACAGCGCAATCAGGACGACGGCGCCCGCACCGTCGGCGACCGGCACTGATTCGATCAGACCAAAAACGATTCCACCGAAGCCGAGCGCAGCTAACAGGCCCCCCAGCCAGTCGAACTGCTGACCTTGAGTACCGGCTCTGCTTTCCGGGACTTTCCACAGAGATAGCCACAGGGCGGCAAGCCCCAGCGGGAGATTGATGAAAAACACCCACCTCCACGAACCGTGCTCAGTGAACCATCCACCCAGCACGGGACCGATCGCCGCGGTGATCGACGTGAAGCCAGACCACGTCCCGATAGCGCGACCGCGCTCCTTCTGGGAAAAACTAGCGCTGATCAGAGCCAGGCTGCCGGGGACAAGCAGCGCGCCGCCTATTCCTTGGAGGCCCCTGGCAATAATAAGCTGGCGAATGTTGGGCGCCAGTCCGCACCATGTCGAGGCTACGGAGAAGAGCACGACGCCTGCGGCGAAGACTTTCCGGCGGCCGTACAGGTCGCCTAAAGATCCACCAATGAGGAGCAGGGCCGCCAGGAAGAGGGCGTAAGATTCCACAACCCACTGAACGTCCGCCAGCGTCGCATGCAGGGCCGATTGCAGCGCCGGCAGCGCCACGTTCACGACCGTGCCGTCAATGAAGGCCATGCTCGAACCGAGGATGGTTGCTGCCAGAATCCAGGGGCCGTCCTTTGTTACCAACTGCTCGCAGGAACCGGCGAGCATCGCGCCTTCGTCGCAAGGAGGTCTGCCGATGGTGGCCATAGTCCATTCTCCACCCGGACTTGACGGCGCAAGCCGCATCGTTAGGCTGATCTGTATTCGCAGGACAGTCACTCGGGCGAAAGAACAGCCTGTCCATGGATGTGATTCGGCTCGAAACGGACCTGTCTGCATCGGGGATGGTACGCAAACGTGAGGCGTGGCTGGGCTGGCGGTGCGAGTGCCTCTCCTCCAGCTCCCGGCGTTGATTGCGCAGCATCGCAGCTACCAGTTGCCAGGCGGGCGGGCGTCTCGCGACAGAAGTGCCGAGAGCCAGGCCCCGAGAACGGCGAGTAGCGCCGGGTGAGGAAAGGGGCAGGCGCGTCTAATGAAACAGTCCGCGACCGGTATCATGGTGATTGTAATTCACATCATGACCCCTTTTTCCGTCCTGGATCTTTCGCCCATCCTGCAGGGCAGCGACGCCGCGCAGTCCTTTCGCAACACTGTTGATCTCGCGCAGCATGCCGAGAGATTGGGCTACCGCCGTTACTGGCTGGCCGAGCACCACAACATGCCTGGGATCGCCAGCGCCGCCACTGCTGTTTTGATCGCGCGCGTCGCGGCCGCCACCTCTACCATCCGCGTCGGCGCTGGCGGCATCATGCTGCCGAATCATGCCCCACTGGTGATCGCGGAACAGTTTGGCACCCTGGAGTCGCTATTCCCTGGCCGGATCGATTTGGGCTTAGGACGCGCACCCGGCACCGATCAGCTGACGGCCAGAGCGCTCCGGCGCAACCTGTCATCCGATGCCGATCAATTTCCCCAGGACGTCGTTGAATTGATGCACTACTTTCAAACCGCAGAAACAGGGCGAAGAGTTCATGCGGTTCCAGGAGAGGGATTGAACGTGCCCGTCTGGATTCTGGGGTCCAGCCTATTTGGGGCCACGCTCGCCGCGGAATTAGGTTTGCCTTTCGCGTTCGCTTCTCATTTCGCTCCGTCCCAGATGGTGGCCGCGCTCGCGATCTATCGGGAACATTTTCAGCCATCCGCGCAGTTGGATCGCCCTTACGCCATGTTGGGGTTTAACGTTATCGCGGCTGACACGGATGAAGAAGCGCGTATCCTCGCCTCGTCTGTGCAGCAGGCGTTTGTGAATTCGCGCACCGGGCGGCCAGCGCGTCTTCAGCCCCCAATACCGGACTACGAGCAGGGCCTCATGCCACATGAGCGCGGCATTATCGAGCAAGTGCTGAATTGCTCGGCAATTGGTTCTCCTCGGACTGTTCGCGAGGGGCTGGAAGCTTTTATCGCTCGGACGGGAGCGGATGAGCTGATGATCACCTCTCACATATTCAGCCACTCGGCGCGGTTGCGGTCGTATGCGATCACGGCGGAAGTCCAGGATGCCATGAGTTGAGCCTCGCGTTCCGGCGTCATCCCCTGTCCAGGCTATGAGGGTTTTTGGGCATTCGGCGGTTAGGCGTGAAGCTGACCTCATTCGGTGGTTAGAATGTTTTCAGGGACGGGCGCCTGGTTGATCCCGGTAAATCCATGATGGGAATCAGGGCCTGCTTGCACGCGCGCTCAGTCCAAGCATGCGTTGCCGAACCGAGGCCCGAACGGTGAAGATTGCGACCTTCAACATCAACAACATCAACAAGCGTCTGGAGAATCTGTTGGCCTGGCTAGACCAAAGTGCGCCGGATGTCGTTTGCCTCCAGGAACTGAAGGCTGCGCAGGAGGCATTTCCCGTGGATTCCCTTCGCGCCCTCGGCTACGAGGCCGTGTGGCGGGGCGAGCGTTCCTGGAATGGCGTGGCCATCTTGGCGCGAGATCAAGCTCCAGTGCTGGTCCGTTCCAGCCTGCCCGGTAACCCGGAGGACTCCCAGGCGCGGTACATCGAGGCGGCAGTGAACGGGGTCTTGATCGCTTCCATCTATCTGCCGAATGGAAATCCTCAGCCTGGGCCGAAGTTCCAATACAAGCTTGCGTGGTTTGAACGCCTCATCGCCCACGCCGCCGGCCTCCTTGCGGCCGGCGTGCCGGTCGTATTGGCGGGCGATTACAATGTGGTGCCGGTGCCGCAGGACATCTATCCAACGCGCTCCTTAGATGACAACGCGCTCATCCAACCGGAAAGCCGCGAGGCCTTTGCCCGAATGCTGGCTCAAGGCTGGACCGATGCTCTGCGGCGATTGTACCCAAATGGGCCGCTCTGGACATTCTGGGATTACAAGCGCGAGCGGTGGGCAGCCGACAAGGGCATGCGGCTCGATCATTTCCTTCTCTCGCCGGTGGTGGCGGAGCGGCTGGTTGACGGCGGTGTAGACCGACGTGTGCGGGGCGAAGAAAATGCGAGTGACCATGCTCCCGCGTGGATCGTGCTGGATGTTTGATGTTGCACTTACCTCCGTTACCGGTGTGGGAGTCGCCGCACCTCAGGCAGCGTTTCCACGGCAGCGTTTCCGGCCCGCAGTTCGCGGAAGAAAAGCCACTCGGAGCGGGAGGCCTGCATCGAGCTCCACGATTTTGAGGCGGACGGCGGCGACGAACACACAAGGGTCGCTGTTAGACATGTTTCATATTGTTGACGAGCGTATCACCTTGCGCCTGCGAGGTAATCGCCCGGCATTCGGCGACAGGTCAAGGGAGAACTTCAAAGACCACACCGTCGCCGTCCGGACCGCCGAAAGCGGCCGTGCCGTACAGATTGCCCGCCGCATCCCTCACCAGCCCGGTGAGCGGACCAATGCCGCGGGCGCCGTTGCCAAAATGGGCCGGAATGGTCTCCGTATAGCCGCCGCCAGCGGGTATCAGCTCATAGACTGTCCCGCAGCCATCAGTGCAGCCGGTGACGGTACCGCCGCCATTCATGGTCGTGCCATAGACATCTCCGGCCGCATCCAGGATCGCGCCGCCATACGGGCGTATTCCGTCCTGGCCGCTCCTGAAGGTGTGGATTACGCTTTCCGTCCAATCGCCGCCCGGGCCAGGCGTGAGTTTGAAGACAACGCCATCGCCTTCATGATCGCCGCCGCCGACGGTTGTACCATAGAGGTTGCCTTCGCCATCGAAGACCAGGCCGGAATACGGACTGCACCCATCGGCCGCGCATTTGAAGCTGTATAGCACGCTCTCCTGCCAGCCGGCGGACGCGGACGCCAGCTTAAAAACCGTGCCTCCGCCGTTGGGCGCCGCGCCGCCATAGAATGTGGTGCCGTAAAGACTGCCTGCCGCATCGAAGATCAGCCCGGATTCGGGGTTCCAGCCGTCGCTGTGATTGTTGGTGAAATTGTGCAGGACGGTTTCCTGCCATTCGCCACTGGCAGTGGGCGTCAGTTCGAAGACCGTACCGCAGCCGGTTGCCGGTCCCGCGCCGCAGCCGGTGCCGGTGCCTCCTCCGGCGGTTGTACCGTACAAATTGCCCGCCCCGTCGAAGACCAAGCCGCCTTGCAGATCGCCACCGTCATGGCCGCCATCCAAGGCGCCATTGAAGTTATGGAGTACGGTTTCAGTCCAACTGCCGTCCCCGTTAGGAGAGAGCTTGAACACCGTGCCGGATGCTCTGCGCGCACTTTGGCCGCCGCTATAGGTAGTGCCATATAGATTGCCCTGCGCATCGAGGATCAAGGGAGCCTGCGGGTTCTGCCCGTCAATCAAGGGGCCCTGAAAGCTATGTATGACACGCTCGGTGAAGCCTCCGGTTCCGTCGGGCGTCAGTTGAAATATAGTGCCGCAGCCGTTGAGGCATGCTATCCCGGTGCCTCCCGCATAAGTCGTGCCGTAGAGATGGCCGGCGCCATCGAAGATCAAGTTGGACTCCGGCGCGGCGCCGTCCGGGTTACCGCCGAACGCATGCAGCACCTTCAGTGTGGCACCTGGGCAGACGCCGTGCAGAAGCAGCACAGCCGCGCAGGCCGTAATCATCCGCTGCATCGATTCACCTCGCGAAGAAAAGTATCGCACCGGATTGCAGGCGCGAGAAGGCCTTCGACAGAGAGTTCACAATCATTTTACAAGATCGACAGACGCCCTTCCGCCCGCTCATGCGAGCCTCTCGGGCCCAGTTGTGCCGTCCTTTGATTGTGCCCAGCGCAGAACGAACAGCCCGGTTTATCGAACCGATGCTCCTGCTGCGCACCGATAAGTTGCCCGAGGGCGACGGCTGGCGGTACGAGGTCAAGTTCGACGGCTATCGGGCGTTGGCGATCAAGACCGGCGGACAGGTCCGGCTCCGGTCCCGCAACGACAAGGACTTCACTAAACGCTATCCCGGCGTTGTGGCAGCACTGAAGGAGTTGCCGGATGAAACTGTAATCGACGGAGAGGTGGTGGCGCTCGACGCTGGCGGTAACCCGGTTTTCAGCCTGCTGCAAAACGGTGCCACCGATGTGCAGTTCTATTCGTTCGACGTATTGATCCTGTCGGGCAGAGACGTGACCGGCGAGCCGGGTGCTATGCTCTCCGGTGCTGGACGCGAGCCTGTCGGACCTGATCCAATCCATGAGGGCGCAGGGCCTCGAAGACCTGGTGGCCAAACGCGCCAGCAGCCGCTACGAATCGGGGCAGCGTTCGGGCGCGTGGATGAAGATGCGGGTCAACCGCTCCCAGGAATTCATCATCGGCGGCTCTCGGGCACGTTGTGGACGGTAAGCTTGTCTACGTCGCGCGGACACGGAGCGGATTCACGCCGGCCTTGCGCGCGGAATTGCTGCGCAAGATGAAGCCGCTGGAGATCGAGGTGTGCCCGTTCTGCAACTTGCCGGAGAAGCGGCCGGGGCGATGGGGCGAAGGGCTGACGTCGGACAAGATGATGGAGTACCATGGCTCCGGCCGGAATTGAAAGCGCGGACCGAGTTCCTGGAGTGGACCGAAGGCAAGCACTTGAGGCACAGCAGGTTTGTTGGGATGACCGACACTAATCGAGTGACGAGTCGCTGATGCTAGAATCAAATCGCGGCCAGACTGACTAAAATACGGTCGCAGCACGGTGTTCTGGGGAGGACACCAATATGCCAAAGGTAGACAACACTATCCTGGAGATGGCCATCATCGGGTATCAAAGCGAACTGGGCAGGATTTCCGCGAAGATAGCCGATATCAAAGCGCAACTTGGGCAACGCGGTCCGGGCCGGCCAAAGGCCGTAGCCATGGCTGCGACCGCAACGGATCACGCGGCTCCAGCGAAGCGCCGCACGATCAGTAAGGCGGGCCGCGCCAGGATCGCCGCCGCGCAGAGAGCCAGATGGGCGGCGCAGAAAAAGCAGCAGGCGCAACCCGTAAGATCGGCGAAGCCCAAGAAGCGGAAGATGTCGACGGCGGGGTTGAAGGCGATCAGGGAAGCCACAAAGAAGCGCTGGGAGGCTTACCGAAAGGCCAAACAGGCTGGGGCTTGAGTTGACACCCGGAGCCTCACGCCACCACCTCTTCATAGCGGTGTCGCCACGTGATTTCTCCGGCCGATTGAAACACATTCAGCGCTTGTTCATACAGGTCTCGGGGGATTTCAATACCTCCATCCCAACAGCCCAAGGCCTGATAGCTTCGGATGGCGAGCGTTAGAACTTCAGGAGCGATGAGAGGAAAGAACGACGCTTCGGCGGCGGCGACTTCCTCGGCGGACGCTGTTCGGACCCACTCTTTGGCACGTTCGTACGCTTTGAGGAAGGCGCGGTAAGCCTCGGTCTTTTGGAATCCACGACCGCAGCAGAGGCTGCTGAACGCTACCGCCGGCATCGATGCTCCGACCGAGACTACCGTCTCGCCGCAAACAACCGGAGCTTGCAGGTGAACGTAATCCGCTGTGCCTGCGCCGAATGCTGCTTCCATCTTTTCGGGTGTCCCGGCGTCGATAACCTTGATCTTCTTCCAGTCGGCTCCGTTGTGCCGGGCCGCATACTTCAACATGACCAACGGCTGAAGCCCATGGTCCGCAAGTAGGGTTTTGCCCTCAAGCTTGTTCCAGTCGAATGCGGGTTCTGGTTGTCGGCCGAACAGGAAGAAACCATCACGCTGGTTGATCTGGGCGAAATGCACGGGGAGAGGTTCGACCCCGCGTTCCCTCGGTTTCCAATTGGATGACACAGCCGATTGCACAATATCGACTGCGCCGTCGCGGATCAGAGCGTAAGTACGCTGATCGGCTCCCAGCACGCTGTAGGTGACTTCGCGACCTTCGTCTCGGAGGAACCGAATGCAACAGAGAAGCGGGCTGTAGAATGCGGAGTGGCGCGAGGCCATGATGCGAATGGGCATGCCCTACTATACATATCGCAAAGGCTGCGTCTGGGTCCACTACCCGTTGCGGTTTGCAGCAATCAACCTAGTTCGATGGCGACCAATTCAAGACGGTTCGCCAGGACGCGCAGGAAACGTAAATCCGGGATAGAGTAGTGGGGTGACTCGATATGCGGCACTGCTCCTGCTGTCCGCCGCCGGTCTCGCCCAGACGGATTGGCCTTCCTATGGGAATGACCCGGGGGCGATGCGGTACTCCTCGTCGCGCCAGATCAATACGGGCAACGTGGAGCGGCTAAAGGCAGTGTGGACGTTCCGCATGGGAAAGCCGGGATCCGAGGCCGTGCCGATCATGGTGGCCGGGGTGATGTATGTGACGGGTCCGGACGGCGTTTACGCGCTCGTGCCGGAGACGGGCCAGTTGCTTTGGAAATACGACGCGGCGCCTGTGGCTCTCCGCGGTCTGGCGTATTGGCCGGGAGCTGGCAGCTTGCATCCGCGCGTGTTCACCGGGAATGGCCTCTTCCTGCTCGCGCTGGACGTGACCACCGGAAAGTCAGCGCCCGGATTTGGCAATGAGGGCCGGGTAGACCTCAGGAAAGGTGTGCTGGGGGATCTAAAGGATGGGAGATACGCGCTGCAGTCGCCACCCGCGGTGTTCGGGGATATTGTGATTACGGGATGCAGTAATGGGGAGGGATCGCCCAGCGCCGGTGCGTACGGGGATATTCGGGGCTGGGACGCGAAAACCGGCAAGCTGCTATGGACGTTTCACACGGTGGCGCAGCCGGGGGAGCCTGGATCGGAAACGTGGCCTGCTGGTGGCTGGAAGAATCGATCGGGGACCAATGTGTGGGGGTTCTTTACAATCGATGTGAAGCGCGGAATGGTGTACGCGCCTCTGGGATCACCGACCTCCGACTTTTATGGCGCGGATCGAGTTGGAGACGGCCTGTACGGGAACTCGCTGGTGGCCCTGGATGCTCGGACGGGTGTCAGAAAGTGGCACCAGCAGTTGGTCCACCATGATCTTTGGGATTATGACTTGGCCGCTCCGCCGGCGTTGTTTGATATCCGCCGCGGCGGGCGAGTCATTCCGGCGGTCGCCGAGATCACTAAGATGGGTTTGCTGTTCGTGTTCGACCGCGTGACGGGGGAGCCGGTATACGGGATGGAAGAACGGTCGGTGCCCCAAACGGCGGTGCCGGGGGAAGTGACTTCGAAGACGCAGCCGTTTCCCGTGAAGCCCGCACCGCTGGCGAAGAACACGTTCCGCCTGGAGGACATGTACGACCGCTCTCCGGAACACGCCCAGTTTTGCCGGGAGCTGTTTGAATCGAATCGAATGAAAATCGGCGCGCCGTACACACCGCTGCCGGTCGAAGGCAACGCGTTGTTCTTTCCGAGTACGCTTGGCGGCGGGAATTGGGGTGGCGTGTCAGTTGATCCTTCGCTGGGATTGCTGTTTGTGAACGTGATGAACGTGGGACAGTGGGGGCACCTGGAGAAGCGGGGTTCAGATTACATGCGGACTTCGGCCTACGGGCCGTATGCGCGGTTCTGGGATCGAGAGACCCGCATACCGTGCCAGAATCCGCCGTTTGGAGAACTGGTCGCAGTCGATTTGGCTTCGGGCGACATAGCGTGGCGGTCGGTGTTGGGCAGGATCGAGGCGCTGGAAGCGATAGGGGTGCGAGATACAGGAACACTGAACCTGGGCGGTAGCATCGCGACAGCGGGCGGGCTCGTGTTTATCGGGGCCACCAACGATTCCCGCTTCCGGGCTTTTGATTCGCGGACCGGGAAGCTGGTTTGGGAAGCGAAGTTGGAGGCGAGTGGGCACACCAGCCCGATTACCTACATGGGGCGAGACGAGCGGCAGTACGTGGCACTGATGGCAGCGGGGGGCGGCGGGTTCCTCGGCGGCGGGGTCAGCAATAGTTTAGTTGCATTTGCGCTGCCCAACGTTGACCGAAAGCCGTTGCCGGTTTCGGTCACGAAAGCTGTGGCCGCTGGCGCTGCGGCGAGGCTCGGGTTGCCAAAAGTCGGTGGGTTCATGCCTGTGGCGCTACCAGCAGGCGGAGCTCAGGCATTGGTTGAGAAGACTTGCGGGGCAGGTTGTCATTCGATAGAAGTGGTGACCAGCCAGCGGATGAGCGGCACGGAATGGAATGCGGTGGTCGAAACCATGGTGGCTCGCGGAGCGCAGGCATCTGACGCCGAGGTGAAGCTGATCGTAGAGTATCTGGCGAAGACGCTGGGGCACGAAGAAGCACAGCAATGAACCTTTCGACACCAGTTCATATGAAATCTACGAACTTCTGCCTCCTGTTCTCGCTGCTCAACAGCCGGCACAAGATCCGCTGCTCCGGTGGATGGACCAGATCGCCCAGCGGCAACTGCAAAGGCGGGAAACCGCTATTGCCGGAATCCACAACGTCGCGGACGCGGAACGTAGAAAGCAATGGGTCCGCCAAACGCTGCTGTCCGTGATCGGTGGTTTGCCCGACTATAACGGCCCGCTGAACCCCAGAATTACTGGCCTTCTCCAACGTGAGAACTATGCGATCGAGAAAGTAATCTTCGAAAGCCTGCCGAGCTTTTATGTCACCGCCAATCTCTACCGACCCAGCCTAAGCGGTCGCTATCCTGGCGTTCTTTTGCAGGCCGGCCACACGCAAGAGGGCAAGCCGGAAGGGCAGCGACTCGCGGCCAATCTGGCTTTGAAAGGTTTCGTGGTACTGGCTTTTGATCCCGTGGGACAAGGCGAAAGAGAGCAGACCTACGACCGGCGACTGGACCGACCGTTGGCAGGATGGTCCGTCCCCGAGCACATCCAGGCTGGCGCGCAGAACATTCTCATTGGCGAGAGCGTGGCCCGCTACTTTATTTGGGATGCCAAACGGGCCCTCGACTATCTGGTCAGCCGGCCCGAAGTGGACCCCGACCGGCTGGGGGCTGTGGGGTGCTCGGGAGGCGGAGCGCTGACTACGTTTATTGGCGCTCTGGACCCGCGCGTGAAGGCAGTTGCGCCGGCCTGCTTTGTCAATTCGTATCGGCTTTTGTTTGCAGGCCCCAACCCCGATTCGGAAATGAGCCCTCCGCAGCTTCTTTCGAGCGGGCTGGATATGGCCGATTATATCGAGTTGTCTGCTCCGACTCCGTGGTTAATCCTGGCGACCGAAGGCGACTATTTCACGCCCGCCGGGGCCAAACTGGTCTACGAGGAAGCCCGCCGCTGGTTTGGCCTCTACGACGTTGCGGATAAGCTGCGCTTTTTTGTCGGACCGGGTCCGCATGGCACACCACTCGAAACTCGGGAAGCTATCTATGACTGGATGCTCCGCTGGCTGAAGGACGATCAGGGGGATTTTCATGAGCAGCCCGTGAAGCTCTATACCAATGCCGAACTCCTGGTGACGGCAAGCGGCCATGTTGACGACGAACCGGGCAGCCGGAAACTCTATCAGTTGATCTCGGATGAGTTTCACGCCAAGATGCGGCAAGGAACCATGCCTGAACTGCTAGCCGAACTGCGCAGGCTGAGAATTCCTTCGGAGGGCACACCGCCCGTGGTGAGGGTGGCGGATGAATCGAGCGGACCGGAGTGGCTGCGTCAGCACATTCGCTTCGAGAGCGAGCCAGGGGTTGAGATTGGCGGGAAGCTTTACATCCCTGATTCAAGTGGGCGAAGACCGGCTGTACTGCTGGTGGCGGATAAGACCAGCAGCTATTGGATTCCATCCACGGACTCGTTGGCGGAAACGATCGCCAAGACAGGGCGAGTTGTTCTCGAACTGGAACCGCGCGACTCTCCAGGCGAAGGGGAACGGCCATTTGTGGGGAATTGGCTAACCAACGCGCGGGCCGACCAAATAGGCCTCAATCTACCGGCCATGCGAGCGCACGACATTTTGCGTGGGATTGACCTTCTAGCTGCTCGCGATGACGTAGATCCGTCGTCGATCCGAGCGGTCGCCCGTGGCATCAAGGGAATCTGGCTCCTGCTAGCGGCGGCGGCCGATACCCGAATCGGCAAGGTCTGGCTCGATCGCACACCGTATAGTCTGCGGGCCGCCCTGGAAAACTCCATGAATACCGACCTGTTTGATGCCGTGATTCCGGGCTTTGCGCTTCATTGGGACTTGAACGATCTCATGAAGGCTATGGGAGATCGGCCGGCTCTCTGGACGGACCCGGCGAACTGGATGGGGCATCCTGTCTCTCTTGGTCCCCAATTTCGCTATCGGACGGTCATCGGCGATACGACGGATCTACACGACGAAGAGGACACCGCCTTCCTCAGGGATTTCATCCGGTAGGCGTACCTTGGAGGCCGCTTGAATCGACGAACCTGGCTGCGAAGGGGGCTTGCTGCTGGAGCCGGAACAGTGCTTGGGGCCTGGGGCTTCAATGAGGTCTCGCCAGCCTTGTTTCCGGAGCGGCCAGTATGGGACATCAATCGAAGTCTCTGGATGCGGTTTCAACCTCCGCACAATCCGCCTCTGACCACCGATCTTGAAGTGGACGTGGCGGTCATCGGAGCTGGTTATACGGGCCTCTCCGCGGCGTATCACATCCGGCAGGCGGCGCCCCGCAAGCGCGTGGCGGTTTTTGAGGCACGTGGCGTAGGGAACGGGGCATCCGGCCGGAATGGAGGAATGCTGCTGCCGAATGTGGCCAACGAGTATCTACATCTGGGCTCGCCTCCTGACGTACACAAACGGGTCTACGATCTAACGGTCGCGAGCATGAAGAGTCTGATAGCGCTTACGGCGGCATCCAGAATCGGGGGAGCAGTGGAAGCCGTAGGCGCATTGCAAACATTTGAAACCCAGGAAGAGGCTGAACACGGGCGAGCGTATACTGAGAGCGTTCGCGGGCTGGGAATACCCGTGAAGTACCTTGATCGTGGGCAAACAGCAAAGGTCATTGGCACGCGCGCATACACGGCATCTGTATATGAACCGAACGCCGGACACGTCCACCCGATCAAACTGGTGCATGTCCTAAAACTGGCGGCGGAGGCGACCGGCGTCATGATTTACGAAGACAGCCCGGTCCTTAAAGTGGAAGAGGGACCGATGCACCGACTCCACATGGCAGGAGGGCAAACCGTGAAGGCCAGATCGCTGGTGCTTGCGACAAACGCCTTCACTTCCAAACTGGGCTATTTTCGCAATGCGATCGCGCCGGTTTATAACTATGTCGCTGCCACACGCCCGCTGAGCGATGGAGAACTGGCTTCGATCGGGTGGCGAAGCAGGATGCCCTTCAATGACTCGCGAACGTTGGTCTATTATCTGGGGCTGACGCCGGATAATCGGATTCACATCGGAGGCGGATCAGCGGCGTATGCCTGGAATGACGGTGTTGCAGGGAGGCCGGATCCGAAGGCTGTTGACCTCTTGCGCAACGAACTGGCCAGGTTGTATCCAGCTTTGCGGGGCATCGAATTCGAGGCAGCGTGGAACGGAATGGTCGATATGACGCTGGATTGGGCGCCATTGGTCGGGGTCACCGGGAAACAGCAGAATGTTTACTATGGGTTGGGATATTGCGGTCACGGCGTGAACCTGACGTTTCTTTTTGGCAGAATTATCGCGGACCTGGAGACTGGCCGGCAACAGCCATGGCGCGAGTTTTCGTTCGTCAATCGGAAGCCGCCATATGTCCCGAACGAACCTTTCCGGTGGATTGGGATTCAGGCGGAGACTGCGTATGATGGCCTCATGGGCGAGTAGCTGGGGTTCTCAGTCCCGAGCCGGCCAGCGGCATTGTGCGCAAGTCGCAGGCGGTGCATCTGGAGATCCTGGGAACGACGCCAGAACCGGTAGCCATGTACGCCGGGCTGGAGTGCGGTGTGATCGGCTCGAAGCATCCGGGCATGCAGATGATCGTTCGGGCCGCATATCGTGGAAGTGCATACCGGATCAACAAGTATCCTCGGGCGCTCCCGTAGTTCCTAAGATCCCAAAGCTATGCTGCATTTCCCGTCCCGCCCAGCTCCGGCCGCGGCGGGCTCTTCTGCTTCTGGACGTGGTCGTTTCGCGCGCTGCAGCTCGCGCCAGTCTACCAGGAAGCTAGCCGGATTGTCGCGCTCGTGCGATTCTTCGGCTTCCGCGTGGTGGCCCGCATGGTGTTCCAAGCGCAGTTGAATAAAGGCGAAAGCGTCGAGCGTTTCGGCAATGCGCGGATCGTCCTGCCCAAGTTGGGATCGATGGATCTCCAGCGATCTCCCGCAAACAGCCTCCGCCTTCAGCCCCAAACAGGCACGCCTGGTTGAGCAGGATCGCGACCCTCTCAAGCGGCGCCGGGTGTTGGTCGCAAGTGTCCGGTGGTAATTCATACACCTTGCGTCGCCAGCGTGCCGGAAAGCGCGTTGGCCGGATCCAGCGCGGACTGAAGACGCCTCGGCCTCCGCATAACGTCCCTGGGACTAAATGGGCAGTTCCTCACGACCCTGCGCCATCCGGTTGGATGACCAGCCACGTCAGGCCGCGAGCCTGTACTTTCACCGGCACTTCGACGCGGTAGGCGCGGTCCAGAACATAGCGCCGCGGTCTTCCATCCCGCTCGCGGATCGACGCCGCCTCCGTGAGGCCGGTGTAATACAACGGCAGCGTGATGCTCTTCCGCACCTCCCGGTCGAGTGGGTTGTAGACCACGGCGAATCCCTTCTCGGGCAATCGCGGATTGACGTGCAGCATCACGTCCAGGTCGCGTCCGTCCGGCCGGCGCACGTGAATGATATCGGAATCGAGAATACCGCGGTGGAGCTTATAGAAATCCACCCAGCGCTTGACCAGAGCCTTGGTCTGGTCGGAGTCGTAGAGGCGCGGCCCGCGGTAGCAGGCTTGCACGCCGGAAGCGAAGTTCTGCGCCAGGTGCGCGCCGTAAGCATCGAGATGTTCGCGCAAAGGCTCCAGCGTGGCGGCCTCGCCGCCGCCGTGATATTGTACCAGCGGCACAAACATCCATCCCATGCTGGGCGCCTTCTCCCACGTCCCGTCGAAAATGTTCTGGCGCCCCAGCAGAATCTGCCGCTCCCGGGGAAGCGACCAGTTCACTTCGCGATAGCCCATCCCTGTCTTGTTAGAGCCCTCCAGAAAATACCAGTCCGGCACGTTGAGGTATACACCGCGCGCGCGGCACCATCCGTACAGCTCCGTAATCTTTTTCCATTGCGCCCATTGAGAATCGTCCAGACCGCGATGTCCGGGGTGCGTGGTGGACGCGCACACATCTCCGGGATACGAGCCGTCATGCTCCAGCACCGAGATCCCGGTCTTCTCGATGAAAGACATTACCTTGCGGAAGTACTGATCGCCCCACCGGCTCCCAAGACACGGCGAATCGCCAAAGATCGCACCCCCCGGCTTGCCTGTCGCTGGGTTGATCGCGTCGTCCTCGGCGTCGATCTTGCGGCTTGCCAGCAGAGAGTACCCGCCCAGTTCCACGCCCTTGCTCTTGCCGTAGTCCACGAGTTCTTTGATCTGCGCGAGGTAAGCCGGGTCTTCCTTCTCGAGGCTGAAGCCGCTGCCAAAACTCATGATGACCATCTCGAATCCCACGGCGGCGCATTGGTCGATGGCCCCTCGCACGGATTCCGGATCGGCGCTGCGGACGTGCATCAGGATAGGGTTCTCGGTAATCCACGGCGCCAGCGCGCGATACATGCGCCGCACCGCCAGCCCGCGGCGCTCCCGCTCCGTGTTGTCGTGAATCAACTCGAAGATACGGAACGTTTCGAAGGCGCCGCCGGGCTGCACAACTTGCGCCGGTCCCAGCGCCGGCCTAGCCTCCAGCAGCACGCGCGCATCTAGACGGTAGTTCACCTGTGTCGTGTATTGCTTATCGGGAACCCAGTTGGCGACCTTGTTGTCCCCGCTTCCCGGATGGGTGGCGACGAAAGAGTAGTCGCTCTCGACCTGAATGTACGGGTTCTCCGCGGCGCCGGCCGCCTCCACCTGCGATTCGTATTCCACCGCGGCCAGAATCTCGCTCGTAAACGTGTTGACTGTGACGGGGCGTTCGCTGCCATTGCGAATCTCCAGCCACTTCGCCAGTAGCGGGATGCCGTCGTACATCTCGTAGTGCACCAGAACGGCGATGCCTTTGCGGTCCGCGTGTTCAAAACGGAGAACCAGCGAGATGCCGGGTGGGGGCCACGGAAGGTCATCGGAACGGCGCACCCGCTTCCATTCGAGCCTTGCCTTCGTTTTCCCGACCTCAAAGCTGGTGAAGCGGAAGGCCGCGGGATCGGCGGTCATCCCGTCGAGCCATTCGGAGCGAAGATAGGCGTAATCCGGCTGGCCCAGGAGACCGCCCACGTTGTACCGATGGCCGTCCAGCATGATGGCGGCTTCGGGCTTGACCCCGCGCAGAAGTGCCGCTCCGCTGTTCAGGTTGTCAAAGGCCACCGAGGCCGCGTCGGGCACCAGCCGCCACACTCGCCGGATCAGCCCGTTTGACATCTGGATTTCATTCGCATGCGCGCCACGGCAGAGGCTGGTCTGCGAAGCAATTCCGGATACCAGCCAGTCGGACTTGGGGCTTTCGGCATTCGCCGGGCAGACCGGAAGTTCGTCCGTCTTGGTGGCCGACAGCGGCACCGACAGGCACAGGATCCAAAGGTAGCGCTTCATCTTCTTCCGAACCCTTTGAAAATAGCATGCCCCAAACACCGGTAAAAGCGTGGGGCAGGCTGATGCGGCCACCGCGGCGCGAGCACCCAAACGCCGGCATCCGTAAGTGATCTGCACGAGGTCGGCCAGCGAACGGCCTACCGTTGCCGTATGCCCCCGTCATCTAAGCAGAGCCGTTATTACCATGAGGGGCACGGCTGGCGCTCCGGCACTGCCATCGCGGGTCGCTAACCCTTGTGCAGCGCCCTCGCATCGTGTTCAACGTCCTGAACAGTGCTCAATCGTTGGCCTCTTTTCAGGGGATCATCTATGGCCGGTTTTGGGTGCTCACCGAGGGAAAGCCGGAGTTGTGCTAGCTTCGTAGGTCGAGCATCTTCGCCAAACATGAGGAGGGCGCCCTCGATGTTTTCGAGACGGGACTTGGGAAGAATGGCTTTTTTGCCTGTGTCCACAATGCTGGCCAAAAAAATTGATTCCGCCTTCCACGGCGTGCAGTTTGGGCTCCAGAGTTACATATTCAGCGGCATCGGCTTGCCGCATGAGGGCATCCTCGACCTTGTGATCCAGTCCATGGTCGAATGCGGTCTGGGCGAATGCGACCTGTTCGCGCCGCTGGTCGAGCCTGCTCTCTTGTGGGAGCGCATACGGGCCGGCGCTCCTGCGCGACCCGGAGAGCAAGTTACGGCGCAAGCCGCCGCCGCGAGAGCCCAGGCGCGCGAAGAGCTCGCCAAATGGCGCATGACCGTGTCGCTCGACCATTTCCGAGCCATCCGAAACAAGTTCGACGCCGCCGGAATCGCCATCCACGGTCTTAGCGCATTCCCCGGCTCCACGGCAGAGGAACTTAACCGGACCTTCGATATCGCCGAAATTCTGGGCGCCCGCATCGTCACCCTCGGCGTCACATTTCCGGCGGCGAAACTGGTGGCGCCAGTGGCCGAAAAGCGGGACTTCATCGTTGGCATCCAGGGACAACCAGATCTGAGCATTACCGATCCGGATGTTATCTCCAAGCCGGGCCAGTATGACAATGCGCTGTCACTTTCCAGAAGTTATCGGATCAGCTTCGATATCGGCGACGCCACCGGTGGCGGCTATGACTCGCTCGCGTTCGTCAAGGATCGCCTTGATCGCATCGCCGTGATCTATCTCAAGGACCG
>Ga0181535_10001286_pt1 | contig 33336 bp, 26 predicted proteins | sample PEATcosm2014_Bin_44_FD_119774 | JGI IMG/M metagenome (GOLD analysis project Ga0181535, IMG submission 119774) | Peatland microbial communities from MTU Mesocosm Facility, Houghton, MI, USA - PEATcosm2014_Bin17_30_metaG | ecosystem: Environmental > Terrestrial > Soil > Wetlands > Peat | place... | reverse complement strand
GGCCGGCCAGAAGTTCGACGTGCCGAATGTCCGTGATACCCCCCTTATCCATTACCTGATCTACCATACGGCTCTTGCCGGGCGACCTGGCGCCGGTCCGGCGCTGGCGATATCGCTGGTCCTGGTGGCGGTCGTTTGCATCTTTACTGGACTTTGCTACGCCGAATTGGCTTCCATGATCCCCATCGCCGGTTCGGCCTACACCTATACCTATGCCACCATGGGTGAGCTCACCGCCTGGATTATCGGCTGGGATCTGATTCTGGAATATGCCTTCAGCAACATGAGCGTGAGTGTGGGTTTCGCCGCGCACATCGTGGATTTGCTGGATTGGTTTGGTCTGCACCCACCTCTGAAGTGGATTTCACCGGCTTACCTGCCAACTGGTTTACAAGACTTGGCGGGCAACGATCTTTATCCAACCGGATGGCATTTCGGATTCAACGTACCTGCCTTTCTGGTAGTGATGATCCTCACTGTGATCCTGGTGCGCGGCATTCGGGAGTCGGCGCGCGCCAACAACATCATGGTGCTGGTAAAGATTGCGGCCATCCTGGTGTTTGTTTTCGCGGCGGCCAGCTTTATCAAGCCGCACTACTGGCACCCGTTCATGCCCAATGGATGGACCGGAGTGCTGACCGGCGGATCGATCATCTTTTTCACATACATCGGTTTCGACTCGGTATCGACGGCGGCCGAGGAGTGCAAGAATCCGCAACGCGATTTGCCCATCGGCATCCTGGCTACGCTGCTGGCCTGTACCCTGCTTTACGGCGCAGTGGCGATTGTCCTCAGCGGCATTGTGCCCTGGCAGTCCGTGATGGGCGACGCGGCACCGGTTGTGAATGCGTTGAAGAGGCTTTCAATGTTGCCTGGCGGCGCATCGCTGGTCTGGATTCGACTTTTTGTGCTGATTGGCGCGATCCTGGGCATGGTCTCTTCGATCCTGGTGTTTCAGCTTGGACAGGCGCGGGTCTGGTTCGCCATGTCTCGCGACGGGCTGTTGCCGGCCATCTTCGGACGAATTCATGCTCAGTTTCGCACTCCCGCGGTGGCCACATGGGTGGCCGGCTTTGTGGTGGGCATCCCTGCCGGCTTGCTCGATATCGGGACGGTCTCAAACCTGTCCAACATCGGCACCCTGTTCGCATTTGTGCTGGTCTCCATCGGTGTGCTCATCCTGCGCTATCGCGAGCCGGAACGCTACCGCGGATTTCGCACTCCTTTGGGACCGCTTTTCCCTGTCCTGAGCATCGTCTTCTGCATCGTCCTCATGATGGGACTTGAAGTGATTACATGGATCCGGTTCTTCTCCTGGCTGGCAATTGGCCTGGTCATCTACTACTTCTACAGCCGCCACCGGTCAGAGTTCGCCAAGCAGCGGTAGGGTTCAGTCATGACAGACATTGAAGGCTTCATAAAACGGCTGCCGAAGGCCGAGTTGCATCTGCACCTCGAAGGCACCATTCTGCCCGCCACGCTGGTGGAGTTGAGCGCTCGCCACGATGCGCATCCCATGAAGCTGCGCGAGGCCAAATCTCACTACCAGTTCGACGACTTCACCAGCTTCATCGAGGGATTCAAGGCCGTAACCCGCCGCCTGGTCGATCCTGAAGACTATGAGCTTGTGGCGTGGCACATGATGCAGCGCCTGGCAAAGCAAGGCGTGGTACACGCCGAGGTCTACATCTCGGTGGGCGTAATTTACATGTGGCGCAACTTCGATCCGCGGGCAGTTGAGCCCATCTTTCTCGCCCTGGAAAAGGCACGCGAACGCGCCGAGCGCGAGTTGAACCTCTCGATTTATTGGATTTTTGACGCGGTGCGGCACTTCACGGTTGAAGAGGCGAAGCGGGTGTTTCGCAAGGCAGCAGAATTGAAGCGGCACTACCCATCGATCATTGGCATTGGCCTGGGAGGGGACGAGCGGCGGACGGGCTCGGAGCCTTTCAGAGCGCTGTATGCCGAGGCGGCGCGTGCCGGTCTTCGTTTGACAAATCACGCGGGCGAAACCACGGGCCCGGAGGCAATCTGGGAGGCTCTCTCCATCGGCTCGGAACGGGTTGGGCACGTTTTTTCGGCCATTCATGATCCGGCTCTTGTTGAGGAGTTGAAGACGCGGAGCATCGTTCTGGAGCTGAATCCGACTTCGAATGTCCGCACCGGCGTTTGCGCCTCGTTTGCCGACCATCCGCTGCGGCGGTATTTTGACGCCGGCCTGATGGTAACGCTGAACTCTGACGATCCTGCCTTTTTCGGTTCAGACGTGGCCAACGAGTACCTGATGGCCCACACGGTGCAGGGTTTTACGCGGGATGAACTGAGGCAGTTGGCGGTCAACTCGATTCGCGGCAGTTTTCTTCCCGAGCAGGCAAAGGCGGAGTGGCTTTCCCGCATCCAATCAGTGGAGTAACCAAAATACCGCGATGTTCACAGGCAGCTCATCGAGGCTAACCAAAACTGAGGTATCATGTTGGTATAGGAGACTGGTCTCGATGTCTACCGAACCCGAAAACCTCACGCAGGAAGATGAACCGAAAGAACGAAGCACGATGCGCGTGATCGGCTGGTTCTCAGTTGGCATGGCTGTTGCCGCCCTCAGCATCTACGTCGGCTACGAGCTTCGCAGCCGCCACAAGTTCAAGAAGCGCACCCCCTACGACTTTTATTCGAACGCCGGCGAGCAACACGCCGGCGAGTTCGGCATGGGGATCTAGCGTTACTCCGTTTTCAAGATTGCAAAATGCCGCCTGAGTGCGGCATTTTGTATTTGGCAGGAGATTCTGATCGCCGCTCCGCTTTGCGCATGCGGCTGAGTTGAACCAGCCTGAAAGATTCCGCAAACAATCCGTCCAGGTTCCCTTCTATTTGATGAACGTCCTATACTGGCCCCGGGGAATTGCGCTGGTTGCAGCGGCGCAAAGAGGAATTGAAGTTTGACACGAGAGGGCCAGACAGTTCAAACCATGCTCGATGGCGCTCTCCTGCACCATCAGAACGGCAGGCTCCTTGAAGCTGAGCAAACCTACAAGCGGATTCTAGCCATCAACCCTGACCATCCGGACTGCTTGCACCTGCTGGGAATGCTCTCCTACCAATCAGGCGACTTGGAGACTGCTGCCAATCTCATTCGCAGGGCGATTTCAATTCACAAAACCGGGGTTTCCTATTACCTCAACCTTGGAACCGTCTTAAGTGCTCAAGGGAAACTCGACGAAGCGGAAACGCTCTACCGGCACGCCCTCACGCTCAAGCCGAACTTGACCGAGGTCCACGTCAATCTGGGCAACGTTCTGCAGGCCCGGGGGCAGTTAGAGGCGAGCGTGGAGTGTTATGAGAAGGCGCTCGCGCTCAGGCCGGATAGTGCCGAGGCCTACAACAACCTGGGAAACGCGCGTCAGGAACAGTGCCAGATGGACGCGGCGATTGCCTGTTATGAAAAGGCATTGGCCATCAAGCCAGACTACGCCGAGGTGTACTACAACCTGGGCAATGCCAGTCGGCTGCGCGGCAACTTGGATGAAGCGGTCAGGTTCTATGAAGCCGCGATCGCAATCAAGCCCGAATATCCAGAAGCTTTTTACAATCTGGGCAACGTTCGCCGTGCCCAGGGCGATGTTGACGATGCATTGCGGCAATTCGCCAAGGCTTTGGCTTTGCGGCCGGAGTATGCGCAAGCCGGCTTTGGCGAGGCGCTTGCCCAACTGCTGCAAGGGAACTTTGCGGTTGGCTGGGACAACTTTGAGCGGCGCTGGCAAACCAATGATCACGACACGCCGAGGAGAGAGTATGCGCAACCCGCATGGACTGGCGAAAAGCTGGCCTCGGGAAACCTGCTGATTTGGGGTGAGCAGGGCGTGGGCGACGAGATCATGTTCGCTGGACTCATTCCGGAGGTGGTTGGTACCGGCAATTCATGCTTTCTGGAATGCAACGCCCGCCTCAAGCCGCTGTTCGCGAGGTCGTTTGAGAGTGTTGCCGCGGTGACTAACTCTGGTTCGGGTGGGCATCAAGAACCTGAGATCACTGCGCATCTGCCCAGTGGCAGCTTGCCGCGATTGTTCCGGCGGTCCAGCGCGGATTTTGCGGCGACGAGGACGCCCTATCTGATTGCCGATTCATCGATACGCGATCAGTTGCTCCAACGTTACGCCGATGGCCGGCGATTGATTGGGATCGCCTGGTACACGAACAACGTGAAGACGGGTACCGAGAGGTCGATTGACCTGTCACGCCTGGCTCCGCTTTTCGACCTGAAAAACCTTCGATGGATCAGCCTGCAATACGGAGATCATGACCTGCTGCGGAGCCGGGCAGAAGCGGCGAATGCGCCGATTTTTGTCGATCGGGCTGTTGACCAGCTTGCAGACATGGATCTATTCGCAGCCCAGATTGCGGCAATGGACCTGGTGATCACTATCGATAACTCCACGGCGCATCTTGCAGGCGCACTCGGCGTTCCAGTCTGGGTGCTGCTTCCCTTCGCGCCCGACTGGCGGTGGCTGCTGGAGCGGGAAGATTGCCCCTGGTATCCGAGCATGAGGCTGTTTCGCCAGCCGCTTCCCGGCGATTGGGAATTCGTTGTGAAGGCTGTGTGTTGTGCTCTCGCCGATGTCGGTGATTATTTCTCTTTACAGGCTGAAACAGACTGATGCATCCGGCACGGGCAAGCAATTCATCGAATGCTCCCGATTTTTGGTAAAAGTCATTATGGTGACCAAAACCGATCGCCCGATGTGGAAGACCCTGTCGGCGTTCGCCATTATCTATTTCGTCTGGGGCTCCACGTTCCTGGCAATTCGCGTCGGCGTTCATGAAGTGCCGCCTCTGCTGTTTGCGGCGATGCGGTTCCTGGTTGCGGGAATTGTTCTTTACTCCTGGATGATGGCGCGGGGCGAACGCACTCCAACAAGACGAGAGTGGATGTCTGCGAGCTTGCTGGCCGCGCTGATCTTTGTGGGCGATTACGGGCTCCTGTTCTGGGCCGAGCAGCGCGTGCCGTCCGGCGTTGCAGCCGTGATGATGGCCACCATTCCAGTGTTCATCGCGCTGTTTGAGATCATCTTGTTGCGCACGCAGCGGTTGACACTTCGGCTCACGCTGGCTCTCCTCATTGGCATTGGAGGGGTCGTGGTGCTGGTGAGCCGGTCGCTGAACCTGGGCGACGCGCCGATCAGCATGGTGGGAGCGATTGCATTGATTTTCGGGTCCATGAGCTGGTCCATCGCATCTGTGCTGACACGTAAACTCCCTCTCCCTGCCTCAAAAGCGATGAGTGCAGGGGCCCAAATGCTGGCTGGTGGAGTGCTTCTGACTGTGACTGCGGCGGGGTTCGGGGAATTTCGAGGATTTCAGGTGGCGAATGTGTCGGGTGGGGCATGGCTTGCGCTGGTCTACCTGATTGTCGCGGGCTCGATCATCGGTTTCACAGCATACGTGTGGCTCATTCACCATGAATCGCCGACCAAGGTGGGAACGTACGCATACGTGAATCCCGTGGTCGCCGTCATTGTGGGGTACTTCCTCGGCGGGGAAGCGCTTGGATTGCGAACGGTTCTGGGGACGGTATTCGTTCTTTGCAGCGTGGTGATGATCACCACGACTCGCGCAAGGAAACCGGGCGAAGTGGTTGCAGCGGAGGAGGCTGTTTAGGTCTCAGGGGTTCAACCATCCCGAATGGGGATAACGCCCTTTTTTCAACCGGCATCCGCGCATCTTCTTTGCTTTACCCTAAGATCTTATGGGTCGCATCCGTATTCTTCCTGATCAGGTTGCCAACCAGATCGCCGCGGGCGAGGTTGTGGACCGGCCCGCGTCGGTTGTGAAGGAACTCCTGGAGAACGCGCTGGACGCTGGCGCAAACCGCATTCGCGTCGAGGTTGAGGCTGGCGGGCGCAAGCTGATCCGCATCAGCGATGACGGCCACGGGATGAATCGCGACGATGCCCTGCTGGCCTTTGAACGCCATGCGACTTCAAAGCTCCGCACGGCAGACGATCTGCTCTCGATTGCAACCTTGGGCTTCAGAGGCGAGGCGCTGCCTTCGATTGCGTCCGTCGCTCGCGTGACGTTGGAGACGGCTACGGGAGACGATCCAGCGGGAACGCGGCTGGAGATAGCCGGGGGCAAGATTCTGCACGTTGACGATGCGGCGCTGCCTCGCGGGACCACGTTAGCCGTTGCCGATCTGTTCTTCAACACCCCGGCGCGCCGCAAATTTCTAAGAGCAGAGAGCACCGAGTTGTCGCATGTGACTGCGCTGGTAACCCACTATGCGCTGGCTCACCCTGAGAAACACTTCGAACTGTTGTCGGCGACGAATACGATTCTTTCGGCGCCGCCAGTGGCGCGTGCGGCGGAGAGAATCTACCAGATATTTGGGAAGGACACGCTCGCCCAGCTTCTGCCGGTTGCCGCGGAAGCGCCACTTGCCCATGGAGGCCTGCCCGAGGCGCCCCCGTGGAAGCGCGACTTGAACGCGCCGCTGCGTGATCCGGGTGTGATGCGGCTCTCTGGCTTTTATTCCAAGCCAGAACTGCAAAAGCTCAACCGAAACTCGATCTACATATTCATTAACAAGCGCCTCATTCGCGACCGCCTGCTGATGCATGCCATCACCGAGGCCTATCGCAACGTGATTCCACCGACAAGCTTCCCGGTGGTTCTGTTGTTTCTTGAAATGCCGCCCGAAGAAGTGGATGTCAACGTCCATCCGGCAAAGACCGAGGTCCGCTTCAGGCAGCAAAGCTTTGTACACGACTTTGTGCGCGACAGCCTGCGAACGGCGTTGATCCAGGCGCGGCCGGCAGCAGGGTTTCTTGCCGCTCATGCCGCCCCAGCCGCCAGCCCGTCGCTGATGCCTCCGCCTAATTCGCCACTGCCGGGACCACCCGATTCCGAGTCTGTTGACTCAGTAACCGGTGTTGATGGATCGAAGACGTTTCAGCTGACTCCCCGGCTGCCTTCTCCCGTTCCAGGGCACCTGCCATTCGACGCAAGGTCGCTGAATTCAGGCGGTTGGGGAGGGCAGGACCCGCAGGCATGGGGCGCGGCTGCTGCAGCGCTCTTTCAGCCAGCGGGTTTTGAGACGATGGAGGGTTGCTCACCCATTTCGTCTGTGCCTGCTGACGTGGGCGCAGCCGAATCGACTGCGCTGGGCACCGCTGAGGTTGAGGCGCAGCAGGCAGCGCGGAACCTGAACCATCTGGGGTCGCTACGCCCCCTGGCCCAGCTGAGAGAGTCGTTCATTCTGGCTGCGGGAGACGATGGGCTCTGGATCATTGATCAGCATGTGGCACACGAACGAGTACTTTTCGAGAAAATTTTACGGGACCGCCAGGTGGAGAGGGTGCAGCGGCAGAGATTACTGATGCCCGTCCTGGTGGAACTGAAGCCCTCGCAGATGGTGGTGTTCGCGCAGGTCGCAGAGGAGCTGGAACGCAATGGGTTTGAGGTGGAACCCTTTGGTCCACAAACACTTGCGGTGAAGGCAGTCCCGGTTGGCCTGGATGGGTCAGCTCTGGAGCGGATGCTTACCGAGGTGATTGAGCAATCCGCGGAGGATTCTGAGCAACCCAAACAAAATGAGGAACTTACAAGTCTACGAACGCGGATTGCGGCATCGATTGCGTGCCATTCTGCAATTAAGGTCAATACCGCTCTTGACCCAATTCGTATGGAATGGTTACTGTTGGAGCTGGCAAAAACCAGCCATCCAACAAGTTGCCCGCATGGACGTCCAATCGCTTTGCTGTATTCTTGGAAGGAGATCCAGCGGGCCTTCCATCGAATCTGAAAGACTTGTAGACTTGGAAGGTGGCGACTCTCCTCTCAGGAGGGGGAAGCCCGGCAAGATAGCCAGCCTGGAAGTGAGGTTTTTCTTTGACAGCAGAGCAATTGGAAGCATCGCGCGCCGAAAGGATGCGTCAGAACGGACACGGGGCACTCACACTGGACGACGCCCGTGTGTGGATTGAGGAGACGGGGCTTTGTCTCTTCCTGCCCAGACGGCAGTTTTCATCGTCGATAGCGCCATCGTTTGTAGAAGCTGTAGCCGGTCATCAGAACTCGACTCCCGATCCCAAGCACATTGCATTAGCTGAAGAATTGCTGGTCCGCCTGGAGACAGACGGCGTAGCAGTGCGGCTGAACTTGCTGGGACAGCCTGGGGAACAACCGGATTTTGTTGTGGCGGCCTGGGTTTTGCCCTACGTGTATGCCCTGAGGGGTGATCGTGACTGGCGCCGCTGCCCGCAGTTGACCGGGTCGCGCCAGGTTTCACAGCTCGCCGTGCAAGCCTACAAACATTTGGAGACCGGGGACACGACATTGTCGGCCTTGACCCGTGCCCTGGGAAGCGGAGTGACCGAAGGCGCCGTTCTGCGCGCCATTACGGAGCTCTGGCAGCAACTTCGCATCATTCCTGTTGTCTCCGCTCCGGGCAAGCCTGCTCAATGGCAGTTGCTGCGTACGCGCTTCCAGAAAGCGATTGCTGAAGGTGCTTCAACCTCACAGGTGACGGCGATTTCAGTGCTTGCTTCGATCTACCTGCAAGCCGTGATCGCGGCCGGCATGGAAGAGGTTGAGCTCTTCCTTGCGCCTCTAACCGCGCGCAGTAAGGTCCGTGAAGTACTTCGCGGGCTGGTGGCCACCCGCCAGGTGCACACCATTTCGATGGGGCACTCGCCGCAGTTCTACGTCGCCGGGACGTTGCCGGAATTCGCCGTGCCTTCCAGCATTTACACCAGCTATTCCAGCTCGTCGATGCCTGCATCGTCTTACTTCCAGCACGCGCGGGAGGTCGAGGAAGAAGCGCCTAGACTGGAGCTGCCAAAGATTGCGGCAGCAGCCGCACCAACCGTCCCGATGGCCCCAGCGGCCGCTGCTCCACCCGTTGTGTCTAAAGAGCGGATTTCATCAGAGGCGCACCTGCCTCAGACCCCGGTCGTGCACAAGGCTACCTCCAACGGGAAGCCCGCGGCAGCCCGGCCGCATTTCAGCCGTCCCGCAACTCACTCGCGAGATCGCAAACCGGCACAATCGGCTTCAAGCAGCCGCACCGCACGTCGCCCAGCTTCTGAGGCACGCCCATCGGCGGCGCGGCCTGCGGGAAAGCGGACAATCGCCGGCTCCCGCCCGGGCGCAGGCGCGCGCTGGAGCGCGAACGGATCGAAGAGCGCGAACGGCAAGCAAAACGGCCTTCGGGCAAGTAATGGCTCCAGCAATGGAGCCCATTCGAACGGAAACGGCAAGCACGCGAGCAACAGCGCATCGAGTTCCAGAACTGCGAAATCCGCTGCTCCAGTGTGGGCCAAGCGCAATGGGCATGCCAATGGCGCCAAGAGCACGGCCAAACCGAAATCGGCTACGCGGAGCGTGGGTTCCACTCGTCAGGATGCGCGTCCCGATGCGCGCCAGGCACGCAACAGCCGCAAGCCGGCGTTGACGGCAGGGGCAAAGGCGGGCAATAGCAAGCGCTACGGCTTTACCGCGCGGCCCAAGGCCAAGTCCAAGGCCAAGCAGGAGACAAAGAAGCGCGCATGAGTGCGGAAGACAGTGCCTTGCACGCTTTAGAGCCTGGCCGAAAAGTCATCGTTGCTATCGACGGCCCTGCAGGAGCGGGAAAGAGCACCATCGCTCGCCACCTGGCCCGGCATTTTGGCCTGCTGAACCTTGAAACAGGTGCGATGTATCGAGCCTTCGCGCTGAAAGCGCTTCGCGCAGGCGTTCCTCTGGATGAAAGCTCCAGCCTGGAACTGCTGGCCGCGGAAACCACCATTCGCCTGGAAGCCAGCAAGATCGACTCCGACAATCCTGAGTCCGGCGCGCCGGAAAACCGCGTCTTCCTCGACGATGAGGATGTGACCGGGCTTATCCGCAACCAGCTTGTGACCGATGCGGCCTCGCGCGTGAGCGTGTATCCAAGGATCCGAGCCTGGATGGTTCGCCTGCAGCAACAACTGGCGGCCGATGGTGGCGTAGTGATGGAAGGGCGCGACATTGGCACGGTGGTTTTTCCCCACGCGGAGGTGAAAATCTTTCTGGATGCTGCTCCGGAAGTGCGAGGAATGCGCCGCTTCGATCAACTGGGGCCAACGCCGCCGGTGCAGGCGGAAGAGGTGATCCGCGACCTGCGTGCCCGCGATTTGCGCGACCGCAACCGCGCCGATTCACCGTTGAAGCCGGCTCCCGACGCGGTTCTTCTGGACTCTACAGAGATGACGCTTAATGAAGCGGTAGAGGCAGCAGAGGGTATCGTCGCGGCAAAACTGAATTTGACCGCTACCCAGGGGTAGAGCCCGGACCCGCCCGCATGCGATAGGCTCATAGATGTATGGAAATCACCTGCACCCGTTGCCATCAGACCGTTCAGGACGAGAACTGCTATTGCCCGAACTGCGGTCTGCCCCGGCTGGTCTACTCGACCGATGGCGCGCAGGGGCTGCCTCAGGCTGAGCGGTGGGACGAGCCAGTGCGGGACGCAGCCACGGTGAACTGGAAAGTTGCCATCCGCGCATCGATCACGCTGGCCATCCCAGCCGGGCTTTTGTGCTCAATGTTCTCGCCACTGAGCATGATTGGTTTTGTCCTGATGGCGGTCGCTGCGGCCTGGACAGTCGCGCTTTATGTGCGCAGCCAGCGGCCGGCGTGGATCACCGTTGGAGCCGGCGCCAGGATTGGGCTGGTGACCGGACTGATGGGAAGCTGGATGTCTGCGGCAACCGCCGGCGTGACTTTGTTTGTGATGCGATTTTTCCAGCACCGGGGCAATTTCTTCGACAGCTTCTGGCTGGATTTTGTGAATCGGCAGTTGACTGAGCAGTGGACAACGATGGGTGTGGATGCACCGACCATCGGATACCTGACTGCAAAATTGCTGTCTCCAGAGGGCAGGGCGGGGTCAATGCTCAGTGCTGTTCTTGTGCTTGCAGCCGGCTTGTTGATCTTTGCGGTTGCCGGGGGTGCTTTGGGGGCGCGGTTGCTTGCCCGCACACGCCGTCCAGAGACCTAAGATGCCGTTCGAGTGCCGCGAATCACGACCACTTCTCCACAACTTGCGCAGGCCGGTGCCCGCTCGTATCATCCTTCGAGAGACAAGGCTTCGACAGACAGGGCATCCAAACACGCAGCGTCCAATCACACGAACCCGGCGATAAGCGCGAAAGAGAGTCCATGAGCGAAAGGGAAGACAAGCCAAGCCTGCGCATCAAGGGCAGGCTGATGTCCGCCTCAGAGGTGGAGCGCACCCTGGTGCGGCTGGCGCACGAGATTGTTGAAAAGAGCAACGGCAGCGAGGACCTGGCCCTGGTGGGGATCAAGCGCCGCGGCGTTCCGCTTGCAGAGCGGCTGGGCAAACTGATCTCAGGGATTGAAAAGCGAACTGTCGATACCGGCATGCTCGACATTCAGTTTTACCGCGACGATCTGTCCACGGCGGGCGTCCGTCCGGTAGTGACGCCTGGAGCAATCGGTTTTGATATTGAAGGCCGCGACGTGGTGCTGTGCGACGATGTGCTCTATACGGGCCGCACCATCCGGGCCGCGCTGGATGCGCTTTTTGACCATGGCAGGCCACGCCGCGTGCAGTTGGCAGTGCTGATTGATCGGGGACATCGGGAACTGCCCATCGAGGCCACTTACGTGGGCAGGCATGTGCCTACCAGCAGTCGCGAGATCATTGAAGTGAAGTTTCGCGAAGTAGACAACGACGAACAAGTGCTGTTGGTCGAGCGGATGGACTAGAAGAGCAGCTTCCAGCCTTTCGCTTTTAGCTCCTAGCTAGAAGCCCGAAGCTAGAGGCTAGAAGCTGAGACACGAATGAACTCTGCAGCAACACCGACCCGCCGCCAGCTTCATCCTCCGCCCGTGCCCGCCTCCCCGTTCCCATATAATCCCGGATCGCTGCTGTCGGCGTCGGATCTGAGCCTGGAGGAAGTGAGCCGCATCCTCAACCGGGCTACGATTCTTGAGAACGCTGATCCGCTCGTGCGGGATCGCATTTTGGCGAAGCGGCGGTTGGCGCTGCTGTTCTACGAATCATCTACGCGAACCAGAACAAGCTTTGAGCTGGCGGCCAAGGGCTTGGGGGCCGATACCACTCTGGTATCAAGCCTTTCATCGAGCATTGAAAAAGGTGAAAGCCTGAAGGATACCGGCTTGACGCTGCGGGCTCTTGGAGCCGAGGCAATCATCCTGCGCCACAACTCCTCAGGCGCTGCGTGGCTGCTTGAAGCGGAAACACGGTTGCCCGTGCTGAATGCCGGCGATGGCATGCACGAGCATCCGACGCAAGCGCTGCTGGATCTGCGCACGATTCTTGCTCATCTACGACCGGGCGTTGAGACCGTGGATAAGGAGACGCTGGCAGGGGTGACGGTCACCCTCGTGGGCGACATTCAGCACAGCCGTGTAGCTCGCTCGAACATGTTGCTGCTGCCGCGAATGGGCGCGCGCGTGTTGCTCTGCGGCCCGAAGGAACTGCTGCCGGAGTTGGCAGAGCAGGTCGGTCCGGGCGTGACAATTGAACGGGATTTCGATGCGGCGCTGCGGCAGTCGCAGGCGGTGATGATGCTGCGTATCCAGGCGGAGCGGCTCGCAGGGCTGCAACTCGACCTGGCCCAGTACAAAGCGGATTATCAGTTGACCGGGCCGCGCCTGGCTGAACATGCGCCAACCGCCCTGGTGATGCATCCAGGCCCGATTATTCGCGGCCTTGAAGTGACATCGGGTGTTGCCGATGGGGTGCAGTCGGTGATTCTGGAACAAGTGAAGAACGGGGTGGCCATTCGCATGGCCGTCGTTGAGCGTGCGTTGACCGCAACTCCTGAGGGAGGGCGGGCATGACGGCAATCCTGATACGCGGCGGGCACCTGATCGATCCTGCGGCGGGCGTCGATGGGTTGAAAGACATTTTTCTCAAGGATGGCCGGGTAGCTGAGATCGGCGGGCCGGGGAAGCTGAAGTCGACAAACGGCGCAGAGGTGCTGGATGCAACCGGGCTGACGGTGGCGCCGGGCCTGATCGACATGCACGTCCACCTGCGTGAACCGGGGCAGGGCTACAAGGAAACCATCGCCACAGGAACGGCAGCAGCAGCGGCAGGCGGCTTTACGGCGGTGGCCGCGATGCCGAATACGATTCCGGTGAACGACTCGCCGGAGACGACACGGTGGATGCTGGCGCCAGAGCGGAATGCGGCGATTCGCGTGTTTCCCATTGCCGCTGCCACGCGCGGCTCAAAGGGCGAGGCCATCAACGATTACGCCGCGTTGAAGTCCGCGGGCGCCGTTGCGGTGACGGATGACGGGCATCCGATTTTGAAAGACAACATCATGCGCGAGACGCTGGCAGCGGCGGCGCGCGTCGGGCTCAGCGTGATTCAGCACGCCGAGGACACGCGGATGACGCAAGGGGCCAGCATGAACGCGGGAGCGATGGCGTTCAAGCTGGGGCTGCGCGGAATGCCCACCGAGGCGGAATCAGGACTTGTGGAACGCGACATTCGCCTGGTGACAGAGTTGCGGGACACGCGCGTTCACTTGCACGTTGCGCATACCTCCACAGCAGCGGCTCTGGCTGCGGTGCGGCAAGCACGGCGGAGCGGGCTGCGCGTGACTTGCGAGGTGGCCCCACATCATTTTCTGCTGACTGAAGAGCATGTGGGCTTGTACAACACGAATGCGAAAATGAATCCGCCGTTGCGATCCGCGGCCGATCGCGACGCCATGATTGAGGCGATTCTCGATGGCGTTGTAGACGCGATTGCGACCGATCACGCGCCTCACGCTGTTCACGAGAAGGAAGTGGAGTTTGAACATGCGCCCAACGGCATTACCGGACTGGAGACAGCGCTGGGACTTTGCATCCGCTGGCTGCACAAGGAGTGGAAGATGCCGCTGGGCCGCGTGCTAAGCCTGTTGAGCGCACAGCCGGCAGCGCTCCTGAACCTGAAAGGGCGAGGCACGCTCACCGTCGGCAGCTTTGCCGATGTGGTGATCTTCGATCCCAAGGCGGAATGGACCCACAACGCGCGCGACACCAAATCCAAGTCTCGCAACACGCCGTTCGATGGCTGGACGATGCAAGGCAAGGTTCGCTGGACGATCAGCGAAGGACGGGTTGCGTACACGCGCGAGGGCTAGGCGAATCGGGGCCATCGCTTTGCAGCACTTTCGAAGGGATCCGAAGTGAAAAAATGGGATCGCGGGCCGCGACTCCCGCAATGTATATTGGTTCGTTGTTAGAACAAGAAGCTGGAGTTTCCCCTCTTGCATGATCAATCAAGGGTGGCGCTTGGCGAGCGCCGGCCAACAATGAGGCACGAACCTGGAAGCGCTGCAGCCCGATGCCGCCGACGGAAGGGCGTAGCTGGAGAGTACCGATGCCGAATTTGAATCCGGCGAAAAAGGTGTACGACGTATGCATCATTGGATCTGGCGCCGGGGGCGGAACGGCGGCCAAGGTGCTGACCGGGGGCGGCCTGAGCGTAGTCTTGCTGGAGGCGGGACCGCGGCTGAATCCCGCCGATGATTTCAAAGAACACATTTGGCCGTATGAACTGGAGCATCGGGGAGCAGGTGTTGGCGGCACGAGCCGGCTGCAGCTGAACAATGAGTTCATGGCACCCAATGGATTCTGGGACATTGAGGGCGAGCCGTACACAACGGCACCGGGTTCGACGTTTCGCTGGTTCCGGTCTCGGATTGAAGGCGGGCGCACGAATCACTGGGGACGGATTGCGTTGCGCTTTGGGCCTGCGGACTTCAGAGCGCGCTCGACGGACGGAATGGGTGACGACTGGCCAATCAGCTATGAAGAGCTTTCGCCTTATTATGACAAGGTCGAATCGTACATCGGTGTGTTTGGTACGGCAGAACATGTTCCCAATTCGCCAGACGGCGTGTTTCTGCCGCCTCCCAGGCCGCGGTGTACAGAGACCATTGTAAAAAAAGCTTGCGACAGCCTGAAGATCACATGCATTCCTTCGCGGCTGGCCATTCTGACGCAGCCGCTCAATGGCCGGCCGGCTTGTCACTACTGCGCACAATGCGGACGAGGGTGCATCAGCGCCGCGAACTTCAGCTCCAGCCAGGTGATGATTCCCATTGCGCAGGCCACCGGGCGCTTCACCATGATTGCCAACGCGATGGCGAGGGAACTTGTGGTCGGCAAGAGCGGCAGAGTGGAGGCGGCGTCTTACATTGACAAGACAACGTTGCGAGAAAGCCTGGTGTACGCGAAGGCCTTTGTGGTGGCGGCGAGCGCGTGTGAATCCGCGCGTCTGCTGTTGAACTCGCGCTCTTCGAGCTTTCCGGATGGACTGGCGAATTCGTCCGGCGTCGTGGGCCGCTATTTGACTGACTCTGTGGGCAGCAGTCTCACCGGGTACTTCCCGCAATTGGCGCAGGTGCAGGCGCACAACCACGACGGCGTAGGCGGGATGCACATGTACATGCCATGGTGGCGGTTTGGCGCGAAGAATGAATTTCTGCGCGGCTACCATATCGAGTTTGGCGGCGGGCGTCACATGCCGGGCGTGGGCGGATTCGATGGAGTTTGTGCGGAGCATGAGGGATATGGATCCGCGTTGAAACAGAAGTGCAAAAGCGCTTTTGGTACCTTCATCGGTTTCAGCGGCCGGGGCGAGATGATTCCGAATGAGAAGAGCTACTGCGAAGTCGATCCGAACGTCGTGGACAAATGGGGCATCCCGGTTTTGCGGTTCCACTGGCAGTGGGGCGAGAACGAAGCGAAGATGGCCAAGGATATGCAAGGTACGTTCCGCTCGATTATCGAGACGGCGGGTGGAACCGTGTTTGCCGGATCTCATCGCGTGATGCAATCGAACGGAATCTCGGAGGGCGGAACTGTCATTCATGAACTGGGCACGGTGCGCATGGGAAACGATGACAAAACCTCGGCGCTCAACAGGAATTGCCAGGCCCACGATGTGAAGAACGTTTTTGTTGCCGATGCCGCTCCGTTTGTGACGAATCCCGATAAGAATCCAACGCTGTCGATCATGGCTCTTTCGTGGAGGACGTCAGAGTACCTGCTCGACCAAGCCAGGAAGGGAGAGCTTTAGTGCGGCCTATGACTCAAGACCTGGTATCAAGGCGCAATGTCTTAAAGTCGCTGAGCATGGGCGCGATTGCCGGCTCGGTTCTCCATGTGATTCCGCTGCAGGCTGCTGAATATGCGCACAGCATGATTGAAGCGGAGAAAGCCGACGCAAATGGCGGTGGGTACACGCCAAAGTTTTTCTCGGTGCCCCAGTACAAAACTCTGCAGATGCTGTGCGAGACAATTCTTCCAGGGGATGCGGAATCCGGAGGCGCGATCGAAGCTGGCGCGCCGGAGTTCATCGATCTGCTGACGAGCGAGAACCCCGAATATCAGTTGAAGCTGGGTGGTGGGTTGATGTGGCTCGACTCCGCTTGTGATGACCGCTTTGGCAATGCGTATATTGATTGTGAAGCCGGTCACCAGAAAGAGATTCTGGATTTGATCGCGTATCGCAAGAACGCAGTGGGGAACAAGGAGTTAAGTCACGGGGTGGAGTTTTTTGCGCTGTTGCGCGATCTCACGTCAGACGGATTCTTCACCAGCAGAATTGGAATCAAGTACCTGGGCTACATTGGCAATGCATTCCTGATTGAGTTTCCGGGATGCCCGCCGGTTCCTGGCTTATAGCCTGAAAATGCATGAACCATTTTTGCGCTGCGGAAATACGTATTTAATATACAAAGACGTGGAGGGATAAAGGATGATCGCGTGTCTTCGGGCACTCATGGGTGATGGCAAGCTTAGGACTGCGCTGGTCGTCGCGGTCGCAATTGTGGCGGCCGGTTTGCCGGCATGGTCACAAGAACCCGCCGCCAAGCAAACAGCGGCGGAGATATTCAAGTCGAAATGCGAAACCTGTCATGGCGCCGATGGTTCGGGGACGGCTCTGGGACATCGACTCCATGTGAAGGATCTGCGCAGCAGCGAGGTGCAGACGAGGTCATCCTCTGAACTTTCGCAGGTGATTCACGACGGGCAGTCGGGCATGCCTGCCTGGGGCGGCAAGCTGGATGACGATCAGATTCAGGCTTTGGTGAAATTGGTTCGGCGCAAAGCCGCTAAATAGACGGCAGTAAAAGAAATGGTGGAGATGGGCATTGCCACGCTGGGCAGTCCTCTCCACCATTCTTAAGAACTCACGCGCGCGATCAAGCGGGTTCGCTGGTTTCGCTTGGGGGTGCGCCTACCCTGCTCCAGCGCGCGCGCATCTCCTGACGGAATTTCTCGCGTTCTTCAGGTGTCATCTGCTCCCAGGCATTGCGCTTTTCGCACCGATGCTTCGACCGATCATGGCCGCCACGCCAGCTTCCGAAGAACATCCGGCAAAGCAGGAGCAGCCCGAGAGCCTGCCAGAAGGTAATCTGGTGCCATCCAAAGAGCCCCGGAAGCAGCCAGTTCCATAGATGCATAACCACTTCGCCGAAGAGCGTTGCGACTAACGCAATTCCCAACGGGGCCGCAACAAAGATCCACGGGTTTCTCCGCACCCAATCATTTCTCATTTTCGTAACCTCATTTCCTCGTGAATTCATCGTGAATGCTCTGCAAGCGTTGGCGGAGATGCAGGACCGCGTAGCGTTTGCGCGAGAGCAAGGTGTTGATGCTGATGCCGGTTTCCGCAGACAACTCTTTGAAGCTGCGGCCCTCGATTTCGTGGGCTACAAAGACCTCGCGCTGTTCGGCGGAGAGTTCGTTGAGGGCAGCATCCATCTCAGCCAGAAGCATTCTGCGGACGAACATTGCCTCTGGGCCGGCGTCTGGTGAAGGCAAAAGATCTTCGAATTCCAGCAGCTCACCGTCATCGTTCTCGACCGCAGCGTCGCTGAAATTACCCGGCTTCTTCTTGCGGAAAAGGTCAGTGATGCGGTTGCGCGCGACGCGAAACAGCCAGCCTGTTACGTAGTCGATGGGCATCAGCAGACGGCTGGCTTGAACCAATTCGTAGAAGACCTCCTGAAGAAGATCTTCCACGTCGGATTCGTTCGGTACCCGGCTGCGGATGAAATTACGCAGTCGAGCCCGCTCCTGGTCAATGACTTCGGAGATTTGCCGGTCTTGCTCCACCATCGAAGTCACGCTCATGGCCGTTCCATCCATTGCTGAAGACGAATGGTGGCCGCAGATATTGTAGAGGTTTTCAAAAAATTCGGGGTTCAGGGCAGGAACCGGCCGACGGCTTGCCTCTTGCTCGCAAGTGATGATTCGTTAACGGTTTGATTTAGAGTTCGTTCTTGGGAAGCAATTGACAAAGACCGGGGAATGGAACGAAGTCATCAGCGTCGCGCAAGCAACAGCAGTTCGTGCGTCCGCCTTCGACTCATGCGGCGGGACGAATCCCTGATTGGGTTCAAGCGATTTCTAGGTGGCGGGAATCCTCGCAGGCTCTAGGCCGCCGCGGGAGATTTGAAGTTTTCTGACCGCGAGTTTCAGCCGAGGAATCCCAAATACGGATTCGAGCCGAAGTTGCCAAAGTTTGGGAATACCTGTCTCACTTGGCTGTCGGAAAGTCCAAACCAGCTGGCAAGCGTTCCTGCGTATTGATCTACTGAGGTGGTTGGGATGAGGCGGCCCGCGCCTACGTCGTTGGCCTGATTCACTCCGACGATGGGGTACTGGCCATACATATCCTGGCCGTTGACCGCGCCGCCAACCACAAAGTGGTGGCTTCCCCAGCCGTGGTCGGTCCCGTCGCTATTGCTGGTGAGAGTACGGCCGAAGTCAGAGGCCGTGAAGCTGGTTACCTGGTTTCCGAGACCGGCTTCGTTCATGACTCCGTCGAAGTACTCGAAGGCTGCGCCAAGCTGCGTGAGCAGCTGCGCATGTTGAATCGCCTGGTTGTTGTGGGTGTCAAAACTGCCGAGCTGCACATAAAAGATCTGCCGATTTACACCAAGGCTGGCTCTTCCACCGATGATTCTGGCCACAGTCTGTAGGGAAGTTGCGAGCGGATTGTTGGTGAGCTTATTGGTCATGGGGTCGAGGTATTGTGGCGGATTGGGAACGCCGCCGACCCCGGCCGGGAGCATGGACGAGGAGAGAAGCGCCTGTGCCTGCAGCGACCGGTTGACCACGACTTCATATTCTTTGGCAAAGAGATTGGTTTCATCGGCGGTAAGGATGGAATTGAGAGGGTTGGCCGCGGGTAGGCCAAATGGAGGCTGGGCCATTCCGCCAATGGGGATGGGACCGGCGGAGGTGACGTTGAGCTGAAACGATGCTTGCCCGGAGAGAAATAGGGCAATGCCTGCGGTCGAGATACAGGTAAACATGGAATTCGAGTTTATGTTCATGCTTTCGATCAGGTCGGCAACAGCGCCGCCCCATCCAACATGTTCGGCGCTGCCGCCATTTGAGGCGATGGCCTGCCATGCCGCGGTTTGGTCGAAGTGAGAGAACAATGAGGCAGGCAACGGGACAGAGTTGGCGTTCACCTGGGCTTTGGTGGCCGGTGCAATGAGGGTTCCGGTATTGGCGGCAATAGCGGCGCGGCCGGCGTTGAAAAGATTCTGCACTCCGACAAGGGCGGGATTCAGTGCGAATGTACGACCGCTCTGCGGTGTCTTCAAGACGATGGGCAACAGCTCGCTTTGAGGATATGCCAGGCCTGGTGCTCCGGAGCGCGCTTGAGTGAAGGCGCTGAAGGATGTCGGGTCAGTGGCGATGACCGTGCCGTGACCATCGTTGCCGCCCTGCAAAAAGACGCAGACCAGCGCCTTATAGCCTGAAGAGCCGTTTCCCTGGGCCATTGCGGCCATCGAGTTCAGGCCAAGGATAAATGGACTGGCGGAGATGCCGGCCATTGAGGCCATTGAAGCCGTGCGGAGAAACTGGCGCCGGGTTTGCTCGAATTTGCACATAATGGGCTCCCTAAAACTGCGCGCTGAAGGATGGCGAAGCCATGGTTAGATAGATCGCTGCCTGCACTCGATTCGCGAGCGCCGCATCGATCGCATTCTGATCGCTGGTCGGAATTGGAATCGAGTTGATGGCAGAAAGAATCTGGCCATACAGCGTGCTGTCCATTTCGCCGGCCATCAGAAGCAGGTTGATGCGGTCAAGCAGCGCATTCGGCGTTGCGGCCAGGCTCATCTCGGTTTCGTAGCTGGAGAAGATGTCTGGCCCCTGGATTGCGCCGGCGCCAATCGAATTCTGCATGTAGTTGAGATAGCCGACGACGGTGGTGACATCTGTCATCTGCATCTCCGGGGCCACGAGACCGGCCTGGGCGATGCTTGTGCCGGGAGGAACAAACCCGGGCGCAAACCAATTGAAGACGGTAGGCGAGCGCAGCGCCATTTGGCCGAGGCCCCAGATCGGATCCTCTGGACTTCCGATACCGTATGAACCGGTGCGCGATTGAGCAGTGAAGGCACGTGCCCACTCTGTATACCGCAGCAATGGTTCACGCACCTTTCCATATTGCGGATTGCTGAAGTCGGTAGCGGAGTTGCGCGCCTCCGGGTCAAGCAGAATCTCAGAGATGACTGCCTGCAGATTTCCGCGTACGCCGGTGCCGTCATCTTCAAATGCCTTGGAGCAGTTGGTGATGTAGCCCGGGCTGGGGTTGCTGGTCACCATGTGCTGGATCATCTGCTTGCAGACGAACGGAGGCAGGTTGGGATGATTGAACAACGTGTCGAGAGCGATTTTGAGATCTCCGTCAGGGTCTGTACTGCCCTGGGGAATGTTCGATGTAAGAAATTGCTTTGCGACCGTCGAATGGTGGCTTGGGAAACTCTGCATGGGGAGCAGTTCTTCACCGAAACCCGTTCCGACATACATGCAGCAATTGGACCAGGCGGTGTCAGTGTTATTGCCGGGTATGTTCCAGCTGAATCCTGTGAAGACCGCAGCAAGGCCCATGACATCGTTATTGGAGTAGGTGGGGATGGGGTTTCCGGTCGCATCCAGCTTTTGACTGCCATCGTCGTTCAGTTGATAAAGACCAATGGTGAAAAGCTGCATGACCTCGCGGGCATAGTTTTCGTCGGGATCGGTGGTTGCATTGCCCTTATCGTTGCCCAGCATTGACAGGAACTGGCCCATCATCGGGTTCAGGGTTACATCCTGAAGTAGAGTGCGGAAGTTTCCGAATGCATCGTTGCCCAGCAGATCGTAGTATGCGGCCTCGCCACGCGGCATGCTTTGCACGCTGAAGTTTGAGCTGGAGACGACCATCATCTCCGACAGCGAATACTTGACTCGCTGTCGCAACTGATCCGGCGCGGTGAGGCTTTGCTGCCAGAATGCATCCTGGACGTAGATTTCATCCGAGGTGTTCTGCACAAACAGTGCTGCGTTGCAGGTTACGTCGCTTGGCGCGCAAGGTGGATTGTTGAGGATCACAGCCTGCTCGACAAAAGGCTCCTGCGGCGTCGGCGTCATACTGAACTGTTCAGTGAGCCACGCAGGATACCCGATCATGGTGATGTGATGAATATCGGCATCGGTTGCGCCGAAGGTTGCCTGTTCAAGAAAACGCGAAGCATCTTCAGGTGAGACAACAAGCACTGGCGGCGTGCCGCTGACAAGCGCGATGAGATCCGCGGAAGTCGCGGGCCCTGGGCTGGGATTCAACACCTGTAGATCGAGGTCGCCTGAATCGATTGGAGTGACGGTCGCGGTCAATTGCGCCCCGCTATTGAAAGTTGTCGGCACCGGTGCGCCGTTCATCAAAACCTGAGCGCCGTTAATGAAATCCAGGCCGCTGAACACAACTGTGGCGGCTTGTCCCGGATTGAATGTCATGGGCGTTGCCGAGTTGAGAATCGGGATCGGATTCAAAACCGAGATATTCTGATTGATCGACACCGCAGGATTGTCGACACTGGTAAGCGTGAGCAAGACGACGTTATTGGGAGTGGGGACAACCAGGGGTGCCGTGTAGCTGATGGACCCATCTGTATTGAGTACCGCGGTACCCACTATTGAATTGCCTCCGGCGATTCCGTTGACCTGCAATTGAACGCCGGTGTTGTTGGTTCCGGTCACGGTGAGGCCGAGGTTCAAGGTGTTTCCAACGCGTACGTCGGTGCCTGAATAGGCCTGGAGCGTGAGCGCCACCTTGCCGGGAGCCACCAATATTGAGACAGTCGCGGAGCTTGCCGACCCCGGATCGGGATTCGTGACCATCAACGGAAAAGTCCCGGGATTGGGAGCGGGAATGGCTGCCACTAGTTCGCTACTCGAAATAAAAGTTGTCGGGACCGGTGCGCCGTTCCATATAATCTGCGCGCCATAAACAAACTGCGAGCCGCTTACGGTAACGGTTGCGCCACCTTCAGGAAAACTGGATGGCGTAACGCTGTTGAGGATGGGGATCGGATTCAGGACTCCCAGCGTGACCGATCCAGGAGGACCGGTTGGGTCGCTGCTTATGACGCTGGTAATGGTCACGTTATTAGGAACAGGAACGATGGCCGGCGCGGTGTACAGGCCGTTTCCATCCACGGTTCCAAGCTCAGCATTGCCGCCTGGCACACCATTCACTGAATAAATCAGCGTGGTCCCGGCAACTTGCCAGTGGGTGCCAAGCTGAAGTTTCTGGCTGACCCGGATGGTGCCACTGGACGCGGTGATCGCGGAGAAGGCGCCGGGATTTGCAATGGTGAAACTGTTGCAGCCGCTCACCAGTGACAATGCACCGATGAACACTGAATAAAGAAAGACGATCTTGATCGTCTGCAAACGGGGGACTATCGGTTGCATAGATGCTCCGTGTCGGGGGATACATGGGATCGATGCGTTTCAGGATGACGACTGCGTGTGAACAGAAGTTGGGGATACGTGGCCGAAGGTATTCAACTTTGAAGTCAACAACAATGGCACTTTATGTGTATTTACTTCCCGCGGGGACGCGAAAAATGGGGTGCACATCCCTGAACCGGGAATGCGGAATCAGCTCGCGGAGGCAGCCTGTGTCGCAAGCTAAAGGCGTGAACGCGGATCCAAAGTTGCTCTAAACAAAGACGAAATGATCTTGTCCCGCCCTTAGCCTTTGCGCCGGTAGAGGACCTGAAACTCGTATCCTGGGTTGGCAGGGAAGAGGGAGGCTACGTGGCGTAGGCGCTCGGCCAGGGCCGGCGCAGCGAGCAAGGGATACTCGCGCTCACGGAGGTCATGGTAGTCAAAATCGACGGCCAGCGAGAGCATGTAGACGGCCAGGGCATCGGAGAAGGCCGACTCGTAGTAACTGCTGCGGGCGCGCTCATCGATAACCTTCTGGGTGGTACGCGAGTCAGGATTTCGAATTTCCTGGGCACGTCTGCGGGTTTCCCAGGCGTCCTGACTGGTCTCACCGCGGACCTGGGCCTCGGCCTGCGACCAGGCAAGAGAGGAAAAGCTTTCAGGCACGCCGGCAGCCTCAACAAAGTTGTGGGCCACGTTAATGAAAAACTCGAAAGCAAGGCCGAACCGGTCTTCGACGAGACGCGTGGACAGGAAAACCGCTTCCGTCGAGCCGAAGAGCGCGTTACGGTGGCAGATGGCGCGGTCGCCGAGATCGACGGAGTAGCCGGGGGCGACCATCACCTCGCCGGTGTCGGCGATGGCAAGAGGCACAAAGTAGTATGCGCGCTGGTTGAGTGCGCCGGATAGGCCGGAAGGGACGGCGCTGACGAGGCGCTCGAGATCGGGATCGCTGACGCGAGTTTCGCCCCAGGCCGCGTAGTGAATTCCGTTGGAGGCTTCAAGGACAGCAACCTGCGCCGCTACCTTCTCCACAGGCCACAGTTCGATTTGTGCAGGAGTCGACATCAAGTTGTTATTCTAGACGACAGAGGCGACGGGGATGAGTGAAGGGGCGAAGATGCTGCGCCACGGCGAAGGAACGGTCTTCGGGTTTCCGCTGAAGGGCTTTGGCTTGTTCACCAGCCTGCTGCTGTCGGTCGCCGCGGCATTCTTCACTTTCTTTGCTTCCACATGCGTGGCGATCTTCTCGTTGCTGGCATGGAACATCCTTGGCATACATGCCGTGAATTATGCGGACAGCTACCTGTATGTGGGGCTGCCGGCCGGGGTGCTTGCGCTGCTTGTGGCCTTGCCGGTGTTTGGCAGGCTGTGGATAAGAGCAAAGCTGCGGAAGTGACTGGACTGCCACCCATCGCCGGGCCAACCAGGGGAAGAATGACTGTCAGTGACGGGCATGGCTCGGCGGCGGATGAAGCGCTCGCAGCATATTTTTTCATTGCCCTGCTGTCTGGAGAGCCAATTTGAAAAGCTGGGATGTGGTGATGGTTACGGCCTCGTCCGCGCGTCAGGCGGGCCTGTACCGCGATGAGATCGAGCGGCGGCGCCTGGCCGGGATGCTGCCCCAGGGGACACAGTTCCTGGTGGTGCCAGATCCGGATGATCGCAGGGTTGGCAGTGGCGGAGCCACCATCCACGCGCTCGGAATTCTTGGCAAGGACCGGGAATGGTGGGACAATCACCGCGCATTGCTGGTGCACTCCGGCGGCGACTCGCGACGGCTGCCCCAATATTCGTCGGGAGGCAAGCTGTTTGGCGTGATGCCTTCGCGTACCCAGCCGCGCGCAACGACGACGGTGTTTGACCAGACACTGGGGCTGTCGGCAGCCTGGGCGGAGAGAATCCCCAACGGACTTCTGGTTGCCTCCGGCGACGTGGTGCTGCGGTTCGACGCGAGCCAGGTGCAATGGGATCGGCGCGGAGTGACGGGCGTGGCGATGCGCTTGGACGTGGAGACAGGCAGCCATCATGGCGTATACGTGGTGGGAGGCGGCGACCAGGTTTACACATTTCTACAGAAGCCAACGGCGGCGGAAGTGAAGGCCGCTGGCGGATTTCTGAATGATGGACGTGTGGCTGTCGACATCGGGTTGCTGCGCTTTGACGCTGATCTGACCATGGCGTTGGCGAAGCTTGCCGCGTTCAAGGCATTGCCGGCTGTAGACATCTACGACCAGATCACGCGTGGGTTGACAGGCGAGTGGAAACCGGAGAGCGATGCGGATATCTTCTGGCAGGAACTTGAAAGGATTCTGCGCTCTGCAGAGCATCCTGCGGAGTTTCATTGCGCCGTGGTGGAAGGCGAGTTTATTCATGCGGGGACAACGCGATCGTTTCGGTCGCTTGCTGCGGAATCGGGCGGCATACTGGACAGCGTGGTTGGTGGCGACTGCTACGCCGGGCATGAAGCCGTAGTTCTGGAATGCGAATTGAGCGGGCCAGTCTATGCCAGTCGGGGTGCCATTCTGCATGGGCTCACCTTGCTGGATGGGGCGGTGGAAGTTCCCGAAGACACGGTGGTTCACCAGCTTCCTGTAGAAGTTGCCGGCGAGGGTGGTTGGGTGATCCGCGTGTACGGGGTGGAAGATGATCCGAAACAAGTGCTGGAAAGCGCGAGCTGGTTCAATCGACCGATCCTTGAAACGTTGGAGCGTTTGGGGCTGAGCCGCGAAGAGGTTTGGAATTCGAGTGATACGCCGACCCTGTGGAACGCAGCGCTGTTTCCGGTGACAACGCCCGACGAGGCGTGGCGATGCGCACGCTGGATGATGGGATATGCAAGCGGATTCGGAGCAGAGCGGTGGCGCGAGCTGCGCAAGCTTTCTTTGGCCGAGAGTGCGGGATGCGCGGACGGAAAAACACTGGCGGAAGCGCGCAACCGGCGATTGCAAGGGATCTGGCAGGACGCGTGCATTGCGCTGGCAAAGAGTGGCACGGACCTGCGCCCGCTGCTGGCGAACCTGCCTGGTTTGGCGCCGGCTGCCTCGGCGGGACGATCGCTGCGAACGCACGCGCAAGGGCTGAGAAAAGGGAATCCGGAAGAGTGGACGCAAGCAGCAAGCCTGCTGGTCCAGTCGGCGCGGCTGTTGGAGCGTGCGGGGCTTGAACAGGAAGCTGGCTTGGCTGAGGCCGAAGCTTTCACATGCATTCAAGATGCAGTGCGGGCGGGAGGGATGGGCGATGCGGGATTGAGATTGACGGGCTGGTGCTTCGATCGCGTGCAGGTTGCAGCGCCACCGCGAATCGACCTTGGCGGAGGCTGGTCAGACACGCCGCCATTCTGTTTTGACTGGGGCGGGACGGTGCTGAATTGTGCCCTGGAGATCGATGGAGAATATCCTATACAAACGGAGATTCGCCGGATTGACCAGGCTGTGATCCGGTGCTGCGCCGATGGCGACGGCGGCGTGGTGGAGTATCGCACCGCAGTGGAGTTGCTGGAGCCATGCGGACCAGGATCGGTGTTTTCAATTCCGCGCGCTGCGTTGCAACTGCACGGGCTCCCCATCAGGGGACAACATCTTGAAGAGACGCTGGCTGAGCTGGGGGGCGGACTTGAAATTCGTTGCTCGGTGCGTTTGCCCATTGGCTCGGGGCTGGGAACGAGCAGCATCCTGGCAGCGACAGTGTTTCGTGCGCTGGACGTGATGTCTGGTCGCACGGCGAGCGATCATGCGCTGTCAGAGGCGGTGATGCGCCTCGAGCAGCATATGACAACCGGCGGCGGCTGGCAGGACCAGGCGGGCGGCATTTTCCCCGGGGCCAAATTGCTGATCACAGGGCCTGGATTGCGGCAGCGGATTCGCGTGCAGCCCGTGTCATGGAGCAAGGAACGGCAGACGGAGTTCTGTGAGCACATGGTGCTGTACAACACAGGCATCCAGAGGATGGCCAAAGGCCTTCTGCAGCAGGTGGTGACTCGGTACTTGGCGCGCGAAACGGCGACGATCCAGGTGCTGCACAGCATCAAGACTCTTGCGGTTGAAATGTCGTATGCGATGGTTGAAGGCGATTGGAAACATCTTGGCGCATTGCTCGATCGGCATTGGCAGCTGAACCAGTTGCTTGACCCGCACACCACGAATGCCCCCATCAATTCGATTCTCGATCGAGCCCGGCCCTTTATTTATGGCGCCAAGCTAGCGGGAGCGGGTGGTGGCGGGTTCCTGATGATGCTTGCTCACGATGCGGAAGCCGCCGATGCATTGCGAGCGGCGCTTGCTCAAAATGCACCCGGGGGCGGAGCATTTGTTCCGTTCCAACTGGCGGAAAATGGACTGCGAGTGGAGACCTGCGGCAGAGCTACGGTCGATCTGCTGACAGAACAATCTCTCAAGGGGTGAAGCTTCCCATCCCTTGTCCGGGGAGCACATCAAGGATGGGAACTCGACATAGTTTTCAGGTGGTCTTTTCAGGCGCCGGCTGGTTTGGGATTCTCGCGATCGAACTTGGCCAACTTTATTTTCCTGGCAAGGCCGATTTTGGAGAGCAGCCAGATGCCATAGTAGTTGGGGTCGACTTCATACCAGGCAAGACCGTGGCGCGCGGAGACTGGGTGGGCGTGGTGATTGTTGTGCCAGCCTTCACCACCGCTGACCAGCGCGACCCACCAGTTGTTGCGCGAGTCGTCGCGGGTTTCAAAGCGACGGCTGCCCCAGAGATGCGTTGCTGAGTTCACAAACCATGTGGCATGCAGGCCAAGCGTAACGCGCATGAAGGCTCCCCACAGCAGCATGCCAACAGCGTTCACCGGACCGCCTGTGAGCCAACCGCCGCCAAAGAGAAGAACACCGCACGCGACGAGAGGAATCCAGTGGTACTTGCTCAACCAGCAGTGGAACCGGTCACGAGCAAGGTCGGGGACATAGCGGGCCAGAACCCTGGTCTGCTGGTGTAATGAGTTTCCCCAGAGGAGCCAGCCTGTGTGCGCCCAGAATCCGCCTTCGCGCGGAGAGTGGGGGTCACCATCGTGATCGCTGTTCTGGTGATGTACGCGATGCGTGGCCACCCAGAAGATCGGTCCGCCTTCAAGGGAAAGAGTGGCGCAGACAGCCATAAAATATTCCAGCCACTTGGGGACCTGATAACCGCGATGGGTGAGCAGGCGGTGATAGCACATGCCGATGCCGACATTGATGGACAGGACGTAAAGGACCAGCATGATCAAGAGGCGCTGCCAAGAGAAAAAGAACAACGCGGCCAGTGCGCCCAGGTGAAAGGCAACGATGACGCCAAACGTCAACCAGTTGATGCCTTCGCCCATGGTGGCGGCGCGTCCCATACGAATCTCGTCCCGCGCGGACACCGCATCAGCCTTTGGGTATGTGGCAGTATCGGGGAATTCGGGAATCAGTATCGTTGAATCTACGGTTGTGGTTTCAGGGGAAGGAGAGGCTGTGACTGTTGCCATGTTTACAGAAAATCCTTGGAGGGTGGCAGCATGCCCACCCTACTCTCATTGTAAAGGAGGAGAGACTCGATCAACGGACGCCTCCCCTTTAGTTGTATCTAAAGCGACAAGATTTCTTCTCAAAATGATCAATATTGATCAGGAAATCAGCACCGTCCAGAAGCGAAAAGAAGCATGTGTCGATTTGGGAATAGCTAATCTCTACGATCTGTGCCGAAATCTCCACCGCCGCTGACAAACAGTTTCTCCGCCTGGCCGCGAAGAACGCGGTAGAGGGCGAACTGTCTTTCGGTGGCGCCACGCAGTTCAAAGAGCAACTCGCCGCGATTGTCGGCCATGGCGTCTACCGCATCTACAAGACGCATGCGCGGCTTCTCGTCCAGGTGAGCGCCATCGGTCACGTTCTTGAAAAGCACCAGGACGTTCCCGTAGAGATCTGGTTGGGCGATGATGGTCACAAATTTCTGTTGGGCTGCAGGACCGTCGGTGTGCGCCGAAAGCACCAGCGTTGCCCCGGAGCCGTAGGCCAGCTCGAAGGCACGGAACAACTCTCCAGAGAGTGGCGCCGGCGGCGCAGGTGGCGCTGGCTTGGTTTTATGAGCCGCTGTTGACGCGGCGCCAGTGTGCACCGGTGTGCGTTTGGGCGCAGGCGGAGGCTGGTTGATGCCAAGAGACGTGCGCGCGATATCCTCGAGCGCCGACAGCATCTTTGCTTCATCATCGGGACTGGACCACGAATAGGTCCAGGGATGCACCGGATGAGTTTTTGCATCGGAGACGGCTACAGTCTGCTGCACATCCGGGGGCAGCCCTTTCAAACTGGGGAGCACCTCGGCCGCGGGTCCACTGGATTTGCCTCGTTTCAGCGTGGGGCGGTCAGGGTCAGTGGGTGCCACTTGGTCCGATTGTCCTGTGTCCTCTGCCTGCACTTTCCGGGTTTTGTGAAGGACCGGGCGGTCAGGGTCGTTGGGTGCGTTGTCGGTGGATCCTGTGTCGCTCGCAGTGTCGCTGGTCCCAGAACTGCTTCCTGAGTCGCGCCGGTGAAGCGTAGGCGAGTCAGTGGATGAGCTTGAAGGCTGACTCGTGCTCGTGCCGCTGCTGCTATCGCTTGAGGGACTCTTGTGCAGTGTGGGCCGATCGGGATCGGAGGACTGACCGGGGCTTGTGTCGGGCGCGCTCGCCGTGGAATTTGTGCTGCCGTTGCCTTGAGTGGAGGATGTGCCGGGGTTGCTGTCGCTCGAAGGATTCCTGTGCAGGGTGGGGCGATCAGGATCTGCAACCGGGTCGGTATCCTGCGTGCCGGAGCCGGACGATGGACCGGACTTGCTGGCGGAGGTGCCGGGTTTGTCGTCTGCGTGATGTTTGCGGTGCAGGACCGGTTCATCGCTCTGCGCATCGTCGTCAATTCGGACTTTGGCCATCTGCGGCGAGGGCCTGGGCCGAATCACCGGCATGGGTCTCCACGTGCCATAGCCGACCCATGTGCCCTGCTCCTGGTCAGCGTTGCGAATGTCGTACAAGCCGATGGGTTTGCCGTTTTGCTCGAGTTCGTACTCGGTTTCACTGCCAAGCGACAGCGGTTCGGGGCGTGCGAGGTAGATGCCTCCATCCTGTAGTTGTCCGCCGTCGAGGATGGCAACAGGAACGAGGCGGCTGCGACTGGGTTTGCCCGCTTCGCCAATCCATTCGAGGACCGCGATGGATCGCAGTTCGGGTGTGTCCTTTCCCTTTTTTGTGACCTGTCCTGGGTATTGTGCATCCACCGTTACAGCCGCCAGAAGACTGAGGGCCGCAATCGCCGCCAGAAAATGAATCACTCCCATGCCCCAAAAACGGAGATGATGCAGGGAACTGGCCTCCGGCTTGCATTCCGTTGAAAACCCACGCGTGCTGTACGATGACATTTGCCGCCTACCTCGGGAATAATCGAACCTGTTAGCCGCGCTGGGCACTCTATCTACCATACGAGGGTTTTCCCCATGGAACTCAACCAGAAAGTCGCCGACTTTACCTTGCAAACCGACGAGGACAAGACCGCAAGCCTGTCTGACTATGCGGGCAAGCCCGTCGTACTCTTCTTTTACCCCAGGGCGGATACCCCCGGCTGCACCATCGAGGCCTTCGGCTTCCGCGACACATTCAAGAAGCTGCAGGCGGCCGGCGCCGTGGTGCTGGGCATCTCCCGCGACACACCGCATGCCCAGGCCAAGTTTCGTGCCAAATACGACCTGCCGTACACACTCCTTGCTGATGTAGACGAGAAAGTCTGCAATCAGTTTGGCGTGATGAAGGAAAAGAACATGTATGGGAAGAAGGTGTGGGGCATCGCGCGGACGACGTTTTTGATTGGCCCGGACCAGACCCTGCTGCATATTTTTCCCAATGTTGTGCCGGAAGGCCATGCCGAGGAAGTGCTTGCGCTGATCAAGGAATGGAAAAAGACGCACAAGTAGGTGGCGAATGGGTCAGGACACCTCCGTCCCGCGCTCCGGGCATCCTTCACGGCCAAAGCACGCGCGGTGGGGCTCGGAATTGGGGCAACTGTTGTCGCGATGCTTCTATGAGGCGCAGCCTGAGAGAGTTGCTCCCCTGCTGCTGGGGAAGGTGCTGGCAAGTTCTACGCCGGCAGGAGTCTTGGCCGGGAGGATTGTGGAGGCTGAAGCCTACCTCGGACCGCACAATGACCCGCCTGACCGAGCCGCGCACTCCCATCGAGGTCCCACTCCGCGAAATCTGGTTCTGTTTGGTCTTGCGGGACATGCGTATGTCTACACCATTTACGGCCGGTATTTCTGCATGAACGTCTCATGCGAGATGGAGGGGCAAGCAGGGGGTGTACTGCTGCGGGCACTGGAACCGGTGACAGGAATGGCACAAATGGCCGTCAATCGCGGACTTGAGGCGGGTGCGGCGGCTCGGCTGCTTACTTCGGGACCCGGAAGGCTGAGCCAGGCCCTGGGGCTGACAAGGCCGCTGCACGATGGCCTGGACCTGACAGATCAACGCTCAATCCTGCAGATTCGCGACGATGGATTTCGAGTGAGTAAAGTGTTGGTGACGGCGCGGATCGGCATCAATGAGAACAACGAGGCTGTGGACTGGCCGTTGCGTTTTGCCTTGCCGGGGCACGGTTGCGTCTCCGGACCAAAGAGTTTAATCGGCAAACGCGTCCTTCTCAGATAGAATTCCGTCCATCAGAAATACCACTTTGTGAGGTCACATTTCCCTTGAAGTCTACCTTTATGTTTCTCCCGTCTGCCGCAACGGCCCTGCTTGTTGTGGTTCTCTCCGCTGCCACGGCGGTCGCCCAGGCTCCTCAAAATCCACCCCCTGCCGGCAATCCGCCCATGCAAATGCGCAGCTTTCCTGCGCCAACCAATCTTCAAGCGCTGCCCAAGGATATGACTGGGCAACAGATTCACGAGATCATGGAGAAGATTTCAGGATCGCTGGGCGCACACTGTAACACCTGCCACGCTGCGGATCCAAACAACGTGGGCCCCAACGGGCGGCCGCAGCTGAACTTTGCCGACGATTCAAAGCCAGAGAAGAAGACGGCCCGCCTGATGATCCTGATGTCAGAAGAAATCAACAAGAATTACATCAGCAAGATCGACAATTCAGGCATGATGGTCACCTGCGGCACATGCCATCGCGGGCACCTGAATCCCGAGCCATTCGTGATTCCCGACGATCATGGCGGGCCACACCCACCCGCCGGCGCGGCGCCGGCAGGCGCAACGCCCCCACCTGCCAACTAAAACTGGACGCGGTTTACTGCTTCCAGACAAACGTGGCCACCGCTCCCACCGGCAGAGTGGTGGTCACGGTTTTTCCGCGGAAGCTGATACTCAGGTCCTGGCCCTTTTTGCCGGCATTCAACGTGTACAGAACGATGGTGCCGTTGGGATTGCGGAAAGCCACGTCTTTGAGTTCTGTTCCCGCGGGCTCATCTGATGCAATTCTCACCGCGCCGGGCAGCAGGAACTTGCTGGCTTGGCCGAGCACGTAGTAATCAAGCTCAGGCTTCACCGTCACATTCTCAGGGCTGGAGTCATCAATGGTGAGCAGGCCCCGGCAGGTGCCGCAACCGCCTACAAATGGTCCGTGGTTCTGGTCAGTGGCAAGCGCCCACAGTACGTAGCTCTTCGCCCAGTTGCGGGTCACCGCAATCAACTCCGCTGCTTCGTCCGCGAGGACATTGCCCTTCTGCCAAACCCCGCCGCTCGATTCGGTTACCCACTGATCCTTTTCAGGAAATTCCTCATGATTCTTGGTCATGATGGAGGGATTGCCGCCATAGTGGTGCCAGGCGGTTCCAGCTGAGAGGGCATAGGCCTTTGGATTCTTGAAGACCGTCTCCGGGTAGTCGGGGCGATCCCAGTTGTGGTCGTAGGCCATGATTTTGGTTTTGAGGTGCGCGGCAGAGAGTGCCGGACCCAGCGCATCGGCAAAAAAAGCAGCTTGCTCGGTGGCCAGCATCTTCATTCCGCTATATGTGGGCGGGTCGTAGAGCGGCTCATTCTGCACGCTGAGAGCATAGATCGGCACGCCTGCTGCCTGGTATCCCTGGACCGTTTTTACCAGGTAGTTGGCGAAGGCTGGATACGCATCGGGCCGCAGACTGGAGGGCTCCTTTGTTTCTGCATTGGAACCGAGCATGCTGCCTGAAGACTTCATCCAGCCCGGAGGGCTCCACGGCGTGAGCATCACGTGGATGGCGGGATTGATTGCCAGCGCTTTCTTGAGCTGTGGCAGGATGTACTCCTGATCGTGCTGAAGGGAGTAGTGGTCGAGGTTGGGATCGGTCACGCCCGGTGATGTGGTGCAGGCCTTGGCCGACTGCTCGCAGAGGTCGTCAAAGGAGTAGAAAGTGACGGCAAGGTCGGAGGAGCCGACAGGCTGGCGGAGGAAACTGAGCGCAATGCCATCCCTGCGGCCAAAGAGCTTTTTGAACGCGGCGTCGGTTTGGGCGGGGGTGAGTTTTTTGGCGAACAGCCATGCGGCCGCGTCTGTGAGAGAAGCGCCGAAACCGTCAATCTGCTGGAAGCGCTTCGTGTCATCGACGGTGATCGTCGGAATGGGCAGCTTGGCGGTGGAGGTAGCGGAAAAAT
>Ga0181535_10001282_pt1 | contig 33453 bp, 31 predicted proteins | sample PEATcosm2014_Bin_44_FD_119774 | JGI IMG/M metagenome (GOLD analysis project Ga0181535, IMG submission 119774) | Peatland microbial communities from MTU Mesocosm Facility, Houghton, MI, USA - PEATcosm2014_Bin17_30_metaG | ecosystem: Environmental > Terrestrial > Soil > Wetlands > Peat | place... | reverse complement strand
TTCGACCGCGCGCTCGGCGACAAGCGCGGCATTCTGCGGGCGGGATATTTTCTGATGCCGATGGATGAGACGCTGGCGATTGCGGCAGTGGACATGAGCGGGCGGGCTGCCTTCGCCGTCGACACGCAGGTGCGGACGCGGCTTGTGGGGGATCTGCAAACCGAACTGGTCACTGACTTCTTTGAAGGCTTCGCACGCGGCTCGCGGGCCAACGTCCACGTGAAGACAATGTACGGTCGCTCGAACCATCACAAGATCGAAGCCATCTTCAAGGCTTTCGCGCGGGCGCTACGCGTAGCTTGTTCGCGCGACAAGCAATTGGGCGAGATGTTGCCTTCAACCAAAGGATTGCTCTGATGCGCGTCACCGTAATCGACTACAAAGCGGGCAACCTGACCTCGGTCCTCAAAGCTCTACACCACTTGGGCGCGGAAACCGAAGTGACCGACGGCGACCTGGCGCTGGTGGAGTCGGCCGAGCGCATTGTGTTGCCGGGTGTGGGCCACTTCGCGGCGACGGAGCGGCTGGATGCGACGGGCCTGACGACAGCGATTCGCGCGGCGATCGCGCGCGGTGTTCCCTTCCTGGGCATCTGCGTTGGCATGCAGTGGCTGTACGCAGGATCGAGCGAAGCGCCACAGCAGCCGGGACTTGGGCATTTCAGTGAGGCGTGCACGCACTTTGTAGAGAGCGCAGAGAAGGTTCCGCATGTGGGCTGGAACTCGCTTGAAGTACGCAACGGCTCGCGCCTTCTTGCAGGCGTCGAGCCCGGCGAGTATGTCTACTTCACTCATTCCTACAAAGGCCCGGTCACGAGCGAAACCGCGGCCGTTACCTACTACATTGAACCTTTCGCGGCCGCTGTTGAACGGGGCAATGTGATGGGCGTGCAATTCCATCCGGAGAAATCCGGCGCAACGGGGCTGAAGATTCTTCGTAATTTTCTCTCGTGGAAAGCTGAGGAGAAGAAATGATTACGAAGCGCATAATCGCTTGCCTCGATGTGCACGACGGACGGGTCGTCAAGGGCGTTCAGTTTGTCGATCTCGTCGACGCAGGTGATCCGGCAACGCAAGCGGCGCGCCACGCCCGCGAGGGCGCCGACGAAATCGTCCTCCTCGACATCACTGCGACCCATGAAGGCCGCGCCACTCTGCTCGACACAGTGCGCCGCACCGCACGAGAACTGTTCGTGCCCTTCTGCGTAGGCGGCGGCATTCGTACAGCGGACGATGCGGCGCAGGTGTTTGAAGCGGGCGCGGACAAGGTGAGCGTGAACTCGGCTGCACTGAAGTATCCAACGTTGATCGACGCCATCGGACGCAGTTTTGGCGCGCAGGCTGTTGTTGTCGCCATCGATGCAAGACGCGATCCAAAGGCGGCCGATCCTGTTCGTGATGCTGAGGTGTTTGTACAAGGCGGACGTAAACCGACCGGCCGTCGTGCTGTCGAGTGGGCGCGCGAGGCCGAACAGCGCGGCGCTGGCGAGATTCTGCTCACCTCAATGGATTCCGATGGAACACGCGCGGGCTTTGATTGCGAACTGACCGCCGCAGTGAGTGAGTCAGTCGGGATTCCAGTGATTGCCTCCGGCGGGGCGGGAACCGTGGACCACTTTGCGGATGTGTTTGGACGCGGCAAAGCCGATGCTGCCCTGGCTGCCAGCATCTTTCACTTCGGCGTTTCCAGCGCGCGTTCGCTCAAAGAAGAACTCGCCAGAGCCGGTGTCTCAGTGAGGTTGCCATGCTGATTCCATCCATTGATTTGCTGGGCGGGCGTATTGTTCAGCTGGTGCAGGGCGAGAAGTTGCGTCTTGCGTTCGATGACTTTGAATACTGGATCGAGAAGTTTTCGAAGTTCCCATTGGTTCAGTTGATTGACCTGGACGCGGCCATGCGGCAGGGCGATAATTCCGAGCTTGTGGTGCAGATTGCCAAGCGGCTCCCGGTGCAGGCCGGAGGCGGAATCCACTCCATCGAGCGCGCGCGTCGGGTGCTGGACGCGGGCGCGAAACGCGTCATCATTGGCTCCGCACTCTTCTCCGCCGAGGGCACGGTGAACACTGAATTCGCTGCGGAACTGGCCGCTAGCCTTGGCGCCGCGCAAGTTGTCGCCGGCATCGACACAAAAAATGGCCGCATCGCCGTGAAGGGGTGGAAGGCGCAGGTCGCCCTCGCGCCCGACGATGCAATTCCTCAACTCGAAGCCCACGTAGCCGCGTTCCTCTATACGCATGTGGATGGCGAGGGAATGATGCAAGGGTTTCCGATTGAAACGGCGGCTCGCTTACGCAAGCTCACGCAACGGCAACTCATTGTCGCCGGCGGCATTCGCAGCCAGAAGGAAGTGGACGCACTTAATGAGCTGGGCGCGGATGCCGTAGTGGGAATGGCAGTTTATACGGAGTCGCTTGCGGTTTGACTCGTCGGGTCCAACCAGGTTTGCTGCCTCAGTGAGAACGCGCCGACCAGCGAGCAGCTATTGCGGCATTTCGCCGACGGCGCGGCTGGTCTCCACGCGCGAGGCTCGGAGCAAGCGGGCGATCTGCTTCAAGTGGAGTTGCACGGCGTAGGCGCGCAGTATCTCCGCCTGGGAGAACACAATTCCTGTGTGGCGCACTGCGTCCATGCGGGCTTCAAGTTCGGCGATATCCTGCTCCAGATTCATCCCCGGTGGCGGAATGTAAAAGCTCCATTTGTGAATGCATCCGGCAACGTGGTGGAAGCCGCTACGGATATCGACAGCCAGCTTTCCCAGCTCCGGCTCGAGTTGCTGGGCGAATCTGTCTTCGCGGCTGCCTTCCACGGCGAATTGCAGAGCGAGCAGCGCATCGAACAGCGACCGGCCGAATTGCGAAAGCATGGTTAGCCCCTCGTGCCAGCCTTGTCCGCCGGATGGCTCATTGCGCGTGTGCTCGAGCAATTGGTTGTTGCTGCGGAGCCTGGCCTGCACATCGTCGCGCAGCGATGCCAGCTGGCCGGAAGGTGTGCCGCGGAAGCCTTCGAGGATAGCTTCGAAAAAGCTGCCCAACATCAGGAATTCTTGAGCAAGGCCGTCACGCAGTCTCAGGCGTGCGCGATCCGGAAAAACCAGGGTCGTGACGGCGAGAGCAACCACAATGCCCAGGACCACCTCACCGACTCGATCCACCGCCAGTCCAAAACGCGGGCCTTCCTTGTGAACCAGCATGATGATAGTGATGGTGACGCCGGCCAGGCGAGAGCTGTTGCGAAGGCCGAGCAAACCGCAGACGATGATCGCCGCGAGGACGGCGAGAATGTAATTCCAGGGGAGCGCACCAAACATCGAAAACGAAAAACCGAGCAGTGCTCCGATGAGCGTGCCCAACAGCCGGTCGCGCGAGGCGTTCACCGTGGACCCGACGTTGGACTGCAGAACGATAATCGCGCTGATAGAGCCCCAGTAGCCGTCGTGCAGGCCGAAGCGCAATGCCAACCACCAGCAAAGGGCTGCGGCCAGGGCAGTTTTCGCAGCGTGAATCAGAAGACGGCGGTGCTCCCAGGAGACTATCCCTGAGTCTTCCGCCGTGTCCATGCGCAATTTCAGTGCGAGTTGCTGCTGAGAGCGCGTCTTGTTAAACCTGAGGCGCATAGAAGGTGTCTGCCGTTGAATTTTCTCACAGTTCGCATGCTCCGGGAACTTGCGTGGCCCAAGTGATTCTGCGATAGCATGAGGGCGAGGCCCTGCCATTCGATAGGCCGCCACTGACCCCATGCTGCGAGTTGGTTATCCAGGAATACTGCCGGCGGAACTCTTCCACGACTTTCCCGAAGGCATCGAACTTGTCCCGATTCCGGACCCGCCAGACGGTGACATCGAAATCGATGTCTGGATTCCGGATCCATATTCCAATCGAGCAACGCGCGCCTGGCCGCGCCTGCACGGCGTAAGGCTGGTGCTTGCCATGATGGCGGGCACGGAGTGGTTGCCGCCACTAGTCGGACCGCACGTGACCATCAGCAACGCGCGTGGTGCTCACAACATCTGCACTGCGGAGTGGACGCTCGCCGCGATTCTGTCGATGCTCAAGTACTTTCCCATGTACTACGCGATTCAACACGAGGGCGCGTGGAAGAGGCGCTTCGAGGCTCCGTCGCATTACGCGGCGATCACGGGCGACAAGCGCCCACGGTATCCGCCCGTGCTGCTGGAGGAGCTTACCGGCAAGACGGTTCTGCTGGTGGGATATGGCTCAATCGGCAAGGAGATCGAGCGAATGCTCGCGCCGTTCCAAGTCAACATGCTTCGCGTGGCGCGCGGCGCGCGAACAGACCCAGAGGTTCACGCCGTGAGCAAGCTGGATAGCCTGCTTTCGCGAACCGAGGTAGTTGTCCTGGTTCTGCCCTGCACCAATGAGACGCGCGGACTGATCGGCGGCCGCCAGCTTGCTTTGATGCAACAGGGGACCCTTCTGGTGAATGCTGCGCGGGGTCCGATTGTCCAGACAGACGCATTGGTGGAAGCACTCAATTCGGGCAGAATTCGCGCGGCAATCGACGTCACCGATCCAGAGCCCTTGCCGCAGGGGCATCCTCTTTGGGGCTGCCCGAATCTGCTCATCACCCCTCACATTGGCGGATCGAGCGTGCAGTTTACACCCCGTGCATTGTATATTGCCGCGGGCGAACTGCAACGCTACATGAATGGAGAACCGCTGCAAAATGTGGTGCAGCCTGCGATCTAAGCGGCCACCGGAGCTCGCTGCCATTCACGAAGGCCAAGCACCGCAAGCAAGACGAGGCCCGCATAGAGTAGCGCCGTCAGTCTTAAATCTTTGTAAAGATACTCGCCGATGTAGATGAGGTCAACCGCAATCCAGAGCCACCAGTTGGCAATGTGCTTGCGTGCTCCCCACCAGCTGGCAACGAGGCTGAAACTAGTCAAAGCCGCATCGAGATGGGGCAACGCAGCGCCGATGCGCACCATCAGCCATCCCAAAAGCACAGAACCCAATGCGCCCGCGGCCAGGCCTGCGAGCCAGCCGCGCAGGTTGAGTGGGACGACGCGCACCTCTCCGTCCGCCTGCACGCCGCGCGACCAATGCCACCAACCGTAGAGCGTGAAAGCGACAAAGAAGACCTGCAGCAAGGCATCAGAGAAGAGTCGCGCGCGGAAGAAGACCGCGAGATACAAAAAGTCTGCCGCCAGTACTACGGGCCAACAAATAAGCAGGCGGCGCGTCGTGAGCCAGATGCCGAGGATCGTAGTGACAGTGCCGGCTATCTCGAGCCAGTGCTCGGCAAGATAGTTTGCGATTGAAGGCCAGGTCATGATTCTCTCGCCTCATGTCGCTGTTGAGTGCACGTTGTGGCCCACTTCTGAATTTCGTTGAGAAGCACTCGGCCCGCAGAGCTGTGGAACCACTGTGCGTGACCTGCGAGCCATCCGTCGTAGGCCATCGCGGCCTTCTCTTGCGCGTGCAACGCAACCAGAAAGTACTCCGCCTCAGAGAGCGCGAACTCGGCGTGGCAGAGGGCGGTCATAGGCGCAAGGGCTGCGGCCTCGTCCGCAGACAGTGGACGCTCCGATTCATAGCCGTCGAGCAGCGCGTATAGATGATCGATATGCACCGGCACGTCGTCAGGATGTGCCGGGTCTGCGACCAGTACGAGCCATTCAACAATGTTGCGCTCGATGGCGTTGGCCAGATCATGAACAGCATTGGTCCGATCCGCGAGGCCGAAGTCAATAACCGCTGTCGCCTGCGCGTCGTCGGTCAAATCACTCCAAAAAATATTCGAGGCATGCAGATCGTTGTGCGTCCAGAGCGACGGCAGTGCGGAGAGATACGGCAGGAGCTGATCGTGGAACGGCGTAAGTAACTGGAGAGCACGTTTGCAGCTCTCGCGCACAGCACCATTGGACCCAAGCGCAGGGCGCGCGGCCAGATACCGTTCAAGTTCTGCAGTAGGATCTTGTGCGGCGAAGATCGTAAAGCTGGCGACAAGCGGACGCGGCTTGCGCGGAGACGAATTGAATCCCTCGGCGGCAAGATGAAGCCTGGCCAGCGCCTGGCCGGCAGAGCGCGCATGCGCCGTGCTTCGGAATGGTGTCCACGAGATTGCATCTTCGTACAGGTCCACGCCCGCCGGCGTCTCATGCACCTCGTAGGTCCACTCGTCCATTTCAATTGCTGTCTCGCCTAACGTCGAATCCAATACCCGCGGCACCTGAGCTCCCGCCGCGCGCAGATGAGCAAGGAATCGATGCTCCTCGAGTAATCCTCCGACGTCGCGTACAGTGCGGTGATGGCGCTTGATGAAGACTCTGCCGATGGAGGTGCGAACTACTCCGGCGGCGGAGAGCGGGCGCGGACTGGTAGATAAAATCTCGATCGGTTCGTCGAACGCTGGAAACTGGACAAGCAACGCGCGCACTTCCGCAAGCGTCAACGGCGGCCAGTCTGGTTCCACCAGATCGCCTTCCACGCCGTGTACTTTTACGGTGGCGCTCATTCGAGAGTCGTCCTCTGCTTCAAACGTTGGCCTTAGAAAGTGTAATGGGCTGAGAGCCGCACCGTCGTTGGCGCGCCGAGCCAGATGAACGTATCGCCACCGTTGGCGCCAGTATCGCTCCAGTAGCGCTTGTCAGCGATGTTATTGGCATAGATCCGGAAGGTCATGCGGCCCTGCTCGCCGCCCGGCGTATAGCGCGCCCCCATGCTGAAGAGGTTGTAACCCGGAACGCTCACGGCATCGTCCCGCGTAGCTTCCTTGCGGCCTGTATAGCCCCAGCCGGGCATCAGGTGCAGCCCGTGCGCGTGGGGCAGCGCAATATCCGCAAATAGTGTGGTGCGCAGATGCGGCACGTTGAGGACTTGCTTGCCATTGAAGGACGGGGTACTTGATTTGTCTGAGAGCGCGCGCATCGCCGCGGCCGAAGCGGTTAGGCGGAGCCAGCTCGTGGCTTTGCCGGCTGCGTTTAGTTCAATGCCATCGTGCGTCTCGCGGCCGTCGGATTCAAAATCGACATTGCCAATGGGGTAAAAGAACGGCGCGCGCATGCGGAAGAACGCACCCGTGAGCAGAATGCGCTGACTCGGTTCATACTTCGCGCCGATCTCGGCCTGGCGCGTAAAGAATGGAGACAGGTAGTAGCCACCGGCCCAATACGGCGCTTGCGGTCCCAGCGAAAGCATCACTCCGTAGTTGCCGTAAAGCGTAAGGTTGTCGACAGGATTGTAAGTTACCGCATATTGCGGAAGCCAGACAGTTTTGTCGGTAAGATTCAATCCGCCGCTTTCGTTGGGCGCGGAATAATTATGGTCGCGCAAGGAATCAAACCTGCCGCCCGCCAGCAGTTGAAAGCGCCACGGTAAGTGGATCCGGTCTTGCATCACTGCCGACGACTGATGACTGTCTACTGAGAGCCAGCGCGGTCCAGCCTGGTCCGGAGTATTGGTGACCAGGTCAAGCTCTTCAGGAAACGGAGCGATCGGCTGATAAATATTCTCCTGGCCGATGTAGCTGTACACAGCGCCGTCTTGAACGTTGTCAGGCGCACTCGGCGGCGGTAGACCCGGTAGTTGAACGCTGCGAAGGAACAGCTCTCCCCCACCAGTCAGCTCGTGTGTCATGGCACCCGTTTTCACGCGCCCGGTCACCAAGGCTTCGGCCTGACCGTCGATGCGGAGTTCGTTCGGATCGCGATAATCGTAGATACCGTAACTCCCGTCGGGACAGAAAAAGTACTCCGGCGCGTTGGGCGCTCCTGGGCAAGCAACATTGCCGTTGTCGTCGAATGGCGTGCCATACGCATAAATCACGTTGTCTTGTATCAGCGAATGGCTGAAGCTGGCCGCGGCGAATGCCACCCAGTTATGCGGCAGAGTGTAGTCAAACCGCGCGCGGGTATTGAAGGTGTCGTACGTGTCAGGCGGAGCCCATGCCTGGTAGCCAAGCATCGTCGATGGATAAATCTTCGTGATATCCGGCACGGTCGTTCCACCCAGCAACTGATAGCCGCTGCCGTCACGTTCTGTTTTGTGCTGGTACTCGAAGTCGCCTTTCAGAATCGCATTCGGACTTAGCTTCCAGTCGGCAGCGCCGGCGCCCATCGCCCGCCAGCCATTGGTGCCAATCATGTAGCTTGCGATGCGTTCACCAGCCAGATTCACGCGCACGCCTACTTGCTTGCGGCTGCCGAACAAACGGCCCAGGTCGACAGCTCCATACGCTGTCCCGCGATGATCCGTGGCCAGGTCGAGGTCTTTGATTGCAGCAGGCCGCTTGGTCACGTAGTCGATGAGGCCGCCCGCCGAGGCCACGCCGCTCTCCACCCCGGCAATGCCCTTCAGAAACTCCACGCTCTGCTTGTTTTCAAGCGGAACATCCTGCTCGCCGGCGATGGTCATCCCGTTGATCTCAAGCCCGGTGGCAAGGTCGAGAGGAAAGCCACGAATCTGGTAGAAGCCGTAATAGCCTACAGGCACATAGTCGTTCGCGACGGATGCGTCGTTGTTGACCACGTCCGAGAGTAGCCGGGCAACTTGATCGGTGAGCAGATCGCGGGTGATAACGCTTGCCGAAAGCGGAGCATTTTTCAGCGCCTCACCGTCGAGTGTGCCCACCGTGACATTCTCCGGCAGATAGTTGTCCTCCACTTCCCCATGGACCACTACGGTCGTTGTGACGCGCGCCGGTTTCTGCTGATTGGCCGTCTGGCTGGATGCGTCCGGGGGTGCGGCCGCCGGCGCCTGCGCGATCGCGCCAAAGGCAAAAGCGAGGCACCCCACCAGAATCGGCAGCTTGAGAAAAGAACCGCGATTTGCGGCATAAAAGTTCGATAACGAATCAGAATCGGAAATGCAAGCAGACATGAATTCCCCTTTAATTCAGCTTGAAAAAGGGGAACTCAGATGGATTCGAGGAAGAGGGCCGTTCGGCTTCGAAAGCTTCCCACGCCGGCATTATCCGGATCGGGTTCGAGGGTATTTCTCAGCCCCACTTCTGTGGAGCACCCCTGTTTCAATAACTCAATTGAAACACCCTTCGATGGTTTCATGCAACCGAGATGGGTTTGATATCGTTCATTTCGCGGAAAATCGCGGCGACGGGCAGACGACGACTGGACAGTTTGCCGGCTGCGCATGGGAGGCAAGTTCGGCAATCATCGCTCCCGAAAGTACGTCCAGCATGGCCGTTTGTGCTTTCGCCCATACGGGGTGAGCCGGGCAATGCGCCTTGCGATGACACGATCGCCCGGAGACCAGGCAAACGTTCAGGCAGATCGGACCATCGATCGCCTCGATAACTTCGAGCATCGTTGCCGCGCGGCCACGCGGCGAAATCTGAAAACCGCCCGACTGCCCGCGCCGCGAGGAGATGAGCCCAGCACGCGACAGGGCCTGCAAAACCTTGGAGAGGAAGCTTTCCGGCGCATCCGCGGCCTCGGCCAATGCTGGCAGTGAGACGCGCGCTTCGGTTGCCGGTGCGGCCAGATGAATCATCACGCGGATGCCGTAGTCGGCCGCACGCGTCAGTTGCATCGATGAATTAGGTCTCTTCATGCCATCGTCCAGTCGCTCAAGTCTCATACCAAAACTCCCGATGCCGATGAAGCTTGCGGAGGCAATCAATGCGATGCCGCCCGTGTCCGGAATGAGGTGTGCCTTCAACGGGCAGCCTAGTCAAATTTGTCACAGGCCGATGTATTCGCCGTCACAGACCACCGGGAATGACAGGTTGTAGCTTGTCCCTTGCCAATCCAAATTGGAGAGAAATAGTCCAAAATGCCTCCTGAGAAATTTTCGGCGGCTTCCTCCTTCCGCCCAATCCCGGCGCAAGACGGTGATGTACGCCGCGGGGCCTGCCTGGAAAGATCGCCATGGGCTAGCAGTCTCCATCGATTCCGCGCCTGTAGCCATGTGAAAGGAACTTTCGGCGTCTTATGAACCCTTATCCCGCAGTCGATCCAATTCCGTTGCCGGCGCCTGTCTGGCTGCTGAAACTGCTGCACGTCGTCACACTGTCGCTGCATTTTGTTGCCGTGGAAATGCTGCTTGGTGGACTGCTGCTCGCGGTTCTGCTTAGTCTCTTCCGCGGTTCGCCCTTGTCGCTCGTCACCGCGCGGGCCATTGCGCGCAGACTTACGGTCGTCATGACGTTCGTGATCAATCTGGGCGTGCCACCGCTTCTGTTCGCGCAGGTTCTCTACGGAAGAGCGCTCTACACCAGCAGCGTGCTGATCGGCGTTTACTGGATCTCGATCATCGGCATTCTCATGCTGACCTACTGGCTGCTCTATCGATTTTCCGCGCGCCTCGAAGCCGGCAAATCCGCCTGGTGGGTAGGCCTGAGCGCGTGGGTGCTGGCCGGTTTCATCGCGCGCCTTCTCTCTACCAACATGACCTTGATGCTCCGCCCTGAGGTGTGGCGCAGTATGTACTCCGCCTCTGCCATGGGCGCTTATCTGCCCACCGGCGACCCGACGCTCACGCCGCGCTGGCTGCTGATGTTGGCCGGCGGACTCTTCCTCGGCGGACTGTGGCTGGTGTACCTGGCGGGCCGCAGCACCTTCACTGCGGAGGAAAAGAGCTTTCTTGCCGGGCTCGGTGGCAAAGTGGCGGCTGTGTTTGGCGTTGTGTATCTGCTCGCCGGGCTTTGGGCGGCGAGCGTTCAGCCGGAGATTGTGAAAGCCGGCTTGGCTGGCCACAGCGTTTATCCGCTCTACAACATTGCCGGTTTCGCCGGATATGGATGGCTGGCCCTGGTCGTGGTGGCAGTTCTGGTAGCCGCGATTGCCGGCTTCGGCAAGATAACGGCCGGCTGGATCGGCTGGGTTGGCGCGCTGCTCGCGGTGCTGTTGGAGATCATGTTCGTCGTGTATCGCGACGGCGTTCGCGACCTGACCCTGCTCAGCAAGAACTACGACGTGTGGGACCGGGTTGTGGTGACGAACTGGAGCGTGGTGGGCCTTTTCCTGGTGCTCTTTGTGGCCGGGTTGGGCGTGGTGGGATGGCTCGTGTCCGTGGTTGCGCGCGCACAGAAACCAATGGAAGGTGCGGCTTAGTTTATGAGCGAACTGACAAATTCCGGAACAATTGTGGCTGAAAATGGCGAGCGCAACACGCGCCGGGCTTTTCTGGCGGCTGCCGGAGCGGCAGGCCTGTGCTACACCGCCGCCCTCGCCTATCCAATCTACCGTTACCTGGCGTCGCCTGAGGAGATGGCGCTCAGCGCAACTGCCGTAACCGAGGTGACGCTGAAGGATGCTCAGAAGCTGCCTGCGGGTTCGGTGCTGATGTTCAAGTTTGGTACCGCGCCGGCCATGCTGATTCACCACGAGGACGGCCGATGGATATCCATGACCGCGGTATGCACGCACCTGGGCTGCACGGTGCAATACGAGCCCCAGGCCGACCGCGTCCACTGCGCATGCCACGGCGGCGTCTATAACCCTTACACCGGCGCCAATGTAAGCGGACCGCCTCCCAAGCCGCTCAAGCTCTTCAAAGTCGCGGTGAATGAAACCGGGGTTCTGGTTTCGCGGGCGTAGTTTTTTGAAGCCCGCGTGGGGCAGGGCAAGGAAACAGCGCGTTTAAAGGAAACAAGCATGACTGCAAAGACGATGAAACTTTATGACTGGGTGGATGAACGGCTGGGCCTTCGGGAACTGGCTGCCTTCGCACGCCACAAGACCGTCCCGGTCCATTCGCAATCTTTCTGGTACTACTGGGGCGGCATCTCGCTGTTCCTCTTTCTTGTCCAGTGCTTTACCGGCGTGCTGCTGCTGGTCTACTACCGGCCGGGAGCGGAAGCCTACGAGTCGGTCCGTCAGATAACCTTTGTGATGCACTTCGGCTGGCTCATTCGTTCGGCGCACTCCTGGTCCGCCAACCTGATGATCTTCTCCATCCTGGTGCACATGTTTTCGGTCTTCTTTATGAAGGCCTACCGCAAGCCGCGCGAGTTTGGCTGGCTCAGCGGCATGGCGCTGCTTGGACTAGCAGCGGTCTTCGGCTTCTCCGGCTACCTGCTGCCCATGGATGAGCTCAGCTACTTCGCTACCAAGGTCGGCCTGCAGATCCCCGTTGCGATTCCGTGGATTGGTACCGTGATTGCCAACATGCTGCGTGGCGGCCCCGATGTGAGCGAGTTCACGGTCCAGCGCTTCTTTGCTCTGCACGTGGTGGTGCTGCCGGCCATTTTTGTGCCACTGCTCGCCTTTCACCTCTGGCTGGTGCAACGCCACGGCAACGCCGTGCCTCCCAGTGAAGAAGAGAAGCCCGCTGCCGAGCGCAAAAGCATGCCCTTCATGCCCAACTTCCTGCGCAAAGATCTTGCCATGTGGTTGATCTCTCTGAACATTCTTGCGCTGCTGGCCTCGGTGTTTCCGTGGTCGCTCGGCAAGCAGTTCGACTCGCTGGCGCCCGCACCGGCCGGCATTCATCCGGAGTGGTATTTCATGAGCCCCTTCGAGATGCTCAAGCTGTTGGGATCGGTCCTGCCTGGCGAATCCGGCGAAATCGTAGGCATGCTGTTGTTCACGCTCGGCATCGTGCTGTGGATTCTGATCCCCTTCTACGACAAGAACAAGCAGAGCGGACAGCGCGCCCGCGCCGCACACTACTTTGGATTGCTGGCCGTCTTCGCGTTGCTGGCCACCACCGTCATCGGCTATTGGACGATTCGGTAAGACAGCTTTGAGCCGTCAGCCTTCAGCTTTCAGCCTCGCACTGCTCAATCAGGCAGCTTGGCCAGGGAATGAAACGCTGAGAGCTGAAAGCTGAGAGCTAGGAGCTAAAACTATGAACTATCCATTCTGGGACATTCCGATTCTCGGCTCCGGCTGGGTCATCGGCATTATCGCAATCTTCCATGTCATGATCTCGCAGTTTGCCGTCGGCGGCGGCCTCTACCTGCCCATGGCCGAGCGCAAAGCGATGCGCATCGCCGACCCCGAACTTCGGGCCGCATGGCTCGCGCAGTTGGTCAATCATTCCAAGTTCTTCTTGATCTTGACCGGCGTCTTCGGCACCGTCTCCGGTGTCGGCATCTGGTTCGCCATCGGACTCACACAGCCTGAAGCCACCAGCACGCTGATTCACAACTTCGTCTTCGGCTGGGCCATGGAGTGGGTCTTCTTCCTGGTCGAACTGGCCACTGTAGCCGTCTACTACTACACCTGGAACCGCATTGACGCCAAACTTCACCTCACCGTGGGTTGGGTCTATGCCGGAGCCTCGGCCGCTACGCTCATCATTATCAACGGCATCCTAGCCTTCATGCTCACGCCTGGCGATGCCTGGCTGGCTGTCGCCGGCACAGGTCACGAAGCCAGCAAGTTCTGGAACGCCTTCTTCAATCCCACCTACTGGCCGAGCTTGCTGCTGCGCGTCTGCGTCTGCTGCTCGCTGGCCGGCGTTTGGGCGCTCATCACCTCCAGCCAAATCGATGGCGACAAGCAGCCTGCGCTCAAAATCAGCAAGGTGCAATGGAGCGTCCGCTGGCTCGTGCCTTCCTTCGTCGCCATGCCCTTCCTCATGATCTGGTACTACATGATGGTTCCCGCTTCGCAACAGGCGCTTCTCACCCTGGGCATCGACACCATCAACGCCGGCACCTTCTCTGCCGTCACCCGCATGGCGCTGGTCATCATCGTCACCTCGGCCACCATCATCTGGGTTGCTTATTACCTGGCCTATCGCAATCCGCTGGACTTCAATCTGTCGCACGCAATGGCCGTGCTGTTGCTGGCTCTGATGGCCACAGGCGCCGGAGAGTACTCGCGCGAAATGCTGCGCAAGCCCTACGTCGTCGGCCACTGGATGTACTCCAACGGCGTGCGCGTCCCGTATGTCAACCGAATCAACCAGAACGGCTATCTCGTGCGCTCAAACTGGGTTTGGAACGGATCGGACTCCAGCTACTCCCACGGCGAAGCCATCTTCCGCGGCGAGTGCGGCTCCTGCCACACCCTCGACGGCTATCGCCCTTTGCGGCAACTGCTCAGCGGGCGCGACCGCACCAACATCGGCAGCTTTATCACCATGCTGCACGAGTACAAACCCGACATGCCCTATCGGCGCTTCATGCCGCCCATGGTCGGCACGCAACAGGATGTGAACGACCTGACCGATTTTCTGAACGCCCAGGTAAACCCGCCAGCAGCAAGCGGCCAAAAGCCTGTACTAACGGCGCAGAAGTAGTTCTTTCCTCCGGTCTGCTCTTGGCAATAGAGGCCCGATCTCCGCGGGCCTCCGTTGTTTTTTCAAGTCCTCAATCGGTGCGGCACTCGCCCACCGGTCAGCGCTAATCGTTCTTGATCGCCGTCGCCTTATTGTCGGCAAAGGTAACGGTCCAGTGCTTTCCATCCTGGTCGTAGGTCACAGTACGGTCCCCTTCCGACTCGCCATTCGGATGCATCTTTTGGCCGATCGCCATGCGCGTTTCCAACTCGCTCATTCCCGGCTTCACCTGGCGCGCATCAATCGCGGCCCAAACATCTTTTGGCCAATGATCGTAAATCGTATGCGGATCGTCGTAGAAAAACAGGATGTCGGGATAATAGGCCTCCTGATCGCCGTCCATCACGCCAATCGCCGTTGCGTAAAGGTCCGGACTTCCGCGAAGAGCGAACACCGCAAACGCCTGCCTGCTGCCGTGTGAAATGCCATCGTCCACATTCGCCGGCGCGGACGCCCTTACGATCTTCTTGATCGCAAGTTGCTGCAATGCGGGAATAACCCCAACGCTTTTGCCGAACTCCACATGGCCGCCATCGTACTTGAAATAGGCCATCGTGTAGCCGTTCTTCATCCAGACCGTCGTGCCCTGCAGACGCAATGTGTCCTCAAAATGCGCGGGGGAAAATGTGCGCACTACCGCAAGATCATCCTGGTTCAGGGCCTGGCTGGCATCGGTTTGACCGACCACCCCCGGGTTTTGGCGCTGCTTCCACACCCACAAGAGGTAAACACTGCCGATGACGAGCGTAATCAGCGTAGGAATAACAATGATCTTCCAGACCTTCACAGATCCTCCATCTCAGGCATCCATCCTACGCGGCCCGCGACATGTCAGTCTCGCTTTGCGCGGAAAAACAACTGCTACGGCATCGTGGGTTACTTGAGGACCGTCTCAGGCCGCAGCGCCTCGGCCGTGAGTTCATCCGCGCGGCGCAGACTTGGGAAAAGCACAGACCAGATGCCTGCCACCGCCAGTGCCCCGATTCCGCCGTAGACCGTGGCCCGCACCGCGCCCCACCACTGCGCCGTTAGTCCGCTTTCAAACTCGCCGAGCTCATTGGATGCACCAATGAACAGCGAGTTGACCGCGCTCACCCGTCCCCGCATCTCCGGGGGCGTGGCCAACTGCAGCAGCGAGCCGCGGATGATGACGCTGATGGAGTCTGCCGCGCCGGCAATAAATAGCGCCACCAGCGACAAAGTCAGGCTGTGAGAATATCCAAAAACGATAGTTGCCGCGCCGAAGATGGCTACACAAACAAACAGCCGCAGCCCCGCCCGGCGGCGAAATGGAAACCGCGCCATTAGCAACGACATGGTGACCGCGCCCGCTGCTGGAGCGGCTCGCAACATCCCCAGTCCACTTGGGCCCGTGTGGAGGATATCGCCGGCAAAGATGGGCGTGAGCGCGACAGCCCCACCCAGAAGCACCGCGAACAGGTCCAGCGATGCCGCGCCCAACAGCAGCGGCGAGCGGCCCATGTATTGGAAACCGGCCAGTACCACCTTGAGCGAAAGTGCGCGGTGCTCCATGCGGCCGACGCGTGTGTGCATGCTGGCTACCAGCATCAGCGACCATACCAGCGTGCACAGGGTGAAGACATAGACAAGCCCGGCGCCCTGCAGTTCTTTGCCCGGCGCAAAGTGGATAAGCGGCAGCGTAAAGAGTACGCCTCCCAGCGCCGGCCCAATCACGGTTGCGAATTGGAAAACGGTTGCGCCCCATGTAACTGCGTTCACAAAGTGCTTCTCTGGGACGAGGTGAGGAATCAGCGCAGAGTTAGCCGGTCCGGAGAAGGTGCGCGCCGTACCCATGCAGAACAACACAAGATAGATGGGATAGACGCCGTGCAAATCGGAGAAGGTAAGCAGAAGAAGCCCGGTGGTGCACACAACCTGCAACCCGTAGCAGACGAGGATGATCTGCCGGCGATCGAAGCGGTCGGCCGCATGTCCGGCGGGAAGCAGAAAGACCAGCCCCGGCAAAAACTGCGCGAGGCCGGTGTAGCCCAGGTCGATGGCCCGATGAGTAATGGAATAGACCTGCCAGGCCACAGCCACCGACTGCGCCGCGTATCCCAGCACGGCAGCGACGCGCGCCAACTGGAACCGCCGGAAGTCACGGGATGCGAAGGCTTCCATGCCGCGCCGGGGCGGCTTGCGGGGAGGAGATTGCATGTTCCCCCTTAGAGTAAATCCATCTGCTCCTCCCCGTGCTGGAGGACCGCCGCCGTCAGGACTATCCTAGAAACTTGAACCCCACACACCAACAGGATCGCGCGGCGCCCAACTGGCGGGCCACCGCTGCCGTGACACTTTGTGGGGTGTGCGCATTTCTCGAGCTCTATTGCACCCAGCCGCTCTTGCCGTTACTGGCCAAGCTGTTCCATGCCTCGAAGACCGGCGTCAGCATGACCGTGTCGGCTGCGACACTCGGCGTGGCTCTGTCGGCGCCCTTTTATGGCGCATTCGCTGAGCGGCTGCCTCGTAAGCGCGTGATCGTGATCTCGCTAATCGGCGTGAGCATCCCGACCCTGCTGGCAGCTACCTCCGCTTCGCTCGCCCAACTCATCTTCTGGCGATTTCTTCAGGGCATTACAGTGCCCGGGATTATTGCAGTGGTGATTACCTACATTGGCGAAGAATGGCCGCCCGACAAGCTGGCCCTGACCATGAGCTTCTATGTCAGCGGAACCGCGCTGGGCGGCTTGCTGGGGCGGATCTCTAGCGGCATTCTGGCCGACCGGTTGAGTTGGCGCGTCAGCTTTCTGGTGCTCGGCGCGGCATCTCTGGCCGGTGCGGCCGCGGTAGCCGCATGGCTGCCCCATGGGCGACGCCGGACCAAACCATCAACCGCCGATCAAGGCGAATCAAGCTTTTTCGATCAGGTGCGAGGGCTCTTTCGCAGCCGCCGTCTCGTAGCCACTTTTGCCGTCGGATTCAACGTACTGTTCTCGCTGGTGGGCGTCTTCACGTGGATCACCTTTCATCTGAACGCTGCCCCCTATCTGCTGTCGACCACTGCGCTGAGCTCGCTCTTTCTCGTTTATCTCATCGGACTCGTCGTCACTCCAGCGGCTGGCTACCTCATCACGCGCGTGGGGCTCCGCGCAGGGATCGCCGGAGCCCTCGTGTGCGCCATCGCCGGTGTACTGCTCACGCTGGCGCCATCGCTGCCCGTCATCATCGCCGGGCTGGCGCTGCTATGCTCTGGCGTCTTCATTGCGCAGACCGCATCCAGCAGCCACCTGCGCGTTGCGGCGCCGGCTGGAACGCACGTGACTGCTGCCGGCCTCTACATCACCTTCTATTACCTGGGTGGCGCGGCTGCCGGAGTGATTCCAGGAGCGTTTTGGGCGTTCGGCGGATGGCCGGCCTGCGTCGGATTTATCGTGGCCATGCAGGCCGCCGGATTGGTGATTGCCCTGGTGGGCTGGCGAACGCCTCGCGCATTTACTGAAATGTCCCCGTCAGTGAATCCATGAACCCGAAAGGCGGGGAAGCGAATCTATTCAAGAGTACGCACTGCAGGAGCCAGGCCTGAGCCAAGTGTCTCTAGGCCGCTTTCTTGCCCCACAGCGCCGCACTTCCTCGGCCACCGCATGGAATCAACGAGTAACAGAGGAGAAGACTGTTGTCAGAGTTGCAGCCAGCTTCGCCGGCACCGGCCAAACACATGGAGAACCCCAATCCGGTCGACCAATCGGCCTGGAAACCGAGGGTAAATCCATGGCTGATCGCCATGACCGTGGCGCTGGCCGCGTTTATGGAGGTCCTGGACACCTCGATCGCCAACGTCGCCCTGCCGCACATTGCCGGAACCCTCGGGGCAAGCACGAATGAAGGAACCTGGGTTCTGACTAGCTACCTGGTCTCGAATGCGATTGTGCTGCCGCTGGGTGGCTGGGCGTCGAGCCTCATGGGCCGGCGCAACTTCTTTGTTTTCTGCATCGTGGTCTTCACGGTTGCCAGTTTTCTGTGCGGCGCGGCGCCCACGCTACCCATGCTGCTGGTCTTTCGAGTCATCCAGGGCGCCGGGGGCGGCGGAATGCAGCCCATGGCGCAGGCCATTATGGCCGACTCTTTCGAACCGCAAAAGCGCGGCCAGGCCTTTGCCCTCTATGGCCTGGTCGCCGTCCTCGCACCCTCCATCGGTCCCACCCTCGGCGGCTGGATTACCGATAACTTCTCCTGGCGCTGGATCTTCTTCATTAACATCCCGGTCGGCATTTTGGCCTTCATCCTGGTCACCCGCATGGTCGAAGACCCGCCGTGGATCAAAGCCGACCCCTCCAAGCTGCGGAACATGGATTACATGGGCCTGGCCTTCCTCACCATCGCCATGGGTGGACTCCAGGTCATGCTCGACAAGGGCGAGGAAAATGACTGGTTCAGCTCTGGCTTTATCCGCTTCTTCGCATTCTTGTTTGTCGGAGGCATGATCAGCCTGGTGGTGTGGGAGTGGCGGCAGAAGAATCCGCTCATCAACCTCAAGCTTTTTCGATTCAAGAACTTTGCCATCTGTTGCTTCCTTATGGCGCTGGTGGGCGGCGTGCTCAACGCCAATACAGTCTTGCAACCACAGTTCATGCAGCAGCTCTTGGGCTACAACGCCACCAACGCGGGATTGGCGCTCACCGCCGGAGGTTTCGCGCTGGTGATCGTCATGCCCCTTGCGGGCATAGCCACCGGCAAGATTGCCGCGCGCTGGCTGGCAGTTTTGGGATTCGTCATGTTCGTCGTTACTTTCCGCATTGCGGCGGAAGTCACCACCCTGGACATGAGTTTTTCTCAGGCGTCGTGGCTGCGCGTCGTCCAGATGCTGCCATTGCCCTTCTGCTTCATCTCCATCACGAATGCCGCCTACGTCGGCATGCCCAAGGAAGAGAGCAACCAGGTCTCGGGCCTCATCAACTTCGCGCGTAACATCGGCGGAAGCATCATGATTGCTCTCACTGACGCCCAGGTCACCAGCCGGGCTACCTGGCACCAGGAACACCTGCAGAACGCGATGCAGTCGGGGTCGATTGCCTACCAGCAGCACACGCAGGCCCTCTCCGGCTTCTTTGCCGGCCACTTCGGCGGCCCGAACGGGATGGTCTTTGCCCTGGCCAACCTGTATGCGCAGCTCAACCGCCAGGCGCAGATGCAGGGATACCAGGATGTATACATGGAGCTCTCGTGGATGTCGGTGGGATTGGTGGCGCTTGCCTTCCTGTTAAGCAAGAACAAACCCGGCACAGGGGCTGGAACATCGGCGATGCACTAAGCATCTGTCCCCTGCAAAGAATCAACCGCTCGCAAAATCTATTCCCTGACAAGCTGCCGTGATTAAGGTCATTGGCCCCCGGTGCCAATTAGGCCTATAATTCGTGCCAGAAATCGATCATCTCTAAATGATGCCCGTTTCCGAGATCCTTTTTGAGGAGGACTGCAATGTTGAAGTCGTTTCTGCTACTTTCCGCAGTGGTTTTATTTGCGCTCACTCCAACTGTTTCCCGTGCCAGCAAGTCGCAGGACGTTACCCCTGAAGCTACCCCCGGGACCGCAGCTACACCGGCGGCCACGGCGACGAATCCCGTAAAGCCAACCGCCGAGTCGCAGGCAAAGGCCAAAGGTCTCTATCAAATCGACTGTGCCCTGTGCCACGGAGACAACGGCAACGGACAGACGGACGTCGCCAAAAGCCTGGGAGTCGCGATGCAGGACTTCACGGATCCGAAGGTGCTTGCGGGCGTGCCGGATGGTCAACTTTTCGCTATCATCCGCAACGGCAAAGACAAGATGCCTCCTGAGGCTGCTGGCCGCGCGAGCGACAATACGGTTTGGAACCTGATCATCTACCTTCGTGGCATGTCGAAGCCGCAAGCCAACGCGCCGGCAAAGTAAGCCGAGCAGCAATGTACTTCCGGCGAGCGGGCGAACAATCTGCGCTCCTATGGAGTTGCCGGTCTTCTTCTGGTAATCGTGGAGACCGAGCAGAGCGGATTGGTGTTGGAAGCGACGACTGCGCAGAACACTGAAACCCGTTGAAGTTTCCGCGCTGAATACGAATTTGCATCGACTGTTTTCCGATAGCACACCGAGGCGTCTCTACGCACGCAGAGGCGGAGACGCACCCAGAACCACCGCGCGTGCGGCCATTGGCTCCGCGCCTTGAAGAACCCCAACTCTCATGAGCCTCTCCCCTGAGAAATCACGCCACAAAATGTTATCCAAAAACGAAGACGCCAGAGACCGGAGTCTCTGGCGCCTCAATAGGGTGAACTCACAAGTTCCTTGGACCATGCATCAACCCGTTCAGCCTTGCGCTAAGTCTTCGGGTTACCCCGAATCCCGCATTTCAAAGGCTGCGCCCGCGATGGAGTTTCGAGTTGCCTCGACTCTCGCATCCTTCAGCACGTCCGGCGCTCTAGCCTGAGGGTTACCCCTCGCGGCCATGCTCTTCCAGTCGCGCCTCCCGATGAGGTTGCGAGTTGCCCCGCATCCTGCATCCTCAGGCTTTGCCGGCGACCGATCTTCGAGTTGCCTCGCGTCTCGCGTCCTTCAGCACATCCGGAGGTGAAGCCCAGGTCGCCCCGCACTTCACTCTTTCGGTTGCGCCTGCCAGTGCGTTGCTCCGGGTTGCCCCGGCGTTACGCACCTTCCGGCCTTGCCGGCGATGGATCTTCGAGTCGCCCCGAATCTCCGATCCTTCAACACTCCTGGCGCAGTACCCTGGGGTTTCCCCCGCGGCTACGCTCTTCCAGTTGTGTCTGCCGATGCGTCCCCCGGGTTGCCCCGGTTTCTGCATCTTCCGGCTGTGCCGGCGACGGAGCCTCGAGTTGCCTCGCTTCTCGCGTCCTTCGGCGCTGCTGGCGCTGATGCTTTGGGTTGCCCCTCGGCTTCGCTCTTCCAGTCGCGCCTCCTGGTGTGGTGGCGGGTTTCCCCGCGCCTGCACCTTCCGGCTTTGCCTCGGGCTTAAGTCTCCGGGTTGCCCCGAATTCTCTCTCCTTCGGCGCCGGCTGATGGTTCCCCGAGTCGCCTCGGTTCCCGCACCTTCCGGCTGTGCCGTCCCTGCGTCTTCAGGTTGCCCTGAATCCTGCATCTACGGCTGGGTTAATGATGACTTCCCGGTTCTCCTCGAACTTTGCATCCTCGGCGGAGCCGCGGATGAATCTTCGTGTCCAATCGGGTCTTGCATATCCCGGTCCGACTCTGGATGCATTCTCAATCTCATTCGGCCCTGACACATACCGGCAAGCCGACATCGACAACACCGATTGAAACTGTTCCCTGCATCGTCCTGTCAGGCTGGAACTGCATTTCCAATTCCCTGCCAGGTCATCAACTGGAGAGGAGCTTAGGCCCGTTCAATCTGTGGAAGCAAGTGCAAAAAATTGATTAATTTGTGGATTTCACCAGTGTTGGTGCATAAATCGTAAACGGCACATTTAGTTGAACAACACTTGGTGCAATCAGTTCCGGAGTTCTTTTATCAAGCTGCACGCGAGCATGAATCTGCTTCGAATTCCTCAACTGTCCGGGCTGAAGTCGGGTTGCGAAACACTCGTTAAGAGCCTTGCTGCTTCGGCAATACAGCACCTGCGGCGCCCCATAAGCGGTCCCAGGGTCTTGTGAGCTTGATTGCTCAGACGGGCAGGATCGTTGCGGCTAGAGTCGGACTTGCCTCATGCATCGAAACTCCCGCGCAAAGAAACCTGCGTACTGCAGAGACAGAAAAAAAGGTGTAATTCGTGAAGAAAATCATTCTATGCGCTGCGTTACTCAGTCTGGCGTCCTCAGCCTGGGCAAGATCCGATCGTGAAGCTACTGATGACCGGTTAGATCATGCCGGCCATGTCCTGAGCGAGATTATGGCCGCTCCGGACAAAGGCATCCCCGAGGAAGTTCTGGAGCACGCCCGCTGCGTAGCCGTGGTTCCCCACCTGCTGAAGGGCGGCTTTGTCTTCGGCGCGGAGAACGGCCGCGGTGTGGCCACATGCCGCACGGCGAGCGGATGGAGCGCACCTGCGTTCTTCGTAATCACAGGTGGAAGCTGGGGATTGCAGATCGGCGTTGAAGGCGTCGACCTGGTCATGATCATCCAGAACGAGCGCGGGATGCAGCAGTTGATTTCCAGCGGCTTCCAAATCGGCGGCGATGCCTCCGCTGCTGCCGGTCCAGTTGGCCGTCATGCCTCAGCTGATACCGATTGGAAGCTGAACACCGAGATACTGACCTACTCGCGCGCACGTGGCGCCTTTGCAGGGATCACGCTGACCGGCGCTTCCATTCGCCGTGACGATGACTCGATGAGGGCCATCTACGGGCGCCATGCATCCACGCGCTCAGTCTTGCGAGGCAATGTAGCCGTGCCGGCTTCAGCCGACACATTCCTTGATTCAATCCGTGGCGCCAAGCATCAGGCAATCGCAGAGGCCGGCCGCTAGCCAGTGTGAGTTGATCCCCGAAACCTTAACACTGAGGAGGAATTTATGCTTTGGACAGTCTTTGTAGTCATTCTAGTGCTGTGGCTTCTGGGCTTCAGCTTCCACGTCGGCGGCGGGTTGATTCACATCTTGCTCGTAATCGCAGTCATCGTCCTCATCTTCAACTTGATATCCGGCCGGCGCGGTCTTTAACGGCGCGTAAGAACCGCGTCTGTTTTTTCGCAGGTTCGTTCGCGAATTGTCCGGCGTTTATCCGCTAAATGCCCTGGGTCTTGGAAACAAGGCTTGGGGCATCCGACTTTATGCGGTTTGCCTCACTGCGCAAAGTCCGGTCGGGCTCCCTATCCCTTCGCGAATAGCGCTTTCATCCCCCGCAACGCCTGCCGGGTCCGCTCTTCGTTTTCTATCAGCGAAAACCTTACATGCCCATCTCCGTAATCGCCAAATCCAATCCCCGGCGACACTGCTGTCTTCGCTTCCGTCAGCAGCAGCTTAGAAAACTCCAAAGAGCCAAGAGCCTGGAAGGCTTCAGGAATCTGCGCCCAAACAAACATGGTGGCCTTGGGTAGAGCCACAGGCCAGCCCATCTTGTTCAGTCCCTCCACCAGCACATCGCGGCGCTTGCGATAGGTTTCGCAGATCTCGTGGACGCACTCCTGCGGGCCTTCCAATGCCGCTATCGACGCAACCTGTATCGGCGTAAACGTCCCGTAGTCGAAGTAGCTCTTCAGCCGCGCCAGAGCCGACACTAGCACCGGGTTGCCGACCATGAAGCCCACTCGCCAGCCAGGCATGTTGTAGCTCTTCGACATGGTGAAGAACTCGACCGCGACGTCTTTCGCGCCAGGAACCTGCAGCACGCTGGGCGGCTTGTAGCCGTCGAAGGCGATGTCGGCATAGGCCAGGTCGTGGATCAGATGGAAGCCGTATTCGCGCGCCAGCTCCACGAGGCGGGTGAGAAAAGGTAGATCGACACACTCCGTTGTCGGATTCGACGGGAAATTGACGATCAGCGCCTTGGGCCGCGGAGTCATGCGGGGAATCAGGTCCTCAAGCTGCTTGAGAAACTGCTCCTGGTCGTGCACCGGGACACTGATGATGTGCGCACCGGCAATGACCGGCCCGTATATGTGGATCGGGTAGCTTGGATTGGGCACCAGCACGGTGTCGCGCGAGTCCAGAATGGCAAGGCAAAGATGCGCGATTCCCTCTTTGGAACCGATGGTAACAATCGCTTCGGTGTCGGGGTTCAGATCCACATCGTAGCGGGTCTTATACCAGTTGCAGATGGCCTTGCGCAGGCGCGGAATGCCCTTGGAGACGGAATAGCGATGCGTCGCCGGCTTGAGCGCCGCTTCCACCAGCTTATCGACGATGTGCTTGGGCGTGGCCCCGTCGGGATTACCCATGCCGAAGTCAATAATGTCTTCTCCGCGGCGGCGGGCATTGACCTTCATCTCTCCAGTGATGTTAAAAACATACGGCGGCAGACGTTGAATGCGACTGAACTCTTCCATGATGACTCCAGTTTAACGGGGCGAGGCTAGGGCCTGTTAACACTAACTCAGGCGGATGGCGTTGCGAGCGAAAAACCGCCCAGCACCGGGGTCCCCGCGGAGGGGTCTTTGTCCGTGGGGTGGGAGACGAGGCGGAGTCCGCAGGGTTTGGTGGTTCCAAGCACAAGGACGAGTCGCCGCGGCGACAAGGATGGGTGGTTTTTCTCCGCAACCCGAAAGGACGGGGCCAATTTTCCTCATTTCATCGTCGCTCGTCGCTCCAGTAACCAGTTACGATTCGCTTCTCGCACCTCGAACTGAGAAAAATTGGCGCCCGTCGCCACCGTCTGAGTTAGTGTTAACAGGCCCTAAAGTACCTCACGGAAAAGGGCGCTGGGACCCTTAAGAGGAACCGGCTTGCATGAGATTTTAGGGATGAGGTGAAACGAGTCTAGGCGGCCGCAGCCGCTGCACGAGCCGCGCGGGCACCGATAAGGCGCAGGGCGGAAAAAACGCGGTGACTGGCGGAATTCTGCATGGATTCGATTATAACCGGTAGAAGAGCCTGCAGTGGAACAAACACAATCCTCAGGGTCTGGTGCCCGTGGTGATCTCGCCGTGCGCGAGGACCAGCGCTGAGCGGACCGCGGCCTGTTCGTAATAGTGGACGAAGCGCTGCGGCTCGGCAGCCTGGAAAGACGCGAGGTTGTGCGCCCAACGATACCCCACCGGCTGATAGACCAGTTCCGCAGAGACGCGGAAGGGCCCGCTTGCGCCGTTCGTCGAGACGGCGTACTGTGTGGTGCTGGACCCTGCCGCAAAGTCCGGATCGTGCGCCGCCTCGCCCACCACGGCAATATCGTGCGACGCGGTCTTTTTATCAAACCCCGCCGGCAGAATCCGGTTGTCCTTCAGGTATTGCGTAGCAGCCAGCAGCCCGGTGGTGACGTGGCCCTGGCTGTCACCAAGGATTGGCTCAAAAATCTCCACCTGATCGGCTTTTGTAATGCGCGTGAAGTGTGGGGAATAGCTTGCGGCATCCGCGTCGTTACCGTTCCCGGCGATCGAGCCGTCCGCGTTGAGTTTGCCGGACTCGAAAACGACATGCCCATCCGCCGCGGTAACCACAACGTGGAGCCAGGCGCGGCGCGAGGGAAAAGCCGAAGGCAGCTTGTGCCCGGTCAGGTTTTCAACGCGCACCGGGAAGGAGAGCTCGCTTCCTGAAAACTCCGCCGGACCCACGGTGACACGCGCGGACTGAGTTTGCAGGAAGGCTGTGACGCGTGCAGTGGCGGCGGCCAGTTCAGCAGGTTGCGCAGTGACGCCGAGTTCATCGCGATGCGCGACCAGCATGGCTTCCATCAGGAAGTTTGCGCCAGTAAAGGCATGACGGCGGACACCCTCACGCGGCTGGCCCAGCAGCGACGCGACAAGCACCGGCCCTTCCACTGCCGGCATGTGGCATTGCTGGCAGGTCTGTTTTTCGCGGAAGTCGCTGTGCTCCCACTCGAGATAAGTCATCTGCTCCGGGAGCTGCCCAATCTGCTTGCCATCGGCTCCGCGCGCAATGGTGTAGAGAGTATGGCAACTTCCGCATAGGCCCGCTTCGCGCTCATGCGTGGCCTGCACAGGCGCATAGCCTGCGGAGAGGATATGCACCTTCACCACCCGGTCAGGATCGGCAGCGTAAGGACCGAAGACAGGTCGCGGATGCACGTCCTGCCCAGCCACCGAGAAGTTACCGTTGTAAGTTGTGGGCGTGCCCAGTCCAGTAGCCTGAATCTGATGGCAAACCGTACACGAAACTCCATCGGCCGCAGCTGCCGCTTCCGCATGTTTTGCATCCAGGGGCAGCAGCTTAAACATCCCCGTTTGCCGGCCTTGGGCTTTGTCCTGCAAATTCTGCAAGGGCATATGGCAACTGGCGCATTCGTTCTGGATGGCGGCGCTCGATTCAGGATGTTCGAGTACTTCGCGGCGCACGCTGCCTTGCCAGTAGGGATCGCGCGCCGCGTTGGCCATGATGCTCGCGCCCCACTCGTGCCCAATGGAGACGTCTTCGCCCTTTGATGTCTTCAGGTTGTTGTGACACGTGGCGCAGCGATCCGCGGTGCGGAAATCCTGGCTGAAGTCATGCTGCTCCGCTGACACTGTCTTCCCCAGCGACAGGCTGGCCAAAGCTGCCAGCATCGCAAGCGCAAAAAGCGGCAGACGGAATTTCATTTCCATCCCTCCGGAACCAGGCGTCGGCGCGGTCCCAATCCACGAAATCGCGCAGCCTGCGCGACCCGCGCATGGTGCCAGCCGCCTACGCAGACTCAGGTTAGCACGTACCTTCAATCTTCAGCTGTCAGCTCAGCCGCACAGGCCACCTTATACTTAAAGACGAGATGAGTACGATTTTGCCCTCGAGTTTTCCGCCGGTTGACGAACAGATGGACCTGCTCCAGAAAGGCGCCGCGGAAATCATCCGCGTGAGCGACTTGAGAGAGCGCCTTGAAGACAGCCGCAAGACTGGCCGCCCGCTCCGCGTGAAGGCTGGCTTTGACCCCACCGCTCCCGACCTGCACCTGGGCCACACCGTGCTGATGCGCAAGCTGCGCCACTTTCAGCAGTTGGGCCACACGGTCATTTTTCTGGTGGGCGACTTTACCGCGCTCATCGGCGACCCCACAGGCCGCAACGTCACGCGCAAGCCGCTCACCGTCGAGCAGATCGGCCAAAACGCAGAAACTTACATGGCCCAGGTCTTCAAGATTCTCGACAAAGCGGCAACCGAGGTTCGCTACAACTCCGAGTGGCTCGGCAAGCTCGGCTACGAAGGAACCATCCGGCTTACCGCGCACTTTACCGTCTCGCAGATGCTGGAGCGTGACGACTTCAGCAAGCGCTTCCAGGCCGAGCAGCCCATAAGCCTCCACGAGCTGCTCTATCCCGTTATGCAGGGCTACGACTCCGTTGCCCTCGAGTGCGACGTCGAGCTGGGCGGCACCGACCAGAAGTTCAACCTCCTCTGCGGCCGCGAACTCCAGCGTCAATACGGTCAGAAGCCCCAGATCGTCCTGATGACGCCCATCCTCGAAGGCCTCGACGGCGTACAGAAAATGTCGAAGTCCCTCGGCAACGCCATCGGCATCAACGAGCCGCCCTCCGAAATGTACGGCAAGCTGATGAGCATCAACGACGAGCTCATGTGGAAGTATTTTGTCTTTCTGACGGATTTTCTTGGCTCGAAGATTGAGGCATGGAAAGTTGACGTTGCTGAGGGACGAATGCATCCGATGGCTGCAAAGAAGCTCCTCGCCATCACGATCACAGAAGGCTTCCACGGTGCCGTGGCTGCAAAGGAAGCAGAAACAAACTGGGTCCGCATGTTTCAGCAGAAAGAAACCGCCGAGGACCTGGAAGAGATCGCCGTAGCCTACGCAGATGTCGCCGGCCCGGAGGGAAGCAACCAGATTCGCCTTCCCAGGCTGCTCGTTCACATGGGCCTGGCCGCATCCGGCGCCGAAGCCAACCGCAAAATAGCCGAAAAGGCCGTGAAGCTCGATGGCGAAGTAGCCGAGAGTGCTCTGATTCCTGTCTCCGCTCTGCCCGCCCGCATCGTCATCCGCCTTGGCAAACGCGCCAAGGTCGCCGTGATCTCGTAAATTTGGCGTTTCTAAAGTAGCCAAATGGCGTATACTTGAGCCTGAGGCATCCCATGGCAGCCCACTCTGTACCCAACGTGCTCGGCGGCGAACTCATCCTCGGTAGGCCGGTCAACAAGAGCGGTGCCTTGGCCGAGCTCGTCCGCGAGGGCCTGCCCGTCAAGTCGCTTCTCTTATTGGCCGAACGTCTCGACATCCGCCAGACCGAAATCTCCGAGAAGATCGGCATTCCCAAGCGGACCCTCACCCGTCGCCTCACCCAGCATTCCCGTCTCACCGCTGCCGAGTCCGACCGCGCCGTGCGACTGGCACAGGTCTTCTCCAATGCGGCTGAGACCCTTGGCGACGGCGACAAAGCCGCAGCCTGGCTCAAGACGCCGAACCGGGCCCTGCGCGGCGCCCGCCCCCTCGATCAGCTCGACACCGATCCCGGCGTGCGCGAAGTGGAAGACGTCCTCGGTCGTATTGCCTACGGCGTTTACAGCTAATGCAGATCTGGCGGATCTGTCGGGCGCGTTTCGCCGAGGAGGCCTTCTCCGGAATAGGCGCGCGCCGCTTCGGCGGCCGATGGAACTCGCCTGGAGTTCCCATGGTCTATGCATCCACGTCGTTGGCACTCGCGGCGATGGAGCTGTTCGTCCACCTCGAGCCCAATCTGCAACCTGACGATCTGGTTTCGATTGCCGCCGCGCTCCCCCTCGGAGAACCAGCGCAACGCCTCGCCCCAGAAAAGCTCCCGCCTGCCTGGTGGACCGACGACTTCGAGCCTCTGCGCGCAATCGGCGACACATGGATTCATGCCAAAACCTCGCTCGCCATCGAAGTTCCATCGGCGGCTCTACGCAGGGAGTGGAATGTCCTGGTGAATCCGCTGCATCCGAACCTTGCAAAAATCAAGGTGGAAGAGCCGCAGCCGTTTCATTTCGATGCGCGCATGTTCAGGTAAGTCCGGCGGTGGGATTAAGCATTTCCCAGTTGCAGCATTCGGGCGCGCCGCGCTTACCCCTCGAAGTCCAGCTCCACCGCCTCGATCAGCGGCCCAAGCCACCGCAGCAGCGCCATATGTGCCGGATGGATGGAGTAAAAATCCGCCGCTTCCTTGTCCACAAACTTCATCAGGCCGGCGAAGGTGTACCCCTGTCCGCGCTTGGAGAGATTAACGCCCACGCACACCTCGATCAGTCCCGGAATCAAGCCCCGAAACGCCCGAATCTCCTTCTCCGCGCGCGCCTGGTCCGCCTCCGTCGCTTCCGGCTTCCACTTGAATCCAAAGATGTGAACAAACATCGGGCTCCCCTCAGCTTCTGCTCTCGGATAGTTGATCAGATTCCCAGTGCGAACTTCCGCCCAGCCTCCAGCAGCCTCGCAACCGATTCCTTCGAGCACGATTCTGTGTAGATGCGCATCAACGGCTCCGTCCCGCTGGCCCTCAGTAAAATCCATGTCTCGGCCGCGTTCGGTTTCGTCTTCGCTTCCGGGTTGTCGAGATAAAACTTCACGCCGTCCAGGTCCTCCTGGCGCAGGATCGGCATCCCCGCCAGTACCGGATCACCTGGCTTGAGTGCCCGCGCTCGGGCAATCGCGCCGTTCTTCACATCGTCGGAAATATGCAAATCGATGCGGCCATACTGGTGTTCGCCGTACTCGGCTTGCAGGTCAGCGACAAGCTGGCCGAGGGTCTTACCCTCCTGAGCGGTCACGTTGGCCAGTAGCAGCGAGTTGAGCAGCCCGTCGCGCTCAGGCAGGTGGCGCTGGAAGCCGATACCGCCGGACTCCTCACCGCCCATCACGATCTCGCGCTCCAGCATCAAGTCGCAGACATACTTGAAACCGATGCCGTGCTCGATCAGCTCGCGGCCGTGCTTGGCGCAGATGCGGTCCAGCATCTTGGTCGTGTTGAAGGCCCGGGTCACGGCGCCGGGCCATCCCTTGTACTTCAGCACCCAGCTCAGCAGGACACAGTAAATCTTGTGAGGATCGACAAACTCTCCATGTTCGTCTGTCGCGCCAATGCGGTCCGCATCGCCGTCCGTGCACAGTCCGGCCTGGCAGCCGTTGGCCACCACCGCTTCGCCCAGCGCCCGAATATGCGGCTCAATCGGCTCGGGATTGATGCCCGGAAACAACGGATCGGGATTCGACCGGATCGCCAAATTCGCCACGCCAATGCGGGTAAAGATATCGGAGAGAATTGTCCCTCCCGCGCCATACATCGAGTCGATGCAGAACTTCATGCCCGATTTCGAAATCATGTCGAGGTCGGCAAAGCTCTCGATCGCATTCAGGTACGTCGGCAGAAAGTCAGCTTCCTCGATCGTCGCAGGCTTGGCGGCGCGCGCCACCGGCTTGTCCAGGTACGACTCGATCTCCGCAATAATCGAGGGCTTGCCGGAGCCGCCGTACCACGCCTTGTACTTCACGCCGTTCCATTGCGCCGGATTGTGGGACGAAGTAATCATGATGCCGCCGGCCGCGCCGCGCTCGCGCACGCCGAAACTGAGCGCTGGCGTTGGCGTAATCGCCTTTGCCAGCTTGACTGGAATCCCCGTCGCTGCCACAACCTCGGCGCAAGCGCGCGCGAAGGCCTTTGACCCGAAGCGCGTGTCGTAGCCGATGCAGAGGCCTTTGGCTGGATCCTCTTTGGCGTGGATGTAGGCGGCAATGGCTTCGGCTGCCGTGCGCACATTGGCAAAGGTAAAGTCGTCGGCGATCAGGCCACGCCAGCCATCGGTTCCAAACTTGATTTCAGGATGAGGCATCTTTGGGTTCTCGTTCTCTTTGGAAATAAGTGTAAATAATTCAGGTTGCTCAGCGCTGCCCAATCAGCAGCCTCATGCGCCGTCCTTCTCCGGAAAGCTCATGCAGTTGACAAATTCGTCCTGAAAGCCCGGATCCGCGGCCAGGCTCACATGCTCAATAACCGGCAACGAAGGTTCCTCGGCCGCCAGCATCAGCATCTTCGCTCCACGCAAAGCAGTGTTGCCGCCCGCGTGTACCACCGGACGAGGTACGTCCAATAAGCCAATCCGGAGCGCGCTCCCAATCTGCAGGTAATTGCCAAAGGCGCCGCCCAGGCGAACACTCTTCAGTTCGCCGGCCTTAGCGCCCACGCGCCGAAGCAGCAGCTTGAAGCCCGAAGCGATAGCGGCCTTTGCCAATTGCAACTCCCGGATGTCCGCCTGGTAGAGAACCACCGGTCCGGCAACCGGAAAAACTTTGGAGCCGCCAGCTATGCGTCCCGATGCCAGAATCACCCCGCTCTGCAGTCCCGCCGCAACCGCATCGACCAGCCCGCTGCCACAGATGCCGCGAGGCTCAACGTCGCCAATCACCGTGGCCGTCATCTTGCCCCCGGATTGCGTCACGTAAGCGATGGCGCCCGTCGCTGCCCGCATGCCCATGCGGATGGAGCCTGCTTCAAAAGCGGGGCCAGCCGCCGTGGACGCGCAGACAACGCCGTCTCGGTTGCCGATCGCAATTTCGCCGTTCGTCCCAAGGTCAACCAGCGCGATGAACTCGTTACTCCTGGCCATGCCCGTTGCGATGATGCCGGCCAGAATGTCCGAGCCCACAAAGCCGCCAAGGCAGCGTGCGAAGCGAACAGTACAGTCCGCGGCAAGAGTCCAGCCCAGGTCTTGCGGGCGAAAGCTTTTCACGCCTAAGTCCGGCGAAGCGAAGGGCACGTGCGAAAGCGGCTCCAGATCGCACCCACAGAACAGGTGATGCATCACCGTGTTACCCACCAGAAAGACTTCGGCAACCTCGCCCTCGCGCCCTCTGGCAAGCCGCGCGACCATTTGTCCCAGAGCCGCGCGTGCCACTAGGGTCAAATCGGTGCGCCCGCCATCCTCGCCATTCGTGAGCACCGCGCGAATCCTGCTCATCACATCAGAGCCGAATGGCGCCTGCGGATTGAGTGCAGTCTCGACTCCCAGGACATTTCCTGTGGCCAGGTCGACAATTTGCGCGGCAATTGTCGTGGTGCCCAGGTCGATGGCGATGCCCAACCCCTTCTTTCCAGCGCCTGCCAGGCCTGTGCTGTCGGTCAGCACATCCATGCGCCACTGCTGGCACTCAAGCACCAGAGATTCCGCGACCCCTCCCGGCGCGCGCGCCTGGCATGCGAGCCTCCAGCCACCGTTGAGTTGCTCCTTGGAAAAGGCCGTTCGATCAGCATCCGAGATAGGCAGCGATCCTGCAAGCACGCGCACGCCGCAGCCCTCGCAGCCGCCCGTCCCTCCACATGGAAACTCAATGCCGTGTCCTGAAAGAGCCGCCATCAGCGGCGTGCGGCACGGCACATTCACCTCAACTGCAAGGGGCTCCAGCCGAATCCGCACCCGATCGGCGCTCATACTGCGTCCACAATTCCTTCGCCCAGCGTTGCCTGGATGGTTCGACCGGGCGCCACAACCAGAAAGCTCGTCGCGTCCCATTCCCCGTTCACGAGCCGCTCGAGCAGCGAGACGTTTCCCTTCACGTCGTCAAACGTCCATCCCTCTTTCTCTGCCTCGGCTCGGGCCTTTTCGCGGCAAACTTCATCCGACGAAGCGCCCGTGGAGATGTAAGTAAGCCCGGAGTAGTGCTTTCGATAGGCATTGAACTGCTCAAAGAGAAACCTGCCGTTCTCTTCGCCATATTGGGCGACCAGTTCATCTTCAGTCCGCCGCTCCCCGAGCGATCGTTTTTGCGCGGCAAAAGCAGGCTCAAGCCGCACGCCTGCCTTCTGAAACTCAATCCAGCCCGGAGATCGATAGTAGACGCCTGGATGCTTCTCAAAATAGCTCTGGTAGGCACTGGGTCCGCCCATCAGCACTCCGATGCAGTCGTGGGCGCGGGGAAGAACAAGCTGCGTCCTTCCCGCCCGCAAGCCTTCTGTGCCCCGTCCGCAAAGTGCGTATCCCAGCAGGATGGCATCATAGCCGCCTGCGTCCGCTTGGTCGATTCGCTCCTGCAAATGCGCGCGCATCTCCATGCCAAGATCGTGCAACCCCATAGGCACGTTCTCTGCCTCGATGGAATGGGGAGACCGGGAGATGACACTCTCCATCTCGCGCGTGAATACCTGGCAAAAGATCGCTTTGAATCGCATCGCTGACACTCAGAATTTTCCCGCCCGCTATAAACTGGCAACTGCCTCGTTCTTCCGCGGCACAGGGTCGAGAGACCAATCGCAATTCGTCAGGCTGCTCCCAATGCCAGAAGGTCCTTGACCAGGCTGACGGCGCCGCTGGCGTTCTCGCTGTATCCGTCGGCGCCAATTTCCTTGGCGTACTGGCTGGTTACCGGAGCTCCGCCAATCAGCACCTTCACCCGCGTGCGCACACCCGCGCTGTTCAGCGCTTCAATGGTCGTCTTCATTGCCGGCATGGTCACCGTCAGCAGAGCCGACAGGCAAACCACTTGAGGATTCCGCTCTTTGACCGCGGCCACAAAAACTTCCGGAGCAACATCGGCGCCGAGATCGATCACCTCAAACCCGCTGCCTTCCAGCATGGATGCAACAATATTCTTCCCGATATCGTGGAGATCGCCTTTCACGGTGCCAATGATGACCCGCACCGCCATCTTTTGCCCGGATGCTGCCAGCAGCGGCTTGATCAACTCCATTGCGGTTTTCATTGCGCGGCCGGCCAGCAAGAGCTCGGGCACAAAGTACTCCTCGC
>Ga0181535_10001281_pt1 | contig 33460 bp, 20 predicted proteins | sample PEATcosm2014_Bin_44_FD_119774 | JGI IMG/M metagenome (GOLD analysis project Ga0181535, IMG submission 119774) | Peatland microbial communities from MTU Mesocosm Facility, Houghton, MI, USA - PEATcosm2014_Bin17_30_metaG | ecosystem: Environmental > Terrestrial > Soil > Wetlands > Peat | place... | reverse complement strand
AGCCGCTGAAGCCTGCGGATCGCAAATGCGGGATCACCATCGCCTACTTGGCGACGAAAACCCGACGAGCGGCCCGCAAGGCTGGCGACTTATTGATGCTTGCGATCTGCTGCCGCGCCGTGGCGAACCAGGGATGGCAGTGCAACTGCCATCCCAACATAACTGCCATCCCAACGACATCCGTGTGGCCGGTGTGCCGCCGGCGAAAAAAACAGCCGGCGGGCAAAACCCGCCGGCCATGGACGCTCGGAGAACAGTTTAGCTACCGGCCGCACATCGTACGGCATAGGGCGATCACTTCGTACTCGGCGGAGGAGGCAGCGGCGCCGCCTCGCGGGAATCATACGCGTTGTCTTGCGGGGCGTGCGGCGCCGGAGGGATTTCCTTGGCCGCATGCGGTGTCGGCGGAAGCGGCGCCGCCGACGTGTCCGAGGGCGGCATCGGCGCCACGGGCGCCGCGGAGGAACCCTGCGGCGTCACGAACTCGACCTCCCCGGCTTGTGCGACCAGCGTGGGAGCCCATTGCCAGCCGCCACCCAGGGCCCGATAAACACGGATCAGTCCTTGGGCAATCTCTCCGTGGGAGATGGCCTGGAGGTCTTCCTGCTGGACCTTGTTTTGCTCAATCAGGGCCACCTGGTTGTAATCGACCTTGCCCGCGTTGAACTCCTTGAAGCCGATGTCCACCGCCTCTCGCGTGCTGCCCACGCTCTTGTCGAGCGCGCGGGCCCGTTCCTGGGCCCGCAAGAACATTGCCAAGCCATCCTCGACTTCGGCGTTGGCTCGCAAGACGGTATTCTGGTAGGCCGCCACCAGGGCTTGGAAGCGGGCATCCTGCATGCGGACGTTGTTGCGGATACGGTTGTAGTTGAGGATGTTCCACTGGAAGGCGGGCCCGACCGTGCCGGTAAACGAACTGCTCTCGAACATCTGCGGCAGGTTCTCGGCCGAGTAGCCCAGCGTGCCGTTGATGAAGAAAGCGGGATAGAGTTCGGCTTCCGCGATGCCGATCCGTTCCCCCTGCGCCAGGGCCTCATGCTGGGCACGGCGCACGTCGGGACGGCGACGCAACAAGTCGGCGGGGATACCCACCGCCACCGCGGTGGGCGCCGTGGGGATGGGGGCAAAGCCCAACTGCCGTTCCAGGTCCGCCGGCGGCACGCCCATCAAAACGCACAGGCGATCGCAGGCCTGCCGCAACTCCATGTTCAACTGCGGGATCTGGGCTTCGGTTTGGGCCAGGACGCTGCGGGCTTGGGGAGCGTCGACGGCGCGGGCCCGAATGCTACCCACCTTGAAACGCCGTTCGGCCGCGTGCACGATGTCTCCCTGCAGCTTGACGTTTTCCGTCGCCAGGCGGATGCGATCCTGCAGCGTGCGAAGCTGCACGTAATTGCTGGCCACGTCGCCGAGGAGCGTCACGAGGACGTCGTCGTAGTTGGCGCAGGATGCGTCCAACGTGCGTTCGGCCGCGGTGACGGCCCGTCGCAGCCGGCCCCAGAAATCGAGCTCCCAGGAGAGGTTGAAACCGAAGTTCCACTGGTCGAAGAACTGCTGGCTAAAGCCGGGCGCAGAGCCGGCATTCTCGCTGATGGCCCAGCGTTGATAGCCGCCACCCATCTGCTGTGACTGGGGGAAGATTTCGCCCCGCGCGATACCCAGTTGCGCCCGGGATTCCAGCACCCGGAAGCAGGCCTCACGCAGCGACAGGTTTTGCTTCGAGGCCGCGACGATGAGCCCATTCAGGTTCGGATCCTGGAACACCTCCCACCAGCGGTTGAGGTCGACACTTTCCTTCTGCACGCGCACGTCGGCGTCGTCGATCCAGTTCGTGGCCGTGGAACCCTGAGGCACGCAGGGATTAGGCCCCACCTTGAAACCATTCTTGACGTAATCCACCGGACTGGTGCAGCCCGTGAAAAAAAGCATGAGAATGAGCACAAGGGGGGTACTTGGTCGTAGCCAGGTCGTTCGAGACATCATTTCCTCTCCCGACGTTAAGGAGTGTAAAATCGTCAGATACCGGTGGGCTTGCCAGTCGCTCCGCGGATGCGTCGCTTCCTGCGGCACAATCGTCGCGCCGCGAATGGCAATCGAGGCATTGTCGTTAGGTCTGCCTTTTTGCCAACAATCGGCAGTCTCGCTAAAGCGGGAACACTTGGTTTTCGTGGCGCGGCGCAACAGGCATTTCTGTTGCGACCGCTATGGCAGGAAGGCATTGGCTAGAACCGCCATCTTCACGCGCGACCAAGGCATTGGGAGAGGGGTCAGGGGCCGAGGGAGGTTGCGGGGGGAGGGGTTAGGATTCAGGGTTCGGGGTTCAGGATGCGGGGTTCAGGGTTCAGGATGCGGAGCCTAGGAAAACATTGTTGGGGCGGCAGTTGTACTGCCGCCCCCGGGAATTGCGGCAGGACCAGGGATGGCAGTACAACTGCCATCCCAACGTAGAACTGCCATCCCAACGTGGGAAAAACTCTGATCCCGAACCGCTGATTCCTCGTCGGTAGAGGGGATTCGCGGAAAGCAGGCTGGCGGCGCGCAATTCTTAGGCGGCTCGAACGGCGTTTAGGGCGTGAGCGTCCGCCGACACCACGGCCAGCGGGAGGGGCGCAGAAGCCCCTTCCGCCAAACTGACGCTCACCAGGGCCGAAGACAATCTCAGGCGGCCATCCGTCGCCAGCAGACTTCTTCCTCCGCCACGATCGCGTTCTCGGGCGGCGCCACCAACTCCAACGCCTCGCGCAAGCGCGGTCCAACCTCTTGGGAACTGGCCCACCCTAACATCTCGGCGCGTGCGTTGCGGGCCAGCCTGCCATAGGTCGCCCGATCCTGTTTGGCGACCGCATAGCTCTTTTGGATCTGCTCCACCAGCGACGTCCACACCAGGCGATGCCACGTGGTGCTCTTACGGAGCTGGCTGTCCTGCGGAAAGGCGGCGGGCTCGGCGTGTGATTCGACCACAAAGCCGAGATCGCGGCTAAAGTAATCGCCGATCGCCGTATGGCAGGGCGAGATGGCCGGTCGGCCGGCAGCCAGGTAGTTCATCAACGGCAAGCAGTTCCCTTCCGCCCGCGTGGTGGTAATGTAATACGTGCTTGCGGCGGCCAGTTCCAGCAGTTGCTCGGCGCTGAGAAAATCGGGAACAAACACCACTTTGCACCGATGGGCGATGCCGGTGCGATGGTAGAAGTTCCACACCTCGTCGACGGCCTGCGGCTTGTCGGTGATCAGTTTCAACACCAAGGTCGCGTCCTCGCGGTCCTGCAAGGCAATCAAAAAGCCGGTCAACAAGTCCTCCCAGTTCTTGCGGTGGTCGCTGGGATTGAAGATGCTGCTGTAAACGACGCCCGACAGGCATAGCGGCGCGGCCGCCAATCGCGGCATGGAAGGCAGAGAAAACAGATTGGGATCTCGCCAGGCGCAGCAGCCGAAGAAAACGGCCGTCTCGAAGGCACGCTGGAGACGCTTTGGCGCCGCACGCCGGATGCCATGCCGGTAGCCTGCGCCGGCCGCGCGGAGGAGCAACCGCGCCAACCGTCGCCGCCAATTCACCGGGGCGGGCGCCGGCGGCTCGGCCTGCGTTTCGACGGCCGGGCGGGCGGCCGCCGGCCGCGTGAACGTGCAGCCGGAGAAGTCCAACTCCGCCCGCTGATCGGGATTCCAAGACGGTACGTGAAAGTATTCGTCCGGCGTGGGCACGGGAACGATTTGGATCGGCGTGCGGACGCCGGCACGCCGAAATGCCTTCACCGTAAATGGTCCGCCCACGATCAGTTGGTCGCAGCGCGCCGCCATCTCGACCCAATTGTTCTCCGGCTTGTGGTCGAAGCCGTGATCCGGAATATCGGGAAATTCCCACGCGGGGACGACGATGTTGGGCGCATCGGCGGCCAGCCGAACGTCCTGCAACGGGAGAAAACTCAGATGCAGCGGACCCAATCCGCAGCTTCGCGCCTCCTCGACGGCACGGTCGATTTCTTCCCGCGGTACGACCACCAGCTTTCCCCATCGCTCGATGAGTGGTGCGAACAGTTGCACGACAAAATCATAGGAGTAACCGGGACGGCCGACGTTCTTCCCGTCCGGTGCGCCGGTGAGGTACGAGGTCACGATCACCACCCGGCTTGGCGGCGAAATCGCCGCCTTAGGAAAAGGAAGAATGCACGGGGACAGGGCGTTCATGGTTGAAACTTTTCGTAGAGAAAGAGAGAAGGACTCGCGTGCAGCGGGGCACCGGCGTCTCGCCCGCGTCGGGCCAGCGCCGGGCCAGATGGCCGCCCAAGCCACGCCTTATGGGTTATGTATCGACATGGCCCTTGGCCGGCTTAAACCTTACGACCGACAAATCGCTGCTCGCCACAACGGGCCGCGGTGGAAATTGGGCAAAAGGGATAAGGCGTAGCGATAAATCGGCCACCCCTCAAGACGGCCTAGAGAACTAGTCGATCTCCGCGATTAGTCGAAGCCACGGGCGCGTTCGCGCTGGCGTGGGTCTGCCTTTTCTCCGTTCTTTCAAACGTCGGCGTTTTCAGTGCAACGGCCGCCGGCAAGGCCAGTGGGGGTTTTGCTCATGCCTATCATGCTGCAAGAGTTGGTCAGCAGCCTTTCTTCCCGCATCGTTGGCCGCGCTCGCCGGGCGCTGCCCCAGCGGTTCGCCAAACAGGATGGTTCCGATGACGAGCAAACCGCCAACGAGTTGGCCATTTTGAGTTTGTCGACCTCGGGTTGGTACAACATGCGGCGCAAAGAATTGGCGCCCGGCTTCCGCATCACCCACACCGACTCGGTCGTCGACGTGGGATGTGGACCGGGAAATGCCAGTGTTTTTGCCGCCAAGCAAGGGGCCGCCGTCGTCAGTCTGGACGTCGACGCCGCGGCTATCGAGCGGCTGGAACAGCAGATGAGTCAGCTTCCGGTGCGATCGTTCCAGGCCTTCGCCAGCCATTGCAACCCGATCCCCTTGGCCGCCGATCATGCCACCGTGGTCCTGGCCATGGAGGTGCTGGAGCACGTGGATGACCCGGGGGTATTCTTGGGGGAATTGGTGCGCATTGGCAAGCCGGGCGCCCGCTACTTGATCTCGGTTCCCGATCCCACCAGCGAAGCCGTGCAGGGAGTAATCGCCCCTCCGACCTACTGGAAGAAACCCAATCACATTCGCGTTTTTCAGCGGGACGAGTTCCATGCCGCGGTCCACTCGGCCGGCCTGATGGTGGAGCAGCAGTTCTACTATGGCTTCTACTCGTCGATGTGGTGGTCATTGCGCTGGGCGGTCCGGGAGGATGGCATTCCGTTTGGCCACAGCGGTCATTCCGCCTTGCTGAGAGACTGGAACAGGACGTGGAAGCACCTCCTCTCATCCCCCCACGGTCAGCAGATTTGGAAAGCCTTGGAAAACGCCCTGCCCAAGAGTCAGGCGATTATCGCGCGCAAGCCTGTAGTGCACGGCAATGCTTAAAGTTGCGTGTGGCGTGTAGCGGCGATTTCTTCCCACGCGCTCAGAGAGTCTGCTCCGTTTCCTGCTCCACCACTTCCAACGCCTTGTCCGTGCTGGCCGGATCGACGCGGCGGCAGCTTTCGGTCAAGCGGGCGGCAATGTCAGTTAACTCGCCGCGCCACTCTTCTTCGCTCACGTCGGGCGGACAAAGCTGAACGAACTCGCCCACCAGGAGGATCAGCCGCAACATGTGGCGGAAGAGCATCCCCTCCTGTTTTTGCAGGGCCTTGCTGGTGACGTACTTGTTGAAGTCACCGGCGAACTGCAATAGCTCGCCCGCCGCCCACACCGGCGAGCTGCGCAAGTCGTGGACGCCGGGAAAATCGTAGTCGAACAGGCGGCGGAGCTTTTCGGCCAGCGTCAACACCCATTTCCGCTCCCCGTCGTCGAAACGGCGGCGCTCGCCGTCGTCTTCCTCCACGGGCGCATTTGGCGAAAGCTCCTCCGGCGTCACCAGGCCGAGTTGCAGCAGGTGCGGATCGAGCCGCAGCGTGGCCAGTGGGCCGGGGGGCAACTCGTCCTGCCGCGGCACCCGCACAAAATGGGCCACCGACCCCGGCAGCTCCAACACGCTCTCCATCGCCTGGATCCGCTCGTTGCGGTCGGCGCCGCCCAACTGATTCACCAGGAACACGGCATAGAGCGGGTGGATGCCGCGAAAGAGGAGCAGCTTGGCGAGGTTCTCGGTCGGTCGGGCGAACAGCGGCTTGTACGGACTGACTTCCGCCACGACCGGCTTCTCGGCGAAACCGAAGGTGAAATCGAGCCGCGTGGCGGCTTTGGCTTTTTCAACCGCGGCGGCGGCTTGGATTTCGGCCAACTCGTCGGTCGTGGGCGGATGCGGCTCCAGCGTCACGTAGCCCGCCCGCCAGAGCGTCATGAGCATCCGATCCAGCTCCCGCTGACCGGCCTCGAGGTGGCCGGGGTCCATGAGCCGCTTGCCCACCAGCCGGCGGATCAGCTCGACTTCGGGCGAGGCGTCGAGCATGTAGGCCAACAGCCGCCAGGGCAAGGGGCCGCGGCTATAGAGCTTGCCGGGCGGGGCCGCACAGAGCTTGTGGAACTGGGCCTCGTTCCAATACTGCTCGTTGCTCCGCCGGGTGGGCATTTTCTTCTTCAGCGACTTTTTCGCCCGCAGCAGGCCCGGGTCCTTCGTGTCCTCGGGGATCTGATCGTATTTTTCCCGCCAGCGGGCGATTTTCACGTCGTCCTCGTGGGCCAGCACAAAGACGTGCCCTTGCGTGTCGAACTGGGGGCGGCCCGCCCGGCCAAAAATCTGGTGCGCCGCGCTCGGGTCGAGCAGCCTTTTCTTGTCCGGCGGGCCTTTCATGATGCTGGGCACGACCACCGAACGGGCCGGCAGGTTGATGCCCGCCGCCAGCGTTTCGGTGCAAACCGCGATGGAGAGCAGCTTTCGCTGGAACAGCTCTTCCACGACGCGGCGGTACTTGGGCAGCACGCCGGCATGGTGCACGCCGACGCCCCGCATCAACAGTTGCTTCAGCTTTGGCCCGGCGCCGGCCGACCAGTCAAAACGGTCCAGCTCGGTGACCAGCCGCTTCTGCTGGCCGTCGCTGAGGACGCGTTTGCCTTTGAGTTGCTCGGCGACGGTCCAACACTCTTCGCGATTGAAGCAAAAGACCAAGGCCGGCGTGGTGCGGACCTCGTCCTCGCCCTGGGCCATCTCTTCCAGTTGCTCGGTCAAGAGCATGTCGCCCACCCAGTGGAACTTGAGCGGCACCTTGCGCTCGTCGCCTTTGACCAGCTCCAGCCGGCGGTTGTGGCTTTGCCTGAGCCAGTGCAGGAACTCGACGGCATTGCCCACCGTGGCCGACAGCAGGAGCGTGCGGACGTGCTCGGGCAGCAGTCCTAGCGACAATTCCCAGACGATGCCCCGCTCGGGGTCGGTGAAGCTATGAAACTCGTCCATCACCACGGCGCTCACGTCGTTGAAGTCGAACGCGGGGGCAGAAAAGGGGACAGTCCCCATTTGTGCGAAGCACCCTTCGGGCCGTTCCGGCAAATGGGGACTGTCCCCTTTTCTGCCGCTGTGAAGCAACCGATTGAGCAGGATTTCGGCCACCACCACCAGCACGCGGGCGTCCGGATTCTCGCGGCGATTGCCGGTCACCAGCCCCACGTCCTCGGGCTGGAATCCCCAGCGGACGGCCGCCGTCTGCATTTCGCGGAACTTCTGCTCCGTCAGGGCGATGAGCGGCGTGGTGTAGTAGGCCGTCTTGCCGGTGTGCAGGGCCTCGAACAGGGCCGCCTCGGCGATCAGCGTTTTGCCGGTGCCGGTGGGCGTGCAGACCAGCACGCCCTGGTCGGCCGCGAACCAGGCCAGCAGGGCCTCTTCCTGCACGGGGTATGGCTCGTAGGGGAGCTGGTCGAGATAGCGGCTGACCAGTTCATCGCGGCTGGGGAGTGGATTCGTGTCTGACATGACGCTTGTCTCCTCTGCCGTCGGCAACGGCTCAGGTGATGGCATGCCTGGTGTTCGTTGCGGGAACCTCACGCGAGCCCCAGCCATTGACGGAGAGCAAGATCGGAGAACGGATAACGAACGAGGATAACGTCATTCTTCGAGAAGCCGGGCATAGACATCATCCTCAGCGTTATCCCAGATCGCCGCAAGTGATTTCTGGCTGGCCTCGATCCAGAAACGGCTGTCTTCTTCAGGCAACAGCGTTACCAGCACCTTGGCGCCTTCCGGCAAATCGGCAGGCTCGGACAGTTCGATTTTTCCGTGGTGAACCACGGCCCATAATGTGTGGAGCATCGACGTGTGCCTCCTGCCCCAATTCTACTGCGCCCGTCCCGCTCTGCCAACCGTGATTCACCACCCTCGCCGATCGATTTCCGCCCGCAACGTCTGTTGCTGGGCCGGCGTGAGGGCCGCCAGCATCTTGTCGGTCATTTCGCCGTAGATTTCCGCCGGCCGATCGACGTACTCGGCGTCGATCTGCCGCAGGGTCTTCACCTGGTCGTCGCTTAAGCCGAGTTTTTCCTTGGTATTTTTCGCGACCCGCAGATAGGGAATGGTCAGGTTTTGAAAGCCCATCTCCTCGAAGGCGGCGAGTTGGGCCGGCGTCAGGATCGCCGCCAGCCGCTTCCGCGCCTCGGGAACCAGTTGCAGCGTCTTCTCCCCGCTCAGCTTCAGGGCCTTCTCATCGTCGTACGGAATCTTCGCCAAGTCGTTTTGCAGTCTCATACGCTCTTTCCAAACGTCGTTCAAAGCATCACATGCCTGTTTCCATTGCGCCGGGCTGAGGCCCAACTCTTTTGCCAGACTGTCGTCGCCGTTCCTGGCAAAACTGGTGAGACTCGGAAACGGGAAACTGGAATAATCCGGCGGGGGCGATTGCGGCGGGAAAAACAAGTTGTGGAGCCGCGTCCGCTGTTCGGGCGTCAAGACGGCCAGCAGCCGCTCACTCCTTTCCCGCGTCAGTTTGCGAAGCCGCTCGCGCTTCTCTTTCTGCAGCCGGCCGTCAAGCTCGCGCACCGCGTCCCGCGCGTGCTGATCCATGCCGAGCTTGTCTTGGACCTCCGGGTCGAGCATGGTGCCGGTGCCGAAAGCGAAGATGCGGAAGGTCGTCTCCTTGAGCATCTGCAACTGTGCCGGCGTAAGGACCTCCTCGATTTGCCGGCGGGCGTCCTGCCACTGCCGTTCGAGCTGCTGCAAGACTTCCGGGGAGAACGTGGGCCCGTGGCCGCCGCTCAGGGTAAGGGTACCGCCGTATCCCGACTTGATCGCAGTGCCCTCGGCCAGCGCCCTGGCCTTCGCCGACTTTTTGACGAACTCTTCATGTTCCGTGTTGGTTTTCGACGCCCCGCTGGTAAATCGGCCGCCGGCGATCTTCTGCCTGGCGGGCCAGTACCGGTTCGAAATCTCCCGCAACCGCTGTTTCTGCTCGGCCGTAAGGTTCAGCTTCCGTTGCACCAGCGGCTGCAGGAGCATTTCGTAAGCCGGCAGATCGAGCGATCGGGGGGAAAAACGTCCCGGGGGCAGCGGCAGCGCGACGATATGGTCGCCCCAGGTCATCCAGAAGCTCTTGTCGTAATCGTCGTACATCACCGGGGTGTGTACGCCGGCGGACATGTCGCCGCCGCGGACGAGGTGAAACACCTGCCCGGGGCTGGCGGTGGTGAACGAGTAGCGGTACTCCTGCCCCGCATTCTTCTCGGCCGTGGCTTTGGCCGGCGGGCCGAAGGGCGGGCCGCCCTGACGCTCGATTACCGCCCGGAATCGTTCCTGCTGCGCCGGGGTCAGAAGCTTCAGCATCTTTTCGCCCATTTCGCGACACGTTTGCTGGAACGCCTCGTAATTCCCCATTTGCAGCCGCTGTACGGCGGCCTTCTGCTCATCGCTCAGGCCGATCTCCCGTTGCATGAGCGGATCGCTGATGGCGGATCCCTGGCTGTCTTGCACCGCCATGTCCTGGTACTGCGCGAGTTGCTTGGGCGTGAGCAGCCCCTCGAATTGCTTCCGCAACTCGATGCTTTTTTTCACCAGCGGTTGGCTCTCGAGTTCAGCACGCGACCTTTGCCGCTCCTTCTTCAGTCTTTCTTCGAACTCCGCCTGCCGCTTTTTCTCCTCCGCCGACGACGAACTACGGCCCCCGACCGTAGTGAACGTGTAAGTATAAGAAGCATTCTGGCCGCGGCCCCACTTTTCCTGCTCCGCGGCCGGAAGCTTTTGCCACTGGGCGGCGAGCTCTTGGCCCAAGGTGTCGTGATTCTCCAAAAGTTCTCGAACTCGCGTCTGCTGGTCCGCCGTCAGCCCGAGCGCCTTGCGCAGCGAAGCATCGCTAAAATCGCGATACGGGAACAGCGACGGAATCAAGATCGGCTCGGCCCGGCCTGGGATCTTCATGGCATTTCCCGCATACCCTATCAGCCACAGCGGACCCAGGGCCGCCGCGCGGAGCCGGGTTCGCTGCTCGGGGCTCAACACGGCCAGCATCTTGTCTTGGTTCTCCTTGAGATATCTGTGCATCCGATCGTTTGCCTCTTTCCGGACGGAGGACACGGCAAGCTGTTGCTCCTTCGTCATGCCGAGCTTCTTGGAAAGATTGGGATCGAGTTCGTTCAGGCGGCCGTACGCCGCTTCGCACAACCCGAACCACTGGAGCCTCTGCGATTGCCGGGGCGTGAGGATCGCTTCGACTTCCGCTTGGATGGCCTTCTGTTGCTCCGCGTCCCATTGGGCACGCGCCTTCATCCGCGCATCTTGCGACAAGCCTTTTCTTCTTGCAAAGAACTCCCTGCTTGCGGCCATGTATTGGGACGAGCTTGCACGCAGCTTGTCCTTCTGCTCGTCGCTAAGATCGAGCGCCTTAACCACCCCCCGTTGCGAAAAGAGCGGATAGCCCGGCAGGTAAGGGAGCGAATCGTCCTTGGTGGAAGTCGCCGTGGCGGAGTCGACATAGAGCGTGCCACTGCCGCGCTTCATGAAGGTCTCATTCGCGACCGGCTTCTGGGCGGGTTTTGTCCCGTCGGCCGGCTTGGAGTCGGTTGGCCCCGCCTTCTTCTCCGGTTTTGCTTCGGCCGCACTGGTGGCCTGCGCCGGCGTGAGGGGTTGTTTCTTTAGTTCGAGGTGAAAGAAAAGTGAAAATGGTTTCTCGCCTTCCCTCAACAGGAGGAAGCGACCCTTGAGCGTGCCGCCCTCCAAGCCGAACGGAATAGCGAAGGGTCGCTGGGCATCATCTCGGTCGGTACGGAACACCGGTCCCTTTAGCCAGCCATCGCAAATGACATAGTCTGACCAGAGGTTCAACAATCGGCCGAGCCAACCGCGGTTGCTCTTGATTTTGCATTCGACAAAACGTGCGGTTCCGACCTGGCCCTCCACGCTGCCATCGGAGGCGATGTGGATGCGGATTGTCACAGAGTCCTTGTAGATCTGACTGGGAGATCCCTTTTCGGGTGGAGCATGAATCCTGTCTTTGCCCAGCCATGTTCCGACTAACGCTTCGGGTGGGCGCCAGGAGTCGCTGCTCGTTGCGCTAGTGGATTCATTGCTGCCCGAGAGAGCAAGCGTGCCGCCGCCGACCCTCGTCAAGTTGCCGGCCGGCTTGGTGTCGGTTGGCCCCGCCTTCTTCTCCGGCTTTGCTTCGGCGGCAGCCGGTTCGGCCGTGGACGGGGCCGGCTGCAAGGTGACCAGCGAACAGGCCGCGCCGGCCAAGACCAGCCACGCCAGGGCCTGAACGCGCCAGCGCCGCGAGCCGCTGGGCTCGACGCGAAACGTTTCGTCCAGAAGCATGGCAATTCTCCGTGAAAGTTGTGAGGAGCCCTCCCAAATGCCCACCGCCGCCGATAGGGTCATCGTTGACGGGCGGGCTGCCCGGCGTACCGCCGAGAGCAGTTCTTCCGCGTACTCCTGCCGGTTGTCGCCCGCCGCCACGGCATCGGCCAACAACTCCTGGTCGCTGCGGATCGCGTGCCGCAGCCACCAAAAAAGCGGATGGGCGAAGAGCGCCACCAGCAAAAACCGCCCCAGGGCCAAAAGCCAGAGGTCGCGATGGCGGATGTGGGCCCACTCGTGCGACAAGACGGCGCGCAGCGTGGGCGGCGAACTGCTTTCGGCCAGCGCGGCGGGGAGCACGATCGTGGGCCGGAGCACGCCCAGGGCGACGGCATGGACCACCTGCGGGCTGACCAACAGCCGCGGCATCCGGCCGTCGGCAGGCACGACTTGAGACAACTCGGCCCCCAAGGAAGGCCCCGCCGGCCACGCACGCCTGCGCACCCAGGTGGTCGCCACGGCTCCCCAGGAGAGCCAGAGGCCGACCAACGCGGCGCCGGCCAAATAGCCGACGGCGATCCACTGCACTCCGGTCAACTGGGGCCAGCGCAGTACCAACACCGCGGGCGGCTCAGGGGCATCCGCCTTCACGGAATCGACGGAAACCTGCTCCGGTTCGGCCTCGGGAGCCACCGGCATGGGCGGCCTTGCCAGCAGCGGCGGCGGCTCCTCGACCGCCGGTTGCTCCACAACTGCTTCCGACGCGGGCGCGGCGATCAGAGAAAACCTCGGCCACGACGGCAAGGCACAGACTACGGCCAGCACGAGCAATTCGGCGCTGAGCATCCAGGCAATGACAAGGCGATGGGCGGGCTGACGAATCCAGCGCCAGGCTATGCAAGTCCCGAGAAGTAGCAGCGTGGCCAAAGCATAGTAATCGGCCAACCAGCCCACCAACGAGCCGGCAAACGAGGCGGTCGAAGCGTTCATGGGGATTTGCCTTTCTGCGATTTAGACGAGGCCCGAGCGTCGGCGATCATTTTCGCCAGCCGGTCGAGTTCCACCGCGCTGATGCGGCGAGAGCGTAAGGCGTGAACGAGGTATTCGTCGACCGCCCCGTCAAAGACCTTTTCCAGGAAGCCACCGGCCAGCGTGCGGAAGGTGCGGTCGCGCTCGGCTTCGGCGGCATAGAGGTACGCCTTGCCGCTTTGGCGGTGGCGCACCAGCCCCTTTTGCTCCATGACTTGCAACAGGCTGAGCACGGTCGTGTAGGCCAGCTTTGCCCCGCCTTCGTTCATGCGATCGTAGATGTCGCGGACGGTGGCCTCGCCGTGCTGCCATAAGACCTTCAGCGCTTCCAATTCGCGATCCGTAGGGATCAGTTCCATCGTCGGGTCCTCCTTGGGGGTCACGCCCGTATTACTGCCCGTATCGTACTGGACGACCAGTAATTTGTCAAGAGGGCTGCGGGAAGCGGGACAAAAATTCTCGGGAAAGCGGTTAGAATCGCGACCCGGATCCTGGTGTCGCCATAGCCGCGAGTTAGCCGCCGGCTAAAGATCTACGTTAGGGTGACAGTTGTACTGCCATCCCCGGAACCGCGGCGAATTACGACGTCCCAGCCGGCAGGTCAAAGTAAAACACGCCCTTCGAATCCTTGCCCGTGCCCGCCTCTGCCGGCGGCACCAACAGTACGTCGCCCAGGACGGTCTGCCGGAGAATCGCCCCGCCGGGACCGGTGACCAGAAACTCCGCCGGATGGACAAAAACGATCGGCAAGCCGGTGTCGCGCGAGCGGGCCTGAAGAATCCGATCGTTCGACTTGGGCCCGAACATCCCGCCCGACAGACAGAGCAGGAAGTCGGCTCCCCCCTGTTTCAGCTGCCGCGCGATGCTCCGCAGCCGCCGATCGGCGCAGATCAATATCCCCACGCGGCCGAAGGGGGTCTCGAAGACCGGCGAGGAGTTTCCCGGCCGGTTGCGCACCAGTTCGTGCTCCAGATACTGCTTGCGGTATTTTCCCAGCAGACGCCCTGCCGGAGAGATCAGCACGGCCGTGTTGTAGCGGGCTTCGCCATCGGCCTCGAGCATGCCCGCCACCAAGAGGATTCTCAGCTCTTGGGCCAGAGCGGCCAGCCGCTTGTAGTACGGTCCGTCCGGGATCGGCTCGCCCAGGCGTCGATAAACGTCCAGCGGAATGGACTTGTCCTCGATCGCATAGCCGTCGAGGAAGCACTCGGTGGTGCAGACGATCTGCGCCCCGCCGGCGGCCGCCTGGCGAATCATCGGCTCGGCGCGGCGAAAGTTGGCCTCCTTGTCGGTGCGGATCCATTTCAGCACGATCCCGGCAACCCGCACGCTTTTCGGCCGCGGGCGATCGCTCTCGGGCGACTGGCCGGCTGCCGCCTGGGCCGTACCGACCAGAAGAACCAGCAACAGCAGCGAAAGACACTTGGTCATGTCGTTGTTCCTTCCGGATGTCGAGATACTGAAGTCGCCCTCACGCCCGGCCCTTCTCCCGCGTGCGGGAGAGGGAAGTTTTCAGCAGCGGCTCAACCGCATGCGGCCCTCGGCGACCTCTACCATGACGCCGCCGGGAAAGACCCGCTGCGCCGGCGGTGCGGCGGGGTTGGCCAGCTCACCCAACTCCTCCCACTGTTGTTGCCCCATCGCCTGCATGGGCCAGCCCTGGCGCCGCCAGACGGCAATCAGCACCTCGCGGACCAGGTAGCGGGGGCGGCCGGCCAGTTCGGTCAGGTCGATTTGCGTCGCCTTCGAGTCATCGGTTGTCACACAGCAATCGAGCCGCTCGGCCACCAACTCATCGGCGACGGCTTGCGCCTCGCCGGCCAGCGTGCCCAGGCGGAGCAGGGCCTCGGTCAGCCCGGCATTGAAGTGCCGGCGCAACTGCGGCATGGTCTGGTGGCGGATGCGGTTGCGCGTGAAGCGCCGATCGGCATTACTCTGGTCGTGGCGCCAGGGCTGCCCCAGCGCGTCGAGATAGGCGCGCAGCTCGTCGCGGCGCACGGTGAGCAACGGCCGGATCAGGGTGGCGTGACCCAGGGGCCTGGCGCGCGGCATGCCGGCCAGGCCGCGGATGCCCGTCCCGCGGAGGATGCGGTGCAAAATCGTTTCCGCCTGGTCGTCGGCCGTGTGGGCGGTGGCTACGAAGCGAGCCCCGAATCGGCCGGCGGTTTCTTCGAGAAAGCGGTAGCGCGCCGCGCGGGCGGCAGCTTCCAATCCATCGCCGGCGCGGGCCGCCAACCGATCGACCGCGGCCCGCCCCACTTCGCACGCGATCCCCAGATGCCGGCAAAGCTCGACGACGAATCGCTCGTCCTCGTCGGCGGCGGGGCGTAACTGGTGGTTGAGATGGGCGGCACAGAGCCGGCCCGCCCCGCCGCCTTTTAGGGCCGCCATCGCCCGCAGCAAGGCCACGCTGTCGCATCCGCCGGAGACCGCCACGACGATCGTCACGTCGTCCCAATCGGACGGCGGCCAGGCCGCGGCCAGTTTGGATTCGAGCGGATGGGGCATGGGGGAGGGGCGGGGGTTGGCGGTTAGTGGTCCGCTTGCGGTTTCGCCGCCCGGACGTGCGGTCGAATGCTGACGATATCGCGGCGGACGATCACATTGTATCGCGTGGGCCGCGGTTTTCTGCCGCGACCGTAACAAATAGCAAGGCCGCACCCCCCAAAAAAATGCCCCAATCTTCCTAGACTCTCGCCAAGATCGCCATAAACCATGCTCAATCCTGGGTTTATCTCTCGCGGCCGGGAAAATTAATGGTTGCAGTTTGTCATAACTCTGTTAAGATTGGTCTGGATGAAACAAGTACAGTGTCTTCGGTGGGCCCGCGCGGCGGCCGAAGCCAACGAACAGCAAACAGCGTTTTTTTGACCAACGGTGTATTAGGCAGCAAGAACCACCGACGGGTGGGGGGGTCCGTGATGATGGATCTATTGACGATCATGGTCCGCTGGATCGTGGGACTTCTGCGGGGCGGCGACGCGGTTGCCCCACGCGAGTTCCTCCTGGTTCCGGTGGCGGCGGATTTCAGCCGCCGCGACGGAGGCCAGCGGACCAACTCCCCGGGCGTCGGTTGGAAGACTATGCGGCTTGATCCAGTCCTTCCGGCACACGTGTTGTCTCAGTCTGCGCTTGCGCGCGGTGCTTTGGCAACCCGTCCACGGTCTATGCCCGACAACCGGGCGTAAGCTGTTCTTTTGGCTTTTCTGCCGCCTCCGCATTCGGTTCCACCGAATTGCCCGAGGACTATTGCCGTGTATGAGACAATCCTTATCGGTTTGACCGCGGTGCTGGCGGCGATCCTGACGTTCCTATGCTACTGGGGGCTGGATCGTCTGCGCCGCCGCGATGCGGAGACGCAAGCCCGCGAAATCGTGCGCAAGGCCCAGTTGGAGGTGGAGAACCGCCGTCGCGAGGCGGACCTGGAAATCAAGGAAATGGCCCTGCAACAGCAGGCCGAGAGCGAAAAAGAGCTGCGCCGGCTGCGCGGCGAGCTGCACGAACGCGAGCGGCTGTTGGACAAGCGACAGGACTCGCTGGAAGAGCAGGCCGAGGTGCTCCGCAAGCAGGAAAAGATGGTGGAGAGCACGCAGCGCAAACTCACCGAGCGCATCCAGGACGCCAACCGCCGCAAGGACGAGCTCTCGAAGCTGCTCGATTTGCAGCGGCAAACCTTGCACGAGCTGAGCGGGCTGACGCAGGAGGAGGCCACCCGGCGGTTGTTGGAAGTTCTCGACTCGCAACTGCAAAAAGAGACGGGGGCCGTGATCGCCGCCCACGAGAAGAAGCTCACGGAAATCTGCGAGGAGCGGACCCGCGAGGTCCTGCTGACGTCCATCCAGCGCTATGCCGCGGCGCACACGGCCGAGACCACGACCAGCACGGTGGGCATCCCCAACGACGAAATGAAGGGGCGGATCATCGGCCGCGAGGGGCGAAACATCCGCGCCTTCGAGAAGGCCACCGGCGTGGACGTCATCATCGACGACACGCCCGGCGTGGTGATCGTCAGTGCCTTCGACATGATCCGCCGCGAGGTGGCTCGCATGTCGTTGGAAAAACTGATCGCCGACGGCCGCATCCATCCCACGCGCATCGAAGAGATCGTGGCCGGCACCCAGCGCGAGCTGGAACGGCACATCCAGAAAATGGGCGAGCAGGCCTGCGTCGAGGCCGAGGTGCACGGGCTGCACGAGCGGCTGGTGAACCTGTTGGGCCGGCTCCATTTCCGCACCAGCTACAGCCAGAACGTGCTGCGGCACTGCGTGGAAGTGGCCTTCATCGCCGGCATGCTGGCCGACGAGATGGGCTACGACAGCAAGCTGGCCCGCCGCTGCGGACTGCTGCACGACATCGGCAAGGCGGCCGACCATGAGGCCGAGGGGGGCCATCCGAAGATCGGCGGCGATCTGCTGAAGCGCTATGGCGAGCGGCCGGAGGTGATTCACGCCGCCCTGGGGCACCACGACGATCTGCGCGTGGAGAACCCGTACACCGTGTTGGTTTCCGCCGCCGACGCCTGCAGCGCTTCCCGCCCCGGCGCCCGCCGCGAAACCCTCGAACGCTACGTCAAGCGGATGGAGGAGCTGGAGACGATCGCCGGCAAGTTCACCGGCGTGGAGCAGGCGTACGCCATTCAGGCCGGCCGCGAGCTGCGCGTGATCGTCAGCGCCAAGGACACGACCGACGAAACGGCCGCCAAGATTTGTCACGACATCGTGACCGCCTTCGAGCAGCAACTGACCTATCCCGGCGAGATCAAAGTTACCGTGCTTCGGGAGACTAGGCACGTGGAAATGGCGCGATAGGGCATGCGTATCCTTTTTCTCGGCGACATCGTAGGCAAGCCCGGCCGGCATATCTGCACGCAGGCCATGCGGGGCCTGCGCGCCGCGGAGAACCTCGACCTGGTGGTGGCCAACGCCGAGAACGTCGCCGGCGGGTCGGGACTGACGCCGGAAATCTACCACGAACTGCTGGCCTGCGGCATCGATGGCGTGACGATGGGCGACCACGTCTATCGGCGGCGGGAAATCTTTTCCATCCTGCAGAGCGATCGGCGCATCGTCCGGCCGGCCAATTATCCGGCCAGCGCGCCGGGCCACGATTTTGCCATCCTCCGCACGCGGCAGCAGGTCAATGTGGCGATTTTCACGCTCGTCGGCCGGGTCTTCATGCCGCCGGTCGATTGCCCCTTCACGGCCGCCGAGCGCGTCCTGGCCGCCCTGCCACCCGACGTGCGCGTGATCCTGCTCGACTTCCACGCCGAAGCCACCAGCGACAAGCAATTGATGGGCCGGCATCTGGACGGCCGCGTGAGCGCCGTGCTGGGCACGCACACCCACGTGGCCACGGCCGACGAGCAGATCCTGCCCGGCGGCACGGCGTTTCAGTGCGACGTGGGCATGACCGGCCCGCACGAGAGCATTTTGGGCCGCCGCATCGATCGCGTCATGGAGACCACCCGCACCTTTCGCCCCACGCATTTCGAGGTCGCCACGGGCGACGTGCGTCTGAACGGCGCGATCGTGGACGTCGATGCCGAGACCGGCCGGGCGACCGCCATCCGCCGCATCTCGGTCGATCAAGCCACGGCCCGCAAGCTTGAAGGGCCAAGAGGCACCGAGGGAGAGTGACAACAGCGGGGTCGTCCTACGATGCCTAATTCCCGGTCCGTGTTGTCTCACGGGGGTGGACCGAGTATCCTAGGCACTATGCAACTCGTCCGCTCTATCGGCAACGTTCTTCCGCCGGACTTTTACCTATTCTGCGCGGCAGGCCCCTCCGTGAGGGGCCAGTCGGCGCAGGCCGTGTCAGCCTCTAAGCCAGCCGAAGCGATCCGTCGGCCGGCGTGGGCCGCGCTCGTTTGCATCGCGGCAACCGTCTTCAGTTTGGCCCCCTTTGCCGGCAAGGCGTTTCACGTCGACGACACGCTTTTTCTCTATGCTGCGCGGCAAATCTGCGCTCATCCCGCAGACCCCTATGGGTTCCAAGTCAACTGGTATGGCCCGGTGATGCCGATGGCGGACGTGGCGATGAATCCGCCCCTGGCCAGTTACTATCTCGCCCTGGTGGGGAGCTGTTTGGGCTGGAGCGAGATGGCGTTGCATCTGGCTTTTCTGATTCCGGCCGCCGCCGCCGTGTTGGGGACGTATTTCCTGGCCATGCGTTTCTGCCGCGAACCGCTGCTGGCCGCGCTGACGACGCTGCTCTGTCCGGTCTTCCTGGTTTCCAGCACGCAGCTCATGTGCGACACGATGACGCTGGCGCTTTCGGTGTGGGCCGTGGCGCTATGGCTGCGGAGCGCGGAGAGCGGCAGTCACGTTTCCGCGATTCTCTCCGCGTGTTTGATCGCCGCGGCGTCCGTGACCAAGTATTATGCGGCGGTCTCGCTGATTCCGCTGCTGCTGTGCTATTCGTTGTTGCGCTGGCCGCGCCTGCGCTGGCGGATACTGTACCTCGCCATCCCGGTTGCCCTGTACGTCGGCTACGATTTGTTGATGCGATCGTTGTACGGCCGATCGCCGCTTTTCGGGGCGAGCCACGACGCACTCGTTTCCAGCCGTCAGGGCGGTTGTCTGTGGCGGGGCGTCGTCACGCTCTCGTTTGCCGGCGGGTGCCTGGCCCCCGTCATCTTCTATGCCACCCTGCTTTGGCCGCGACGGGCGCTGGCGGGCGGCCTTCTGGTAACCGTACTGCTGACCGCGCTGCTTTCCACCGCGGGGAGCCTGGGGGATTGTGACTTGCCGCCGCAAACTGCGATACGCCTCTTGGTGGTCGCGCAGTTCAGCCTGTTCGTCGTCGCCGGAGCGAGCCTGTTGGCGCTCGCCGTTGCCGACGTTTGGCGCGCCAGAGACGCCGAATCGGCATTGCTCGTGCTTTGGCTGACGGGAACTTTTTTCTTCTGTTGGTTGGTCAACTGGACGGTGAACGGACGGACCATCCTCCCCATGGCTCCGGCGGCGAGCATCCTGATCGTCCGGCGGATCGATCGCTATGGCACGGGAATGCTGGGCCGGCCGTTCGGTTGGAAGTATCTGCCGTTGGCGCTGGTGGGGATTCTGGCGGCGGCGGTCGCCTGGGCCGACACGTGCTGGGCGGACAACGCTCGTGCGGCCGCGGCAGAGATGCGCGACCGGTACGCCGCGCAGCGAGCCAACGTGTGGTTCTCGGGTCACTGGGGATTTCAGTATTACATGGAATCCGCAGGTTTTGCAGGGATTGATACTTTGAAAGAGCGGCTGTTGCCCGGTAACGTGGTGATTGTGCCGCACTTCGGCAGCAACGTGCCCAGGATTCCTGCGGAGGCGTGCGCGAAGACCACGACGCGCGATTTCGCGTCGTGCCGATGCCTGACTACGATGTGCCCTGCGCTGGGCGCAGCTTTCTACGGAAGCCATTGGGGACTTTTGCCTTTTGCTTTTGGGCCTGCGCCGGACGAACGCTATTACGTCATCACCATGGCCCGCGCTTGCGTAACGAACCCGCTGTCCGGCCAGCGCGAGCAGGAACTGAAACAGCAACCGGACTCGGCCGAGGCGTACAGCGAGCGTGGCCTCGCCTTGGCCGGCCAGGGCCGTTTCGAAGACGCGATAGCGCAGTACCGGAAGGCGCTGGAAATCAAGCCGCGCTACGCGGAGGCTTGCAACAACCTGGGCCTGGCCCTGCAAGCGTGCGGAAAAGTGGACGAGGCCACGAGCCGTTTCCAACAGTCGCTGGAAATCAAACCCGACTTCGTCGAGGCCCACAGCAACCTGGGCATGGTCCTGGCCGGCCGGGGACAGCTCGACGCGGCGATCGCCGAGTATCGCAAGGCCCTGGAGCTCAAGCCCGACTACATCGAGGCCCGCAACAATCTCGGCTTTGCCTTGGCCCAGCAAGGCCGGTTCGACGCGGCCATCGGCCAGTATCGCCGGGCGCTGGAGATTGCGCCCCACCATGCGATGATCCACCGCAACCTGGGCAATGCCCTGACTGCCTGGGGCCGGTTCGACGACGCCATCGTAGAATATCAGAAGACGTTGGAAATCCAACCGAAGGACGTCCAGGCCCACTACAGCCTGGGCGGCGTCCTGGCGGCACGGAGCCGATTCCGGGAAGCCACCGCACATTATGGGAAGGCCCTGGAAATTGAACCTCGCTACCTGACGGCCCACGGCGCCCTGGCCTGGCTGTTGGCCACCTGTCCCGAGGCGTCGCTGCGAGACGGTGCCGCGGCGGTCGAGCATGCCCGGCGGGCCGAGGAGCTTTGCGGCGGCACGCGGGTGGAGGTGCTGGACACGCTGGCCGCCGCCTATGCCGAAGCGGGGCGATTTCCCGACGCCGTGGCCACCGCCCGCAAAGCCCTGGAGCTTGCCACGCGGCAGAAGAACCTGTACTTGATGCGTTTCTTGCGGGCGCAGATCGCGCTTTACGAAGCGGGCAAGCCCTATCACGAGGCGCCCGCGGCTTCGCTACCCGGCCTCGCGAAGCCGTGACCTGCAACTGCGGGTTCCTCGGGCGCGGTAAAGGGCCGTCAGAACGATTTTCCGAAAGCGTCCGGCAGAACACATGGCGAACTGCTCTGTACGTGAGGCCGTCGGCGTAACCAGGAGACGAACCGATGAGATTAAAACCAGGCAAGAGTTATATCTGGGTATTCTTGGTTTTCGCTGCGGCCTTCATTATTTTGGGCTTCGGGCAGGCATTGTTACGACAGGGACATCCGGAGTATGCGCCCGCGTTGCTGCCAATTGCCATCGGGTTCGTCCTCGTTTCCGAAATTCGATCTCGAATCGCGCTAGCGCATGATCGGGCCACAGATCCAGGCGGCAAGTGCGGCGATCACCACACGGACGACGGCGTTTTGGCGACTCCGCCTCGCCTTCCGGTCGGTTATCCGTTCATCGACGTGTCGGCACGTCGCCGGGTCTCGCCAACAATACGTGACGAGTGTCGATGCTCCGGGGAACCCGTAGGTCTCGCGAACCAGGTCTCTACTGCAATCAAGAGCTTTCATGGCCATCTCTCCCAAACGTGAGCCGGCAAGGACATGATTTTACATTCCATCGAAAAAGGCCCCCGTCGTCCGATCGTGGCGGTCGTTTCGATCACCCTCGGTGAGGCCCCGTCCAGTTAATCGAGAATCTGAGCCGGATTCGGAAGGGTCTTGGCGGACGAAAACCGGAATTTCGTCGGAATCGGCTGCGTACGCCCCGCTGCCCGTCCGTTCCCCTCTTTTGCGAGGGCACCGACCCCGGGAAGCCCGCATCCGCTGCTTTCCTTCGTCGACATGCTTCGTGACCGTCTTCTCTGTGATCTGGGTTACAGGCATGACCATGACTCCACGCGACAGCACCGGCTTGCAACCTTGGCGGCAAGCTAGCGCCACGGCCCCAGCTGCGTCGGCTGCGTCGGCGGGGACATCATCGCGAGGTTGTGTTGAGCGTCGTTCAAGGGACGGCGCAGATGGTACTCCATCTCGGGGTCGAACCGGATCGCACCGCGAAGATAAGCGACGGCATTCTGCCATTGCTCCCTTTCGTCGGCGACCAGCCCCCGGTCGTGACAGGCTCGCGCCATCTTGCAGCACGTCAGTCCGCACAGGCGGCAGGTTTGCGAGTCGTCCTTGTCCAGCTTCAGGGCCCGGTTCAGGTCGCCAACGGCCTCGTCGAAATCGCCACGGTTGGCGCGTTCGTACCCCCGCTCCCGGTACGCCTGCGACAGTTGGGGGTCGAGCTGCTTGGCCCAGCCCGGTTCGAGACGGATCGCCTCCTCCAGGCCGGCGATCGCCTCGTCCCAACGTCTTGCGGCGAGGTGGATGACTCCCTGGCCGCGGCAAGCCTCGGCTCGCCGTGTCCGTGAAGGGGATTCCAGGTTCGGATCGAGCCTCACCGCCTCCGCGAGGTCGGCAAGGATGCGGTCGTACTTGCAGTCCTTCAGGTAGGCAACGGCCCGCCACAGGTACGCTGCCGCGAGATCGGGTTTCAACCGGATGGCCTCGGTAGCGTCCTGCACGCCGCGACCGTACTCGCCCGTCATCGTGTAGGCCCGTCCCCGTTGGCAGTACGCTTGCGCGGCCTCCGCCTTGCGCCGAGCCGTCAGGTCGGGATCCACGATAGAGGGTCTTCCGTCCTGGCCGTTCGCCTGGGGAGGGTTCGAGTCCAGCCGGATCGCCCGGTCGAGATCCTCGATGGCCGTATCGGGAAAGCCCTTCTCCAGGAAGGCGAAACCGCGCCCGTACCACGCATCGGCGCAATCGGGATTGGTTTGCAGGATCTTCGTGAACGCTTCGATAGCCTCATCGAACTGGCGCTGCTCCAGCAGCACGGCGGCTTGGCTCTGGAGGTCGGCGACCTTCGGGTCAATAGGCTTCATGGTCGTGACGGTATGAGGCCCGGTTCCGGCGACCGCAACCGGTGCCGGCTGCTTTTGCCCCTCGTAGTCCTGCCGGAGTTGCGCGTACTTGGAATCAACCTTCTCCGCCTCGGCAAAGGCGCTCTCGGCCTCCGCCCGCCGGCCCGCCTTGTCGAGGCTCACGCCCCAGTCGAAACAGGCTTGCGCAAGCCGGGGGGGCGCTGTCGCCGCCAGACGCTTGTCCAGCCGGATCGCCTCCTTGTAGCGACCGACCGCCTCGGCAAGCTGCGGGGTCGGCAAGGACAGGAGCGCCGAAGCGAGGGTACAAAACGCGTCGCCGCAGTTCGGACGGAGCCGGATCGCCGACCGGGAGTCCTCGACGGCTTCCGCGTACTTGCCCAGTTCCAGGCAGGCGCGAGCCCTCTGGCAGAAGGCTTCGCAAGAGGACGGATCGAGACGAACCGCCTCCGTCAGGTCTGCGAAGGCCACGTCAAAAAAGCCCCGTTTCAGGAACGCCGTGCCTCGGGCGCGGTAGGGATCGGCTCGCTGCGGGACAAGTTCGATGGCCCTGGTGAAATCCTCGATGGCCTCGTCCGTCTTGCCCTTGAGGTCGCGGAGCAAGCCTCGGTTGAGATAGACTGCCGCCAGTTCGCCGCCCAGCCGAACCGCATCAGGATCCGCCTGGCCGCCGAACGCCGCGACGATCCTGGCGGACACCTGGGTGTCGAAGGGCCCTATGCCGACGCGCCAGATGTCCCCGGCCGTCTCGGCGGTCTCGTCGTGCAGCCGGATGGCCTCGGTATAGCCTTTGATCGCCGCGTCTTTCCTGCCCTGTTCCTGGCAGGCCAGCGCCCGGCCGAACACGGCCTTGGCGTTGCGGGGATTGAGCCTCATGGCTTCGTCGAAGGCCGAAACGGCATCAGCCAACTTGTGGCTTGAGAGATTCTTCCATCCCTCGTCACACTTGCGGGCCGCCTCCTGCGCCCTGGACGCGGAGCGCCAACCAGCCACGAACCCCTTCGACCAGTAGCCCGAATAGGCTGCGGCTCCGATCAACAAGATCATCACGGTACAGGTCAACAACTTCCGGCGATTTCCGTGTACACACATGGCTTCCCCCTTTTCTTGCTCGTAGGACATGACGTGACTGTTCAGGCGATCCGGACTCCCGGCGGGGAGCCGGCGGTACTTGATCTCCAACGGCATGCCGTCGTCTCGGCTGTCCGTGGCCAAGGCGGTCGGGCGCACGATCTTCTCACCAGTAGTAGGTCGTGGTCGCGGGAACGGCCTGCGGATAGACGTACGTCGGAACCTGGTACGGCACGTCGACGTAACGGTTGTAGCTCTGCCAGCCCGATGTCGGGCTCCAGTACCACGACGTGCCCTGGTAGACCCGCTGGGTGTAGGTCTGGCAGTAGGTCGGTGCGGAGTAGTACGTGGTTTGCGGGTAGTAGTAGGTGACCTGTTGGGCATGGGCATCGGTCGCCGATCCCAGCCAGCAGGCTGCCGCAAAAACCAGCGCCAACGTCAACAGTCTCGTTCGATTCGTCTTCATCGCTTGGGTCTCCCTTGGTTCGATGCCGCGATGCAGCCGCCGGCAGACCGGCGCGACCGTCGCGCCGGTTACGGGCTGCCGGCAATGCCCATCGTGGCTCGGCACTTTCGAGGAACGCCTCCGGTCGAAAAAGCCCCATTGCCCTTTTGAGGCGGTCGTTCCGGTCGTCCTCGGTGAGTGCCCGTCTTACTGATCGATAATCTGAGCCGGATTCGGAACCGTCCTGGCGGACGAAAAACCGGAATTTTCGGGAGGGTCGCTTGCCTGCCGTCCGCCCCTCTTTCGCCAGGACATCGGGCCGACTAGAATCGGAGACGACCTGAGGGGCAGAAAACGAACTCCGGCAAGAAAGGGCAAGACGTGCCTGACATGCCCTCCGAACTTCGCGACGGTTCTCCCCTGGACGGTTCGGCGGCGAGGGACTTGGACGAGCGGTATCGTGGCCGCCTCTGCCGGCTGGTCGAGCGAGAGATGAACCGGCGGTTTCGCCGCCGGGAAGACCCGGAAGATGTGGTGCAGTCGGCTTTCCGGACGTTCTACCGTCGCAATGCCCGGGGCGAGTTCCGCATCGACTCCTCGGCCGACCTGTGGCGATTGCTGGAGACGATCACCCGCCACAAGATGCTCAAGCACGTCGAGAGGCTGGGCACCGCCAAGCGGGATCCGAAGCGGGAGGAGTATCCCGAAGGGGACGGCATAGCGGGGCAGGCTCCGATGCCGGATGAGGCGGCGGTCGTCGCCGACCTGGTCGAGAGGACGCTGGACGGCCTGGACGCAAGCTACGTCGCTGTCTTCGACCTGCGGCTGCAAAGGCATTCCGAGGAGGAGATCGCCGCGAAACTTGACTGCACCCGTGCCGCCGTCCGCACCAGGCTGAGCCGCATTAGGGAGCGGCTGGAACGGTTCGGCCTCCATGCGACGCGACAGGACGACCGGCAGCCGGTCGATCCGGCGGTGATGCTGCGGCGCTGCCTGGAAATGCCCGTGGGCGAGTACCTGGAGGCGGGATCGCCGCCCGGCGAAGGCGAGAATGTCGGGGCCGACGCGTCCATGACCCTGGAAGGGCTGTTCCGCACGGCAAGCCCGCCGCCGGAGTTGCTCGCCGCAGTGAAACGGCAAGCCCGTCGGATGATGACCGGGGGCGGGAGCGGCTTGCCCGTCGAAGTCCAGCAGGTCGTCTACTTCGGCAGCATAGCGGCGGCGACGGTTCGCCGGGGCGAACGGATCACGGCCCCCGCTGACGGCAAGCTAGGCTATCTCTTCCTTACCGTCATGATCGAGTCCGGCTGGCATATCTGCTCGATCACGCAGCCGCCCGGCGGGCCGATGGCTACGAAGATCGAAGTCAGCCTGCCGCCGGGTGTCGGCCTCGCCGGGAAGTTTCAGCCCTCGGTCGCGCCGGAGATAAAGAAGAAGCCGGTGTTCGAGAACCTGCCGATCGAGATCCATCACGGTACGGTTACCTGGTACGCGCCGATCGAAGTGGCTGCCGGGTTCGATCCGGCCCGGCTGGAGATTCGCGGCAAGATCATGGTGCAGGCGTGCAAGGCCAATTCATGCCTGCCAGCGCAAGACCTGTGCTTTTTGGCGCGCCTGGGGCCGGGAATCGCGATCTCAAGCCCACAGGCAACCGCTCGGTTGAAGTCTCACGACGCTGCTGCGACCGGCGAGGGCTTGACGATGTCGGTGGTCGGCCCGCGCATTCGGGTGGTTACCGGCGAGGAGCTGACCTATGAGATCAAGGTGACCAACAACGGCTCGACACGCAGTCAGCAGTTGGGGATCACGGCAACCGTGCCCGAAAGCATGCTCTTCAGGCCCTTGGGCACCGCCCCGGCGAAGTTTGCCGTGGACGGCAAAGCGATCCGCTTCGAGAAGGTGTCTGAATTGCGGCCAGGCGACTCGTTGATCTACCGCGTCCGCGTGCAGACCAGGCAGCCCGGCCGATGGCATTTCCGCGCCGAGTTGACAACCGCCGCGCTCGCCCGGCCGATCGTGCAGGAGGCGAGCACAGAGGTGTTTTGAACGCCAGTTTCGACTCTCTGGTGGATAGGCCAGGTGCCATGCCCACGGTTGACGTGGGCATGTGGCCTATAATCGCGGCGATCGCCGCACTGAAGACAGAACCTTGGCGACTCCGCCTCACCTTCCGCTTGGCTATGTGCTCGTCTGACCGCGCTCATGCCGACTCCTTGCCGACGATCCGACGCATGGCCGGTTTCATGCGGAATGCCAACGCACTCGGCAGGCAGCCAAACCATGCTGCTGTTTCCCGGCGACTTCGGCTAACGAGCAGCCGGTCACCCGCATCACGCCCCAGATGCCCAGCAGAAGGAGCGCCACTCCAATCGCGTCGAACCATGCCGGCTGAAACTCGACCAGTCCCGGGGACGACACCCCGCTGAAGCCTCGGATCTGGACGTGCAATAGTTGGCACAGGGCGGAGAGGGACAGGCACTGGGAGTTGTAGATCGCGTGCATGGCGATGCAAGGCCAGAGCGAACCGGCACGGACGTAGAGCCACCCGAGGAAAAGGCCACCGATGAAAGCCGCACCGATCTGGCACGGATTCAAGTGGATGACGGCGAAGAGGATCGCCGAATAAACGACTGCCCGAACCGCGCCGTAGCGGCGAAGGAAGCCGGTCAGGATCACGCCCCGGAACAGCAGTTCCTCGGCGATGGGCGCGACGGCGAGAATGGCGATCACGCTCCAGAAGCCGCCTCGGGTCATTTGGCGGGTAATCTCGCGGAAGAACTCGGGTTCCAGTCCCAGCGCCCGGGTCAGGTTCTCGACTTCGGAGCCCAGGATGCCCAGCCCCAAGGCGGCAGGCAGCAGCGCCGCGAGCACGAGGGGACGGAACGGGTGGAGCGGCAAAACGGCGGGCCAAGGCAGATGCGACCGCCGCACCCCCCGGCGGATGACGGCGGCCATGGCGAGGACGCTTGCCGCCGCGCCGTACATGGCTGCCTGCGAATCGGTCGGCTTCGTCGCGTTCGTGAGCGCGTGCAGCACGAACAATGCGACCAAGCACGCGACTTCCAGGACTACGAGCCGGACGAGCAGAAGGACGGCATCGCGGAGGCGGAGGGAGCCCTTCGGGCACTCCCGGTCGGGGGTCGTCAGCTCACGGGGCAGAAGTTCGCTGGTATTCATGGCGGTTCGTCTCCTCATCGGGATCGGGCACGGACTGGTAATACCTGTCGGTCACGGTCGAGCGCTCAACCGTCCAAGCCGGATTTCGAGCCGTCCTGGCGGACGAAAACCGCAATTTTGGGAGGATCAGCCAGAACGCCTGCCCGCCTGCCCTCTTTTGCGAGGGCAGGGTTCAAACTAGAATTGAAAGCCGCCGGACGACCGCCAAGGAAGGCGTGAATCCGGCTTCTTGTCAGGGGGAGTCCCGTTTCGGGACTCGTGGGAAGGGGCGGAAATCCGTAGGACGGTGCCCGAATGGACGACACGACGAACCCGATGCCGGACGACCCGCAGGAGCCCCTGGGCGAGGCGGCCTGGGCGGCCGTCGACTCGGCGATAGTGCGGCTGGAGGAGGGCTGGCGGCAAGGTTCGCCGCCAGACATCGGCACGCTCGTGCCGGCGGAAGCCGATGCGGCGACGCAGCGCAGCGTGCTGGCCCGGCTGGTCGCCGTCGACATGGAGTGGCGTTGGAGGACGGCCGGCACGGGGCGGCAGCCGAGGGACGAGGGGGCGGCAGCCGGCGAAGACCAGACCGTGGAGTACGTGCCGCGTCTGCCTCCTCGGCCATGGCTGGCGGACTACGCCGCCCGCTATCCCCTGCTCGGCCCCGTCGAGCGGCTTCCCGTCGACCTGTTGGTCGGCGAGTATTACGTCAGACGGCGCTACGGCGACCGACCTACTCACGGGGAATACCTGGAGAGGTTTGGTTCACTACGTCCGGGACTCGCCCAACGGCTTCGGGCGGTGGACGACGAGACGGCTCCCGCCCCTGATCCTGCGCAAGACGACCCTGCGATCGGAACCGCGGTCGAATATTTTGGCGACTACATGCTCCTGGACAAGCTCGGCGAAGGGGGCATGGGGGTCGTGTACAAGGCCCGGCAGGTCAGCCTGAACCGCCTGGTGGCGGTCAAGATGATCCTGGCGGGTCGGTTTGCCGACGGGCAAGACGTGGAGCGGTTCCGCGTCGAGGCGGAAGCCGCCGCCAACCTGGATCATCCCGGCATCGTCCGCATCTTCGAGATCGGCAAGCACGATGGGCGACACTACTTCTCGATGGATCTGGTCGAGGGCGAGAGCTTGGAGGCGAGGCTGCGGGAAAGCCCCTTGCCGCCGCTGGAGGCGGCCCGGCTCATGGAGCAAGTGGCCCGGGCGATCGCCTATGCCCACAGCCGCGGCGTGATTCATCGCGACCTGAAGCCCGCCAACATCCTGGTGAACCGCGAGAACCGGCCCCGGGTAACGGATTTTGGCTTGGCCAAGCGGGTGCAGGGCGACAGCAGTCTCACCGCCACCGGGGCGATCCTGGGTACGCCCGCCTACATGCCGCCAGAGCAAGCGGAGGGGCGACTGGGGGAGGTCACCGTGCGGTCGGACGTGTATTCGCTGGGGGCGACGCTTTACGCAATGCTGACGGGTCGCCCTCCGTTCCAGGCTGCCACGCCGCTGGACACGCTGTTCCAAGTCCGTCAGCAAGAGCCGCTGCCTTTGCGGCAGTTGAACCCGGCATTGCCCCGCGACCTGGAGACGGTCTGCCTGAAGTGTCTGGAGAAGGATCCCCGGCGGCGTTACAACTCGGCAGACGAACTAGCCGCTGAGTTGGAACGGTTCCTCGCAGGTCGGCCCATCCAGGCTAGGCCCGTCGGGAAGCCCGAGCGGTTGTGGCGATGGTGCAAGCGGGAGCCGATAGTGGCGGGGCTGACAGCAGCCGTTGCATTGACGCTAGTTGTGGGTATCGTCGTTTCGAGCTGCTTTGCCGTGAAATCGCAAGAGAATGCCACGGTGGCGACTGCCAACGCCGCAAGGGCCGATGCCAACGCCGCAAGGGCTGACGTTAAGGCAGCCGATGCCCGAGCAGAAAAGGAGCGTGCCGAAAAGCAGAAACGCGAGGCGGAGAGACAGGAGCGAGTGGCCGAACGGGAGAAGGAGCAGGCCGAGGGTAACTTGTATGTTGCGAGGATCGCACTGGCCCATCAGAAATGGCTTACCGGAGAAGTGGGCGAGTCGGAGCGGACGCTCGATGCCTGCCCCGCCCACTTCCGCCATTGGGAATGGGGCTATCTGAAACGCCTCTGCCACCTCGATCTGCTCACGCTCCGCGGGCATACAGATGTAGTCGAAAGCGTGGCGTTCAGCCCGGACGGGAAGCGGCTGGCCACGGCAAGTGCGGACAAGACGGCGAAGATTTGGGACGCCGCCAGCGGCCACGAGGTGCTTACGCTCCACGTCGCGGCATCTAGCGTGGCGTTCAGTCCGGACGGGAAGCGGCTGGCCACGGCAAGCTGAGACAAGACGGCGAAGATTTGGGACGCCGCCAGCGGCCATGAGGTGCTCTCGCTACGCGGACATGCAAATTTTGTCCGTAGCGTGGCGTTCAGCCCGGACGGAAAGCGGCTGGCCACGGCAGGCGATGACAGTACGGCGAAGATTTGGGACGCCACCAGCGGCCAGGAGTTGCTTACGCTACGTGGGCATGCAAGTGGTGTCAATCGCGTGGTGTTCAGCCCGGACGGGAAGCGGTTGGCCACGGCAAGCGTGGACAGCACGGCGAAGATTTGGGACGCGGACAGCGGCCAGGAAGTGCTCACGCTCCGCGGGCATTCAAATAATGCCAATAGCGTGGCGTTCAGTCCGGACGGCAAGCGGTTGGCCACGGCAAGCTATGACAATACGGCGAAGATTTGGGACGCCGCCAGCGGCCATGAGGTGCTCTCGCTCCGCGGCGATGCAAAGTTTGTCTTTAGCGTGGCGTTCAGCCCGGACGGCAAGCGGTTGGCCACGGCAAGCATGGACAGCATGGCGAAGATTTGGGACGCCGACAACGGCCAGGAAGTGCTCACGCTCCGCGGGCATTCAAATACTGTCCATAGCGTGGCGTTCAGTCCGGACGGCAAGCGGCTGGCCACGGCAAGTGAGGACAATACGGCGAAGATTTGGGACGCCGCCAGCGGCCATGAGGTGCTCTCGCTCCGCGGCCATGCAAAATTTGTCTCTAGCGCGTCGTTCACCCCGGATGGGAAGCGGCTGGCCACGGCAAGCAATGACAATACGGCGAAGATTTGGGACGCCGCCAGCGGCCATGAGGTGCTCTCGCTCCGCGGCCATGCAAAGTTTGTCTCTAGCGCGTCGTTCAGCCCGGACGGGAAGCGGTTGGCCACGGCAAGTGAGGACAATACGGCGAAGATTTGAGACGCCGCCAGCGGCCAGGAAGTGCTCACGCTCCGCGGGCATTCAAATAATGTCAATAGCGTGGCGTTCAGTCCGGACGGGAAGCGGCTGGCCACGGCAAGCAATGACAATACGGCGAAGATTTGGGACGCCGCCAGCGGCCAGGAGGTGCTCTCGCTGCGGCATACAGATCAGGCCAATGGCATAATAGTGTTCAGCCCGGACGGGAAACGACTGGCCATGATAGTCGGCCTTAGGCCGAAGATTTGGGATGCCGTCAGCGGCCAGGAGGTGCTCACGCTGCGGCATACATATTGGGTCAACAGCGTGGCGTTCAGCCCGGACGGGAAGCGGCTGGCAACGGCAAGCTATAACCATATGGCGAAGATTTGGGACGCGGACAGCGGCCAGGAAGTGCTCACGCTCCGCGGGCATTCAAATAATGTCAATAGCGTGGCGTTCAGTCCGGACGGCAAGCGGTTGGCCACGGCAAGCAATGACAATACGGCGAAGATCTGGGACGCCGCCAGCGGCCATGAGGTGCTCACGCTCCGCGGCCATACAAAGTTTGTCTTTAGCGTGGCGTTCAGCCCGGACGGGAAGCGGCTGGCCACGGCAAACCAGGACGATACAGTGGAGATTTGGGACGCCACGTTTCCGGCAAATGTGGGCGGAGAAACGGCGGCAGAGCAGGCGAAGATGAGCCGTAACAACCAAGCCGAGCAGCCATCGGGTGCTTCGACCGCGCCGGTTACCGCAGTCCCCGCCAAACCGATCGTGCCGGCAAAACCCAAGGCCCCGGTTCTTGGCCCCGTTCCTGGCGACACTGGGGATCCGGTCGTCAAGCCGACTCAAGTTGCGGAAAAGTACGTCTACGACGGGGGCTCTTTCACGATACGTTCACGCGAAGGAAAATCGGAATGGGTGGAATCCAAGGCGGACGGTAGTCCTGGCTTTCGCTTTGCGGAAACCGGACGCGACAAGGATCGGATTCGCCTTTTCGATTCCAGCCGGAACATGGTGTTGCGTCTGCCCGTCCGTGGCGGCATCTGCGACTGGTCGACGGACGATGGCAAGACATGGAACGCATGGCTTCCTGTGAATAAGGTGCAGTAACGCGGAACACTTAGCGGAATGCGGATGGGGAAGTGCGCTAAGAACTCCGCACGAGGACGAGATAGCAGCCGCCCTGGTACTTGGCATGAACCACGAACATCCTCATCTGGGATTCGTCGCTAGCGACCATATCTCACATCCTCCTCCAATTCCACAGCCGTCCTTAGCAGGCAGACCGGCCTGCCCTTCCTGATCCGAAGCACCTTTCGTCACTCATGCGGCAGATGGCAGGGCGAAACACCCTTGCCCGCCCATTCCCAGACCTGCGTACCGCTGGGCATCATCTGCTCCGTCGTGTCGAGGACGTGAAGGAGCCGGAGCACGCCGGGCAGGGACAAACTCCGTTCAAAAGTCTGCCATTATTTCTCCGCCAATTCTTGGTTGAATCCGGCTTATCAGGCATAGGAACGGGGAGCCCACGAGGTGGTTTTTTCGTCAGCGTGTTGCTGACGCGATTACGTCGGCTTCCCTTTCCGCGGAGAAGAGTAGTGCCGTTTGGCTTGGTTCCCCGGCGTGTGTCGGGGGATCGAATGGCTACGAAACCACATCGAGGAAACCGATAGGAGCACGTCATGTCAAGTTCAAGACCCAACCGCCGCCCGTTGACACTGGCTACTGCGAGCCTGTTGTTTTCGGCTTTCCTCATTTCATCCGCAGCCAACGCCGTCGCGTCGCCGCTGCAATCCGGCGACATCCAACCGGATTTCACGCTGCCCGAGTTCGGAACCACCCAGCAAGTCGATCTGCACAAGGATCTTTCGGGGAAGATCCTGGTCTTCGATTTCTTTGCCTACTGGTGCGGGCCGTGCCAGACTGCGTCCTCCGAGTTGGAACCGTATGTCCAGCAGTATTTTGCCGCACACGGCGGCAATCCCGCGCATATTCCCGTCCAACTGGTGTCGGTGCCCATCGACGACAGCTCGGTATCGCAAACGCAGAGCTACCTCGACAACTACGGACTCAAGTTCGTCTTGGACGATCCTTCGTGGACGCTCTTCAACCAGTACGACACGGGCTACATCCCGCAATTTGCCATCATCGACACGGCCACGAACACGAATCACCCGCAGTGGCAAGTGCTCTGGACACAAACGGGCTACAGCAGCGGCGACTATACGAGCTTCCGCAACGTCATTGATTCCGTCACGACTGTTCCGGAGCCAAGTGCGTTAAGCTTGCTGATCGCCGGCGGCTTGACGATGGCTGTTTGGTTCTCTCGACGAAAAAGTAACAGTATAGCTTCCCAACCCATGAGTTTGTCACGTGCCTGCGTTGGTGGCAAGGCGACGGGACGTTGCGGTGGGCGCGAGGTGCGGCTTCT